>Ga0302325_10034955_pt1 | contig 10278 bp, 7 predicted proteins | sample Palsa_T0_2_FD_201948 | JGI IMG/M metagenome (GOLD analysis project Ga0302325, IMG submission 201948) | Peat permafrost microbial communities from Stordalen Mire near Abisko, Sweden - Palsa_T0_2 | ecosystem: Environmental > Terrestrial > Soil > Palsa > Peat permafrost | place: Sweden: Abisko...
CCGTCACGCACGGCGGCTACATCAAGCGCACTCCGCTCTCACTTTATCGCACGCAAAAGCGCGGCGGGCGCGGCAAGATTGGCGCGACCACCACTGAAGAGGATTTCGTCGAGCATCTCGAACGCGTCTCGACGCACGACCGACTGATGTTCTTCACCAGCGCGGGCAAGGTTTATGAGCTCAAGGCCTACGAGCTACCCGAGGGCGGGCGAGCGGCCAAAGGGCGCTCAATTGCGAACCTGCTGAGTCTCGCCAACGACGAAAGGCTGTCCGCGTTTATTACAGTGCCGCGCGAGACCGCGAACAAGTTCGTATTTTTTGCAACCACCCGCGGCCGCGTAAAGAAGACCGGGCTCGACGAATACGAAAATATTCGTTCGAGCGGAATCATCGCGATCAATCTCGAAGACGGCGATACGCTGGTGGACGTGCGTATCACCGATGGCAATCAGCAAATCGTCCTGTCGACACGGGAAGGACAGGCGATTCGCTTCAAGGAAGAAGAAGCGCGCCCGATGGGCCGCGCGACTGGCGGCGTGGTCGGGATGGAGCTGGAATCGCAGCCGGTTAAGGACGGAAAAACCGTCACCCTGGTCGAAGACGAAGTAGTTTCGATGTCCACGGTGCGCGACGACGAAACCCTGCTGACCGTTTCGGAACTCGGTTACGGCAAGCGCACGCCGGCGTCGGACTACAGGCTCACGCATCGCGGCGGCAAGGGCGTCATCACGATGAACGTTACCGACAAAACCGGGAAGGTGATCAGCGTCCGGCAGGTCGGCCTCGACGATCAGGTGATGTTGATAACCGACGGCGGCAAGGTGATTCGCCTGGCAGTAAAGGGAGTGCGCATCACCGGCCGCAACGCCCAGGGCGTGCACATGGTGAGGCTCGAGGACGGCGAGCGCGTGCGTGCGGTGGCAGGGATGGCGGAGCGCGATGAAGATGAAGTCAACGGCAATGGATCCAACGGTGCCGACGTCACCGAAGAGCCCGAGGAATAGCTAATGGAGTGACTATTATCTAATAGTCACTCGGCGCAAGCGTGAAATCGTACCTTCATGGCGCTTCAGCGGGCGGCTCACCCGCTCCAGTCCCCTCGGCACTGTACGCATCTTCGGCAGCAGTCAGCGCTTTGCCTCGCGCGATCTCGAAACCCATCGAGCCCAGAATTTCTTCCAGCGCGTTCAGCGCGAGCATCACGTTCTCGCGGCGCGAACCTTCGCCCATCAGGCCGACGCGCCAGATCTTGCCCTTGAGCGGTCCGAGGCCGGCCGCGATTTCGATATTGAACAGCCGCAGCAATTCCGCCCGCACCTTCAGGTCATCGATTCCCGCCGGTACCGCGATCGTTGTGAGCTGCGGCAACCTGTAGCCTTCCTGCGCCGCGAGTTGCAGACCCATCGCGAGCACTCCGGCCTGGAAGGCGGCCGCGTTAATGCGATGGCGCCGCCAGCGCGCTTCGAGCCCTTCCTCGACGACGATTCGCAGCGCTTCGTACAGCGCATAGTTCATCGTGATCGGCGCGGTGTGATGGTATAGCCGATCCGGCCCCCAGTATTGCTCGATCAGCGCGACGTCGAAGTACCACGAGCGGCATTTCGTCTTGCGGTTGCGCATCGACTCCATCGCGCGCTGGCTGAACGTCACCGGCGACAGGCCAGGCGGCGCGCCGATTCCCTTCTGCGTGCAGCTGTAGCAGGCGTCGATGTTCCAACCGTCGATCTCGACTGGCACGCACCCGAGTGAGGTGACCGCGTCGATCGCGATCATCGCGCCGTGGCGACGCGCCAGTTCGGCGATTTCCTCAACGGGCTGATGTATCCCGGTCGAAGTCTCGGCATGAACCACCGCCACAAGTTTCGGATTTTTCGCTGCCTTCAACGCCGCCGCGATTTGCGCCGGCTCGACTATCTTTCCCCATTCCGCTTCGACCCTGTGAACCTTCGCGCCGAGTCGCGACGCGACTTCCGCCATTCGCGTACCGAAGGCGCCGTTGACGCCGACTACAACCTCGTCGCCGTCTTCGATCAGATTCGCCATCACGGTTTCCATCCCGGCCGAGCCTGTGCCGGATACGGGAAACGTGATCTCGTTGCTGGTGCGGAAGACGATGCGCAGCAGGCGCTTGATGTTCTCCATCACCTTCAGGAAATCCGGATCGAGGTGACCGACGACCGGTGACGCCATCGCTTTCATCACGCGCGGATTAACGTTCGACGGCCCGGGACCGAGCAGAATCCGCGCCGCCGGCCTGAGTTCTGGAAATGAATCCGCCACTTGAATCTCTCCTTGCAAGTCTCCGGGCTGAAATCGAACCTTGCTATTATGACCGCCAAGGATCAACCGCAAAAGCGTTCCTCGTGGTAGAGTGCTGCCAGAGAGCAAACGCAGCGCAGCGACAATGGGCACCATTGACCGAAAACTTCTCGACGAACTTCATGGAATTCTCGGAGCCGACGGGATCGTCTCGCGCGCCACGGAGCTGAAAGTTTACGAATGCGACGGATGGACCGTCGAGAAAAGCGCCCCCGACGTACTACTGCTGCCGCGCTCGACGGCACAGTTGAGCGCGATTCTTGCGGCGCTCGATCGCCGCGGCGTCGCCTTCGTTCCGCGCGGTGCGGGTACCGGCCTTTCGGGCGGCTGCCTCCCGCTGAACGCGCCGGCGATGATTTGCACATCGAGGATGAACCGAATCGCCGAAATCGATCTCGAAAATCGGCGCGTAGTGGCCGAGAGCGGCGTGGTCAACCTCCACGTCACCAACGCCGTCAAGTCCAAAGGATATTTCTATGCACCCGATCCCTCATCGCAAGTCGCGTGCACGATCGGCGGCAACATCGCAGAAAATTCCGGCGGGCCGCACACGTTGAAATACGGTGTGACGACCAATCACGTGCTCGGGCTCGAGCTCGTGCTGCCCAACGGCGAGGTCGTCGATCTCGGTGGCCCCGCCGAAGAGCTCTGCGGTTACGATCTGGTCGGCGCGGTGGTCGGCGCGGAGGGCACCGCAGGAATCGTAACCCGCGCGACGCTCAGGCTCATGCGCGAGCCCGAAAATCATCGCACTCTGCTCGCCACTTTTCCCGATGCCGAAACTGCGACGCGCGCCGTCTCGATGATAATAGCGTCGGGCATCGTGCCGGCTGCACTCGAAATGATGGATCAGCTCATCATTCGCGCTGTCGAAGAGGCGTTCCATGTCGGCCTGCCGCTCGACGCAGGCGCGGTACTGATCATCGAGCTCGAAGGTCTGGAAGCCGGGCTGACAACTTATGCCGATCAGGTAATCCAGATTGTGGACGCCGCCGGCGCGTCAAGCGTGAGGCTCGCACGCGATGAGGCGGAACGCGCGCTGTTGTGGAAAGCGCGCAAACGGGCTTTCGGAGCCGTCGGGCGCCTCGCACCGAACTACGCGACTCAGGACGGTGTGGTTCCGCGGACTTGCCTGCCGCGAATTCTGGCAGTGATCGCTGACGTCAGCCGCCACTACGACTTGCGCATCGGCAATGTTTTTCACGCCGGCGACGGCAATTTACATCCGATCGTTCTTTACGATGAGCGCGAACCCGATCAGGTCCGCCGCGCTATCGAAGCGGGGCGCGATATCCTGAAAGCCTGCATCGAGATGGGCGGCAGCCTCACGGGCGAGCACGGAATCGGCGTCGAGAAAATTGGTGAGATGGCGCTGATGTTCTCGCGCGAAGATCTTCGCGTCATGACCGAGTTGCGCCACGTGTTCGATCCGATGGAGCGATCCAATCCGGGTAAAGTGATTCCCCAGCCCGGCGCCTGCGTCGAAGTAGCTGCGCCGCGGCGCCAGGTACCGATTTAACGGAACCCGTGGCTGCAATTACATTTTCAAACTTTGCTAACCGCCTGGACGCGATCGTTGGTGCCGGCTGCGTTCGCGCGCCGACAGCTTCCGAAGCGCGCGCTGCAACCATCGTCGTTGGGCCTGACTCGGTCGACCAGATTCGCGAGATCGTCCGCATGTGCGAAGCGGATCGAATTGCGCTGGCGAGTCTCGGTGCGGCGCGCACGCTTGCGCGGATTCGGCGCACGCCGGTTGCGCTAGGAGTCTCGATGGCCCGGCTCACCCGAGTTGTTGCCTACGAACCCGACGACATGACGATCGTGGCGGAACCGGGAATTACCGTCGCAGAATTAAATGCCGCGATGGCTCCGCACCACCAACGTCTACCCGTCGATCCGTGCAATCCTGAATTGACAGCTCTCGGCTCGTTGATCTGCGGCTCGCACGCTGGCCCTCTTCGCCTTTCTGAGGGCACCTCGCGCGACTTGCTGATTGGAATCCGTTTCGTCGGTCATGGCGGCAATCTCGTTCATAGCGGCGGCCGTGTGGTCAAAAACGTCGCCGGCTATGATTTGATGAAACTGATGTGCGGTTCCTTCGGAACGCTCGGAATCGTAACCGAAGCAACCTTTAAAGTGCGGCCTATACCAGCTGAATATCGACTCGCCGTGGTTCCTTTTGCGGTTGCGGCTGAAGCGTTCGCCGCCGCTTACATAGTCAATGACGTGTTGCCACTGAGTAATCTCGACATACTCAGTCCAGCCCTCGCAACGCGCTTCAATTCCACCAGTCAATTTCTTCTTCTCGTTGGTTTCTCTGGAAGTCCGCTCGAGATTAGCTACCAGGCGCAGCGAATTCGCGATCTCCTCATCGCGCGTGGAGAAATTCTGGACGGCAATGCCTCGCTGCAGAATTACGAACTGCTGCGCGACATCGATTTTCATTCGGTCCCGCTTTCAGCACAAATTGCCGCCCCCCCCGCACATCTCGCAAAAGTTCTTGAGAATTGTGGTGCCGAATTTCGCGCCCATGCCGGCTCCGGTGTCGCACAGATTTTCCTCGCCGATGAACTCGCAGCAGAGGCAGCGGCCAACACCGTCACGCGATGGCGTGAAGCTGCGCACTCGGCGCGAGGAAATCTTCGACTGCTCGCCGCAGCGCCCGACATTTGCGACTCACTTGAGTTCTTCGACAAACCCAACGATGGTGCGCTCGCTCTCATGCGCCGGCTCAAGGCGGCTTTCGATCCAGCCGGAGTCTTCAACCCCGGATGCTTCGTCGGAGGAATCTGATGGCCGACGCAGCCGTCACGCCGTCGAGTCCGCTTCGCGACGTCTGCGACTACGACCTGCTCTTCGACTGTGTTCATTGCGGACTCTGCGCCGAGGCCTGTCCGACCTACATCGTGAACCGATGCGAAATGGACTCGCCGCGCGGCCGAATCTACCTGATGAAGTCGCTCGCCGACGGCCGCATCGAGCTCGACGACGACGTCGCACGTCATCTCGACCTGTGCCTCGGATGCCGCGGTTGCGAGACCGCGTGCCCGTCCGGGGTTCATTACGGACGCCTGATCGAAGGCGCGCGTTCATTCGTCGAGCGCAATCGTCGCCGCAGCCTCTTCGATCGGTTCAAACGTCGCGCGATTGGCGCGATCTTTCCATATCCCAACCGTCTCCGCGCACTGCTGGCGCCGCTCAAGGCTATCGATCGGATAGGCCTGACGCCGGCTCTCAGAGCCATCATGCCTCAGACGGTTCGCGACTGGCTCGACCTCCTTCCACCCTTCGACGCAAGTTCACGGTCGTCGGCCATCGATACGACCCCCGCATTGCGCGACGACGCGCCGACGGTCGTCGTCCATCATGGTTGTGTCGCGCAAGTGCTTGCGAATTCAGAAAACCTGAACAGTGAGCGACTGCTCGCGGCGGCCGGCTATCGCGTAGTGCAGCTCGAACCGACGTCATGCTGTGGAGCACTCGATTTGCACTCGGGTAATGCCGCCCGCGCTCGCGACTTTGTTCGCGCGAACGTTCGCGCCTTGATCAATTCCGGCGCCGCCGCGATCGTTTCGGCAGCGTCGGGATGCTCAGTGGCAATCGCCGAATATGGCGAGCTGCTCAAGGACGATCCGGGGTTCGTCGAAGATGCGCGAACGGTCTCCTCGAAAGTCCGCGACCTGAGTTCTCTGCTGCTCGACGCGCCGGTGATCCCAAGGCGCGAATTTCAATGCCGCGTCACTTATCATGACGCTTGCCACCTCGCACACGGTCTCGGCGTGCGTGAGGCCCCTCGCAGATTGCTCGCTTCGATTCCCGGCGTGACGCTCGTCGAAATGACCGAGTCCGATCTATGCTGCGGTTCGGCCGGCTCCTACAATCTGACCGAACCCGCGATGGCGCGCGATCTGGCGCGCCGGAAGGCCGACAACATCTTCGCCACCGGCGCGGACTATGTCGTGCTGGCAAATCCAGGATGCGAGTTTCAGATCGCCGCCGAACTTCGCCGCCGCGGTTCGAAAATCAAGGTCGTCCACCTCGCCGATTTCCTCGCGATGGCGTCCCGGTGACGCCGCACGAAATCAAGCTCTACTTCGCATATACGAGTCCCTTCTCGTATCTCGCGATTCAGCCGGCCCACGACCTTGAGGTCTCTCACAACGTGCGGGTCCGATTTATCCCGTACGGGGTGAACATCCGAAAAGTTTACGGCCCGCTCGATCACGAGGACGCAGACCGTCGCAAAGTCCGTTACTTGTACATAGACGCCCGCCGCATCGCCAAGGAACGCGGGCTCGTCATCTATCCGCCAAAAAAAATTTTAAGCGCGCGCCTTGCGTTCTACGGCGGTCTCTACGCCGAGAAGCATCATCGGTTCCGCCCTTATTCGGATCGCGTCTTCGAGCGGTTCTGGAAACAGGAACTCGACGTGGAGAGCAGCGATGCGATTTCAGCGATCGTTACCGAGGTCGGTCTCGATGCCACCGATTTTCTTCGCTACCACGCCGCCGAAGCTCGCGCCGATCTGGATGCATGCTTCGCCGAGGCCGATCGCGACCGGGTCTTCGGTGTCCCGACATTCATCCTGAACGGAGAACCGTTCTGGGGAGAAGATCGGATCGAGTGGGTGATTCGCAAGCTCGACGCGATGGGACTTCGCCGCTGAAATTCAGCTTTGGGTGATCAGAATGTGCCGCGGCTGTGATTTCACGCGCTCGATCCACGCGCGCGTCGCGGGATAACCTGCCAGCTCGAAGCCACCTTCATCGGCAACATGCGTGTAGGCGTAGAGTGCGATGTCTGCGATCGAGTAACGATCACCGACGAACCATTCTCGCGTTTGCAGGTGATCTTCCATCACGCCGAGCGCCGCGTATCCGCGCGGGCGCATCAGCGTGTCGACGATAGCGCGGCGAGGATCCTTTACCTCGGGATGGATGACCAGGTAACGAACGCTCGCGATGTACGGCTCGTGGCTGTACTGTTCGAAAAACAGCCACTGAAAAACCTGCGCGCGCTGAAAGCGATCGGCCGGCGTCAACGGCGTGTCGTCCGCAAAGTATGAAATGATCGCGTTCGACTCGAACAGTAATTTGCCGTCGTCGAGTTCGACCGCGGGAATACGGCCGTTCGGAAATTTGCGGAGAAATTCCGGCGTGCGCGTCTCGCCCTTGATGATGTCAAGTTCGATCCGCTCGAAAGGAATCTGCAGTTGCGTCAGCAGCAGACGAACCTTGTAGCCGTTGCCCGACGGCAGATAGTCGTACAAGCGAATCATCGCCGCCTCCTGTCACCGGTGCGAAACGATTCAGAGTTCGGGACTCGACGGCAGGAAGGTCTCGCCCATCAGGTACGCGTCGACGGCGCGCGCGGCCTCGCGGCCTTCCCATATCGCCCACACTACCAGCGACTGCCCGCGACGTGAGTCTCCGGCCGCGAAAACGCCGGGCACACTCGACATGTAGTTCTCGCACAGCACGTTGCTGCGCGGATCGAGCTTGAGACCGAGTTCCGTCACGATACCTTCCGGCTCGGGGCCGAGAAATCCCAGCGCCAGCAGCACGAGATCGCACTCGATCTCGAAATCGGTGCCCGAAATTTGCTCCATCACCATCCGCCCATTCTCACGCTTCCAGTTGAGTCGCAGGCCGTGCAGTTTTTTCACAGTGCCGTTTTCGCCGGAGAACCTGCTGGTGTTGATGCTCCAGTCGCGCCGCACACCCTCTTCGTGCGAGCTCGAGGTGCGCATGATCATCGGCCAATCGGGCCACGGCATCTCATCGGTGCGCTTGTCCGGCGGCATCGGCAGCAGCTCGAACTGATGCACCGCGATCGCGCCCTGCCGATTCGAAGTGCCGAGGCAATCGGAACCCGTGTCGCCGCCGCCGAGGATCACAACGCGCTTTCCGTTCGCACTGATCGCGGAAGCCGGATCGATCGCGTCGCCGAAGTTGCGCCGGTTCTGCTGCGGCAGAAAATCCATGGCGAAATGGATTCCTTTGAGCTCGCGCCCGGGAATCGGCAGGTCGCGCGGCTTGGTCGCGCCTGTTGTTAGCACGATTGCGTCGTGTTTCGACCGCATCTCGTCGGCGTGAATGTCAAAGCCCACGCGGCAGTTGGTCACGATATTCAGCCCTTCAGCTTTCATCTGCTCGACCCGCCGGTTGACAATCCACTTTTCCAGCTTGAAGTCAGGAATGCCGTAAGTAAGCAATCCGCCGACCCGATCCGATCGCTCGTAGAGCGTTACCGAGTGTCCCGCGCGCGTCAGTTGCTGCGCGCACGCCATTCCCGCAGGTCCAGAACCCACCACCGCTACGCGCTTACCGGTTTTGCTCGCGGCGGGCAGCGGCGCGATCCATTTTTCCGCCCAGGCGTGATCGATGATGTTCTTCTCGATCAGTTTGATCGTAACCGGATCATTGTTGATGTTGAGAACGCAGGCCTCCTCACACGGCGCGGGGCAAATCCTGCCCGTGAACTCCGGGAAATTGTTGGTCGCGTGCAGCCGGTCTATCGCTTCGCGCCACCTGCCGCGGTAAACGAGATCGTTCCAGTCGGGAATGATGTTTCCGAGCGGACAACCCTTGTGGCAGAAGGGGATCCCGCAATCCATGCAGCGGGCGCCCTGTGCCCGCAGCTTCTCTTCGGACATCTTGAGATCGAATTCGCGCCAGTCCTTCAGGCGTTCGCCGACCGGACGCCGCGAAGGAATCTCGCGTTGGATCTCCATGAAGCCCGTGATCTTTCCCATTGCAGCCGCGATCTCCCCAAAATCAGTTCAATTCTGATTACTCAGTCGATTAGCCAGTCAATTAGTCATTCAGCTAGACTGCCGCGAGCCGCGCGAGGTCGGAATCCATGTTCAGATGCTGCCGTTCGAGCACCATCCGATACTCAGTCGGCAATACCTTGACGAACTTCCTGATGTAGTCGTCCCACTTGTCGAGAATCCGCCGCGCGACTTCGCTCTCCGTGTACTGCAGATGCCTCTCGATCAGCGTATGCAGCTGCTTCAGCTCGTCGTTGTTCTTGACCGGACCCAACTCCACCATTCCCGGATTGCAGCGCGACGCGAACGATCCGTCTTCATCGAGCACGTACGCCACGCCGCCGCTCATTCCGGCCGCGAAGTTGCGGCCGGTCTTGCCGAGCACCACGATCAGCCCGCGCGTCATGTATTCGCAGGCGTGATCGCCGACACCCTCGACGACCGCATGCGCGCCGCTGTTGCGCACCGCGAATCGCTCGCCGGCTACACCACGGAAGAACGCCTCGCCGCCGGTCGCGCCGTACAGCGCCACGTTTCCGATGATGATGTTGTCCTCGGCCTTGAAGGTTGCTTCTCTTGGCGGGCGCACCGACATGAAGCCGCCCGACAATCCCTTGCCGCAATAGTCATTCGCATCGCCCTCGAGATAAAGCGCGACTCCCGGCGCGAGCCATGAGCCAAAACTCTGACCAGCTGAACCCTTCAGATAAATCTGAACTGTGGACGGAGGCAACCCCTCTGCGCCGAACCGCCGTGACACTTCCGCCGACAGCATCGTGCTGACAGTGCGGTTCACGTTTTTGATCGGCAGATGAATCTCGACCGGCTTGCGATCCTCGAGCGCGTCCTTCGCCAGCTCGATGATCTGATTGTCGAGCGCGGCATCAAGGCCGTGATCCTGGGCTTCGACACAATGCAGCGGTTCCTCGGGCGGGACGTCGGGACGACGAAGAATGTTGGCGAGATCGACGTAGCGCGCCTTCCAATGCGCAATCGCCTCGTTCGCATCGAGGCATTCGACGTGGCCGACCATTTCGGCAACAGTGCGGAAGCCCATCTGCGCCATGTATTCGCGCAGTTCGTCCGCGATGAACATCATGAAGTTCACGACGTGCTCGGGCTTGCCGGCAAACTTCGCGCGCAGCACCGGATCCTGTGTCGCGATGCCGACCGGGCAGGTGTTGAGA
>Ga0302325_10034956_pt1 | contig 10278 bp, 9 predicted proteins | sample Palsa_T0_2_FD_201948 | JGI IMG/M metagenome (GOLD analysis project Ga0302325, IMG submission 201948) | Peat permafrost microbial communities from Stordalen Mire near Abisko, Sweden - Palsa_T0_2 | ecosystem: Environmental > Terrestrial > Soil > Palsa > Peat permafrost | place: Sweden: Abisko...
TGCAGGCCAGTGCGGCCGCGCCGGCGATGGCGACGATCAGGAGGATGCCGGCGTTGGTGAGATGGAACGCGTCGCGGATGTTCGGCGTGAGCACGTTGAAGGCGCTCTGGGTGGCCTGGTCGAGCAGCTCGATCCCGAAGAGCACGCCGAGGGGGAAGAGCGAGGCGCCCCCGCCGAGCTTGGCCAGGCGGCTCACGGGGCCAGCGCCCCTTCGACCGGGCCGGGGACGGCCGGCCCGGTCGTGTGGCGACGCCGGGACAACCCCTCGAGGGCCCAGTCGCGCAGGTCGTAGCAGAGGCCGGCCAGGCCGCGAGGGAAGAGGATGAGGACGAGCAGCACGCCGATCGCGGACGGGAAGAGCTGCCAGCTCGGAGGCAGGTAGGTGGCGCTGCCCTCGACGATGGCGGCGCCGAGGATGGCGCCGAAGGCAGACCCCAGGCCGCCGACCGCCGTCGAGGTGAATACGACCAGGCTGACCGGCACCAGGAACGACGTCTCCTGGTACGACTGGTTCACCACGAGCAGGAGGCAGCCCGCCAGGCCGGCGATGAAACCGGAGATGGCGAACGCGGTGAGCTTGGCCCGCAGGACACGTACGCCGTAACCCGACGCCGCCCGCTCGTTGGCCGGCAGCGCGCGCAGGACGCGCCCGGTGCGGCTGTGGCGCAGGCCGTGCAGCGCGAGCAGCACGAGCACGAGGACGCCCAGGCAGACCTCGAACACCGCTGTCTGCGAGGAGAGAGAGAGTCCGAACAGGTAGGGGACGCCGAGCTGGGACTGGGGGATCCAGGAGAACTCCTCGCGTACGAGCAGGTAGCCAGAGGCCGCCAGGCTGAAGGCCAGGGTGGTGACGGCGGCGAACATCCCGTCGAGCCGCAGCGTCGGGATGCCCACCACGACGGCCACGGCACCGGCGGCGGTCCCCGCCAGGAGCAGGGCCAGGCTCAGGTCCCAGTGCCAGTCGACGAGAGCCACGGCGCCGACGGTGGCTCCCACCGCGGCGAAGGACATCTGGCCCAGGCTGACCTGTCCCGACCAGCCGGTGAGCACCACGACCGAGCAGCCGACGATGGCCAGCACCACGAGCGCGGAACCCCGGATGACCTCACCCGGTCCCAGCCAGAGCGGCAGCGTGGCCGCAGCGGCGAACGCGACCAGTGCGCCCACCGGGGCCCCGACCCGCACCTCGGTGAGGTCGCGCAGCGATGCCGGCAGTTCGCGGACGCTGCCGGCGAGCGCCAGCGACGACTCGGCCTCACGGTCGGTGCGGTTGGCCAGGAGCTGGCGCACGACGATGGCCGCGAACACGACGCCGGCGAGGACGGCCAGCCCGAGCGCGGGGTTGGCCGGGTCGTCCCACGCGACCCCCTGTTCGAGGATGCCCAGGGCCACGGCGGAGGCGGCGATGACCGGCAGCTCGCTGAAATTGCCCAGGGCCAGCGCGGCCAGCGCGGTCACCAGCGCGGTCAGCCCGTAGGTGGGGTCGAGCGGGAGGCCGAGGATGGTCGCCTGGAAGAAGATGCTGACGAAGGAGAGGAGGCCGGCCACCACCCAGGTCACCGACTGCAGACGCCCGACGGGGATGCCGAGCATGGACGCCCGGTCGCGGCGGTCGCCGACGGCCTGCACGGCCAGGCCGACGTCGCTGCGGGTGAACCAGAGTGACACGGCGGCCAGGCAGGCCAGCGAGACGATGACCGCCACCAGGTCATCGGCGTCGAAGACCACGGGCCCGATGTGCCACGCGAGGTGCCAGGGGAACGTCGCCACGGCGGTGGCGATGGGTGCCTGACCCCAGATGCGTGGGATCAGGAGGCTGAGCACGACCAGGAGCTGGGAGAGCCCGATGGTGGCCACGGTGAGGATGAGGCGGGGCGAGCGCCGGAAGCGCCGCACCACCAGGATCTCGACGGTTGCCGTCAAGAGGAGGGACGCCACCAGGCCGGTGGCCAGACCGAGGAAGTAGTTGACGCCGGAGAAGCCGATCAGGCCGACGGCCAGCACGGCGGGGGCGGTGCCCAGGTCACCCTGGGCGAAGTTGATGACCTTGTTCAGGCGGTAGGTGAGCCCGAGGCCGACCGCCATGAGGGAGCCGAGGAGGCCGAGCACGGCGCCCTGGAGCCAGACGCCGAACGGGACGGGGAACAAGATGAGTTGGACGACGAGCACCGCGCCCACGGAGACGACCGCCGCCACGGCGGTCGAGCTGCGCCCCGGCAACCGCAGGTGGGTGCTCAGCGACTCAGGCCCTTCTCATGGCGTCATGCCGCATTGGCGAACGTGCCCCCCCGGGTAGCTCACATGCCTCACCTACTGGTGGGCGCTCAGGGTAGTGGTCCGGCGTGGCCCGTGCCGGGCAAGGTCCGGCGTTGCCGCGACCCGTGTCGGTCAGGACGCCGGAGGTGGCGCGGTTACCGTATGTCGCGATCGCCCGCGGGAAGAGACGAGCACCGACCCCAACTCCTCCGCACCCCTACTGACGAATCGAGGCACGGTGGCGCTCACCGACCCAGCACCGGCAGCACAACGCCCCGACTGGCCGGAAGGGCGTGCGTTCGGCGCCGCCGTCAGGGGCATCCCCGAGTTCTCCGTGGTGCGTTCCGGGTTGGACCAGGGTCATGCCGGATTCACAGTCGGGCTCGGCGCCGTCACACTCGCCGCATGGAGTCCGCCGTCCATCTGACATCGAAGAAACGAGGCATGGTGACGCTCACCGACCCCGCACCGGCAGCACAACGCCCGGCTTCGCCCGCGGCGTACGCCGTCGGGCTGACCAAGACCTACGGGACAGGAGAGGCGACGGTCCATGCCCTGGCCGGGGTCAACGTGACGTTCGAGCGCGGTCGCTTCACCGCGGTGATGGGCCCGTCCGGATCGGGAAAATCGACGCTGATGCACTGCATGGCCGGGCTCGACCGCCCGACTTCGGGGCAGTCCTTCGTCGGCGACCTCGACATCGGGGCCCTCGACGACGGCGGACTGACCCAGATGCGGCGCGACCACATCGGCTTCGTCTTTCAATCCTTCAATCTGGTCCCCACCCTCACCGCGGCCGAGAACATCACGCTTCCGGTGGACCTGGCCGGGCGGAAGGTGGACAAGGAGTGGTTCGACTACCTGGTCCACCAGCTGGGCATCGTCGACCGCCTGTCGCATCGGCCCGGAGAGTTGTCGGGTGGCCAGCAGCAGCGGTGCGCCTGTGCCCGGGCCCTGATCAACCGGCCCGATCTCGTCTTCGCCGACGAGCCGACCGGGAACCTGGACTCGGTTTCGACGACCGAGATGCTGACCTTCCTGCGCCGTTCGGTGACCGAATTCGGTCAGTCGATCGTCATGGTGACCCACGACCCCCATGGGGCGTCGTACGCCGACCGGGTGGTCTTCCTGGCCGACGGCAACATCGTCGACGACCTCTTCGGGCCGACGCCGGACTCTGTGCTGGAGCGGATCCGGACCTTGGGGAACTGACGTGTGGCGGGTGACCATCAAGGGCCTGCTCGCGCACAAGCTCCGCTTGGCGCTCACGGCGCTCTCCATCGTCCTCGGCGTGACGTTCATCGCCGGCACGTTCGTCCTCACCGACACCTTGAACAAGACGTTCGACACGCTGTTCTCGAACGTGTACCAGAACATCGACTTCCAGGTGCGCGGCGTGGCCCAGCTCGGCAACGGCGCCAACGCGCATCGCAACAACGTCCCCGAGTCGCTCGTGGCCACGGTGCAAGGCGTGCCGGGCGTGGCGGCCGCCGGGGGCTCGGTGACGAGCGTCGCCCAGTTCGTCGGGCCCGACGGCAAAGCCATCGCGAACGGTGGCGCCCCGACCCTCGGCCTCTCCTTCGACCCCGACCAACGGATCTCCGCGCTCCGCCTGGTCCAGGGCGCGCCGCCGACGACACCGAACGACGTGGTCATGGACCTGGGGACGGCGCAGAAGTACGGCTTCAAGGTGGGCCAGCGCGTCAGGGTCTTGTTGCCGGGTCCCACCCAGACGTTCACCATCACGGGCATCGCCCGCTTCGGGACGGCCAACAACCTGCTCGGGGCGACGCTCGCCGCCTTCGACACCCCGACCGCGCAGCGCCTCTTTGGCGACGTGGGTCAGTTCAACGCCATCAACGTCGTCACCCAACCGGGTGCGGACAAGGCGACCGTGCAGCACGACATCGCGCGGGTGCTGCCACGCGGTGTCGAGGTGGTGACCGCCCAGACCGTCGTGAACGAGGCGACCAGTGCCATCGGCAGCGCACTGGGATTCTTGAACACGGCGCTCCTCATCTTCGCCTTCATCGCGCTCTTCGTGGGTGGGTTCACCATCCTCAACACGTTCTCCATCATTGTCGGGCAGCGCACGCGTGAACTGGCCCTCCTGCGCATCGTCGGGGCGAGCCGCCGCCAGGTCTTCCAATCCGTCCTGGGCGAAGCGGCCGTCGTAGGCCTGGTGTCGTCGATCATCGGCCTCGGTCTCGGCGTGCTGGCCGCCCTCGGGCTCGAGAAGCTGTTGAGCGGGTTCGGTGTCACGCTCCCGTCGGGCTCGCTCGTCTTCGAGGCCCGTACGGTCATTGTGTGTGTCGTCGTCGGTGTCGGCGTGACACTGGTGTCGGCCATCGGCCCGGCGCGCCGCGCCGTGCGCATCGCCCCGGTGGCAGCGGTCTCCGAGCAGCAGTTCGAGGACGACATCCCCCTGCGACGGCGCTTCATCCGGGGTGGTGTCATCACGGTGGTCGGGATTGCCCTGTTGGCGGTGGGCCTCACGGCGCCGGCCATCGCGCTGGTGGGCCTGGGCGCGGTGCTGATCTTCGTCGGGGTCGCCATGCTGGCCCCGGCGGTGGCGCGGCCCATGGCGAGCGCCATCGGACGGCCCGGGGCTCGCCTGCTCGGCATGTCGGGCCGGCTGGGCCGGGAGAACTCCATGCGCAGTCCCCGGCGCACGGCGCAGACGTCCTCGGCACTGATGGTGGGACTCGCCCTGGTCTCGGCCATCGCCGTGTTCGGCGCGTCACTCTCTCGCTCGGCCACGAGCAGCGTCGACAACGCCATCAGCGCGGACCTGATCGTCACGAACACGAACTCCGCCGGCGGCCCCGGGGGCTTCAGCACGACGGTCCCGCTGCAGGCGGCCCGCGTCCCCGGCGTCACCGCGACCTCGACCGTCTACGGCGGCCAGTTCGAATTTCGGAACTCGTTGGAGAGCATCCTCGGTCTCGGCACCAAAAACCTGTCGAAGACGGTGATTCTGAACATGACGGCTGGGACCTCGGCAGCCTTGGCGGCCGGCGGCCTGCTGGTCGACACGTCGACCGCCAACTCCGACCACCTGACCGTGGGCGAGAAGGTGCCGGTGAAGTTCGCGCTGACGGGACGCACCACCATGCGCATCGGCGGGATCTACCAGCCCAATGCGCTGGCCGGGAAGTACATCGTGAGCGACTCGTTCTTCCTCGCGCACTTCCAGAACTCCCTTCCGGGCGCCGTCCTCTTGAACACCGACGGGAGCGCGGGGGTCCAGCAGTCGGTGGCCCGCGTCCTGAAGGCCTACCCCAACGTGCAGGTCCAGTCGCGCGCCCAGTTCGAGGCACAGCAGGCCAAGCAGGTGAACCAGCTGCTCGGGCTCGTCTATGCGCTGCTGGCGCTGGCCGTGCTCATCGCCCTGATCGGCATCGTCAACACCCTGATGCTCTCGGTGTTCGAGCGCACCCACGAAATCGGGCTCCTGCGGGCGGTGGGTATGCGTCGGCGCCAGATCCGGGCCATGATCCGCTCCGAGTCGGTGATCCTCTCCGTCTTCGGCGCCGTCATCGGCATCATCGTGGGGACCGGACTGGGCCTCGCCCTCGTCTCCGCGTTGCACTCGCAGGGTGTCACCAGCACCGTGGTGCCGTACTCGAGCCTGGTGGTCTTCCTGGTTCTGGCTGCGCTGCTCGGCTTGCTCGCCGCCACCTGGCCGGCACGGCGGGCGGCCAAGCTCGACGTCCTCGCCGCCATCGCGGCCGACTGACGTCTGTCAGTTGGTGAGGCGCCACTTGATGGAGACGCGCTCGTACGGCTGGTCGGCGACGACGGCCACGGCCCTGCGCAGCTCGGGGTTGAGATCGCCGAGAGTCTCGCCGCGCGAGCGCGCGTAGACGTCGACATACAGGACGTCGCCCCACCCGTGCGTGGCGACGGTGTGGGTCACCTGCAACCGCTCGTCGGGACCGGTCGCCGCCTGCACGGCTCGCCGCACGGCGCTCTGTGTCGCGCCGTCCGTCCTCATGGTGGTCATCCTCCCAGTATAAGAAGGCCCCCGCAGGCTTTCCGGGTCGAGCGAAACGGCGGTTCGGTACAGTACGAACATGACGATCACAGCGGATTCCACGCAGCCCGGCACCTTCCGCCTTCCGGGCTACACCATCGCGGTCGGGCCGTTCACGCATGTGGCGGCGGAGCGGGATCGCCTGGCGACACTGCAGTGGCGCCACTTCGATGCGCGGCAGCTCGGTGCGACCGTGGGAGCGGAGATCACCGGAGTCGACCTCGCCACCGCCCTGGCCGACGAGGTCGTGGCCGAGCTGCGCCAGGCGTTGCACGATTACAAAGTCATCTTCTTCCGGGACCAGGCGCTCTCGCCTCACCAACATGTCGTGTTCGCGCGCCGCTTCGGGGACCTGGAGGTCCATCCGTTCCTCCCCTCCAACACCGGCGAGCCCGAGCTGGTGCGCTTCGAGAAGACGGCGGAGGTCAGCGGCTACGAGAATTCGTGGCACCACGACGTGACCTGGCGGGAGCGCCCGTCCATGGGCGCGATCCTGCACGCCGTGTCTGTGCCGGACAACGGCGGGGACACCCTCTTCGCCGACATGTACGCCGCCTACGACGGACTGGATCAGGCGACCAAGGACGAGATCGACCAGCTGCAGGCGGTGCACGACTTCACCCAGACGTTCGGACACTCCATGTCCGACGAGCAGCGCCGGAAGGCCCAGGAGCAGTACCCGCCGGTGCGGCACCCGGTGGTGTGCACTCACCCCGCCACCGGCAAGCTGCATCTCTACGTCAACCGTCCCTTCGTGAGCCATATGGAGGGGCTGGACCGGGAAGCGAGCCTGGCCCTGCTCGACCGCCTGTGCCGACAGGCCGACGCCCCTGAACACCAGTGCCGCTTCACCTGGAGCAGGGATGCCGTGGCGTTCTGGGACAACAGGGCGGTGCAGCACTACGCCTCGAGCGACTACTGGCCGCAGCGCCGCTCCATGGAGCGTGCGTCGGTGATCGGGACGGTGCCCACCCGCTCCTGACGGCAGGGAGACCGCAGGGGGAACCCCCATGTCGAGACCGGCCCGTCGTACACTCTGGCAATGCCCAGAGCCTTGCGAACGTGGTCGATCCGTCTGCTGATTCTCCCTGCTTGCGCGCTCGCACTCGCTGCCTGCTCGAGTAGCCCGTCCTCCTCGAACTCGACGACGACCACATCGACGACCACATCGACGACCTCGAGCTCGTCGCCCAGCACGACGTCGAGCACCTCCCAGACGCCGGGCACGCTGGTTCCCCAGACGGCAACGGTCACCGAGTTCTACTCCCCGTCGAAGAACATCAGCTGTGAGATCGACAACAACGTGGGGACGGGTGCCACGACGAGTGCGCTCTGCCTCACCATCTCGCCGCCGAAATCGGTGACGTTGCAGACCAACAGCAGTCTCACCGAGTGCACTGGGGTCAACTGCCTTTCCAATGCCGGTACGAACACCCCGACGTTGGCCTACGGCCAGTCGATCACCCTCGGGCCCTTCACCTGCGCGTCGTCGACGGCGGGCATCAAGTGCACCCTGGCGAACGGCGACGGCTTCCTCATCTCGAGCAGCGCGACCACAGCGCTGGGGAACGCCAAGGTGGCGCCGACCTCGGGCTGAGGCACGTGGTTCGCCCTGAGGGTCGGGAAAGACCGCCGCTCGGAATGGTGGGAATCAGCTGTGTTGCGGCGCCCTGAAGGCGAAACCGACGGAATCGTCGTCTTGGATGCCCGGGTCGAATGGAGCCTGGACGGCCTCCGAGTCCATCGTCGGCACGTCTGTTCCCGTCGAAATGACGATCTGATCACGGCCACCAACTTTGGCGCTGAGAAGAGCGCCATCGGCCAGAGCAACGACCTGATCGAATTCCACGGCCTGGTCCGATGACGCGACCCCGAAGCTGATGGTGAACTGTGGAAGTTGGGCGATGGCGATCCGTTCGGCCATCCGTTCGTGGACGCGTTCAAGCACCTGGCGCGCCTCCTCCACGGAACACTCGGGGAGGACGATGACGAACTCGTCTCCCCCGTAGCGGCCCGGGATGTCAGCGGGCCGGAGGGAATCCCGGAACACTTGCGAGATCGTCCTCAGGGCGCGGTCGCCGGCAGCGTGCCCGAAGACGTCGTTCAAATCCTTGAAGTGGTCGATGTCGCCGTAGGCCACGGTATACGGCATTCCCGCGGCGTGAAGATCCCGCACCTCGGTCTCCAAGCTCCTCCGGGTCAGGAGGCCTGTGAGGGAGTCGCTGTTGGCCTGGGTCTGGGAGACCTCGAAGGCGCGCACCATGGCCAACCGCTCCGATGCCCTTCGTGCGACCACCGCGACGTTCATCTCCACGGCGTCGGACGGAGGCGTACCGTCATCCGTAGTCACGTGGAAGACCCCCAGGGAGTTGCCACCGATGCTCATGGGAACGCACAGGGCGGAGCAACCTCGGCCCCGGAGGTTCGGACAGGCATCGAGTGCGGTGCTGTCGGGGAAGACCATGGTCTGCCCCCTCGACGCAGCTGGGCAGTCGTCAGGGGACATGACTCCGCAACCGGCATTGTCGGCCTGCGCAGAGCTGACGAGCACCTGCCGGAAGTGGGCTTTGCTGGAATCGGCAAGGAGGAGCTCGGATCGCATGCCCGGGGCAGCGTGGCTCAGTGCCTCGGACACGACATCGAAGACGGATGGCTCCGCCCTCGACATCTCGAGTGCGGTTTGCAGGCTCGCCTCGAACGAGATTCTCTGCGCCACTTCGGACTGAACGGCCTCTTGTCCGGCCTGTGCGCGCTCCACCCGGACGGCGTGTCTCGTGAGCACGAGGACGACGGCGATCATCAGGGCCACGCCGATGGCGATGGACCATAAGGTCTCTTCCCGGGCGCGGCTGGCGGCCGCATGCGCCTGGTCCGCGGTTGCGGTCAGACGATTGGTGATAGTGGTCTGCAGGGAGTTGAGCGTTGCATCAAGCTTTGCCTGGGCTGCTTCCTCCACCTTGGCCAGCTGCGCGGTCTGCGGCGTCTGCGGTCCGCCCGCAAGAAATGCACCCAGGGTGTTCTCGGAGGCGACGAAGGCGGCCATCTGAGCCGCCAGGTGAGGAGCCAGGTCGGTATCGCCCGGTGTGGCGAGGAGGCGTTCAACGGTGCTGAAATACCTGTTTGCGTTCTGGGAGTCGACCTCCGCGGCGGGCACGAGCTTCGTGGGCGACGCCGCGTCGTTGAACGCCTCTGCTGCGAGTACCTGGAACGACGCCGCCGACCCGCGGAGGTCACGGACCGGACCGAGGAGCACGAGATAGCGCTGCGACATTTGGGCGGTCAACGATTCAGTCTCGGACGCGTTGGCCAGCCCCAAGAGGCCCCCTGCCAGGGCCAGGAGGATCACGACAACACCCACGAGGGCGATCGCCCGGTGATGTGCGTACCAACCCCAATGGCCCCCGCTGGCCGAGATCTGATCCCGGGTGATGGCGTCGGCCCCAGTGCTCACGGCACTATTGTCGGCGTGTTGGCGCTGTTCCATGAGATGCCATTCGTCGAACCGCATGGAATTACGACCCGCACGGCGGTTCCGGCCGGCCGTCCGGTCGCGCTGCACCCCGCGTTCCCGCATCCGCCTGTTTTGTACAATCCGCTCGTGACCGATGCAGACCTGGGCACCATGCACTTCGACCGGCTCGACGACGGGACCGATCAGGACTTCGAGATCATGCGCCGGGTCCACGAGCGCAACCTCGCCAAGCTCCCCGATCAGCTCTTCTCCATGCTGAGCAGCCTGTAGGGCGACGCCGTCTACCCGGTCGACTGCTTGGAGCACAGCGTGCAGACGGCCACCCGCGCCATGCGCTGGGGCGCGGACGAGGAGACAATCGTCCGGGCGCTCCTCCACGACGTGGGCGAGGCGCTGGGACCGTTGAATCACGGGCAATTGAGGGCGCGGCCTTCCTCAGGCCGTTCGTCTCGGAGCAGAACCACTGGGTCCTGGCCCGTCACGCCATCTTCCAGACATACTTCTACGCGCGCCA
>Ga0302325_10034957_pt1 | contig 10278 bp, 6 predicted proteins | sample Palsa_T0_2_FD_201948 | JGI IMG/M metagenome (GOLD analysis project Ga0302325, IMG submission 201948) | Peat permafrost microbial communities from Stordalen Mire near Abisko, Sweden - Palsa_T0_2 | ecosystem: Environmental > Terrestrial > Soil > Palsa > Peat permafrost | place: Sweden: Abisko...
TTTCGCGCAATCCGAGCAGCTGCCGACCGCCGTCAGGCTGGCGGCGGCGCCGGTATACGAGCCGGGAAAGCGCAAACCCCACTGGCGCGCGGGCGGATTGATGCTGCAGGCGACGCCGGACGCAAATGTCGATGCCGACGATTGGGATCGCCTCGCCGCCTTCATCGCGACGCTGTCGGACATCGAACTCGTCGACACCACGCTGGCGGCCGAAACGGTGCTATGGCGGCTCTTTCACGAAGACGAAGTGCGCGTTCACACAGCCGAGCCCATAGGCTTTCGCTGCGGCTGCAGCACCGAGCGCATCGCATCGGTGCTCGGCGCCTACAAGCCGGGCGATCGCGAAGGGCTCGCCGATCCCGACGGAATCATCCGCGCGCGCTGCGAATTCTGCGGCGAAATTCACGCGATTGCAGCGACATCCTTCCCGCTATAGGGCGTCGAACGCCTGCTCAGGACTGCGGCTTCGGACGCGCCGGATAAGTCCTGTCACCCTTGATCCCGTTCCATAACGTGCGGTTATAGGCGTCGGCGTCGATTTTGTCTTCCGAGCTCCAGTCGTATCCGCGCGTTGCCTCCGCCCAATATCGCGCATCGTGCGCGAACGCGAAGTGGTGCTTCAGGCTCGCCTCTTTCCTGGGAATCGGCAGATCGGTTTGCGCGAGCGCCGCGGACGGTTCCGCATTGAAGGTCCATGTCTTCGCCTTGAGGTCGAATACATCGCTCATCGGTCGCTGATACGCATCGAACTGGCTGAGCGGCTCGATCCCCAAAACGTCTTCGATCGTCCGGAGCATGTTCACGGTGGAATAGCGGGTCGAGACGACAGCGCCCTGCTTTACATAAGGCCCCACAATGTATGCCGTGCTGCGATGGGCATCGACATGATCAGGACCGTCCTGTGCATCGTCTTCCACAATGAATATGAGCGTGGAGTCGCGATAGGGACTTTTCGCGATGCGCTGCACGAGCTTGCCGACAGCGTAATCATTGTCGGCCACCTGCGCTTCCGGCGTGTTCACCCTGTCGATGGCATTCTTGAAATCGCCGGTGTGATCGGTCATGAAACGCACCAGCGAAAGCGCCGGCATTTTCTTGTTCACGACCTGGCGCGCAAACTCACGCTCCCATTCACGCTCGCGATAGAAGTCGGGGAGCTTGAGGTCGAAACTGCGGAAATAGGGATCGGTGATCGCTCGGAGCGCCGGATCCGAAGCATATGACACAATCGTCTTTGAAATTGCCGGGTCGCGGAGGACGGGAATGGGCGAGGGATGGCGTTCGTTGTAGCGCGCGCCGTCGATATAGAATCCGTAGTTGCGTGCGCTTAAATGCGCACGCAACGCTGAGTCCCACAGATGACCGCGGCCCGCCTCTCCGGTGTAAGCGTCCGGTGCGCCCACATCGGCTGTCCCCGGCAGTTCGTCCGGATCGTCCGGCGTGATGCTGTCTGCCGTGCGTCGCTCGGCAAGCGTGGGAATAGCCACGTTAATATTGCGATCGGAGCCCTCGACGTCATAGCTCTGGCCGCGTCCGGCATACTGCATGGCGATGTATTTCACGCCGATATCGGATTCGCGCGCACTCGTGCTCCAGGGCCAGCCATTGCCGCTGACTTCGCCGGAATCGTAGAAGCTGTCCAGATCGACAAAGCCCGACGCAAGCGCGTGCTGGTTGGGTGTGATTGCTGCACCGAACAGCGTCAGGGAAGGATCGCCGTTGCCTTTTCCCAGATCGCCCAGCACCTGATCGTATGTGCGGTTCTCCTTGACGATGTAGATCACGTGCTTGATGTGTTTGCGCAGTTCCGTCATCAGCCGTGCATCGTCCGCCGTTTCCTTCGATGCGAAACCGTCATTGGCGGCCACGATGCCGGTCAGGCGCGAATAATCCGCAGGATCGGGCACCGGCAGGGCGAGAAATCCGGCCTTCGACAACTGCAGGATGTAGTGGTTCTGCGAGAGGCACTTCACGGATTCGGCGATGTTGATACGGGCGTGACTGCATCCCAGCGGATTGGGACCGACGTTGCTGCGTCCGTTGACGACATAGAGCATGTTCCCAGCGGCGCTGACGGAATTGGGGTACCAGCCCGTCGGCACGAGCGCGGCCACACCGTGCGCTGCAGCGCCGAGAGGAATGATCGCCACCGCGTTGGAACCGCCAAGCGTTGCATACAGGGCGTTGCCGTCGGGCGACAGCGCGAGCCCGTTGGGCGCGGCGCCGTGGAAGGCGCGCGGGTCGGCAAGCGTGCCCGCCGGCGCGCGCGCGTCGATCGACTCGCGCACCGTGTTGGAAGCGGTGTCGATGACAGCGATGCTGTCGCTGTTATCCTGCGCGACGTAGAGAGTGCTTTTGTCGGCATTCAGCAGCATGCGGTTGGGCGTGCCGTCGACCTTGATGCGGTTCGTCACGCGCAGGGCGGGGATATCGACAACGACGATTTCGCGATCTCTCTGGCTGCAGATGTAAGCCGTGTCGCCTTTGAGCTGGACCCAATACGGATATTCGCCGCCTGCAATACCGGCTTTCGCGGGATCGTTCTTTCCGGGTCTCAGATCGAGTTCGCCTTTGACCGTCCGCGCTGCGATATCGACGACGCTGATGGAGTCGTTCATGCGGTTGGCGATGACGGCAATCTTCCCGTCGTCGCTGATGTCCAGTCCCGCCGCACTCGGCTTCACGTCGATGCCGAGACCAGCCTTGTGGCCCAACGCAATCGCCGCGCCGTCTTCGGTCCAGCCGCTGTCGCGATGTGCAAAGATGTGCAGATTGTCGTCAACACCGCCGCTCACAACAAAGCGGCTGTCGTCGGGTGCGAACACGATTCCGGAATCCGTGTCGGGAACCTGGATCACTTGCGTTTGTTTCGGCGCCGGCCCGGAAATGTCGAACACAAAGACGTATTCATTGGATGCGGCCTGATCCATTTTGCCTTGCGGCAACGACATCCGGTTGAACCCGCTTGTCAGGACCAGGAGAGTTCTGCCGTCATGGCTCACGACCGTTGTGACCGCCATGCCGGCGCGATGGTCTGGATAGGCCGCGAGGCCGGGATTGAGGTCCTGGAAATGTGCGCCGGTGGCGGCTTCCGGGGTCAGGCGCTGGCCTGTGGGGAGTTGCTCGGGAGCCGGCTGCGCAAACGCAGCGCCGACCGACAACACGATCGAAGCAGCCAAAGTGGGCAGCGCGTTCTGTCTCGAGTTCATTGTCGAATCCTCTCCGTCCTGGCGGTACTATGATGACCGAACATGTCCGTTCCGTCACGGTCTGCGTGACGACAGGGCTGCCCGGTGGCGAATCCCTTGCCGAGGTGGCAATGTCATTTGTCCCGCTGAATTGGAGCGTTATGGATGTCCTACGATGAGTACCGGCTTCTCAGGATCGCGCGCGAAGGTCGCGTCGTCACCGCGACCATCGACAATCCGCCTGTCAACGTCATTACGCTAGCCCTCTACGGCGAGCTTGTCCGCCTTTCGAAGGAGCTCGAGGCCGACGATTCCGCGGTTGTCTTCGTGCTGAAGAGCGCCGATCCGGATTTCTTTCTCGCCCATTTCGACGTGACGGTCCTTCTCGGCATGCCCACCGATACGCCGCCGTCGCGCGAGGCGGCAGCGAAAAACGAATATCATGCGATGTGCGAGCGGTTTCGCACGATGGACAAAGTCACCATTGCACAGATCGAAGGCCGCGCAGGTGGCGGCGGGTCCGAGTTGGCTGCGTCGTTCGACATGCGATTCGGTGTCAGGGGAAAGACGGTCATCAACCAGATGGAGGTGCCGTTCGGGATTTTGCCCGGTGGTACGGGAACGCAGCGCTGGCCGAGGCTGGTCGGCCGCGGCCGCGCGCTGGAAGCGATTCTTGGCGGTATCGACATCGACGCGGAGACAGCCGAACGCTGGGGCTATCTCAATCGCGCGTTCGCGGCGGGCCAGATCGGGCCTTATGTCGAATGGCTCGCCCGGCGCATTGCGTCGTTTCCTCCAACGGCTGTGCGACTGGCAAAACAATCGGTCGATGCAAGTGCGAGACCGCTCGCGGAAGGTCTCGCAGAGGAAGCGTATTTGTTTCAGATATTGATGCGCGAGCCCTCGGCGCGACGCAACATGGCGCATGCACTCGAACTCGGCGTACAAACGCGCGAGGCAGAGCTCAGGATTGCAGAGTTGTCTGCTCAAATCGCTGCCGAGCACCATTGAACGTTGTGACTACACTCTGTACGCAGCGCCTGAAACTCGCGCCGTTCCGTCTTGAAGATGCGCGCGAGCTGTTCGAGATTCGCGGTGACGCCGAGGCGATGGCGCACTGGGATTGGCCGGCTGATGAAAATGCGGAGCAGACTTGTGCCGTCGCAAAATCCTTGCTGGCCGATGTTGACGCCGGGAAAGCCGTCTTCTGGACGGTTCGTCTCGCCACCGATTCGCGCTTCGCCGGACTGTGCGACCTGAGTGAACTGGACGAAACCGGGGCGGCCGATCTTGGCTTCATGTTCGCGCGCCGCTACTGGGGTCATGGTTACGCGCGCCAAGCGGCGGCCGCGATTCTCCAAGCTGCGCCCGGCCTCGGCGTGCGGGTTGTTCGTGCGCGGATACACGAAGACAACGCGCGCTCCGCCCGGTTGCTCGCCAGCCTGGGCTTTCGCCGATGCGAAGTTTTGTCCGATTTCACAATTCGACCGGGCGGCGTTACCAGGACGTGTGTCATGTTCGAGCGCATGGTGTATGGCTCGTAAGGTGCGCCAGGGCGGCCCCTAAGCGGTCCTTGCAAAAGAATTCCCTTCTTAGCGTGGCGCCGCCATAGTGTGCGACTCAGCAATTCGGCGCGTGCGCCAAGGGAGAATTCCGTGAAATCGATCAGACATTTGTTGGCGGCCGTCACTGTTGCTGCTGCCGTGTTCTCCGCGGCGCACGTCGCGGAAGCGGCTCCGGTCGCGGCAACGAGCCTCAATTGGCGGCTTGTCGGGCCGTTCCGAGGCGGCTGGGCGACGGTGGTCGCAGGTGTGCCGTCGAAGCCCGATACATTCTATTTCGGCGCAGCCGGCGGAGGGGTCTGGCGGACAGAGAATGCAGGACGCACCTGGGTGTCGCTGTTCGATCGCGGCGCGGCTGCGTCGGTCGGCGCGCTCGCGGTGTCACCGTCCAATCCGAATGTCATCTATGTCGGCACCGGCCAGTCGGAGACGCGCTACGATCTGGCGGCCGGGCAGGGCGTGTTCAAATCCACCAATGGCGGTGCGAGCTGGACCGCGGTTGGTTTCGCCGATACGCGTCACATCGGCAAAATATGGATCGATCCGGGAAATCCCGATCTCGTACTGGTTGGCGCGCAGGGGCACTTCTTCGGAGCGAATGCGCAACGCGGCCTTTACCGTTCGACCGACGGCGGGAAGTCGTGGTCGCAGGTGCTCAAGATCAACGACTGGACGGGCATCACCGATATTGCGAGCGACCCTTCCGACCCTCGCCTGCTTTTCGCGGCGGCCTGGGAGGCGCACCAGTTTCCGTGGCTCAGTTATTTCGTGCCGGACATCGGCAGCGGCAGTGCCGTCTACAAATCTTCCGACGAAGGAATGACCTGGACAAGGCTGTCGGGCCATGGCTGGCCGTCCGGCACCCTCGGCCGCATCGGACTCGCCACGGCCCACATCGCGCAAGGCACGCGCATCTACGCAGCCGTCGATTCGCCGTCCGCAGCCGGACTCTATCGTTCCGATGACGGCGGTGGGCATTGGTCGCGCGTCAACGACGAAAAGGCTTTCACAAGTTCCTATGCGAGCAGGCTGACGGTCGAACCGAACGATCCCGACACTGTTTATACCGTCGGGCAGTCCATCCGCCGTTGCACGAAGGGCGGTTCGAGCTGTGCGTTCGTGAAGGGCGCGCCGGGCGGCGATGATTACCACCATGTCTGGATCAATCCGCTGCATCCCGATCACGTTATCACCGGCAGCGATCAGGGTGCGGTTGTCAGTGTCGACGGATGGAAGACCTGGAGCAGCTGGTACAATCAGCCGACGGGGCAATTCTATCATCTCGCGACCGACAACCGATTTCCGTACTGGATCTATTCGGGCCAGCAGGATTCGGGCACAGTCGGGATCGCGAGTCGCAGCGACTACGGCGCCGTGACGGGTCGCGATTGGCATCCGGTCGGCGGCGACGAGCGCGATTACGACATTCCCGATCCGTCCGATCCCGACATTGTCTACGATTCCGGCCTGGGCGGTCGCGTGACGAAGTGGGACGCGCGCACGGGGCAGATACAGAACATCTCGCCATGGCCGGTTTCGTCCTACGGAAGACGCCCAACCCTTGTGCGCTATCACACGCTTTGGGTGACGCCGCTGGTGGCATCGCGTGTGGGAACGCCGTCGCTCTATTTCGGCGCGCAGGTTCTGTTCCGCACGCAGGACGGCGGTCGGCACTGGACAATCATAAGCGGCGATCTCACGGGCAAGATCGCTGCCGCGAAGAATTGCGATGCCGATGCGCTGGCGCGCGATCAGGCGAAAGCGTGCGGCTACGGCTCGATCGCTACGATTGCACCGTCACCGCATTCAGCGGGCGAGATCTGGGTCGGTACCGACGATGGGCTCATCCAGCTGACGCGCGACAATGGTGCACATTGGGCCGATATCACACCGCGCGGCCTTGCCTTGTGGTCCAAAGTCGCGGCGATCGATGTTTCGCCGCTTCAAGCGGGTACAGCCTATGCGGCGATCGACATGCACAGGCTCGACGATTTTTCCCCGCACATTGTCCGGACGCGCGACTATGGAAAGACGTGGACCGACATCGAGGGCGACCTGCCGCACGGTCAGTTTGTGAGTGCGGTGCGCGCCGATCCGGTCAAGGCAGGCTTGCTTTATGCGGGAACGAATTTGGGCGCGTTCGTTTCGTCCGATGACGGCCAACACTGGGCACCGCTGGGCCAGAGTCTTCCCACCGCCTGGGTGACTGACCTGCTCGTTCACGGCGATGATCTCGTTGCGGCAACGGAGGGACGCGCGATCTGGTCGCTGGATGATGTGGCACCGCTCAGGCAGTCGGTACAGCCAAGCGAGATCGCACATCTGTTCGCGCCGGCGCATGCGTGGCGCGTGCATGCGAACAACACCGCCGACACGCCGCTGCCACCCGAGGAGCCCCAGAGCGCCAATCCCCCGGCGGGCGCAGCCATCGATTATTGGCTCGCGAAACCGCCTGCCTCGCCTGTCGTTATCGAAATTCATGACGCATCGGGCGCGATGGTGCGCCGTTTCGCCAGCAGCGACAAACCGCAGCGACCGGACGGCGAACGCTACTTCGATGCCGGCTGGGTAAAGCCGCCGCAGATTTTGTCTGCAGCAGCCGGTTTTCATCGCTTCGTATGGAACCTGCGCTATCCGCGTCCGCCCGCCATTCGTCACGAATACACCATTGCTGCTGTCTGGGGCGTGGACACGCCCGTTCTGCCCGAGGGCCCATTCGTGCTGCCGGGAACCTACCAGGTTGTGCTGAAAGCAGACGGGCAAAGCTATGCTGCGCCGCTAACGGTGAGCGAAGACCCGCGTGTGAAGACGAACGCGGCCGATCTCAAGGCCTCGCTCGCATTGTCGCAACAAATCGCCAGCGCACTGGCAAAGGCGCGCGAAGGTTATGGCGAGCGACAGGCCGTGGAAAAACAGCTTGCGGTTTTATTCCCCGAAGCGACGAGCGCAGCAAAGGATTCATTGCGCAATCTCGCCGACACGCTGCGGAAGAAGCCGGCGCCGGGAGACGCGACCTTTGAGTCGGTCGACGGTATGCTTGGGGGTATCGCGACCGATCTTGGGGCGGTGGACGGCGCGCCGACAGATGCTCAACGCGCCGTCGTCGCCGAGGCGACAGCCAAGCTGGATGCATTGAGCGGAAACTGGACGTCGTTGAAATCGGGGCCGCTCGTGGCGTTGAACGCCGGGCTCGTGCGCTCCCACCGCAAACCCGTCGTCATCCCGGCTGCGAACGCGCTCGTGATCGAACCGCCGGAAGAAGGCGACGATATGCCTTGAATGATTCTGCTCCGCCCGGTGCAACGACCGCGCCACCGCGACAGCCGCCTTCGCGCCCGTGTTTCGAATGGAAACAACAGGCGCGAAGGCGGCCGGCGGCCACTAGCCCCGCAGCAAGTAGGAGACCGAAATTCGGTGGCCGAATTCTGCGAGATGCAGATGGTGCGAAGAGATTCGCCGGGCAACGCGTGCGCCTGCGTGTTCCTGCAGGATCGCATCGACAGCCGTGACGCTTTCGCGGACACCCTGCTGCACCCTGCCGATCGTCACGACCGCGTTGACGCCTGGCGCATATTCTCCAGACAGTGCGGCGCGCACGGAAGAAACAGCGGACGGCAAAAGAGCGATGCGCTCTCCATTGGGACGCGTGAGTTCGATCGTGCTCCCGCCGGATGCGCTGCCGCCAAGCGTCGCGGCGATGCGGCCGACATAATTTTGGGTTTCCGCGGGCAACGGTACGCCGGCCGCGAGCCGGCCCTCGTAATGTCCCGGGCCGTCATTGTACGCGGCAAACATCGCAGGAAATCCGTAACGTTCATGTAACCATTTGAGATAGGCCGTACCGGCGAACACATTATCGTGCGGATCGTAGGCGTTGGTGCCCAGCCCCAGTTGAGCGTGCATATCGCGGTACGTATCGGGCATGATCTGCATGAGTCCTACAGCGCCGGCGCGAGACGTCATGGGCTGCGTTTCGGACAACATGGTGCGGCCGCCGCTTTCCATCCGCATGACGGCACGAATCCAGTTTGGCGGAACGCCGAAGCGCTTCGAGGCCTCCTCGACGAGCGGGTTCCATCGATTGAGCAATGCGCCCGCGTCCAGTTGCATTTCCGCGCGGTAAGCGGACAAGGGCGCAGCAGGCGCGAAGCCGGCCGGGTGACGCACTGTTTTTTCGATCGCGACCATAAACGGCGCGGGATGCGAGGTTGGTGCAATGGCCTCCAAATACCGGACGCGCGTGACAAGACTCTGCCCTGCGAAGAAAACCGCGGCGCCGACGATCGGAAGGAGCGCAAGTTTCAACCTGTCCGGAAAGCGCAATCTGCGATCGCCTCGCGTGACAGCGCGCCAGAATCGCAGATCGCGTCCGTGCAAGGCTTCGCCAACCGTCACGGCGCGGCTTCCGGCGCCGTTCGGGCGCAAATTCGTATGGGTCAGGGCCAGATCCTCGTACAATGTGTCGAAGTAGAGCCTGCCCGGCACGCATGCGCCCCAGGGCAGACAACGCTCCCTGACACGGCCCAGCCAGCGGTCGAGGGATTTTGCGCAAAAATGCGCTTCGCGGCCGGACATAGCTGCGCGTGTCGCAAAGTGCAAGCCTTTCTTCGCGTGAAGGTGCGCTTGCTATATGTGTGCCAGGCGAATTCGCCGAAAACCGACTCGTTTGGCCGGTAACCGCGAGACGGAAACCGGTATTTTTCCGATCAGGCTTATCGAATGATCATTTGCGAGGAAACCGCCTTAGAGCAAGGATTTCCATCTGACGAACAGATCGCCGGGAGGCGAGGCGGGAACTTCAGCAGCAAGCTCGTCCATGAGCGCACGGAAGCCGGGCTCGCGTTCGAGACGCACCGATTTCCACAGCGCCTGGTAGCCGCGATTGGCGAGCATTGCCTTTGCGCTCGCTTTGGCGCTTGCGAAATGCGCTTCGTTGATCAGCCCGTCCTTGTACTGGGTCAGTGCGTTTTCGGTCGTTCTCAAGATTGCGTTCGCTGCGTAGTAGTATTGCCAGAACTCCGACTCTGCGATGTCCGGCGCGCCGGTAAGTCCGGCGCGGAAAGGCCGCGACAGGCCCGATTCCGCAATACGCAGCATGACATCGGTGGAAAGCGACGCGCGCATCTGGTGCATCGTGCCGCGTTGATTTTTCGCTGCCTGCCGGATCTGCGAGGCCAGATAAATCAGCGAAACGATGACGGCAACGCCGCTCAGAAGGCTGCCGACGGACGCAAGGTCCGAAAGCGACATCAGGTCCTCCTTCAGATCAGGAACTTCGTAAGCGGATTCCAGTAATTGATATGCCAGCCTTCCGCGAGGTGCGCGGCGGCTTCATCCGGAAAGCCCTTGTGCTCGAACACCAGTTTCGTGCCTCCGCCTTGCGGCTCGAGCACATAAGTCGCGATGGAATATTGTCCCGCATCCCAGCTTCCTGCGCGCCAGGCCTGAACGATACGCGTGTCGCGAACGAGTTCGAGGAACCGTCCCGTGACATAACCGCCGAACAGCGAGAACGCCCCGCCGGGTTG
>Ga0302325_10034959_pt1 | contig 10278 bp, 10 predicted proteins | sample Palsa_T0_2_FD_201948 | JGI IMG/M metagenome (GOLD analysis project Ga0302325, IMG submission 201948) | Peat permafrost microbial communities from Stordalen Mire near Abisko, Sweden - Palsa_T0_2 | ecosystem: Environmental > Terrestrial > Soil > Palsa > Peat permafrost | place: Sweden: Abisko...
CCAACGAAGGTGGAATTCTTCTGGGCGACAGCGTGTCCCAGCAGATTCAACAGAATTTGTACAACCTCATCAATCAAGTTCTCCCTGCCGGAACTATCAACAACCTCGCCGATGTCGGGATTTCCATCACCCAAAATGCTTCCTTGACCGGCGCTACGCTGACTTTCAATACCAACACGTTTGAGTCGGCATTTGCGAGCAATCCGTCGTCAGTGCAAAACTTCTTCAGCCAGGGCACCAACGGATTTGGAACCGTCATCGCCAATGCGATGGATCAACTGACCGACCCAGTGAACGGCGTGATTACGTTACAAGACAACTCGCTGAACACCACGATCCAGGATGACAACACGCAAATCACCAATCTCAACGCGATCCTTGCTGAAAAGAAGGAGCAGTTGCAGACCGAATTCAATTACATGGAGCAGACGCTGGCACAATTGCAGAGCCAGCAGCAATTGATCTCGGCTTATAGCAGCAGCGGCAAGACATCCACGTCATCGGGCTCGACGTCGAGCATTGGTTCCGGAGCGTCGTCATCAAGTTCCAGCTCAAGCTCAGGGTCCAGTTCCACTTCTGGTTCCAGCTCTTAATGAAGCCAATGTGATATGAACATGAATCCAAAGGCCGCGCAAAACTATCTTCGCACCAAAGTCATGACCGCAACGCCGGAGCAGCTTCAGCTCATGCTGTTCGATGGCGCGATTCGATTTGGGGAGCAGGCCAGGATTGCGCTGCAGAACAAGCATTACGATCAGAGCTACAAATTGCTCACCAGCGCGCAGAAGATCGTGACCGAGTTGAAAAACTCGCTAAAGCCCGATGTCGCGCCCGATCTCTGCAAAAAGCTGACCGCGATTTACAACTACACCTATCGCAAGCTGATCGACGCGAATCTGCGACACACGATCGAGTCGCTCGATGAGGCCATGCGGATGCTCAAATACCAGCGTGAAACCTGGGTGATGCTGATGGGCCAGTTGGGCAAAGAAAAGGCCGGACGCGCGGCCCAGTCGATCGACATTCCCGAGCCCGATCCGCGCATGGAAAACAGTTTCAGCGTGCAGGGCTGAGATCCCACTGATACAAACGACTCGCATTGGCGGTTGTGATTTGATCGACTTCCTCAAGCGTGATCCCGCGCGCGGCGGCTACGGCGGCAGCGGTGTGCATCACCAGCGCGGGCTCGTTGATCTTCTGCTTTCGCATCGGCTCGGGACTCAGCCACGGCGCATCCGTCTCCACAACAATTCGATCCGCAGGAATTCTCGCCACGATCTGCCGAAGCTCCGGCGCGTTTTTGAATGTCACGACTCCGGTGATTCCAATCATGTAACCCGCTTCGATGATTCGATCAGCCTCGGCACTTTTGCCGGTGAAACAGTGATAGACAGCCGAGAGAGATGGGTATGACTTCATCACTTCCAGACAATCGTCGATCGCGCTGCGCGAGTGGATCACAACCGGACGATTTAGTTCCGCCGCCAGATCAAGTTGAGCAACGAAGAATTTCCGCTGCAAATCTCTCGGCGCATCGGCGTGAAAGTTGTCCAGCCCCATTTCGCCCAATGCGACGACACTGGGATTTGTTTGCAGGCCACGAAGCAGTGGAATCAGGTTGAAATCCACCTGATGGCAATAATTCGGATGCACGCCGATGGCGCAGCGGACATTCGAATATTTCGCGGCGACTTCGACGGCTGATTCCCAATCGCCGGGATGTGTGCCGATAGTAACGATCTGATTCACGCCCGCATCTGATGCGCGCTGCATCACGCCGTCGATCTGCTCCAGCAGTCGCGGATCGCTCAGATGGCAATGCGTGTCCATCATAAGGCGTAGCCTAGAAAGTTGCCTCGAACGCATCTGGCGTGTGACGAATCTGCGGCTCGCGGCCTGTGGGCCAGACAATCGCCACCACATCAAATCGCGCCGGCGGCTGCGGCAATCCGTAGCGCGACAAATAATACTTCGCCGCCTTGGTGATCTGATGTCGCTTCTCCTGATTCACTTGTTCTTCGGGCGTCGGATCGCCATAGGATCGCGTTTTCACCTCGACGAACACCAGCACTGTTTTGTCGCGCGCGATGATATCGACTTCGCCCATATCGCATCGGTAATTGCGTGTGATGATTTTGTAACCCTGATTGCGAAGATACCGCGCCGCGACATTTTCCCCTCGCTGCCCCAGCGCATCTCGCGGCGGCTCTTGCTTTTGCTTGAGCCATTGTCGCAGCCGTTCCAACATGTGAAGCGATTATGCCAAGAAAGAGATTGAACCGCCAAGACGCCGAGAACGCCAAGGAAGAAAATACGCCAAGATGATAAAAATCAGAATGAAATTAATTTGAATTGGGGTCAACCCGCTCAACCGAAGTAACCGCCAACAGCAGAAAATCTCCTTGGCGTATTTTCCTATCTTGGCGTCTTGGCGTCTTGGCGGTTCATCCGCATTTAAGACGCCGCGGCCTCGGCCAGATCGCGCGCTTCGTGCCCGGAATCGCCCGCATCCTCTTTCTTACCGCTCTTGCGCTTTTCGGTGAGACGAGTCGCCTTGCCCACGCGCTGACGCAGGTAGAACAGCTTGGCCCTGCGGGATTCGCCGCTGCGCTTCACGATCACGCGCGACACGAACGGCGAGTGCAGCGGGAAAATTCGCTCCACGCCTTCGTTGTTCACGATCCGGCGAACGGTGAATGTCTCGGTCGCGCCCGATCCTTTTCGCATGATCACCACGCCGGAGAATATCTGGATGCGTTCTTTTTCACCTTCGATGATTTTCGTGGCCACGTCCACGGTGTCGCCGACCGCAAACTGCGGAATCTCTTTCTTGATGTACGCGGTTTCGACGTCTTTAATGATTCGGTTCGTCATGGCTGACTCCACTTTCGATTAATTTTATCTCGTCTCTTTCGTATTTTTCTTCAAGTATGCCTGCCATAAATCAGGCCGGCGAATCTGCGTCCTATTCTTTTTCTGTTCCAGCCGCCACTGGGCAATCGCCGCGTGGTTGCCGCCTAGCAAAACATCCGGAACCGCCATTCCCCGAAATTCCCGGGGTCGGGTGTACTGGGGATATTCCAGCAACCCATCGGCGAACGATTCATCCGCCGTGCCGTCCTCCGCTCCAATCGCGCCCGGCAGAAGGCGGACGATCGCATCGATCACCACCATCGCCGCCAGCTCGCCGCCGCTGAGGACATAATCGCCGATGCTCAATTCCATCGGCGAAAGTCCATCGACGATTCGCTGATCGAATCCTTCATAGTGGCCGGCGATCAGCAGCAGTCTTTCGTGGCCGGCCAACTCCTGTGCCAGTTCCTGATCGAGCTTGCGTCCTTGCGGGGTCAGGAGGATTCGCGTGGGTCTGGCGGGATGCTGTTTTTCGACGGCTTCGACCGCGTCGAAGATGGTCTGGCAAAGCATCACCATTCCCGGACCGCCGCCGAACGGCTTGTCATCCACCGACCGATGCGCATCGGCCGCGAATTCTCGAATGTCGGTCAGGTGATAGCTGACTAACCCTTTCTCGGCCGCACGTTTGGGAATGCTCGTTCCCAACACCGCGCCAAACATTTCCGGAAACAATGTGAGAATGTCAATCCGCATGACATCCTCATGGCCCGCTAGGCCTTGGCGGTTTCAGCTTTCGCCTCAGGCGCCTTGGCTTCTTTCTTCTCGGTCTTTTCCCCTTCCTTCTTTTCCGGAGCAGCCGCTTTGGGCTTGCCCGGCTTGGGCAGACGCAAATGCTTGTGATCCAGGCCACTCTTCTTCAGCAGCGACGACACCGTTTCCGATGGCACCGCGCCGACGTCGAGCCAATGCTTGCAGCGATCCAGCTTGGCCACAAACTGCTTGGCCTGATCCTTGGAGCGGGGATCATAAAATCCCAGTTCCTCGATCACCCGACCATCTCGCGGCGAGCGCGAGTCAATCGCACTGAGCCGAAAAAACGCCCGATTGCTCCGCCCCATTCGTTTCAGTCTTAACTTCACCGACATACGGTCTCCGAAAAACGTTCAATTGTTTCGAATCGGAAAGTATAGCAATTGGGTTCAATGACGCAAGTTGGGGAAAAGTGCGGCGAGATTTGGGATTCCATAACCCGTTCGAACGGATATTTCGCCGACAATTCCGCACCGTTTAGCCGCGACCCGCAGGGGAGCGCGTTTGACCGTCGAAACGCGCTCCCCTGCGGGTCGCGGCTAAACAATTTCGCAAACCGATGTCGTTCTCGATTCCGAGAATTGCCAGGCGCGTCGTTCATCCGATAACTTCCCCTATTTCCGGTGGAATCGCACCACATTCCGGACACCGATCCGGCGTGGCGCGGAGATCGTAGCCGCACTTCACGCACTTTCTCTGCCAATTTCGATTTCTGAATCTGAAGGATTGACAAAGATTCCACAGCCATAAGAAGGGTAACAACGCTGTCAATGAAACGATCGCCCAAAGTGGGGTGTACAGCGTCAAGTATGCTCCGTCCGGTTTTGGGAAATTGAGATAGATAAACCCGAAGCGGCCGAACCCATATCCGGTGATAGATTCTCCACGAAAATTTTGGTTCGATTGGTTCCGTTTTAAATCCGTCCTGACGTTCGCAATACTCTTATTTATATTGGCCGCGGGCAATGGCTTTTCAACGAAGTGAGTAAACTCTCTGGGTGTCAGCACCGCGGCAATTTCCGGCGAGATTGGTTCTGAGGACACTTGGAGCGACCCCGGATGGAATGTGAGAGAATAGTAGCGAGTAACCTGCTGTAGTTCAGTGGCTCTAGGGTTGATGGGACGCCAATGCCAAACGTCACGGACGTAATGGGAACGAACCCATTCGATCCCCGCCAAGATACAGACCAAGAGCGAAATGAACGAAGCAAGAGTAAATGCCCATCGGCGAATGCGCTTCATCGATGATAATTGTACCGCGCCTTGACGCTCGGCAATCGGCCGCGCTTCCCCTATCATGTCGTGATGCTCTTGTCCGATCCAACACTGCAGCCGGTCGCGGAGAAGATTCTTGCCGACATTCCGCTCTCCGCCGACGATGGGCTGATCCTCTACAACTCCCGCGATATCCACGGCGTTGGCCGGCTCGCAAATTTTGTGCGAGAGAAACTGCACGGCGACAAAACTTTCTTCAACCGCAATCGGCACATCAATTACACCAATGTCTGTGCCCTCTCGTGCAAGTTCTGCTCCTTCTACCGCAAGCGCGGCGAGGATGGGGCGTATGAAATGCCGGTGGAGCAGGTGATCGCCACCGCGCGACGCGCGGCCGATGCGGGGGCGACGGAGGTGCATATCGTCGGCGGGCTGCACCCGTGGCTCAAATTCGATTACTACCTCGACATGCTTAGCGGCATCCGCAAGGAATGTCCGGAGCTGCACATCAAAGCATTCACCGCCATCGAGATCATTCACCTGAGCCGAATCTCGCATCAAGGGATCCGCGAAACACTCATCGCGCTGCGCGATGCGGGCCTGGGAAGTTTGCCCGGAGGAGGAGCTGAAATTTTCGATGATCGGGTGCATGATGAAGTCTTCAAAGGAAAAGTCCGGGCGGATCGATGGTTTGAGGTCCATCGCACCGCGCACGAGTTGGGGATTTTTTCCAACGCCACCATGCTCTACGGACACGTCGAAACCCCGCGGCAGCGCATCGAACATCTCATCAAACTCCGCGAACTTCAGGCCCAATCGCTGGAGGCGATGAAATCCAATCCGACTCGGGCCGCATTCAATTGCGTCATCCCGCTCAGTTTCATCCCGGAAAACAGCGAGCTGGGTCACTTGCCTGGCCCAACTGGATTGGCCGACCTGAAAACGCTCGCCATCGCGCGCCTCATGGTGCGGAACATCGCACACATCAAAGCCTTCTGGATCATGCAGGGCATCGGCCTCTCGCAACTCGCGCTGGATTTCGGCTGCGACGATCTCGACGGAACCGTCGTCTGGTACGACATCACCAAGCGCCAGGGCGACGGTGTGCATCAGGAATTTCCCGTCGAGAGCATCCAACGACTGGTGCGCGAATCGCGACGAATCCCCGTCGAAAGGGACACACTTTATCGTGAAGTTTCCAGACATGAATCGAAACGCGAACTTTCTTCAGTAAGCCCGAACGAGCGTTGATTTCGGATACGCGGATGCGAGGATTTGCTCGCACGACTGCCCCGCCGCCGCGTCTGCTTCGGCACAATATTGACACATCCCGACGCCGTGTCCGTAGCCGTGTCCATCGTAAAATGTCACGGAATCGGATGTTGGATCGGTTTTGATTTTGCAAAAACTGCTGGGAAGCGTCGGGCCGCTGGCAGGGTCGGTGTTGATCGCGGTGCGCATTTCCTCGGCGGCCATGCTGTATTGCACGCCGCGCGAATCGGTGAGCATCACGCGCGACGGCCGGCCGAATTGGTTCACGGCTGCCACCTGCAATCCGGCGATTCCTGTGATCTGCATTTCCGGAACGACGCGTCCCTCGGCCGCGCCGCGCCGCTCGGCGTAGGCGTGAATTCTTCGGACAATTTCCGTTTTGGGCAAAGTGATCGGTCCCCAATTGAAATACTTGGATGCCGAGCAGCACGTTCCATTCACGTGCTCGGCCAAGGGCGGCAGATATGGTTCGCCAGGGAACGCATCGGTGACGGATTGTGTGACGCCGCCGCAGCAACTGCTGAAATAGGCTTTGAATATCTTGCCTGATCCGCCGCCGTAGGTGAGCACGATGCCGGAGGTGGATTCGACGGCCGCGACGCCTTGCGGGGTTTCGCCGTCGATGCCGCCGTACATCTGGCTGCGTTGATCGGGATAGACATCCCAATATCGGCTCAAGCCGCCAGTGTGGGCTTCGTACAACGCATAGGTCCGCGCCACAATCGCCTGCGAGCGCAGCGCTTCGCCATGCCAACTGGAAAACATTTCCTTGGTCACGACACCCTTGAGATAATCATCCACAGGAAGATCGTTGATGACGTCAAATTTCCCATCGCCGAGTGCAACGAATTTGATCACGCCGCGATAGGCGGTGCCGTTGATCCGAATTCCCTCGTCGGAGCCGGGGGAGAAGGTCATGTTGCCGGTGCCGACTTCAACGCCGCCAATGTTCCACTGATTACCGTCGAGTCCAACGATCGTCCCGCCCTTGGGCACGGCCAACATGCGACTGCCCGGCTGCGATTCCACGCTCACCTGCGGATTGGCGCCAGCGGCCAGCGTGATGCGATCCGCCGACTCGACCAGCCGCACACGAATCCGCTGCGCTGGATTGGCGGTCCAGGCATTCTCGGATTCTTCCGTGCAATTGGCCAGTAAAAATAGGATCGGCGTCAGAACAAAAATCAACGCCGCAATTCGATAGTTTCGCAGCCATATTTTTCGCACTGGGGCCTCCTTGCCGCAGTTTGAAAACCAGTTGAATCCCAATCATCCATCGCGGATCCATCCACGATCATCATTCATTCAAACAAGTCTTACTCGTCCAGCTTCCTGAGCGTCAACCCGAAATTGGTCATCTGCTGCTTTATTTCGTTCAGGCTGGTCTGGCCGAAATTCTTGCAGCCCAGGAGTTCATCTTCAGTCCGAGCGACCAGGTCGGCCAGCGAGTTGATATTCAAACGCTGCAACGCCTTGCGGCTCCGAACGGAAAGTTCCAGATCAGCGACACTTTTGCCCAATACTTCCGGGGCGACATTTCCAACCGCCGGCGCGGCCGCCGGACGGCGAATGCCGCTCTTGCCTTCCTCGGCCGTTTGGCCGAGCCGCAAGCCTTTTTGCGCCAGCAGTGCCTTGATCTCATTGAGGCTGGTCTCGCCAAAATTTTTGTAACTAAGCAATTCCTGCTCGGTCGTTCGCAGCAGATCGCCGAGCGTGCGGATGCTCATTTTCTTGAGGCAATTGCGGCTGCGCACGGAAAGTTCGAAATCGGTGACAGGGATATTGAGGACAGCCCCGCGACGATCGCCGCGACCGTCGCCGTCATCGTCGTAATGCATTGAACGAGCGGATTCCACATCGCGCATGAACAGCTTGGCGCGCTCGTGATTCGGATTGGTCCGTAGGATCGCATCCAGGCAACGATGGGCCTCATCGTAATGGTTGTTGTCTTCGTACAGCACCGCCAGGTTCATCAGTGCATTGAGATGCACGGGCGGGCTGGTGCAGATGCGCTCGTACAATTCGATGGCCTTGGCATCCTCGGCCCGGCGGTCGTACAGCACCGCAAGGCGAAACGCAGCCATTTCGTGATCGGGGTTTTCGTTGAGGGCCCGCTCGTAAAACTCGGCGGCCTTTTCGTGCAGACCCTGAGTTTCAGAGTCCGTGCCCCGCTTAAAATACTCCTCCGCCGCTCGGTCGTTTATCGACGCAACAGTCGCATCACTCATTTCGTTCTTCCATTCCTCTGGTAATTGGCTAGAGGATACATTAAATGAAACCGCAGAGCCTGTGTCAACCATCACGATCTCCGTCAACCCGATCGCCGGCCGCGGCCTGGCCGTGGCCATGGCGCAGGAATTGCATGATCGGCTGCAGTCTGGCGGGGATCGGGCGGTCGTGTTTTCTGATGCTCCAGATCAAATTCCCGCTGACGCGGTTGCTGAGTCCGATATCTTGATCGTTGTGGGTGGGGATGGAACGCTGCGGGCGGTGCTTGGGCGATTCCTGCAATTTCGCAATCCGCCGCCGCCGGTTTTGCCCGTACCGTTGGGCACTGCCAATCTGATGGCCAAGACGCTGGGCATCGACTGGACCCGCGCCCAACTGATGGATGGCATTCTTGCATCGCTGCGGAAGCCGAGGATTCGATTGCTCGATGCCGCCGGAGCCAATGGAGAATTGTTCCTGCTCATGGCGGGTATCGGGATTGATGCGATGATCGTGCACGATCTGCATCGCCAGCGCACCGGGCCGATTCATCGAGGTTACTATCTGCTTCCCGCTGCTCGCGCGCTGGCGGAGTATCCATTCACTCCTTTGACCGTTCGCGTGGATGAAAAGTTGTTGCTCGAATCCACGCCGGCGATGGTGTTTATCGCCAATATTTCCCAGCACGGTGTCGGATTCCCGATTTTGCCGGATGCGATTCCTGATGATGGGTTGCTGGATGTCTGCGTGATTCCGATGCGTTCCACGCTGCAAACGATCGACCGGTTTCTCGCGGCGGCGGCTGGAGAACTTCTTGCCGGCGAAAATGTGCTGAATGTTCGGGGGCGGGATATTCAAATCGAATCGGCGGCGCCGGTTCCGGTGCAGCTTGATGGCGATCCCGGCGGGTATACTCCGGTTCGGATCAAACTGCTGCCGATGCGGTTGCCGTTTATTTTGCCGGCGGAAATGCGAAGAGATTGAACCACCAAGACACAAAGACACGAAGCGGTTTTCCTGGCTCCAGAGCGACTCTGCGAAATCTGACTTCTCAGTTTTAAATCTCCAATACAAAATTGTCCTTGGCGCGAGCGAGCCGGGGCTTCGAATGCCGCTTCGTGTCTTCGTGCCTTCGTGGTTCAATCTCTTCATTCCGTCGCCAAAAGGCCATTTCGTTGTGAGCGTCGTCTGGATCGTGTAATTTGTTGACGGCTGATTGGAATTCTCATGCTGGCGTTTACCGATAAGAAAAAGTTTCCGCTGTTTGTCATTGCCGGGCCGTGTGTGATTGAGTCGGCCGATCAATGTTTGCTCATCGCCGGGCGGGTGAAAGAGATTTGTGACAAACTGGGACTGGCGTTTATTTTTAAGGCCAGCTTTGACAAGGCGAATCGGTCCAGCAATTCCAGTTTTCGGGGGCCGGGGTTGATCGATGGGCTGATCGTGCTGGAGCGGGTGAAGAATCAATTGGGGATTCCGGTGTTGACCGACATTCACGAGCCGGATCAGGCTTTGGCGGCGGCGAAGGTGGTGGATATTCTGCAAGTCCCCGCATTCCTGGCGCGGCAGACTGATCTGCTCATCGCCTGCGGTCAGACGGGGAAATTCGTCAACGTGAAGAAGGGCCAATTCATGTCCCCGCAGGAGATGGCCAATGCAGCGGACAAAATTAAATCCACGGGCAATCACAACATCCTCTTCACCGAGCGTGGCACTTTCTTCGGATACAACCGATTGGTCAACGATTTCACGGCCATCGCGGTCATGCAGGGGATCGGATTTCCGGTCATTTTCGACATCACCCACAGCACCCAGCAACCGGCCGGGCAGGGAACTCAGAGCGGGGGCAATCCAAGGTTTTCCCCCCTGCTGGCGCGGGCGGCGGTGGCGGCGGGCGTGGATGGACTGTTTCTGGAG
>Ga0302325_10034960_pt1 | contig 10278 bp, 5 predicted proteins | sample Palsa_T0_2_FD_201948 | JGI IMG/M metagenome (GOLD analysis project Ga0302325, IMG submission 201948) | Peat permafrost microbial communities from Stordalen Mire near Abisko, Sweden - Palsa_T0_2 | ecosystem: Environmental > Terrestrial > Soil > Palsa > Peat permafrost | place: Sweden: Abisko...
CGCCGGCTGAAGCCGGCGCTGCAAGCTAAAGCTCGCGCCACCCTTCCTCTTAAATCTCCGAAAGATGCTGGAGCTTGCCCGTGCTATCGCCCAGCGTTTCCGTTTTGACCCCAGCCTTATCGAGCATCGACAACAGCAGGTTGGTCATCGGCGTCTCATCGGCGGAACGAATGTGCCGGCCGCCCTTCAGCTTCCCGGACCCTCCGCCAATCAGCGCCAGAGGCAAATTGGTGTGTGTATGGCGATTGCCGTCGGAAATGCTGCTGCCGTAGAGAATCATCGAATGATCCAGCAAGGAGCCGTCGCCGTCCGGAGTATTCTTCATCCGGTCGATGAGGTACGCCAGTTGATTTACGTGGTGCGTGTTCACCTGGATGGTCTTCGAAATCTTCACCGGATCGTTCTGGTGATGCGTGCAATCGTGGTGCCCGTCGGAAATGCCGATCTCGCGATAGCTGCGATTGCTGCCTTCGCGCGCCAGCATGAACGTCACCACCCGCGTCAAATCCGTCTGGTAGGCGATCACCATCAGGTCCATCATCAGCCGCGCATGATCGACGAAAGCCTCCGGCGCCGCGACAGGAAGGTTGATCACCGGCGTCTTTTCTGAGGCGTTCTTGGCGCTCTGCTCCTCGGCCTTCTGAATGCGCCGTTCGATATCGCGAATCGCCTCCAGATACTCCGTCAGCTTGCGGCGGTCGCCCTGGCCGATCTTGGTCTCCAGGCGATCCACGCTGCCTTTCACGAAATCCAGCACGCTCCCGCGCTGCCGCATCCATTCCAGGCGCGACGCCGTATCCGTGCTGTCGCCATCGCCGAACAGGCGCTCGAACAGCACGCGGGGGTTCACTTCCATCGGATTCGGAGTGGTGGGGCTGCTCCAGGAAATGGTGTTGGTGTACGCGCAGCTATAGCCGGAATCGCAGCCGCCGGCCAGGCTGGGCGCTTCCACGCCGATTTCGAGCGAACCGAACTGCGTGTGCTTCGCCAATTCGCGCGCCGCGATCTGGTCCGCGGAGATTCCCGCGTGAATGTCGGCGCCCTCCGTCTTCTTCGGATGCACGCCGGTCAGCCACGTCGCCCCCGCGCGGGCATGGTCGCCTGCGCCGTCGCCCAGGGAGCGTCCGTTGATCTGCGCCAGATTACTCAGCACCAGCATGCGCTCGCGATACGGCTCCAGCGCTTTCATGGTCGCGTTGAACTCGAACGCCGCGCCCTCGCCCTTGGGGCTCCAGCTCGATTCGATGATCCCGTTCGGGACATACACAAATCCCAACCGGGTCGCCGGAGTAGCCGCGTTCGTCGATCCCGCGAACGCCGGCACCATCGAGTCCAGAAAAGGAAGCGCCAGCGCCGCCCCGGCCCCGCGCAAAAATGCCCGCCTCGGCAGGTGTTTCCGTGTAATCATCACTGGCCCCCTCTCCTTTGTTGAAACGGCGTGCTCATCACTATAGCTTGAATCAGATCCCTCATGCGATAATCCTGGGCGCCGCATTCCCGCAGAATCGACCGCACCGCCGCCTGATCGTAATATTCCAAACCCCTACCCAGACCGTACGTCAGCAATTTCTCCGCGACGGTGGTCGCGAATTCTTCACGCTTCGGCCCGGTCATGACGTCTCTCAGGCCCGCCGGCCCATTGAACTTCGTTCCGTCTGGAAGTTTACCGGAGGCGTCGATATGCGAACCTCCGTCTTCACTTCGCCACTGTCCTATTCCATTGTAGTTCTCCAGCGCGAACCCGATGGGATCCATTGCCGCATGGCAGCCCGCGCATCCCGGATCCGCGCGATGCTGCTCCAACGCCGCTCGCAGACTCAGATGCTGATTCCCCTTGGTGGTCGCGTCCAATGGAGGCACGTCCGGCGGAGGAGGCGGCGGAGGCGCGCCCAGCAGATTTTCCAGCACCCATTTCCCGCGCTGCACCACCGACGTCCGATTCGGAGGCGACGTCACCGTCAACAGGCTGGCTTGCCCCAGCAATCCGCCGCGATTGGAATCCTCCAGCGTCACGCGCCGGAATTGCGATCCATAAATATCGGGAATCCCATAATGCTTCGCCAGCCGCTCGTTGAGGAACGTATAATTGGCGGTCAGCAATTCCAGAGCGCTGCGGTTCTCGCGCACCACGCTTTCAAAAAATAATTCCGTCTCCCGCTCCATGCTAAAGCGCAGACTCTCGTCGAACTCGCCGAAAATCACCGGGTCGGGCCTCACCGTGGCCAGATTGCGGATATGCAGCCATTGTCCGGCGAAGTTGCTCACCAGCGCGGCGGATTTGGGGTCGTCCAGCATCCGCTCCACCTGCTTCTGAAGTACTTCCCGTTTCGCCAGCTTCCCGTTGATTCCTAACTGCAACAATTCCTCGTCTGGAACGCTGCTCCATAAAAAGAACGAAAGCCGCGATGCGAGCTCTACGCCGCCCACCGGGTGAACGCCGGGCGCATCCGATTCGACGCGGAATAGAAAATCGGGAGAAACTAAAACCGCCTCCACCGCCTTCTGAATGCCGTACTCGAACCCGCCTTTCGCGCGAGCCTGGCTGTAGAACGCGAGCAACGGCTTTATATCGGAATCCGTCACAGGCCGGCGATATGCCCGGCGGCTCAGTTTGGCGAGAATCTGACGCGCGCAACCAGTCTCTTCGGCAGCGCTGGCCGGGTGGCAAACCAAAATCGCGCGGCGACTGGGGGTATCGCCGGGGCCCGTAGAATTATAAGGTCCGGCGACGGAGAAGTTCGTCAGCTTCGGCAACGAACCTGAATTTCCCGGAGTGGTAGAGCGCTTCAAGCTCACGCCGTCGAGCCGCAGATCGACCGCCACTGGCATCGGCTCCCCGCCGCCGCGTCCGCCGAGCATCGCCAGTTCCGGCCGGATCGATTCCCTGGGGAAGGTGACGCCCACCTCGCGCAGTCCCGCCTTGATCGGAAGGCGCATTTCGATTTTTTTGTCCGCGTTGCCAAAGTTGGCGCGCAGCACGTACTCGGCGTCCAGCGGGAAATAATAACGAACGGAAACGCCGCCTGCTGAATTGAAAGGAAGATCGTCGCTCACCCATTCGAGCCTCGGAGGCACCGGAGCGCCGCGGCCCGGCGAGCGTCGCGGCTCGAACGCTTCCTCCACAGGCTTGATGGTAGGATCTCCCATCACCAGCCGGGAAATTTTGCGCGCCACCGACAGATACCGGTCCAGCAGGGCGGGCGAAACCGACAGAACATCGCCGATATTATCGAAACCATAACCGGAATCGTCCACCGGCAAAAGCGCTCCGGCGTTGACGTCCAGATAGAAAACGTCGCGGACCGCGTTGCTGTACTCGGCCCGATTCAGTCTGTGGATCGCCGGGCGTCCAGGATTCGGATGCGCGGCTGATTCCGCATCCAGAGCGCCTTCCAGCCACTGGACGAACCCGGTTCTGGCCGCCGCATCGGGACGAGGCAGCCCCGCCGGAGGCATTTGCCCGCTCTTGACCTTCCGCAGCACTCTTTCAAGCAGCTCGGCTTTATCCCCGGCGTTGGCCGGATCCAGACCTTGTAAGGAAACTCCCGCTGTCTTCAACCGGTTGTTGTGGCAACCCGCGCAATACTTCTGGAGGAGAGCTCCATTGGCCGTGGCGCCTGTCTGCGTATCTGCAAAGCAGACCGTGATCCCGAAAGACAGAGCGAGGCCGGCGAAACGCATGAGGACATTCTAATTATACGTCAAAATGTCTGGCCGCCCTGCCCGCGGGCAAAAAAAATTACGCTATACTGTCGATTTTGAGGCCACTCGTTCGACTAAACGGTAGAAAGACAAGGAGCGTCCATGAACCAACTGGCATCAGCCTTCCTGCGCGATCTTAAGCTCGCGATCCGGTCGCTGTCCCGCGAAAAAGGGCTCACCATAACCGTTGTACTCACACTGGCGCTCGGAATTGGGGCAAACGCAGCAATCTTCACGCTGGTGCGAGGGGTGTTGCTGCGCCCGCTGGTGAATCGCGACGAGAACCGGCTGATTTATATTCATCAGAGCGCCCGCGATAGCGGCATGGAGAGCGTCCCGTTCTCGGTCCCGGAAATCCGGGATATCCGCTCGCGCGTGACCACCCTGAGCGGCATCGGGGAGTTCTCCACCATCGGATTCACCATGGTCGGACTGGGTGAACCGCGCGAGGTGCGCTCCGGAGTCGTCGATGGCTCGTATTTCGATGTGGTGGGGCTGCATCCGGTGCTCGGCCGGCTGCTCGATATGCGCGACGACGGGCCGAACGCCGCCGGAGCCTGCGTCCTTACCTATCGTTTTTGGACCACGCAGGTGAAGAGCGATCCGGCGGTGCTCGGCAAGACCATCCGGCTGGGTACGCGCATGGCGACCATTGTCGGGGTGCTGGAGCCGTCGATTCCGTATCCGGCCGATACCGAGATCATCGCGAATATCGTCACCAGCCCTCACCACCTCTCGGCGACCATGGTGGACGGCCGTGTGCACCGCATGACCCAGTTGTTCGGACGCCTGGCGCCGGGAGCGACCATCGAATCGGCGCGGGCCGACGTCAAGGCCGCTTTCGCAAGAATGATCAAGGACCATCCCGAGTCCTACAGTAAGCAATCCGATCCCCAGGTCGACGTGGTTTTGCTGCGCGACCAGATCACCGCGCGTGCGCGGACCGTGCTGTTGGTGCTGCTGGGCGCCTCCGTGCTGATGTTCGTGATCGCCTGCTCGAACGTCGTGAATCTGATCCTGGCGCGGACGGTCCGCAGGGAAGGCGAGCTGAGCATTCGCGCCGCGCTCGGCGCCAGCACCGCCGCTCTGCGCGGAACGCTGCTGGCGGAGAGTCTGGTGCTGTGCCTCACCGGCGCGGTGATCGGCATATTGAGCGCGCGGCCGCTGGTGGCGATTCTGGCGCGTTATGCCTCCCGCTTTTCGGTGCGGGCGCTCGATTTGACAGTCGATTCCAGCATGCTCTGGGTAGGCGCGGCGCTCGCGGTCATCGCCGCCGTGACGCTGGCGTTTGTCCCCGGTTTGCCCTCGGCGGGTGGCTCGATCGGTCTTTCGAGCGGCAGCAAGCGCATCACCGGCACCGCGAATCGCCGGCTGCGGGTGTTCGCCGTTACCCAAGTGGCCGCATCGTTCGTGCTTCTGGCCGGCGCGGCGATGCTGATCAAGACGTTAATCGCTCTGCAATCGGCGCAGACAGGTTTCGATACGCGCAGCGTCCTGGTGGTCAGCGTTCCGCCGATGGAATATGGAAAGACGCCGGAGCAGGTGAATGCGTTCTATAGAGAAGTCGTACGGCAGATCACTTCGCTCCCCAGCGTTGACGCCGTCGCGGTGGGGAGTTTCGCGCCGTGGCGCGACGGCGGCAAGTTTGGCCCGGGATTCAATTTCACCACCGAAGGGCGCGTCGCGGCCCCCGGGGAAGAGGATCCGCGCGCCAGGTTCCGCACCGTCTCGCCGCAATACTTCAGCTCGGTCGGCGTTCCCATCATCGCGGGAAGGGATTTCGACGACAACGACAGGAAGGACAGGGAACAAGTGATCATCGTGAGCCGCAGCCTGGCGCAACGCATGTTCCCCAACGAGGACGCGGTAAACCGTCATCTGACGTGGACCGATCCGGTGATGAAGTTCGTCGGCATCGCCACCGCGCCGCGCCGCATCGTGGGGATTGCCGCCGATGTCGACGACGAGAATGTTTCGCCCGGACCGGCAATGACGGTTTACCATCCGGTCTCTCAAACGGGACTTTTTGGCGGCAGCAACCTGTTCGTCCACACGCGGGGGAACCCCTACTCGCTGCTATCGCCGATCACGCAAGTCATCCGGAAAATGTCGGCCGACCAGCCGGTGGAGCGCGCGGCGACGCTCGAAGATATTCGCACCGAAATTCTGACGCCGGATCGGTTAAACACGCTGGTATTCGGAGGCTTCGCCGCGGTTGCCCTGGCGATCGCGGTGGTGGGAGTCGCCGGAGTCCTGGCGTTTTCGGTCAGCGGACGGACGCGCGAGTTCGGCATCCGCCTGGCGTTGGGATCGCAACCCTGGCACCTGGTGATGGGCGTCGTCAGGCAAGGTGCGCTGATGGCGGCGGCGGGCGTCACGGCGGGAGTTTTGGGCGGATACGCGTTGGCCGGCCTGGTAAGCAGCCGCATTAACGGCATGCAGATGCCTGGCGCGGTGCCGGTGGCAGGTTCGGCGGCAGTGCTGTTAGCCGCCGCGGTAGTCGCGTCGCTGGTTCCTGCCGCAAGGGCAGCCCGCGTGGACGTCATTCAAGCGATACGGGCAGACTGAGTGTGAAAACTGCCTAAGGCTGCGTGTGGGGCGGGCTATTTAGCCGGCAGCCTGCTTCCAGCAGGCTTTTCGGTGTTCGGAAACGAGGGAAACGAGGGACAGCCTGAGTAGCCACGCGCATAAGTGACAGTCCGGGGCGTCCTCAAGAGAATATTTGCGGGTTCAAGGCACCAATATGCCAGATGCCTCGCAATGCACGGGTGGTCGCCCCAGGATTGCCCTATCACATTACCCAACGGGGGACGAATCGGCAACGGGTGTTTTTCACGGTGGCCGACCGATCGCTCTATCTGCGATTGGTGCGCGAGAATCAGGCCGAGGCCGGGGTGAGAATCCTGGCGTATTGCCTGATGACCAATCATGTCCACTTTGTGGCGATTCCGGAGAGGGAGGATTCATTGGCGGTGCTGTTTGGGCGCGCCCACGGGCGGTACGCGCAGGCGATCAACATTCGGAAGGGGCGGTGCGGGCATTTATGGCAGGCGCGGTTTCATTCGTGCGCGCTGTCGGACACGCACCTGGCGATTGCGCTGCGTTATGTGGAAGATAACCCGTGCCGGGCGGGGATTGTGGCGACGCCGGCTGAGTACCGGTGGTCGAGCGCGGCGGCGCATCTGGTGGGCTCGCCGGATCGCAGCCGCATTCTGGATCTGGAGTTTTGGGAACGGGCGGGGGGAGCGGCGACCTGGGCGGAAATGCATGGGAGCCGGAGCGGTGCGGATGAGGTGCTGGCGTTGCGGAAGTGCACGTACGCGGGCCGGCCGTTCGGGGAAGAGTCCTTCGTCTCGGCGATGGAGGACCGATTTCAGCGCAAGTGGCGTCGGGAGGCGGGAGAAGCGATGGTGAAAATCGCGAAAATGGCGTAGGACGAGCGGAGGGGTGTCCCAAATTGCAAATTAGAGGTGGGACTGCTCAGGCTGTCCCTGTTTCCCATTTCTGGTAGGGTCCGCATGCTGACAGCATGCGGACAAATGGGAAGCTATCCCCAACGATTTCGCGGAATTTTAATTGCTCCCGCCAGTCTTCTCGCTCTCCCACAGGTACTTATGCAGGAACGTCTCCATCCGCCCCAGGGTATAGATCCACCGGCTATGCAGCAGCGATTCGTGCACGTCGTCCGGAAACACGATCAGCTCGAAATGCACATCGCGCTGGCGCAGCAATTGCACCAGCCCGACCGTCTGCGAGAACGCGACATTGCGGTCGTCGTCGCCCTGAATCAGCAGCACCGGCGACTTCCAGCCGTCGATCGCGCTAATCGCGGAAGACTTGTAAGACACCGATTCGGGGTCGATCGAATTTCCTTCCAGATGCACGCCCGCCAGATCGACGCCGGCTTTGAAAATGTCGGAATTGCGCGCCAGTGCTTCCGACGTCAGCAGGCCTCCGTACGACAACCCCCAGATTCCCACGCGGTTCGGATCGACGTCGGGCCTGGTTTGCAGGTACTTGCCTCCCGCCAGGACATCCTGATATTCGCTGTTCCCAGCCGCGCCCCCGTTGGCAGCCATGCGGAACGACCGTCCATAGCCGACGCCGAGGCGGTAGTTGACCGACATCACGATATAGCCCTGGTTGGCCAGCCACTGATTGATGCCGTACGCCCAGTGGTAAAACTGCATGTAATGATAGGCCGGCATCATCTGCCGCGGCGGTCCGCCATGCACAAATATGATGGCTGGGCGCCTCTCGCCCGGTTTCAGGTCCTTCGGCAGGAACAGTTGATTGTGAATCTCGAGTCCGTCGGCCGCCTTGGTCAGCACAATCTCCGGTTTCACGTGCAGGTCCGTCGGAAAGCCCGCCTGCGAAACTGGAAACACGATCTTCTGCTGGTCCGCTCCGGTCTTCCAAACGCCTACCGATTGCGGCATGTTCCAACTGGCGCTCAGCGTAGCCAGATACTTGCCGGACGCGAGTGGAGCCGGGTATGTCTCGACTCCCTCGCCGGACGTGATTTGCATGGGCGTCCCGCCAGTGGCCGGCACGGACCATATGTGACGCCTCTCGATATCCTTAGCGTTCGTGCAGTAGAAAAAAGTCTTGCCGTCGGCCGAAACAGCCACCGACGTCTGATTTTCAATGAGCCCGTCAGTGGTCGTCAGCAGCACCGGACGCGCGGACGCATCGTTGACGTTGAGCGAGTAATAACGCTCCCATTCATCCACCGGCGGCGTTTGCGCTCCCCGGGCCGGCTGAGCTTCGGGCGCCGCACCCCTGCCGCCCCGGCCGCCGCGTCCACCTCGCCCGCCTCGTCCACCGCCCGGCACCACGAACTGGAAAATGACCCGGTCGCCGGCCAGGTAAGTGAGCCCGATGTTGGCCGCGACAGGATCCTTGGGCTGATTATGCCAGGTCTCCTGCGCCTCTCCCGTGGTGACGTCGGCTTTGTAGAAGGCGATGGTATAGCCGCCTTTGAACGTCGCCTCCATGATGCCTGGAGAATTGTTGACGACAGCGGGAGCAGCGGCAGCATCCTGATTGCCTCGCGCGCCGCGCCCACCGCCTCGTCCCGCGGGTGCTGCCGGAGCTGGCGCCGCCGGCGCCGCCGGAACACCGACAATCGAGCCCGGCTGCGCCTGCTGTCCAAACGGCAAGCCCGGCTGGCGCATGAAAATCAGATGCTTGCTGTCGGCCAGCCACATCGGCTGCGTGTCGAAGTCCACGCCCGGCGACATATATTTCACCGACCGTGTCGCCACGTCGTAAACAATGATGAAGCTGTGATCGGTGCGCGTGCTGACAAAAGCAATCTTGCGTCCGTCGGGCGACCATTTCGGCGAGCTTTGCACGCCCCACTCCGTGATGAACGCCTTCTCGCCGCGATCGACCTCGCTCGACGGCTTCACTGGCGTGACCTTGGCGCGATAAATCTGTCCCGCTTTAATGAACAAAATCGAGCTGCCGTCAGGCGCAAGTTCCGGATTCGTCGCGTCGGCGACCCTCCAGGCGCCGCCCACGCCGTTCGTCCGCGCGGCCCATATTGCGTGTTCCGGACCGTTCGGGTCGGCAGTCGGGTTGGGCGCCCAGCCTTCGCGGTTCAACGCTTCGCCGCGCAGGAACACGACGGTGCTGCCGTCGTCGGAGATCTTGATCTGCGACATCATAATCCCGTCGTCTTTGGGAAAATTCGACAGCTTCACCGGGGTGAAACCGGGCGCCGCCGCGGCGTACGCGTTTCTCTTGCCTTCCGCGTAATCAACCCAGGCGATCCGGTCGGCCTTGCGCGCCGCGACCACCTCCTGGGGCGAGTCCGGACTCATGAACTGCTGGTACAAGGGAACCTTGGGCGGAGCAGAGGACAAAATTGCAGCCGCCGCGATCGAAAGTATTGTGAAACGGATCAGGATGTGCATAACACCTTCTGTGTGAGAGGGAGTATAACACGCTACGTCTCCTCTTGACAGCCGGGTTATAATTAGCAATCCTTTCTATCCGATACGGAGAATATGGGAGACATCACTCAGCTCCTGCAAGAGTGGCGTCAGGGCAGCCGCGAAGCCGAAAACGAGCTTTTCACCCTGGTAACGCCGAATCTCCGCCGTCTTGCGCATTACCTTATGAAAGGCGAGCGCAAAGGCCACACCATGCAGGCTACGGAGCTGGTCGACCAGATTTATTTCCGTCTGGTGGGCGCCAAGGATCGGGATTGGCGGAGTCGGGCACATTTCTTCGCTATTGCCGGCAGAGCCATGCGCAGATACCTCATCGATTATGCCCGAGGCCAGCCGGGGGTGGAGATCGTTGCCCTCGAAGGGATCAAGGACTTCCTTCCGGCCGACGGCGCCAAAGTTGACCTGGCGATCACCGTCGGCCAGCTGTTGGACGAGCTTGCGGGAACCCATCCGGAATGGTGCAGTCTGGTCGAGCTCAAATACTTTCTGGGGCTTACCGACGAGGAGGCCGCCGACGTGCTAGGTGTGAAGCTGCGCAGCATGCAGCGGATGTGGCGCGACGCGCGCCAGTGGCTATTCGAACGTATGGGAGATGGCCATGGAAAGCAAACCGCAG
>Ga0302325_10034962_pt1 | contig 10277 bp, 5 predicted proteins | sample Palsa_T0_2_FD_201948 | JGI IMG/M metagenome (GOLD analysis project Ga0302325, IMG submission 201948) | Peat permafrost microbial communities from Stordalen Mire near Abisko, Sweden - Palsa_T0_2 | ecosystem: Environmental > Terrestrial > Soil > Palsa > Peat permafrost | place: Sweden: Abisko...
GGAGAATGTATACCTGAATGCAGCGGTGTTGGGGCTGTCACGGCGCCAGATCGACGCTCGGTATGGAAGCATCGCGGAGTTCGCCGGTATCGGGGAGTTCCTGCAGCAGCCGGTAAAGACATATTCGAGCGGGATGGTCATGCGGCTGGGCTTTGCCGTGGCGATTCACTGCGATCCGGAGATTCTGCTGGTAGATGAAGCGCTGGCAGTGGGGGATGTTCACTTCCGCAAACGCTGCCTCGAACGCGTGGAGCAACTGAGAAAAACCGGCGTCACGATTGTGTTCGTTTCGCATTCATTGGGCGACGTAAAGGCGCTTGGCACACAAGCGCTGTGGCTCGATAACGGCGAAGCCCGGCAGTTGGGAACGGTGAACGAGGTGGTGAACCGGTATCTGGCGGCGATGGCGCGGAAAGACGGAAGGTATGCCGGCCAACATCGCGATGATGGCAGCGAGCAGCTCTTTGTCCTGAGCGCGGAACCGGAGGCCTTGCCGATGGTAACCAGCATTCCGAACATCGATCACCGGCATGGAAACGGGCGCGCGAGCATTCTGGGGCTGGCGGCGGAGAATCTTGATTGCGAGCCCGGTACGGTACTCGAGCCGGGAACGGAAGTTGTGGTGCGAGCGAGTATCGAAGCGCACGATGACCTGTCGCGGCCGAGCGTCAGGCTACTGATGAGAAATCATCTGGGTCTGGATTTTGCAAGCTTCGACACAGCGAAGCTAAACGATGCGCTGCCGGCGTTGCGACGCGGAGCCAAGCTGTCCATCGAGTTCCGGATTGCCCTGCCTGTGCTTTATCCGGGGCATTTTTCCTTTTCGGCGGGAGTGTTTGACTTGGGCGGCGACCGGGCCGAGGCCTGCGACTGGATCGACAACGCAATCGCCTTCCAACTGGCTGCGGCAAAACTGCCGATTTACGGATACCTGCATGTAGCGTGCAACGTCCAGGTGGAGGGGGAGTAGTGTCAAGCTGCGGAAGCTTATGTACAACGCCTGTCCGCTTGCTGACGCGCGCGGTTCAGTGCTGCCAGCGGCTTGCACCGAACCGCGACCGTAGTTCGCGAAGCGCCAGGGAGCGGACTCGGCCTTCCGCATCTTGGCAGTACGGCGACCGCGTGGCGGAGCGCAGGCGAGGCCTGATTCGACGGGAAGGGCACGCGTGATCGTGCGCGGACGCCAGATGAGCGGAAACGCACACGGCTTTTGATAAACCGCGCTGCATCACGCAGTTATCACAGGTTCACAGGTATGAAATAATCCAAATTGGGGATTCGGCCATGGCCGGCGTGGGCGCGGCCTCGGGGCTTGATCGGGAGGCGCGGAGTAAGCTCGACGCAAGGGCGAGCGAACGGAGTAACCGGTGCGGGCGACGGACAAGAAGGACAAGTATTTGGTCGAATTTACAGGGGAGCGGGTCATACCCGGCCTGGTCGAACCTGCGCTCTGGCATGAGCACATCTCGAGGTACATGTATGCCGCCGGTGTGGCGCGCGGCAAGCGGGTGCTCGATGCCGGGTGTGGCACCGGCTATGGCACGGCTTGCCTGGGGCGTCTGGCAGCGCAGGCCCTGGGGTTCGACATATCGGAAGATGCGATCGCTTTTGCCAAGAAACACTATGGCAAGCAGGCGAAATTCCGAACCGGTTCCGCGGAGGGGATCCCGGAAGAAGACGGAAGCTTTGAGGTGGTGACGGCATTCGAAGTGATTGAACACCTCCGGAACTGGCCAAAGCTGATTGAAGAGGCCAACCGTGTACTTACCGCGGACGGATTGTTTCTGGTATCGACTCCCAACAAGGCGTATTATGCCGAGACGAGGGGCGAGTCAGGACCGAATCCCTTCCATGTGCATGAATTCGACTACGATGAATTCCGCGCTGCGCTCACGGCGGTTTTTCCGCGTGTGGCAATCCTGGGGCAGAACCGGACGGAATCGTTCACGTTTCGAGCCGAGGACGCGCCGGAATCGAGTTGGGTCGATTTTGGCGAGGTCACGGAACCGGTAGCGCAGGCCCATTTCTACCTGGCGGTTTGTTCCAAGCAGGCATTTCGAGCGCCGGCATCCGTGTATGTACCCGGAACAGGCAACCTGCTGCGGGAGCGCGAGCGCCACATTGCCCTGCTCGAACAGCAAATCGAAGAGGTGCACCGCGATCGGACGACGCTGCTGGTTGAGCACCGGCGGATGGAAGAGAGTGTCCGTGCGCGGACCGAGTGGGCGCAACAACTCGACCTGGAGGTGCGCGACGCGCTGCGGCAGCGGGATGAAGCGCTGGACCAGCTCCACAAGGTCGAGAGGGAGCTGGATGCGCGGACGGCGTGGATTTGTCAGCTGGGGTCGGACTCCCGGGAGTATGCCGAACATCGCGACAAAACACTCGCATTGCTTGAGCAACATCAAGCCACGATCGAGGCGCGGACGGCGTGGGCCAAGAGGGCCGAGGAGGAACTCGCCAGAATCGGCGAGGAACGCATAACCGCGGTGGCTTTACTCGATGAGCGGCAAAGGACGATCGAAGAGCGCACCGAGTGGGCCAAGAGAACCGAGGAGGAACTGGCGAGACTCGGCGAAGAGCGCAAGAATATGGTGGCCTTACTCGATGAGCGGCAAAGGACGATCGAAGAGCGCACCGCTTGGGCGCAGCGCCTCGATGCCGAGCTCCAGAAGCTGGCCGGCGTGCTCGATGAACGTGAGCGCACGATCATCGAACGGACCGATTGGGCGCGCGAGCTGGAAGCCGGGCTGAAGACCCGGACCGATCGGGCGCGCGAGCTGGAAGCCGAGCTGAAGACCCGGACCGATTGGGCGCGTGGACTGGAGGCTGAGCTGCGAACCCAGGCGGATTGGGCGCGTGGGCTGGAGGCCGAAGTCGCGAGCCTGCGGAAAGATCTTCAAGGCGTAGTAGGCAGGCTTGATGCCGCCAGGGCATCGCGCTGGTTGAAACTGGGGATTAGCCTGGGATTGGGTCCCAAGCTTGACGCAACCCCTTGATGAGCGAGCAGGCAGACCGCTTGGAACCAGCACGCCGGGCAGCCAGACTGCTGGCGGAGATTGTGCTGCTGGTGCTGAGTCCCGTGCTGCTGGCGATCTCGGCAGCGTGCCTGGCGGCCTGCGACGCCGCGTTTCTCTTATTTGGCCTCGTATTCGGGAAGCGCCGTTTCCCCCCAAACACCACGCCGCGAAATCGGGCGGCGAGCATAGTAATTCCGAACTGGAACGGACGCGACCTGCTCGAGCGCTTCCTGCCTAGCGTACTCGAGGCGACGGCCGGATGCGCCGAGAACGAGATCATCGTCGTGGACAACGCTTCCACCGATGGCAGCGCGGAAATGCTGGGGGAGTGTTTTCCCTCCGTGCGCGTGCTGGCGCTGGATCGCAACCTTGGTTTTGGCGGCGGATCGAACTTGGGCGTGCGCGCCGCGCAGAACGACATCGTCGTTCTGCTGAACAATGACATGCGAGTGGAGGCTGGGTTTCTGGCGCCGCTGCTGGAGCCCTTCGCGGACCCGCGGGTGTTTTCGGTTTCCAGCCAGATTTTTTTCTCCGACCCGCGCAAACGGAGGGAAGAAACCGGCCTGACACAGATCGGGTGGCAACACGGGCGATTCCGAGTGGGTCATCGCATCGACGACACGATAAACAGCTCTTTCCCGTGTGCCTATCCAGGCGGCGGGTCGAGCGCATTCGACCGCCGTAAGTTTCTCTCTCTGGGCGGATTTGACAGCCTGCTGGAGCCTTTTTACTACGAAGACACGGATTTAGGTTACGGGGCCTGGAAGCGCGGGTGGTTGCTCTACTACGAGCCGCGGAGCATCGTGTTTCATGAGCATCGCGGAACCATCGGCAAGACATTTGGCGCGGATTACATCCGCGGAGTGCTGCGGAAGAACGAGGTTCTGGTTTGCTGGAAGAACGTGCATGACTGGGCGATGCTCGGCTCGCACCTGGTTAACTGCTTCGCCAGCTCGTTGTCGGCGCTTTGTTTTGGCGATGAGCCGGGGCGTTACAGCTACTTCGGCTTGTGGCGCGCTACGACGCAGCTTGGCGGGGCGGTGAGATCGCGGTGGCGGGCCAGAGCACGATCGGCTGTCTCAGATCGCGAAGCACTGCGCAGGCCATTGGGAGGATATTTCCGCGACACGTTCCTGGCGCGGGGAGAACCGGTTCCCGGGCGCTTGAATATCCTCTTTGTCGCGCCGTACCCGATTGAGCCTCCGGTTCACGGTGGGGGCGTGTTTATGAAGCAGACGCTGGAGGAACTGGCGCCGCTGGCACGAGTCCATCTGGCATGCTTCCTCGAGAGAGAGGCTGATCTCGCCGCCCAGAAGGCCCTCGAACCGCTCTGCGCGTCGTTGTATTTTCAGGTGCGGCGGCCTGTTTTCGAGCGACGCCCGGCGAGCCTGCTGCCCCACGCCGTCAGAGAATTCCATGACGGCGAGATGGAGTGGGCGCTGCATCGAATCATCTACCGGGAACGAATCGACGCAATCCAACTCGAATACACGATGCTCGGTCAGTACGCGGGCGAATACCGTCATATCCCAAGCTTCCTCTTCGAGCACGACGTCATGTTTCAGACACTCGCGCGAGGAAGAGGCAGCCGCCGCCGGGCAGGGAGCCGGTGGGAATACACGATCGAGTATCTGCGCGCGCTTCGCTATGAGATCGGCCTGCTCGGTCGAGTGAGCCGCGTTCAGCTGTGCAGCGAATCGAACGCCCGGTATCTGCTCGATCGCGAGCCGCGGCTGGCGTCCAAACTGGACACGAATTTGCGGGCCGGGATTCGAGTCGAGAGCTATCCGTTTCACCTGGCTCCACGGGTACCAGACACGATGCTGTTTGTAGGCAGCTTCCGGCACCTTCCTAATCAGGAAGCTCTTGACTGGTTTACCAGCGCGGTGCTGCCGCGCGTGGTGGCGCAAAGGCCGGAGGCAAAACTTGTGATCGTAGGCTCTGACCCCCCGCCGGAGATCGGACGTCTGCAAGCGAATCGGAATGTCATCATGACTGGGTTTGTGCCCGATATCCGCGAGCCGTTAAGCCAGTGCGCGGTGTTTGTTTGTCCGATTCTTACCGGCTCGGGCGTAAGAGTGAAGCTGCTCGAAGCCTTCGCGGCCGGGATTCCTGTGGTGTCGACGAAGCTGGGCGCCGAAGGACTGGCCGACAAGACGGGATTGATCTGCGAGTTGGCGGATAATCCAAACGAATTCGCGGCGGCGGTCGTCAGCCTGCTCGAAGATCCCCGGCGCGGCGAGCGGCTGGCAACCGAGGCGCGGGCCGCGGTGGCGCGAAGTTGGGATATTCGTGCCATGACGCGGCAACTGGAAACGGTCTACCGCAGCGAAGTGCGGCGGCTGCGCGGCTAAGTGTCAAACTGTGGAACTTGACGTACGTTTGTCCGCTTGCTGACGAGCGCGGTTCGGTGCCGACAGTGGCTTGCACTGAACCGCGACCGTAGTTCGCGAAGCGCCAGGGAGCGGACGAGGCGGGCGAAGATCACGGATGCTCGGCCTTGGGTTGAATGGCGTGCTTGAAGGCGCCGGCGACGTGATCGGCGGTATGTTTCAGATCGGCGGGCTGGCCGCTGCGAGGGGGCTCGTAGTAGGACCAAATCACGGAGCGGGTGTGCCGGTCAATCAGGAATATGTTGCCGCGGCCCGAGCTGAAGCTTCCCTGGGGGCGCGAGTTCGAGCCATCGGCGGCGTCATAGATGCTGAAGTACGAGCTGTCGGGAGCGCCGCCGCCTTTCCTGGATGACCTGGAGTTGGTGGGTTTCGTACCGGCATCAGGAACGGATGCCGGGCTTGTGGCGGTGTCGGGGGCGGCAGCAGCCGGTTTATTCTCATCGGCGGGCGCCGGCTTGGGAGCGTCCTTGGGCGGAGCGGGGTACATCGCATTGAGCTTTTGCTCCACTGCGTCTCCAAGCCTGTCCGTGAAGACTGCATCCGCCTTGGCGGGGTCAAGAACAACGCGAACCGAGCCCCCCCGGACCAGTTCATTGGCCAAATACTGATCAAATCCGAAATGCATCGGCAGCATGTAGACAGTCTTGATCTGCAGCAGCTCCGGCTGCACAGGCTGGTCGGCGCCTAGCATCAGACAGGCGAAGGCCGAGATCGTCAGAAGCGGGTGTTTCATCGCGGATTGGAGATTCGCTCGCTTGCCGGGGTCACTTGGTGCGGACGAGCCGGAAATACCAGCGCCAGTACAAGTCGAAACCCAGCGCGGATTGCAGCCTTTGAATCTCAGCCTCACTCTCTTTCAGTATCCGATAAGCGGCCCTCGCGTCCGCCTTCTTCCCGAGCAATGCCGGCAGGCCCGGACCAAGAGCGGCAACTTTGCCGCAGAAAGACGCCCAGAAATGCCGGTGGCGCGCTCCGGCAACCAGCGCCAGAGTCTGGCCCACCAGGATGGCCCAGGCTGCGCGGCAGGCCGTGGGCAAATCGTAGTGCCTGGCTAGAAGTAGGAGCTGGTTCCTGGCAGACCAGAAATAAACGCCCGAACTCCGTTTCCCAAGAGTCGCACTGCCAATGTGGCGCGCTACAGCCGAGGGAACGTACACACCGCGCATGCCGGCCTTCGCGCAACGCAGGCCAAAATCCACATCTTCGTAGTAACTACGGTAAGAGACGTCCAAACCACCCAAAAAGTCGAAGAGGGCGCGCGAGAAGAGAGCCGCCGTCATCGGAGCCCAGGAAATCGCGCGCGGCTGGGACCAGATTGGCGAGTCGGGCCGGCCGTAGCCGCAGCGCCAGGCATAGCCTCCCCGTGACACCAGGTCAAAGCTCCCTTCCAGCGTCTCCGGCTCGTGCATCATGACAATCTTTCCGGTTGCGAACTTCGCTTGGGAAGCAACTGCCGCGGCAACCAGGCGTTCGATGTAGTGCGGTTCCAGAGTGACGTCGTTATTGAGGATGAGCACCCACTCGCCGCTTGCCGACTGGATGCCAAGGTTGACGGCTTCCGCGAATCCACGGTTCGCCGGAAGAGCAATGACCCTGGCGCCCGCTGCGCGTGCCAAAGAGGCCGAGTCGTCGGCGCTTCCGTTGTCGACGACGATGGTTTCGAGTGGCGAGAAGCCCTGGCTGGACAGGTTATCGAGGACAGCCGCCAGCAGATCGGCGCGGTTCCACGTGGGGATCACGACACTAACCAGCCCCATGTCACTCCCCTAGGCGTAGGTGATATGGCGAACAGTCAGTCACGCATGGCGAGTAGGAGGAGTCGCGGGTATTCAAAGGAAAGTCCGGCCTGCCGATATGGTACCGTGGCCCATGGGCGGTTTTTTGGGCTTTGGGGTTCTGCGTGTTCCCTCGGAACCGGGGGAAGCCGCGACTGGGGTGTTTGAAAGAGAAGGAAACATTGTAATTAAGCGTAGCGTCTGACCTGTTCGTCAAATAATTCAATGCTGAGAAACGGCTCGGTAGCAGTCACCATCGTCACCTATAACAGCGGGCGGTTCATCCGGCGCTGTCTGGAATCGGTACTGGATCAGCGATTCCCCCTCGATGACATCGTGGTTGTCGATAACGGATCACACGACGGCACGCCGGACATACTCGAGGGTTTTGAAGGCCGCGTTCGGGTGGTCTACAACGAAGAGAACCTGGGATTCGCGGCCGCGCAAAATCAGGCGATTGCGATGACCAGCGCCGAATGGGTGCTGGTGCTGAACCCCGATGCATTGCTGATGCCCGGGTTTATCGCGTCGCTAGTCTCAGCCGGAGAGGCGGAGCCCGAGATCGGCACCGTCTGCGGGAAGCTCCTGAGCATGTCCCCGGACTTTCACCTTCCCTCTCCTGCGATCTTCGATTCGACCGGCATTTTCTTTACGCCGACTCTTCGGCACTTCGACCGCGGGAGCGGCCAGGTGGACCGGGGGGAATATGACCGCTTCGAGTACGTCTTTGGGGCTACCGGCGCCGCCGCCCTATACCGGCGCAAGATGATCGAAGACGTGAAGGTAGCGGGGGAATTCTATGACCCGGATTTCTTCGTCTACCGCGAGGATGCCGATGTCGCCTGGCGGGCGCAACTGCTGGGCTGGAAGTGCCTTTACGTGCCGGTAGCGCGGGGATACCACGTGCGCACCGCCACGCCGGCGAACCGGAAACACCTGCCGCGCGAGATCAACATGCATTCCGTGAAGAACCGTTTCCTGCTGCGCATCAAGAATGCGACGCCGCGAGTTTTCTGGCGGCATGCGCTCAGCATGGCGGCGCGTGACTCGCTGGTGATGCTGGCTTGCCTGACGCGCGAATTCTACTCGCTCAAAGCCTTTGCGCTGGTGTGGAAGCTGTTGCCGCGGGCCATCGCTAAGCGTAGTGCGATCATGCGGCGGCGGCGGGTGTCCGATAGCCAGATCGAGCAGTGGTTCGGCTACAAGCCTGCCAGCTTGCCCGCGGACCACATCTGGAGCCGGGCGTTCGCGGCAAAAGCGAAAGCGGCGTCAGCTTCCCAATAGCGCCTACACGAGCCAGCCACATCTGGCAGAGCCTTCAGATGTCGCTGAAAAGGCTCCGGCAGGCTGAATGCCTGCCCCACCATACTCTGCAAGCCACTGATTTATAGTGGTGGCGCAGGCGGTTTCGCCTGCGTTCTTCCGATTTCGCAGCCTTTTTCAGCAACCTCTGAAGGCTGTGGTCCCTTCCGGTTAAGGCACAATTGCGTTGATCAGGTAGTAACCCTTTGGGCTGCCCCAGCCGCTGTCCAGATCGTAGCCGGTTACTGCCGGATAGCCGTTATTCCCGCTGGTGATGTCGTGAAAATCCGTGGCATAGCTGGACGACGCGCCAATCGCGTAAATCGCCGGGTTAAGGAAGCCAACCGGGGAAACACTGTTCGTGGCCGCCTGTTGATTGGCCAGAGCTACTAGGCCGGCCCACATGGGCGCCGCAAAACTGGTCCCGCCATATTCGTTTGCCGTGCAGGTGGTTTGGTCGGCACACACATAGAAGGTGAAATTCGCGTTTGCCGACACGTCCGGGCCATTCCGATAGACCGTCGACCCCTTATTGCTCGAATTGATCGCGGCCTTCTGCCAGGAGGGAATCGCCAGTTTGTCAGGGGATATCCCGCCGCCGCCGTCTGCCCAGCCGACTTCCGAGCTCCAGGGCCCGGCTGCGCTGCTCGTCGTCAAGTCCGTGCCGCCGACGCAAATGACATTCGGATCCTCCGATGGGTATGGGTAATTGCGCTTCGTCCACGCTTCACTATCGCCAGCCGCTTGAAAATAGCTCTGGCCTTGTGCCGCCATCTTCTCGAAGTAGGGGTCGTCCGTGGTGGGGTCCGCCGGACTCCAGGTCCACGAACTGCTCAATTGCAACGGCAGCGGAGAATGGCTAGTCATCGCGCCTAGCATGGCGGTATCGGTGGACCCCACGAAGACATATAGATTGTCTATTCCGGGGGCCATGCCCAACGACTGAGTCATGTCGAGGATCTGTTCCGTATCGTCACAGTCGCCGCCCTTACGCGTATAGAGGCAGGTCAAGCTCGTTCCATCCGTCGAAATGCCGGCGACCTTGGAAGACAAATTTGTTTGTTTAGCGTTGGTGTAGTAGGTGTTCAAGTCAGCGATGTCATATCCGGCGTACTCCAGCAAGCCAATGTTCTGGCCGGAGCCGGTGAGAATCGTCCCCCCAGCCGGCACAGTTGTGGTGTAGTATGCCGCCCGCATGTCGCTGCCGAGGAAAGAGGCCGAAGGGCCGGAACCCTTGGTTGCGGCGGGCTTCACACCCTGATTCGCGTCCTTACGATGGTAAAGGGGATGCGGAACCGAATAGTTGTCTAAACCCGAGATATGCCATAGCTGGATCGCCAAGTCCGGCGTTGGCTCGCGGTCCGGAGCATAAAATGTGCGGTTCTCGGTGGGGTGCCGGTAGACCCCAAAGGACACATGCAAGGCCGTCTCGACAGTCTTTACGGAGCCCTCGATCTGCACATCCATGCTGTCGCGGGAGCCGCCAGCCACTGTAAAACCGTTGGATGCCGCGTACTGAATCACTGCGTCATAATCTTCCTGGGTGGGACCAAACCGCGCCGTAAACTCCGGCACCGTCAGGAAGTGCCGGTAGGAAAAGCTGGACGGGTCGTAGACGTCTTCGAGGAATCCTTCCAGCCCTGCCGGATCGCGCAGCGGAAGAACAACATCAAGCCGCAAAGTCTGGGCTTCGGGCAGCCGGCTTAAGAGCTGCGCCCTACCGCTGGTCACGTCCTCACGCAAATGGCGCGTCTGCAGGGTCTGTGCCTGTGCCCGGATTCCCACGA
>Ga0302325_10034964_pt1 | contig 10277 bp, 8 predicted proteins | sample Palsa_T0_2_FD_201948 | JGI IMG/M metagenome (GOLD analysis project Ga0302325, IMG submission 201948) | Peat permafrost microbial communities from Stordalen Mire near Abisko, Sweden - Palsa_T0_2 | ecosystem: Environmental > Terrestrial > Soil > Palsa > Peat permafrost | place: Sweden: Abisko...
CGGCTACCGTAGCGCGGACGGCATCGTGCTCCTCGGACGCGAGAGCGACGCCGTGGCGCGCGGCTGTTCGCTCGACGCCGAAGAATTGCTCGCGCGCCGCTGAACGGCGGAACGTTTCCGCTGCGCGCGCGTCAGATCGTCGACGCGCTCGCCGACGCCGGGGAGCGCTGGCGCGACGCGGATTTTCCGGAGCGCGTGCGCGCGACGCGAGCACTGCGCGCTCGGCTCGGCTACAGCGAACCCGTCGTCGACTACGCGCTCGACCGTCTTTTCGAAGACGTCACGCGCGAGTCGCTGCGCTCCGTGATCGAAAGCGAGCTTGGTTCGCTGGAAGCGCTGGACGGATTCGTGGCGCGCCGCGGCCGGCCGGACGTCTTCTTCCGCGGCGTGCCGCGCGCCGCAATCCTTTCCAGCGAGACGACGATCGGCGTCGCGCTCCCGCATTTGCTCTTCGCGCTGTGCGCAAAGGCGCACGTCGACGTGAAGGACCGCGAAGATGGTCTCCTCGGGAGCTTTATGCAAACGGTACGCGAGGAACGCCCGGAACTCGCAGCGCTCGCGCACGTCGAAAGCTGGAGCGGCGAGGACGTCGCGCACGCCGCCCTGCACCTCGCCGGCGCCGATACGGTCGTCGCGTTCGGCGCCGACTCGACGCTGCGCGCCATTCGCGCGCAGCTGAAGCCGGAAGCGCGCTTCGAGGCGTTCGGCAGGCGCATCAGCGCGGGCTACGTGGCCCGCGAGACGCTTCGCGACGAGCAGACGGCTTCCGAATGCGCCCGCTGCGCGGCACGCGATGCGCTCCTGTACGACGGCTCGGGTTGCCTTTCGCTGCACGTGCTTTTCGTCGAGCGCGGAAGCGTCATCGACCCGGCGGCGTTCCGGAAGCTCTTGCTTCGCGCGTTCGAAACGCTCGCGATCGAGTTTCCCTCAGCCATGCCCGAGGATCCGCAGAGCGTCGCCTATCGCCGTCGTCTCGAATTCGTCCAGACGCAACACGCCGGGACCGATTTCGCCGCCGGCGCGTACGTTCTCGTTGCACTCGATCCCTGGACGGACGAGCCCCCGCCGCTCGTGCGCCGCGTGCTTCCGCTCTACTCCGTTGACGGCCCGGGGGAAGCGCTCGCATTCATCGAACGACACCGCCTTCCGCTCGAGGGCTTTGCGGCATGCCCGGCGGAGCGCGCCGACGTCCGCGACGTCGCGCTTCGGAGCGGGGCGGCACGCATCGCGCGGCTCGGCCGTTTGCAAGCACCGCCGCTCGCCGGGAACCATGGAGCCAAGGAGCGCGTGCTGCCTTTCGTGCAGGCGATCTACCGCGACGAATGAGCGAGTTTGAAGCGATCGTCACCAAGATCCCGGGCCCCGGCTCGCGCGAACTCGCAGCGTCGTTGGCGCGCACCGAGCCCCGCGGCGTCACGTATCTTGCCGACGACTTCCCGGTCTTTTGGGAATCGGCGTCCGGTGCGATCGTTACCGACGTCGACAAGAATCGCTACATCGATTTCACCTCGGCGTTCGGCGTCGCTCTAACGGGGCACGCCAATCCCGCGGTCGTAAGCGCGATCGCCGAACAGGCGGGCCGCCTCCCGCACGGCATGGGCGACGTTCATCCCACCGGCGTGCGCGCGCGTTTGCTCGAGAAGCTCGCGCTCCTCGCACCGGTCGACCGTCCGCGAACCTTTCTCTGCTCGACCGGCTCGGAAGCGATCGAGTTCGCGCTCAAGAGCGCGATGCTCGCGACGGGCGAACCGAACGTGCTGGCCTTCGGCGGCGCGTATCACGGGCTCTCGTACGGCGCGCTCGAGGTGGCCGGCATTCCAAAGTTCCGCAAGCCGTGGCTCAAACAGCTGCGCGAAACCACGACGTTCGCGCGCTACCCGCAAGGACGCGAGCCCGGCACGCTCGAGCGCGCGCTGGAGGGCATCGAGAAAGCGCTCAAACGCGATCGCACGATCGGCGCGATCCTAGTCGAACCGATTCAAGGCCGGGCGGGAGTGATTTTGCCGCCCGAGGGATTCTTGCGCGGCCTGCGCCGCATCTGCACGGAACGCGATACGATTCTCATCCTCGATGAGATCTACACGGCCTTCGGAAGGACCGGGACGTACTTTGCCTGCGACCGCGAAGGCGTGCGTCCCGACATACTGTGCGTCGGCAAGGCGCTGGGCGGAGGCTTCCCGATCTCGGCGGCAATCTTGAGCGGCGAGGTCGCCGACGCGTGGGAACCCTCGCAAGGCGAAGCGCTTCACACCTCGACCTATCTCGGCAACCCGATGGGGTGCGCGGCGGCACTCGCCAACTTGGAAGAGATCGAACGTCTCGCGTTGCCCGAACGCGCGCGCGACCTCGAGGCGTCGATCGCCGAGCGGCTTCATGCCATCGAACGCTACAACCCGGTCATCACGGACGTGCGCGGACGCGGCATGCTCTGGGCCCTGGAGTTCAAAGAGCCGGCGGCGGCGAACGCCTGCGTCATCAGCGCGCTCCAAGGCGGACTCATCCTGTTACAGTCGGGCTTGCACGGCGAGTGCGTCACGATCGCGCCTCCGCTCGTCATCGCGCGCGAACAATTGCGCCGCGGACTCGACCTCTTGACGGACGCACTGCGCAGCCGGGCGGCCGCTCTGTGAAGGCGCTGCGCGTCGGAGTCGTCGGCGCCGGCTTCGGCGGAGTCGTTCACGTCCCGGCCTTTCGCGCTCAAGGCCGCTTCGACGTCGTCGCAATCGCATCGCCGAATCGCGCCGCCGAAGTCGCGCGCGAACGCGAGATTCCACATGCGTTCGCCTCGACGGCCGAGATGTTGGAGGGCGTCGACCTCGACGTCGTCTCGGTCGCCTCGCCGCCTTTCGATCACCTTCCCTCGGTGACCGCCGCACTCGCGCGCGGCAAGCACGTCCTGTGCGAGAAGCCCTTCGGTTTGAGCGTGGCCGAGTGCGAGGAAATGCTGGCGGCGGCGGAGCGCGCCGGCACGGTGTGCGCCATCGCGCACGAGTTCCGCTACGTCACGACGCGCATAGCGATCCACGAACTCGTGCAAAACGGTCACCTCGGACCGCTGCGTGAGATCGAGCTCGATCTCTTCGCGACGCGCCTGCGCGCCGGCGCCGAGCGGCCGAACAGCTGGTGGTTCGAGAAACGGCGCGGCGGCGGACTCGCCGGAGCGCTCGCGTCGCATCTCATCGACCAGGCGAACTGGCTCGCCGGTCGCGCGCCGGTGCGTGCGACAGGGTACCTCCGCACCGCCAATCCGGAACGGCACTTCGAGGACGAGACCTTTTCGGTCGACGTCGACGACGGCGCGTTCGCATTGCTCGACTTCGGTGAAGGTCTCATCGGGCGCATCTCGGCCGACGCGACCCACGCCGTCGATTCGTCCCTGCTCGCCGTGCACGGCGAAACGCTAACCGCCGTCGCGAGCGGCCCGAACATCGTCGAGTGCCGTCTGTACACGGTCGACGCCGATGAAACAGCCGAGCTCGAACTCGTCGCCGACAAACATGCGAACCTCGCGGCGGTCCAAGGCAATTTGCCGGCCTTCGTCTCCCTGCTCGACGAGTTCGCGGACGCGATCGACGGAAAACCCGCACACTACCCAACCTTTGCCGACGGTCTCGCAACGCAGCGCGTCTTGGCCGCGATCGGGTACGGCTCGTAGGCGGAATGGCCAAGAGCGCGGCGCCCCCGTCAGGCAAAGACATGGGTTCGTTCGTGGTCCAGCTGCTCGGCCCGTACCGCGGCACGCTCTTCGTCGTACTGATCGCGATGCTGGCCGAGACCGCGATGAGCCTCGCCGGCCCGTGGCCGCTCAAGGTCATACTCGACAACGTCGTGGGGCACAAAGCGCTGCCCGCGTGGATCGAGCATCTGCTCGGCCCGGCCGGCGGACACGGAAATCTGCAACTGGCTGCCGGGGCGGCCCTCGCCTTCATCGCCGCCGCCGCGATCGGCGCCTTGGCGAGCTACGTCGATAACTACTACACCGAAAGCGTCGGTCAATGGGTCGCCAACGACTTACGTCTGAAGGTCTACGCTCACCTCGAACGTCTGTCGCTTTCGTACTACGACACGCATCAAACCGGAACGTTGCTCAGCACGCTGACCGATGATGTCGAGACCATTCAGGGTTTCGCTTCGTCGTCGACGCTCGGCATTTTGGTGGACCTGCTGACGATACTCGGCATGGTCGGCATCATGTTTTGGCTCAACTTCGATTTCGCACTGATCGCGATCGCCGTCACGCCCTTCCTCTTGATGTTCGTCATGCGCTTCAAGCGTGCGGTCAAGCTCGCGACGCGCGAAGTCCGGCGCCGCCAGACCGACATCGTCGCGATCTTGCAACAGGGCCTCGAGTCGATGCGCGCGGTCAAAGCCTTCGGGCGGCAAGATCTCGAGCAAGAGCGACTCGTCGAAGCCAGCCGGGCCTCCGTTGCAGCCGCGCTGTCCGCGCGCCGGATCAAGGCGTTGCTCTCACCCGTGATCTCGGTGGTCGTCGCCTTCTGCACGGCCTTCGTGTTGTGGCGCGGCGCCAATCTCATCCTGGCGGATGCAATGACGGTCGGGGCGCTGACGGTTTTCCTCGCGTATCTCAGCAAGTTCTTCAAGCCGGTGCAAGATCTCGCGAAGATGACGAACGCGATCGCGCAGGCGGCCGTCGGCGTCGAGCGCATCCGGGGACTGCTCGATATCGACTCGATCATTCCCGAGTGCGCGAACCCCTTCGCACCGGAGCGCGTCTTAGGCGCGATCGAGTTCGAGCAGGTCGCCTTCGCGTACGATCCCGCGGCGCCGGTTCTCACGAACGTGACCTTCTCGATTGCGCCCGGCCAGCTCGTCGGCATCGTCGGCGCGACCGGCGGCGGCAAGTCGACGATCATGAGTCTGCTGCCGCGCTTCTACGACCCGACCGCCGGACGAATACTTTTGGACGGCGTCGACTTGCGCGACTATCAGCTCAAGGCTCTGCGCGATCAAATCGCGTTCGTGCTACAAGACACGGTGCTCTTCCGCGGCACGGTCTACGACAACATCGCCTACGGCAAAGAAGGGGCGACCGGCGCCGAGATCGAGGCGGCGGCCAAGATCGCAAACGCGGACGAGTTCATTTCCAAGATGCCGCAGGGGTACCAAACGCTCGTCGGCGAGCGCGGGGTGACCCTTTCGGGCGGGCAGCGTCAGCGCATCGGAATCGCTCGCGCCATCGTCCGCAACTCGCCGATCTTGCTCCTGGACGAGCCGACGGCGGCCCTCGACAGCGAGTCGGAGAAGCTCGTGATCGAGGCGACCGAGCGCCTCATGAAGGGTCGTACGGTCATCACGATCGCGCACCGGCTCAGCACGATCCGCGACGCCGATACGATCGTCGTCCTCAAGGATGGCGTGGTCTGCGAACAGGGAACCCACGCTCAGTTGCTGGAGCGCGGCGGCGTCTACGCCGAACTCTACCGCGTGCAATTCGAGCCGTCCGCTGCGCCGGCTGCTCGCGTCGCCGGATAGGATCGACTTCGATGCCATCGCGTTCTCTGATCGTTCTTCCCGACGACTCCTCGCAGCCGATCGTGCAAGCGATTGCCGGTGCGCGGCGTTCGTTGCGCGTCAAGATGTTCGTCTTCTCCGATCCGGCCCTGCTGGAAGCGGTCATCGCTGCCAAGCGCCGCAACGTCGACGTACGCGTGATGCTCAATCCGGCGCGCCGGAACGGCGAGGACGACAACAAGGAAGCACGGCGTGCGCTCCTCGAAGCGGGCGTCGCCGTCCACGACAGCAATCCGGCTTTCGATCTCACCCACGAGAAATCGATGGTGGTCGACGACACGATCGCGTTCGTGAAGTCGCTCAACTGGGAGACCAAGAACTTCACCGAGACGCGCGACTACGCGATCGTCACCGATCATCCCCACGAGGTCCGGGAGATCGTCGCCGGCTTCGACGCCGATTGGGAGCGGCGGGATTTCAGTCCCGGCGACGACGCGCGATTGCTCTGGTGTCCCTCGAACGGACGCGTGCGCATCTGCCGCTTCATCGACGAAGCCCACAAGACGCTGTTCGTGCAGAACGAGCGCTATCAAGATCAGGTCATCATCGAGCGCTTGGTGAGCGCCGCAGTGCGCGGAGTCAAAGTCCACGTGATGGCGCGCCCACCCCATACCTTGAAGATGGACAAACTCGTCGAAGGCGTCGGCGGCCTGCGAATCATGAGCGACGTCGGCATCAAGATCCACAAGCTCCACCATCTCAAGCTGCACGGCAAGCTTTTTCTGGCGGATCGCTTGGCCGCGATCGTGGGCTCGATCAATCTCGCTCCCGGCAGTCTCGACGGCCGGCGCGAGCTCGCGATCGAGGTCCGCGACCCGGACATCGTCGAGCGCCTGCACGAAGTCGCGACGCATGACTGGGAGAATTCCTCGCCGCTCGATCTCTCGGACGAGGGTCTCCTGGCCGATCTCAAGGATCGCTCCGAAGCCGCGGAGGCGCTCGCGCTAAACGTCGACGAGGGTTAGTTCGAAGCGGCTGCGCGCACGCGCTCGAGGTGGCGCCAAACCAGGTTGAGGCCGCCGATCACGGCCCGCCGTCGCACGTCGTCGCGACTGCCGGGAAACGTCACCCTGCGCGTTTCGACGTTCCCGTCGTCGCCCGCGACGGCAAACCAGACGAGGCCAAGCGGTTTTTCGGAAGTGGCTCCGTCGGGCCCGGCGATACCGGTCGTCGCAAGCGCCAGGTCGGTGCCGAGACGTTCGCGCGCGCCGCGCGCCATCGCGCTCGCAACCTGTTCGCTCACCGCGCCGAACTCGCGCAAGAGCGCGCCTGGGACGCCGAGCAGCTCGCTCTTGAGCGCGTTATCGTAGGCGACGACGGCGCCGCGAAAAACTGCCGACGCTCCCGGAACGCGCACGAGCGCGTCGGCTACGCCGCCCCCGGTCACCGACTCGGCGGTCGAGATCGTCGCCTGCGAAGCGGCCAGCCGGCGCACGATCGCGGACTCGAGCGTCTCTTCGTCGCTGCCGAAGATGCCCTGTCCGATCCGCTCGCGCAGCTCCGCTTCGACCGGAGCGATCAGCGCGTCGGCGGTCGCGCGGTCCCGCGCTTTCGCCATGATCTTTACGTCGACTTTGAACTCGTGCGCCAACACGGCGATCTTCGGATTTTCGAGCGAGCGAAAGAGCGCCTCGATACGCGAATCTACGTCGGATTCCGCGATACCGACCGTGTGCAGCGTGCGGGTGTAAATCGCTTCGCTGAGACCGTATTGCGCGACGAGCCACGGAATCAGCCGCTCCGCCAACATCGGCTTCATCTCGCGCGGAACCCCGGGCATGCATGCGACAAACTTGCCGTCGGCGCGGCGAGCGATGAAGCCCGGCGCCGTTCCGTGCGGATTCTCCAAGACCACCGCAGCGGCGGGTAAAATCGCCTGGCGCCGGTTGTTCTCACCGATCGGTGCGGTTCGGCCCAGCGCCGCGAAGCGAGCTTCGATCGCGCGCACCGAGGGCTCGTGCAGCTCGAGCGTCGCACCGACTGCGGCGGCCACCGCCTCCTTTGTCAAGTCGTCGACGGTCGGTCCCAGTCCGCCCGTCGTGATGACGCCCTCGGCGCGCTCGAGCGCGCTGCGCAAGAGGGCTTCTAGCCGCGTCGCGTTGTCGCCCACCGAGTGCTTCAGGTAGACGTCCACGCCGTGATCTGCGAGCGAGCGCGCCACGAAAGCCGAATTCGTATCGATGAGTTGACCGAGGAGAATCTCGGTTCCGATCGTTACGATCTCGACGCTCAGCGCCATCAGTAGTCGACCGGGCGCAAGTAGAACTCGTTGATCGCGGTATTCGAGAGCATCGCGGTCGTCGGAAGGTGACGCTTCCAGTGCGTTCCGTCAACGCGTCTCCGGACGAGCGCGACCTCCTCGCGCGAGAAACCGCGCGCCGCAATGCGGGCGTCGTCGTAGCCGAGCAAGATCAGCGAGAGAATTCCGTCGGCCTTGGCATAGGTGATGCCCATATCGCCCTCGTCGGTTTGATTCGCTTCGAGATCTGCGCTCGGCGCCTTGTCCACGATCTCGCTCGGCACGCCCAAGTAGCGGGCCAGCGCCCAGACCTGCGTTTTGAAGAGATCGCCTAGCGGATTGAGCGGCGGCGAATCGTCCGCGTGCCAGGTAAAATAGCCCATCAGCCGCTCCGTCTTGTTGCCCGTTCCGATCGGGAGCGCGGCCAATTTTTGCGATTGATCGAACAGGACGATCATCCGGGTCCGCGCCATGATGTTGCCGCGACGGCGGGCGTCGGCCTCGGGTTCGAACTGCAGATACCCGTCGACCGCCGGACTGATGTCGATCGTCGTCGCGCGGCAACCGAGCGCGTCGATGACGCGCTGGGCGTCGGCTAAGCTGTCGGGGCTCGAGCTGCGATAGGGCATGCGAATCGCATAGGTGTGTTCGGGACCGAGTGCGCGCGCGCAAAGAAAAGCCGTCACCGCCGAATCGACGCCGCCCGAGAGACCGACCACGGCGTTGTGGATGCCCCGCCGGATCACCAGCTCGTCGCGCAAGAACTCTTCGAGCCATGCCGCAGCGAGCGGCCCATCGATCTCGAGCGAAGGGAGCCGCGGAACGGTCGCATCGATGACCGGCAAAAGACTCGTCATAGCGAGGGCAACGCGGAGCGCGACGTGACGCGGTCGACGAGTTCCTCATCGAAGAGCAAGTCGGGGAGCACGGCGTTCAAATCGCCCAGCAGGGGCAGGCTCGCCCGGGCGAGCTCGACTTCGCCAAAATCCAGCTCCGCGCGAATGACGTGCGCGCCGAGCGCCGGCGCGGCCGCGACGATTTCGCCGCTCGGCGCAACCAGCATCGAGGATCCGGTCATGCCCTTCCCGCCTTCGAAACCCGCCAAGCCGGCGTAGACGACGTAGATACCGTGCTCCACGGCGTACGAGCGCAACAGGTCGCGCCAGTGCTCGACGCTTTCGAGCTGACCCGCGCGCGAAAGGCCGCGTCCCGGCGACGCGCTCGGCACGTAGAGCAGCTGCGCGCCCTTGATCGCGGCGATGGTCGGCAGCAGCGCGTGCCACGCATCCTCGCAAATGAGGATCGCGGCGCGCCCGAAGCGCGTATCGAAGGCTTGCAATTTCCGGCCGCGCGAAAGAAACCGCTCTTCGTCGAAGACGCCGTAGGTCGGCAGGAACATCTTGCGATGCACGTGCACGATTTCGTGCGACCTCGCGCCGACGCTCAGGTAGAGCGCCGAGTTGTAGTACGTTCCCCCGGCATTTTCGTAAAAGCCCAGCACGATGTCGACGGGTGCGCGCTCGGAACCCGCAGCGGCGTGCCACAGATCGGCGACGCGTTGCGCCAGAACGCTCGCTTCGAAAGACGATTCGTAGACCGCGCCTTCGAGGAAGTAGCCGGTCAGGCCGGCCTCGGGCAGCACGATTGCGTCGTAGGGCCGTTCTTCTGCAGCGAGCTGCGCGAAGGCCGCTCCAAGTTGCGCGAAATTGGCGGCGAGGTCGCCTTTGCGCGGCTTGGTCTGAAGAATCGCGAGCTTCACACGGCGGCTGCGATCTGCGGCGCGCCTTGCGCGATTTGCGCGGCAATGTCTTCGGCCGGATAGGTGATGATCTCGGCAAGAGTCGGGTGAAGATGCGGAATCTTCATCAGGTCGTAGACCGTCCCGCCGTAGAAGAGCGCCACGAGGATCTCGTGGATCAAATCGGACGCTTCGGGCCCGACGATTGCACCGCCGAGCAGTTTGCCGTCCGCCGGCGAAGCCATCAACTTGACGAAGCCCTTGGTTTTCCCGATCGCGATCGCTTTACCGTGGTCGCTGAACAAATATGAAGAGACCAGATACGGGGTGCCCGCCGCGGCAAGCTCTTTCTCGGTCTCGCCGGCGATCGCGACTTGCGGTTCCGTGAAGATCGTGTGTGTCTTCTGGAGGGAATAGTCGGCTTTCTCGCTGCCGCCCGTGACCGCGTTGCGCGCCGCGATCTCGCCTTGATAGATCGCGACGTGCACCAGCGGGAAGCGCCCGGTCACGTCCCCGACCGCAAAGATGTGCGGATTCGTCGTACGGATGTCGTCGCCGATTTCGATGCCCGAAACCGCGTGGTACGCAACCTCGGCCTTTTCGAGATCCAAGCCCGCGACGTTCGGCAGACGCCCCAGCGCATAGAAAATCTCATCCGCTTCGATGCTCTTCTCCTGGCCCTCTTGCGTATAAAATACGGCTTTCTTCGCGCCGCGTTTCTCGACGCGCGACAGCTGCGCGCTCGCTTCGACCGCGATCCCCTCGCTT
>Ga0302325_10034965_pt1 | contig 10277 bp, 10 predicted proteins | sample Palsa_T0_2_FD_201948 | JGI IMG/M metagenome (GOLD analysis project Ga0302325, IMG submission 201948) | Peat permafrost microbial communities from Stordalen Mire near Abisko, Sweden - Palsa_T0_2 | ecosystem: Environmental > Terrestrial > Soil > Palsa > Peat permafrost | place: Sweden: Abisko...
ATGTTCATGCAGGGCAACGCCCCGGTCGCGGCGGAAACCGCGGGGCTGGGAGCCCTTGGTGCCCCGTTGGGCGGCGGCGGAGCGGCGGCCGGTGGCCTGGGCGCCGGCGGTGCGGGTATCGGCGGTTTGGGTTCCAGCACTGCAGGTCTGACGAGTTTCACTTCGCCGGCCAGCACTTTCGAGCCGGAGGGCGGTGGACGGCCGACGGGCCGGGCCGGCGTGCTCAATGCGGCGGATCTGAAGAGCCCGACTGCCCGGGCAGCGGGTGGATCTGCCATGCCGATGTCGCCGGGCGGGATGTTGGGCCGCGGTGAAAGCCCTTCCGGCGACAAAAAGGACGACGTCACGCACGCACGCGTTATTGTCGGCGCCGACAAAACTGATCCACAGCGGATGGACGTATAGCGCGTTGCGCACGACTACTGCGCCATTGATGCAATGGGACAAGTGGGGAGATTTGATACCTGGATGACCTTGATATCGCTGAAGTGACAGCAACCGGAAAACGCTTAGACTCTCGTTAATGCCCCACCCCGGGGCGCTGGCATGAAGGAGAAGAAGTAGATGGCTGACGCATCAGGAGCGTTCCCGCGGATTCCGCAGGACGTGGCGCTTCAGGTCAAGTCGAAGATCGAGGACCTCATGGAGCACGCGACCATAGCTGCCAACCAAGGTTTGTCGGCAGTCGAGGAGATCGTCGCGGCAGGCGCCCACAGCGGTACCGCCGCCGTCGTGTCGCAGCAGAAGGCAATCGAGATCAACACCGACCTCACGCGAATCATTCATGGCTGCACCGAGTTGTCCCACAAGCTGGGTGTCTCGGTGGCGCAGTTCGCCCAGCACGATCACGATGCGAGCAACCAGTTGCAGGCGATCACCCCGTCCTGATCAGCCAGCAGCCGTCGACAACCACAGTCATAGAGGGATAGGAAGAGCGATATGTCGGACCCGAACACCATCACTTACCAGGCCGGGGCGATCGAGCACGCCACCGGCACTCTCGCGTCGGCATCGGCGTCGTTGGAACAGTGCAAAGCGGATTTGTCCAACGTCAACGCGCTGCTGGCCAGCCACATGGGCGGTCAGTACCACGCGGCGTACCAGGAGGCGATGCTCCACATCGAGCAGCCGCTCCAGCATTTGGCTGAGATCGTGGGTATGCACGGCCAGGTGCTGAACTCCATCACTGCCGACGCGATGGCACTGGACGCTTCGCTCGCTGCCGGGTGACTTAACAAGCAGGCTGGGGCGCACGCGAAAGGGTGCGCCCCAGCGGCTTTCAAAGGGGCGACTCGTGCTAACCACCACTGTCGACGGCTTGTGGGTACTGCAGATACTCACCGGAATTGAAACCGTTGCCCCGGAACTGGGGCTACGGTCCATTCGGCCCAGCGTCGAGACGCGGCATGCGGCGCTGGCGCACCCGATCGTCGGTGAGCTGCGGGCCGCAGGCGTTCTCGATGAGTCGGACAATGTCGACGGCGCCGTCGTCGAATGGCTGACCGTGCTCGGCCGGCGCGACGTCGCCCTGCTGATCAGCATGCGTACGCCGGACAATGGCGACAGGCTCACCGGGGCGCTGTTGGCACGCTTCGCTGAGTGGTGGGTTGTCATAGAGCGATCGGAAGATCTGGTCCGAATCGGCGGCGCCGGCACCTCGACCGCCGAGGGGGCGGCCAACGCCGTGATCCGTGCCCAGATCGAGCGGATATGCGGCTCCAACACTCCGGCGCGGTTGCGCCCGGTCACGCTGGACGTCGATGCTTTACAGGAAAAAGCGACCAGCAGACAGGCGCTGGATGCCTTCCTGGCGAGTCAACGGCTGGACACTGATCAACTGCAGATCCTGAAAATGGCGGCCGATGTAGAACAATCGGCCCAGGCGGGAATCGTCGCGGTGCAATCCGGCTTGGCTCTCGCCGGGCCGACGCGGACCCACGTCGAACAGACCGCGGTGACGATCATCGACACCCCCGAGGGCCGAATCATCGCCGAGCACGAACCGTCGGCCGGCAAAAAGTGGATGATTCTCGCGCCGGGAACAACGAGCAACATCACCGCTGCGGTGAACCGGATGATGCGGCGACTCCCTGCCAATGAGGAATGGTATTCCTATCGAAAGGTTGTATAAGTGAGGGCTACGGCGCGCGTGTTAGCATCGGCATCGTGACAAATCCGTGGAACCCGGCACCGAATTCGCCGGAGCAACCTCGGCAAACACCGAGACCACCGGCCGGCTCGCGTCCTCAGCACCCGGACTCCGTTTCGGAGACTTTGCGCATATCCGATATGGTCGCTCCGCGCAAAATTCCGCCCGGTTCGGGCTGGCGCAAGTTTATTTTCGGCGCGTCGTTTCAAACGATTAACCTCGGTGAATCGCCGGCCGAACGGCATTACCGGGAATTGCAGGGGCGGATACGCCGCCACATCCGCAAGCAGTATGTCGTCGGGGTGGTGTCCGGCAAAGGCGGTGTCGGCAAGACCACGCTGACCGCCTGCATTGGTGCGGTGTTCCGTGAGTGCCGCCCGGAGAACGTGGTCGCCATCGACGCGGCGCCCGGTTTCGGGACACTCGCCGGGAGGATCGACGAGTCGCCACCGGGCGACTACGCCGCGGTCTTGAACGACACCGATGTTCAGGGCTACGCCGACATTCGGGAACACCTGGGGCAGAACAGCTTAGGGCTTGACGTGTTGGCCGGGAACCGGGCATCGGACCAACCGCGGCCACTGGTGCCGTCGATGTTCGCCGGGGTGCTGTCGCGGTTGCGCCGCACCCACAACGTGATCGTGGTGGACACCTCCGACGACCTCGAGCACCCGGTGATGAAGGCCGTGTTCGACGCGTGCGACACGCTGGTCTTCGTGTCGGGCCTCACCGCCGATACGTCACTGCCGGTGACGCGCGCCATCGATTTGCTGCGTTCGATGGGTTATCACGAATTAGTGTCGCGCAGCATGGTCGTTCTGAATGACAGCCGCGATAAATACGATTCCGACGCGCGGGCCTATCTGACCGAACGTTTCAGTCAATCCGGCGCAACGGTTGAATTCATGCCTTTCGACCCGCATTTGGCCAAAGGTGGCATTATCGATACGCGCCACGAATTGCAAAAGAAAACACGGCTGCGACTATTTGAAATCACTGCTGCGCTGGCGGATAAATACGTTCCGGACGCCGATAGGCCACGGTAATGGCGAAGGTCGCATTCCCGGCGCGTTGCGCAGTTGCGGTGGTATGTGGCGAACACCTCGTCTCGCAGGTGTACCCGGCATCGGTGCCGGTGGAGGTTTTCATCGACAACATCGTCGAATTGCTCAACGATGAACTCAAACGGCGAGGTCTGGCAGGACTGGAGTCCGGGGTCGGCTACGAACTACACAAAGCCAACGGTGTGCGACTCGACGTCACCAAAACTCTCGACGAATTGGGTGTAGAGGACGGCGCCACCCTGGTGCTGGTGCCCGCGGCGGAAGGCGATTCGTTCGAGCCGCAGTACGAGTCGTTGTCCACCGGCCTGGCCCGGGTCGGCAAGAAACTGTTTGAGCCCGTCACGGCCGCCACCGCCGCGCACACGGCACTGGCCATCCTGGCGATGATCGCGGCATCGGTGCTGAGCGTGGCGGTGCGGAACCGCACCGCTGACGACTCGATGGTGCCCAGCATCGTGACCGGTGTTCTCGGGGTGCTCGTCGTCGGTGGTGCCGGCGCGGTGGCGCGCTGGTGGCCGCATCGCGCCGACCTGGTCGACGGGTTGGCGTGGCTGGCGGTGCCGCTGCTCGCGGTGAGTCTGGGCGCGGGCGCCCCAGGCGCGCTCGGGGCGGCTCACCTCTTCATCACTGCGCTCGCGGCTGCGATGCTCACCTGCGGAGTCGCCGTGCTGACCGGGCGTCACATCTACGTGGCGGCGACGGTCGTGACACTGTGCGCGCTGGGCGGGTTGATTGCCACGGCGCGGATGTGGCGACCGGTGCCCGCCCAATGGTTGGGCATGTGCACGCTGGTCGTTCTGCTGTTCTTACTGACCTTGGCGCCCACGATCGCGTTGTGGTCCGCCCGGATCCGGCCGCCCTACTTCGGGTCGGTGACGGGCCGGGACCTGTTTCGACGCAATGCCGGACTACCGGTCGATGCGGTCTCACCGGTGGACGAGGGCGCCGAGGAGGAGGTGAGCCCGGACACCACGCCGCGCGGCTCGCAGATCGCGGCGGCCGCCGTGCGCGCCAACAGCGTGCTGACCGGGATCTGCGTGGGCGCGAGTCTGACGCTGCCCGCCGCGGTGTGGGCCACGCTGATGCCGGGCCATAACCGCAGTGGCCACGCGGTGGTGCTGGTCGGGCTGTTCGTGCTCATCTTCATCAGCCGCGGAAGGGCTTTCGCCGACAAACGGCAAGCTGTTGCGCTGGTGTGCGGGGCCGCTGCCGCGACGTGCGTCGGCGTCATCAAATATGTCTGGCACGCGCCCGCCACCTCGGCGGACTCGGTGCTGTGGGGCGCGCTGCTGTTGGGCGGATTCGGTGCTGCCGGTCTGGTGGCGGCGCTGCTGGTGCCCGTCACCCGATTCACCCCGTTGGTGCGAATGATCGCCGAATGGCTGGAAATCGTGGCGATCATCGCGGCACTGCCGCTGGCTGCCTGGATCGGCGGGTTGTTCAATTGGGTGCGCATGCGATGACGCGTGCGTTGGCGCCGCGGCGGATATCCGCCCTCGTGCTGGTCGGCTTGCTGGTGGGCGTGCCCGCGACTATGCCTGCGGCGCAGGCGATTCCGCCGCCGACCGTCGACCCCGGCCGGGTACCCCCCGACGGAAAGCCGGGCCCGGAACAACCGATGCGGCAGAGCAACGTCTGCGCCCGGACCATCACCGTCGCGGATCCGAATGTGGCCGTCACCGCACCCGGCTTCACGATGCTCAACGTCAGCAAGGCGTGGCAGTACTCGACGGGCAATGGTGTGCCCGTCGCGGTGATCGACACCGGGGTCAACCCCAGCCCGCGGCTCCCGGTGGTTCCCGGCGGCGACTACATCATGAGCGGCGACGGGTTGATGGATTGCGACTCCCACGGCACCGTCGTGGCGTCGCTCATCGCGGCCGCGCCGCAGGGCACGCCGATGCCCGCCCCGATGCCGGCCGCGCCGGCGTTTCCGCCGCCGGCGGGCCCACCGCCCGCCGTTGGGGCACCACCACCGCCTGGCGGACCACCTCCGCCCATTGCGCCGCCACCGCCGCCCTCGCCGGTGACGATCACCGAAACCAAGCCGGCGCCGCCGCCGCCACCGCCGCCACCCCCGGACGAACCGTCGAACGGACCGGGCGATCCAGTTCCCGGCGGCGCGCCGGACGATCCCGAAGTGCCACCGCTGCCGCCGGGTGCGCCGGACGGGGTCGCCGGGGTGGCGCCGCACGCGAGGATCATCTCCATCCGCCAGTCCTCGCGGGCCTACGAACTGGAAAAGCCCGGCGGCGGCGACACCGAAGCCCGGAAGAAGGCGGGCACCATTGCCACGCTGGCCAGCGCGATCGTGCATGCGGCCAACATGGGCGCCAAGGTGATCAACATCAGCGTCACCGCATGCGTGTCGGCGGCTGACCCGTTGGACCAGAGCGCCATCGGAGCAGCCGTCTGGTACGCCGCCACAGTGAAGGACGCGGTGATCGTCGCCGCGGCCGGTAATGAGGGCGAAGACGAGTGCGCCCAGAATCCGGCCTTCGACCCGTTGAACGCCTCTGACCCGCGCGACTGGCATCAGGTCAAAACCGTGTCCTCGCCGTCCTGGTTCTCCGACTACGTGCTGTCAGTCGGCGCCGTCGACAACACCGGCGCTCCGGTCAGCAAGAGCCTGTCCGGACCGTGGGTAGCCGCCGCGGCGCCGGGTGTCGGAATCATGGGGTTGTCGCCCCAGACCGGTGGCGCGGTGAACGCGTACCCGCCGCTCCGCCCGGGTGAAAAGAACTTGCCGTTCTGGGGTACCAGCTTTTCGGCGGCCTACGTGAGCGGGGTGGCCGCACTGGTGCGGGCCAAGTATCCGGCGCTGACCGCTCATCAGATCATCACCCGGATCCTGCAGACGGCGCATAACCCGCCGCGCGGGGTGGATAACCAGGTCGGCTACGGGGTGGTGGATCCGGTTGCGGCGTTGACGTTCAATGTGCCGCCCGGAGACCGCCTCGCGGCCGGCTCCAAGAGCCGAGTCATCGTGCCGGCCGCGCCGCCGCCACCACCGGATCACCGCGCCCGCAACGTGGCGCTGGTGTTCGCCGGTCTGGTGGTCGCAGCTGTGCTGATGGTGTCGCTTGTCGCACGGGCCCGGCGAGAGCGATGACGGCCACGACAAGGCTGGCGGTCATCGTCGGCGTTCTGGCTACCGGTCTCGTCGGCTGGACGGTGGGCGGGTACCCCGGTGCCGCAGTGGGTTTGGCGCTCGGCGTGGCGGCCGGCGTGATCCGCTGGTGGCGTCAGCCGGCGTGGTCGTGGCTGAATCTATGGCGCCAGCGTGGCCGCGCGATCACCTTGAGTGAACCCATCACGGTGGCCAACGACCGCGCCGGTGGTGGAGTCCGCTACCAGGATGGCGTTGCGGTGGTGGCCGTGCAGCTGCTCGGCAAGGCGCACCGGCCGACCCTGTTCACCGGGTCGACGGCGACGTATACCGACAACACCGTCGACGTCGCCGAGCTGTTGCCGCTGCTGCATCAAAGCCTGGGTTTGTCGATCGAATCACTCAGTGTGGTCAGCGTCGGGGCCCGGCGGCGCAGCACCGGCGACTACCCGCGGGTCTATGACACATTGATCGGCACGCCGCCGTACGCCGGCCAGCGCGAGACCTGGCTGATCGTGCGGATCGTGTGCAATGGCGTACCTCGGTGGGCACCGCGACGCTGGCCGCGGCGCAGCGGATCAGCGCGGCGTTGCGGCAGCGCGGTATTCGCGCCAAGGTCGCGACCGCCACGGACATCGTCGAGTTGGAGCGCCGGCTGGGCTCCTCGGCACTGAATGCGCAGCACCAGCGGTGGCGGACGGTGCGCGGTGAAGGCGGTTGGCTGACTAGTTACTGGTATCGACCCGGCCACATCACCGCGGAGATCTTGGAACACGCATGGGCGTTGCGGGCCGACGGAATCATCCAGAACATCACCGTGTTCGGCGACGGGAGCATGACGGCAACGGTGACCGTGCGCAGCGCACAGCCGCCCACGGCGCCGCCGAGTGTCATCCTGAAGACGTTGCCGGGCGAGCAGGCCCGGGCGATCGCGGCCAACCTCTGCGGACCCATGCCGACGCTGCAGGGCCTACGGCGCGGCGTGCTGGGAGCACCGCTGGTCATCCCGATCGGCCCCTCGGGTGTGCTGCTGGGCAAGGTCGACGCCGGTAACCGGCTGATGCTGCCGCTCGACGACCCGGGCGAGTTCAGCCGCGTGCACATCGCCGCGCAGGACGCGTTGGCCAAACGAATCGTGGTGCGGCTGGCCGGCGCCGGCGAACGGATCACCGTGCACACCCGCGATCAGCAGCGCTGGGCCAGCGTGCGGATGCCCGACATTGCGGTGGGCAGTGAGGTCAGGCCGATGGCCGGCACCACCGTCAGCGTGGTCGACGGAACGATCACTCCCGCGCCGCGGCCGAACACGTTGATCTCGATCGGGGAGCCGGGAACGCCCTACCGCGGATCTGCTGACGTGCTCATCACACAGATCGGTCCGGCGACCGTCGATGTGACGGCGGCCGGACAACTGCATACGGTTGAGGTCGAGTTGTTCCGCGCCGAGAATCGCTACATATCCTCGGAGCCGACGACGCTACGGACAACCGAGCTCGAATCAGTGGACTAGACGATGACCAGCAGCACGAACACGGCCGCGGCGCGCAAGCGGTTCGATCAGGCCATGGCGTTGTTCGACAACGACCTGGCTGGCGCTCGGGCGCGGTTTCGCGAGGCCACCGAGATCGACCCGTCCATGGCGGACGCCTGGCTGGGCCGGATCGCCGCCGGTGACGAGGAGCTCTCGGCACTACAACAGCTTTACGCGTACGGAGCACGGTTGCACCGGGAAACCAATCGGCTCGGTGTTCGACTGTCAGCATCGATCAAAGCCGGGCCTTACCTGGCCATCTCGGTCACGGAGTCGTCGCACGCGGGGCTGGCGCTGGCGAGTGCGCTTGTCGACGACGGACAGTTCGAGAAAGCCGAGGCGCTGCTGAAGGATTCGGCGCTACTGGACACCTGGGAGAACCACCAGTGGCAGCAGTATGTGCAGGCGTACCTGATGTTCGCCACCCAGCGCTGGCCGGACGTGATCTCGGTGGCGGCGACAATCCTGCCCCCGCAGGCCATCATCATGTCGGCGGTCACTGCGGCCACCAACGCGCTGGCCGCCCACGCCGCGGCTCATCTCGGGCAGGCACGTGTCGCGCTGGACTGGGCGGATCGTGTCGATCTGCGGGCCGGACACGGCGGTTTGGCCGAGGCGCGTCGCCATCAGCTGACGGACACCGCGGTGACGGCGATCGATCCGAACGAATTCCCCCTGATTGCAGCGGATCTCGCTTACGTGCGGGGGATGGCGCACCGCCAGCTCGACGAGGAGGACAAGGCCCAGATCTGGCTGTCCAAGGCGACGATCAACGGTGCGCTGATCGAGTCGGCCAAAAATGCGCTGGCTGATCCGCATTTGCAATTGGTAGTGACCGACGAGGAAACCATCGATACTCGCACCAACAGGTGGGACGCCAGCACCGAGCGGTCCGAGCAGCAGCGCCGCGAGGAGGAAAACGTAGGCCGGCGAGACGAGCTGTTGACCGAAGGCCGTGCCTTGCTCAACAACCAGGTCGGGTTGAGTGAAGTCAAACGGGCGGTGGCCGAACTCGAGGACCAGATCGAGGTCCGGGCCCTGCGGCTGGCTGCCGGGCTGCCGGTGAACAATCAGACCAACCACATGCTTCTGGTCGGGCCGCCCGGCACCGGAAAGACGACCACGGCCGAGGCGTTGGGAAAAATCTACGCCGGGCTGGGCATCGTGCGGCATCCCGAGATTATCGAAGTCAAGCGGGCCGACTTCTGCGGCGAGCACATCGGCGCGTCCGGTCCGAGGACCAACGAGCTGATCGCCCGTTCACTGGGCCGCATCCTGTTCATGGACGAGTTTTATTCGTTGGTGGAACGCCATCACGACGGGCGACCGGACATGATCGGCATGGAGGCGGTCAACCAGCTGCTGGTGGCGCTGGAGGTGCACCGGTTCGATTTCTGTTTCATCGGTGCCGGGTACGAGAAGGAAGTCGACGAATTCCTCACCGTGAACCCAGGTTTGGCGGGCCGATTCAACCGCAAGCTGCGGTTCGTGTCCTACGCTCCCGACGAGCTGGTGGAGATCGCGGTCCGCTACGGCGAACCGCGCGCGACCGTCATCGAGCCCGCCGCCCGCGAAGCGCTGAACATGGCCTGTAAGACGCTGCGGGCCTATTTGGCGCCGGACGGCACCCACGGGATCGACGTCATGCAGAACGGGCGTTTCGCTCGCAATATCGTCGAGCGCGCCGAACGGCTACGGGATTCTCGGGTGGCCGCCCAGAACCGCTCCGACAGGGGCTCGGTGACGATCGAGGACTTGGAGACGCTGCGCACCCAGGACGTCGTCGTGGCGGTAACCGACGCGTGCGCGGAAAAGCATGTGCCGCTAAAGCTTTGAGGCGAATCCAGCCCGCTAAACCCGCGCCACCGGATCGAACCGGAACACCGCGAGCCAGCCGGCCAGCGCCTCGAATTCGTCCGGGGTGCCGGTGACGACCGTTCCGGAGCGTTTGGCGAAGGCCACGCCGACCGGGACTTCGACCGGGAATGCCCGCAGCACCGGGCGTGCCTGTTCGGCGGTCAGTTCGACGACCCTGACCCGCCGGGAGCGTCGTCCTCTGCTGAGCGTGCCGCTGCCGGCGGCCCTGGCGTTGGCGGCCCAGTCCGCGCCCGGATAGCCGGCCACGGCATATAGGCCGCCGTCGAACTCGAACGGTGTCATCGGGGTACTGCGCGGTTTGCCGGACTTGCGGCCGGGCACCGTCAATACCATGGCGGGGCCGGTGGGGATGCCGAGCTTCTGGACGGCGATCATCACCTTGTTCATCGGCTTGAGGTAACGCGGTGGACGTGGATCGGACATGTCTGTCTCCCTTGTTATTTCGTGAACAGCTGACGGTTATCGGAAACCCACTGCGCGAACGTGGTCGCCGGTTGGCCGGTGATCTTCTCCACTTCGCCGGTCACCAGCGCCGGTGTGCCGACT
>Ga0302325_10034966_pt1 | contig 10277 bp, 9 predicted proteins | sample Palsa_T0_2_FD_201948 | JGI IMG/M metagenome (GOLD analysis project Ga0302325, IMG submission 201948) | Peat permafrost microbial communities from Stordalen Mire near Abisko, Sweden - Palsa_T0_2 | ecosystem: Environmental > Terrestrial > Soil > Palsa > Peat permafrost | place: Sweden: Abisko...
CGTTCCGGGCCACTCACATTCCACTTTTCACATTTCACCCTTCTCGCCTTTGCTCCTGACCCGGAATCTTCACAGTACGAACAGGCTATCAACCCACTCCTCAGGAGGCGCCATGGTGTCACGAGGAGGAGCACAATGTCTGCTCTTGCGGTTTCTGAACTCCGGCCCCGACCCGACGTTCTGGCGGATAAGCGAGTCGCCATCGTCGCCGAGCGGCTGATCGACATGCGCGGCGGTGAGCGGGTTGTTGCGGCCGTGGCCGAAATGATGCCCCACGCGGATATATACGCGACCGTCATGGGCGACCAGGACGTGCCGGCATTCGGCGGTCGCAGGGTTCACACGTCATTTGTCCAGGGGTTGCCAGGCGCCAAGCGGTTCTTTCGCGCGTATCTGCCGCTGTATCCCATGGCCGTCGAGCGGCTCGATTTGCGACGCTATGACGCCGTCGTCTCTCTCTCCAGTGCCTTCGCGCACGGAGCGCTGACCAACCCCGAAACCACTCACGTCTGCTACTGTCACACGCCCCTTCGATTCGCCTGGAACTATCAGCACGCCTACAACCGGTCATCCAACCCGTTGGTCAGGGGCGTGACCACGCCTCTGCTCCACTACATCCGCTCGTGGGACGTTGCCGCGTCGCACCGCGTTGACGCCTACGTGGCAAACTCCCGCAATGTGCAGCGCCGGCTTTGGAAATACTACCGTCGCGAGAGCACGGTCATCTATCCCCCAGTCGACACCGCCAGATTTACGCCGTCCAGTGAGCGAGGCGATCATTACCTCATCGTCAGCGCCCTCAATGACCATAAGCGCGTTGATATCGCGGTGGCCGCGTTCAGCAGGCTGGGCCTTCCTCTGTACGTGGTTGGATCAGGTCCCGATGAGCCGCGCTTGCGTAGCCGGGCAGCCCACAACATCACCTTTCTGGGGCGCGTGGGAGAGGGCGAGCTGGCGCAGCTCTATGCCACCTGCCGCGCCTTCATCTTTACTTCTGACGAAGATTTCGGCATAGCGCCGGTTGAGGCTCAGGCCTCCGGTCGCCCGGTCATCGCGTTCGGTTCGGGAGGCGCGCTCGAAACCGTTCAGGACGGTGTTACGGGCGTGCTCTTCGGCGATCAGACCGCTGCCTGCCTGGAGGAAACAGTTCGCGGCTTCGATCCCGACGGGTTCCGTCCGGCTACCATCAGGGCAAACGCCATGCGGTTTTCGGTTGAGCGGTTCCAGGACCAGTTCGGCCGGATGCTGTCGGTGAGTTGCAAGCCGACCGTCGAGAATCAGATGGCCGAATGGCCCAGGCTCCAGCTGTTGTAACGGCGCGGTCGGGCGCCGTCCCGGCCAACCGGATCACTCTCCCACTGCTCCGCATCCGCGAGCGCCGGCTGCTTCTAGCCGCGGTCGACGGCGCTCTCGCGGGCGGCGTGCTTCTGTTGTCGTATCAGGTTTGGAAGAGCGCGGCTCATCCTCCGTCTAACGACATGACCTCGATCCCTTGGGCATGGGTCATGGCGGGAACACTGAGCTGGCTTGCGATTTCGTGGCTCGCCGGAGCATACGATCTCGATGTGGCCGACAGGTTAGTGTCGGCGGTGAAACGGTGCCTTACCGTGACGGTATTCACGACGGTTGAAGGCCTGGGCGCATACTCGCTCTTTCTCAAGACCTATCCGCGACCAGCGCTAGCCATCGCGCTTCCCGCCGTCCCTATCGCCGTTCTCCTCTGGCGCGCGGTCTATGCTTCGGCCCTACACGGGCCCGCCAGCGCCGTACGCATCCTTGTTCTGGGAGACAGCCAGGTGGCGGCCAGTTTGGGGTTGGTCGCGAGCGCCAGCCAGTACTACCGGGTTGTCGGGAGTATTTCGTCGGAAGAAGATTCGATCGTCGATCTTCCCGGTGAGGTGGAGCGGCTCGGCGCCCACAGGATTGTGGTTGCGCCCAGGGTTCGGCTGACAAACGCGATGGTCGCCGGCCTCACGGCCGCGGTGGAGCGGGGAACTGAAGTCCTGGACTTCAACTCCGCCTACGAAGAGATGGCAGGCAAGGTCGCCGTTGACCATGCCGGCGATCACTGGCTGGCGGCGCTCCCAACGCGAGTCACGACGTCAGCGTTTGAAGAGATGGCAATGCGAGGCCTGGACATCGCCGGAGGCATCGTGGGCGGCGCCATCAGCCTCTTGCTCCTGCCTCCGGTAGCGGCTGCCATCGCGTTAACCTCCAAGGGACCCGTCTTTTATCACCAGCAGCGGCTTGGGCGCGGCGGCAGGCCGTTCACCATCTACAAGCTCAGGACAATGCGCCGCGACGCCGAGGACGACGGTGTCAAGTGGGCAGGGGTCGGAGACACCCGAGTCACCCCCATCGGGCGATTTCTACGCCGGACGCACCTGGATGAGGTTCCGCAGTTTTGGAATATCCTGCGGGGTGAAATGAGCCTGGTCGGTCCCAGGCCGGAGCGTATTGAGTTCACCGACGAGCTCTCGCGGCAGATTCCCTTCTACCGGCTCCGCCTGTCGGTACGTCCCGGGTTGACGGGACAGAAACAGATCAAGGTCGGGTACGCCGCAACCAAGGATGAGCACTTGGAGGTGCTTCGGCACGATCTCTACTACATCAAGCACCGGTCGCTGGCGTTGAATCTGGCGATTATCGCGCACGCTCGGGTCGGTCGTAGGTCAGGACGGGCGATAGTCCGCCGGCTTGAATCTCTTCGACTCCGGCGGGAAACTGGGATATGGGAGAACCCAGCCCGACAACCATCGAAACGCTGGCCAGATATCTCGACGAGAACAATCTGCAGTATGAGCTCCAGGCCGAAGACGAGCGGATTCTGCTCGGCATTGACGGCGTTCCGGTCATCGTTCGCTACCGAAAAGAGGCCGCGGTTCTCCTGATCACAGTTCCCAACGTGCTCAGGGCGCCGGAGGAGGGTCACGGCTCGCCCAGCCAGGAGGCCTTGACCATCTTCCTCAAGTACCTTATGGACACCAACTACAAGTTGATGGTCGGGCGGTTTGGCTGGGACCACCGCGATGGCGAACTCATTTTTGAGATCGCCGTTCTGTGCGCCGATGCGCCTGTGACGCGCGACCAGTTCATGGGAAATCTGGTGCTGGCCGTCCAAACGGTGGAGAAGAGGTATCAGCAGTTGCAGCGCGCGCTGTGGTCCGGGCTGTCCCTGGAACAACTCTTGCACTCTGAGGACGAGGTGCGCGGACCCATGCTTCCAGGCACGGGCCGAGCCTAAGGGCAAGTCCGCCGGAGGAGTGCGCCGGATGCCAAAATGTCAGACAACGCTGGCATGTCACACTCCACAACATATCGCTGTCAACGGACAGTGCGTAATATCATGAGCAGGGAAATCCAGCCAAGCCTTAGGGCATTACCTTTAGAAAGCGAGGCACGATCAACCTTGGCGCAACGAGGATACGTACCTGTGGACGAGTTTCGACCACCCCCGATCGGTGGATTTGTCAAGCGAGTTCGCGAGGCTCGACACCTCAGCCAGGCCGAACTCGCGCGGCGCTGCAATCTGTCACGCGCTTACATCAACGCGTTGGAGAGCGGCAACGTCAAGGAACCGTCGGCCCGAACATTGGGGCTGCTGGCGCGGGCGCTCGAGATCGACATCATGGAGATGTTGGAGGCCACGGGCACCGTTCGGATCGACGACCGAACCGGTATCACGGACGAGGCTCAGATCTCTTCGTATCTCAGACGGGAACGCGCTTTAAGTGAGACATCCATCAGGAGCATTCTGCACCTGATTTCGCTGTTTGAGCTAGGCGACAAGCAGGGGGTCGAGTAGCGCTGTCGGCTCGGCTTGGCGAAGTGAACCCTGAGGAATCGGTTGGTCCGGGGTTTGAAACATCGCTGCCGCCGTCCCACGGAGCCGGCCGGCGATGGCGTTTGTCACGCCGGGAGTGAGACTGCTATAGTATTAAGTGTGCATAGGACACTTATATGCAACTGGCTCCTGAGCTTCACCGGCACGCCGAATGGACCGACGCGGATGTGGACCTGCGGGTAAGCGTCGATCCGGTGCTGTTTCGATTGCGAGAAGGACGGCTGCATGTGCTTCTTCGACGACGCTCATGGGAGCCGTTCATCGGAGTTTGGGCCTTGCCCGGCGCGATCAACTCGTCGGGAGAGCAGATCGAGGAGACGATGTGGCGGGAGCTGCGCTCGCTCGGCTTCGGGCGCGATCTTTGGGTGGAGCAGCTCAAGACGTTCGACCGGCCGCCACAGAGGGTCGGCGGACGCACAGTGCCCGGCCGCGACCCACGCGGACGCGTGGTTTCGGTCACGTACTTCGCGACCGTGCCGGCTGGGGCAACCGGCACGACTTCACTGCCGGAGGTGGAATGGATCCCGCTCGATGAGCTGCCGCCGCTCGCCTTCGATCATCGGGAGATCGTGGATTACGCGCTGTGGCGGCTGCGAAACAAGATTCAGTACTCGCCGGTAGCGTTCGCGTTTCTTCCTTCGGAATTTACGCTGACCGATCTCCAGGAAGTGTACGAGGCCGTGTTGGGCGTCAAGCTCGACAAGCGCAACTTTCGGCGAAAGGCGCTCACGGACAAAGTAGTCATGCCCACCGAGTCCATGTCACGACGGGAAAAGCGTCCTGCCAGACTGTACCGCTTCAATGACCGGCAGTTTTCGTACAGTCCGCGCGTCGCGCGCAGTGGATTCTCCGAGAACGACGCCGAAGGAGCAACCTTCCTGGCGTCGGCCTGAACGCGGCCGGTGTCCTCCGGACAACAGCACCTTTTACTTTGGAACAAGTGTTAGCGATACACTTTTAGGTTTGCAAGATTGGAGCGGGGAATGGCCGAATCAGGATTCATCACGCTGGCGGAGTTGGAACGATCTTCCATGCCAACCACCTACGGTCCCGGCGCCAGTGGAGGAGTTCGTCCGCCGAAACGCGCTTCCATGGCGACCCAATCGCGTCTGCCCGATAAGTATCGCAATCTGACCCCAAGCGAGTTGGATCTCCGCATCGAAACGGCCCGTCGCTTGTTGGGGGATAGTCTCGTAATCCTGGGGCATCACTACCAACGCGATGAGATCGTCAAGCACGCCGACTTTCTGGGCGATTCGTACAAGTTAAGCCTGCAAGCGGCTGGAAAGTCTGGGGCGCGATACATCGTGTTCTGCGGCGTTTACTTTATGGCCGAAAGCGCGGACATCCTGTCCGGTCCAGCCCAGATCGTCATTCTCCCCAATCTCACCGCCGGCTGCTCCATGGCCGACATGGCGAGTCTGCCTGACGTGATAACGGCATGGGAGCGGCTGGCGGAATTGGACCCCAGCCTGATTCCCGTCACATACATGAACTCCTCGGCGGCGCTGAAGGCCTTCTGCGGGGAACGAGGGGGAATCGTCTGCACATCGTCGAACGCGCCGGTGGTGGTGCGCTGGGCATTCGATCACGGCCGAAAGGTGCTCTTCTTTCCCGATGAACATCTAGGGCGCAATACGGCCGACCGAATTGGGATGACGCAAGATGAAGTCGCGGTGTGGAATCCGCGCGACCTCGAATCCTCTCTATCGGACGCTTCGCGAGCGCGGTTGATCGTGTGGAAGGGGTTCTGCTCTGTCCATGAGCGGTTCACGGCCGACCAGATAGCTCAAGCCCGAGTAGACTATCCCGGCTGCCGCGTGATCGTACACCCTGAATGCCGGCGAGAGGTCGTCATGGCGGCCGACTCCGCCGGGTCAACCGAATTCATCGTGGACGAGATCGAGCGAGCGCCGGCTGGAACAACCCTGGCCATCGGCACGGAGGTCAACCTCGTGACCCGCCTGGCCCAGCAGCACCCTGAGAAGACTATCTTCTGTCTCGATCCGATTGTCTGTCCCTGTTCCACCATGTACCGAATTCACCCCGCATATCTCGCTTGGGCACTGGACAACGCCCTCGACGGAACGGTGGTGAACCGGATCGCCATCGACGACGAGACGGCCGCGAACGCGCGTATTGCCCTGCGCCGAATGATCGACGTCACCGGCGCCTCAACTCTAACTCCCGCGACCGCAGGCTTGGCGGCAGCGGCAACCTGAGGCGTGGACACATCTACGGCTGACCTCGACCTCATCGTCGTGGGATCCGGCATCGCCGGCCTGACGGCGGCAATCACCGCATCGGAGCGGGGGCACCGGGTGATGCTCCTCACCAAGGGACGGCTCGGCGAGTCAAATTCCCGTTACGCCCAGGGCGGTCTGGCCGCGGCCGTCGGTCCCGAAGATTCCCCCGAGTTGCATTGGGAGGACACGATAAACTGCGGCGCCGGACTGAACGACACGGACGCCGTTCACGCCCTGACCGCTGAGGCGCAGGCGGGCGTGGAGCGACTCTCGTCACTGGGAGTATCGTTCGACGACAGCAGTGGGAAGCTTGACTTGGGACGCGAAGCAGCGCATTCCGTGGCCAGGATCGTCCATGCCGGCGACGCGACCGGAGCTTCAATTCAGCGTGGGCTGATTGATGCTGTCACGGCTCGAGAAGTAGCCGTGCTCGAATACGCGTTTGTAACTGAACTCATCGTTCAGGATGGTCGGGTGGTGGGCGCGGTGGCGATTCACAATGGCGAAACCATGACCCTTCGGGCCGATCGCGTTCTGCTCGCGACAGGTGGTGCGGGCCGGCTGTACGACCGAACAACCAATCCAGCCATCGCAACCGGCGATGGCGTCGCCCTCGCCTTTCGGGCGGGAGCACAACTCATGGATCTCGAGTTTTTCCAGTTCCATCCAACCGCGATCGCCATCCCGCGCACCCCTGCCTTTCTCATCTCGGAGGCGGCGCGAGGCGAAGGCGGTGTGCTCCGCAACGACGCCGGCGACGCGTTCATGCGGCGATATCATCACGACGGTGATTTGGCGCCGAGAGACATCGTAAGTCGCGCCATATGGAGCGAGATGGGCCGGACCGGGGCGGATCGCGTCTTTCTCGATCTCACCCACCTTGGCGGTAAGCGTCTTGCCGAGAGGTTTCCGACGATCGTGAAGGCCTGCCATGAATTCGGAATCGATCCGGCGCTCCAAGCCCTGCCTGTGGCTCCGGCCGCGCACTACTTCATGGGCGGAATCAGGGCGGACATCGATGGGCGCACATCGGTCCCTGGTCTGCTGGCGGCGGGCGAGGTAGCGTGCACGGGAGTCCACGGGGCCAACCGGCTGGCCAGCAATTCGCTCTTGGAGGGGTTAGTCGTAGGCGGCAGAAGCGCCATGGCTTCGGCTGACGAGACGGTAGCCCCTGTTGTGCTGTCCCGAGCCGTGGATGTGCCCGCGGATGGTGTGCCGGCTCCGCTGATTAGGAGCCAATTGGGGCAGCGGAACTGGCGCGACATCGGCATCGTTCGCTCGGCCCAGGGGCTGGAGCGGGCAGCGCACACACTGACCAAGACGATCGTTCCGTTCAATCAAGTCGAGTGGGAGGACGCGAACCTCGGGCTGCTGAGCCGCCTGGTGGCAAACGCCGCTCTCACTCGGACCGAGAGTCGGGGCGCCCATTTCCGTTCCGATTTTCCTGACAGTCGAGAAACATGGTGCGGCCACATCGTGGTCCAACGCGATTCTTCGGGCACCGATTCGTGTGGATTCATGCCAATCGAAGCTCCGGCCCTCGAACGCATTCCGGCATGACGCTTGTGCCGGCCTCGGATCGAATAGGCTCCGCGTGGCGCGCTATGCCTCATGAACGGATCGAGGGCATCATCCGCTCAGCGCTGGACGAGGATATCGGTAACGGCGATATCACAACCGCCATCACCATCGAAGCCAACCGTCAGGCACAGGGGAGGATGATCACGCGGGAGTCGGGGATTGCCGCCGGACTCGATATCGCACAGCTCACGTTTCAGCTAGCTGATCCCATGACTCGTTGGGTCTCCGACATAGAAGACGGCCGCCCGGTCGAGCCTGGAACCATTCTGGGGACCTGCGAAGGCCCGGTGGCAGCGATCCTCTCGGCCGAACGAGTTGTTCTCAATCTGATTCAGAGAATGAGCGGAATAGCCACGCTAACCGCTAGTTTCGTCAGCCGGGTCGCGCATACCCAGGCGCGAATCCTGGATACCCGAAAGACGGTTCCCGGTTTGCGACTCCTGGATAAGTACGCGGTGGTGTGCGGCGGCGGATACAACCACCGGTTCGGGCTATCTGACGGAATCCTAATCAAGGACAATCACATCGCGGCGGCCGGCGGCGTCGCGAGCGCTCTTGAGGTGGCGCAAGCGCGAAGGCCACACGGCCTGAGGATCGAGATCGAGGTGGAATCGCTCCATCAGATTCAGGAGGCTCTGGCGGGAGGCGCGGAGATTATCCTGCTGGACAACATGAGCACGAATGAGCTTCAGGAGGCGGTCGGTTTGATCGACGGCCGCGCGCTCACCGAGGCGTCGGGCGGGGTTTCGCTGGACAGCGTGCGGGCCGTGGCCGAGACCGGGGTCGATCTTATATCCATTGGCCGGCTTACCCACTCACCGCCGGCGTTGGACATCAGCCTGGAGATCGCGCTGTGAGTGAAAGCGTGTACCTCGATTACGCCGCAACCGCTCCTATGCGGCGCGAAGTCCTGGAAGAAATGTTCCCGTTTTTCCAGGACGGGTTCGGCAATCCGTCGAGTGTTCACGGGGTTGGCGCGAGGGCATCGGCCGCGCTGGAAACAGCCCGTGGCCAGATCGCCGACGTGCTGGGCTGTCTCCCTGAGGAGCTGGTCTTCACGTCGGGCGGAACGGAATCGGATAACTTGGCGCTAGCGGGCGTGGTCGAAAACCGCGAGCGCGGTGGTCACACAATAATTTCGGCGATCGAGCACGAAGCAGTCCTCAATACGGCGTCCTCGATGGTGACACGCGGGCATAGCGTCAGCGTGGCGCCCGTGGATTCATTTGGCTCCGTGCACGCGACATCCCTGGCTGAACTGGTTCGGTCCGACACAGTCCTGGTTTCATGCATGCTGGCAAACAACGAAATCGGGACTATCGAGCCGGTGGCGGAGATCAGCGCCGCGGTCCGAGCGGTCAATCCAAACGTTCTGGTTCATACGGATGCGGTTCAGGCAGCGGGTGCGCTCGGCCTGGATGTCAGAGAGCTGAGTGTCGACATGCTTTCGCTCTCGGCCCATAAGATCGGTGGGCCGAGGGGCGTGGGCGCGGTGTACATCCGGCGCGGTATCGAACTGGCGCCGATCATCCACGGCGGCGGCCAGGAGGGAGGCAGACGGTCCGGCACGGAGAACGTGGCCGGAGCGGTCGGCTTGGCCACGGCCTTGGTTCTTGCGCAAGGGGAGCGAGCCGAGGAGAACGCCAGACTTTCTCGATTGCGAGACCGGCTCATCGCCGGGGTGCTGGACTGCAGCCCGAACATCAGACTCACCGGCCATCCCACCAACCGTCTGCCCGGCCATGCCAGCTTCGTGCTCGCGGATCGGTCGGCCGAATCGGTGCTGGTGGATCTCGACGTTCTCGGCATTCAATGCTCGAGCGGCTCGGCCTGCCACGCCGGTCAGACCGATCCTTCGCACGTTCTCCTGGCCATCGGGTTGGACGGGATCCTAGCCAAGAACGGCCTCAGGATGACGCTCGGTCATCGGACGAACGACGAGGATATCGATCGCGCGCTAGCCGCCGTGGCGCGAACGCTCGGAGCGGCGCGCGAGCCAGTTCCAGCCTGATCAGAATATATCGGCCTCCCGACAAGTCTCTTTGCCCTCGGATATATCCTCAGAAAGCAGCCCGCCTGGTAGGGTCCCATGAAGCTTCCGAAGTCGATACCGCTGCCCTTTTTCGTAGGCGTAGTCGCCTTCTTTGCCCTCCTGTATGGCAGCTACGTGGCTGGGTCGAGCAACGCGCCGTCCTCGGAGCCCGTATACATTACGGATGGCACGGGAGGCAACCAGGCCGAGGTGGTCAACGTCAACCGGCAGGGTCACCTCAGCGTCCATATTGCTGATTCTGGACTGCCGGCCTTCAGCGGCCAGGTGTACGCCCGCCACATCAGTTACCCGGTTCGCGGCGGATTGGTTTCCGGGCAGTGCTACGCCGCATTCGTTCGCGGCTCGGGCCAATTCGTTGGAGCCGCGGTGAGGTTCCTGGGCGGTGGAGCGGGCAGGCCACAGGTACTGGTGCGAATCGACCCCAACCCGGTCTGGGTCGAGACGGGCGGACCTGACTCGACCCCGGCCGGACCAAATACCGGCTTCGCCCGGTCAGGCAGCACGGATGAATTCGGATATGCCAGCCCGCTGAGTTTCAAGTCATTTGTCGGCG
>Ga0302325_10034969_pt1 | contig 10276 bp, 7 predicted proteins | sample Palsa_T0_2_FD_201948 | JGI IMG/M metagenome (GOLD analysis project Ga0302325, IMG submission 201948) | Peat permafrost microbial communities from Stordalen Mire near Abisko, Sweden - Palsa_T0_2 | ecosystem: Environmental > Terrestrial > Soil > Palsa > Peat permafrost | place: Sweden: Abisko...
AATATCGTCACGAACGGCCTTTCGTACTGATCGACGCCGGAGAGCACGGCCAGCGACCAGGTGCCGGCGCATACCGCCATCGCGGTTTTGCGATGCTCCGCGTGCGCGTCGACCATCTTCGAGAGGCACTCGAGGACAGCGTTGGCGGTGGCCCATCCCGACGCTACCGAGGCTTTCGATACGCCGGCCGGGTAGGTCGCGTTATTGAGCGTGCCCTCCTCGCTGATGATATCGAAGCATCGCATCAGGCCACCCGCGGCCCATGGAATGTCGCCGCATAGAACCGGCAGGGCGGCCCACAGGATGCCGCCGCTGAGTCCGCTGTAGGTGCAGTTAATCAGGCCTTCGACCTGGGGATCGGTGCCGCGGAAGTCGAACGTCATCCGGTCGTCGCGCTTGGTCAGGTTGAGCACGATTTTGTACAGGCCGCGATCGCCTTCGCGGGCCTCTTCCTGATAGGCGACCGACTTCCAGGTGCCGTCGGGCAGTTCGCGTAGTTTGGCGCGGACCCGGCGCTCGGTGTCGTCCATCATCCGCGCCATCACGGCCTTGACGGTTTCCGGTCCATATTTCGCGATCAGCGTGCGCAAACGCGCGTGCGCAAAGTTGTTGGCGCCGATCTGCGCACGGAGGTCGAGCCCGACAAACCGGGGAATCCGCGATCGGCGCAGGTACAAGTCCTCGACATCGCGCTGGATCTGATTTCCGCGCACGATTTTGACCGGCGGCGTCGGCAATGATTCCCAGAACACGCTGCGGCCGCGAGGAGTCCAGCTTCCGGGTGCGACGCCGCCGAGGTCGAGTTGATGGCTGGAGGCTGAACTCCAGCCGAAGAGCTCGCCCTCCCAGAAAAGCGGCGCGTAAACCGCGACGTCATTCTGATGCAATCCGCCGCCGACCCACGGATCGTTGCACAGGAACATATCGCCGTCCTCGATCCCCGGATTTTCGGCGCGGTTCTCGAGCGTCCACTTAATCGCGCTCTCTACCGCGACGCCGAGGCCGACGTTGTACGGGCCGATCGAGACTGGATTACCGGTCTCATCCGTCAGCACGAAGTTGAAGTCGTTGGAGTCGACCACGACGATCGATCCCGACATGTTTTTGAGCGCGTCGCCCATGTCCTGGGTGGTCATCCAGAGGCGATGGCGGATAACTTCGTAGGTCAGGGGATCGAGCTTCTCTATCGCGCTTTGCGACGCCGTCTGGAGTTTCAAATGACGCGAGGCTTTCTCACGCACCGCCGCGGCGGAATTGCCCTTATAAGCAAATATCTCGGAACCGGGAATGGTGGTCGCCATGCAAGGATCCCCCGAAGGCCTGAAGTATTGCGCCTAATAGAAACGCTATGCGCTCGAAAGTCTAGAGCGTCACGTCGCGCCTTTCGGCTGCACGATCGATCGCCGCACGGCTTTCGTCTTCATCTTCGTCTTCAACTCCATCCAAGGCGGATCGAGGCGCGCGATTCTTTTGTAGATCGGACAAGTTTCGTCGTGGGCGCCGGGCAGATAGCCCGTGCTAATGAGGAACTCGTTAGTGATCTCGTTGCCGGTGAAAACGAACGTTTTCTTGAATAGTTTGATCCACGCAGCCTTATCGTTCGGCGGTTCGGTGGCATGATTCGTCTCGAGCCATTGGGAAAATCCGCTGTGGCTCGCGCGAAGCTGCTGGATACGGCCGGCGTTGGTGATCGCGGCCTCAATCTTCAGTCGGTTGCGGATTATTCCCTCGTCGCCCATCAGGCGGGTACGATCGCGGGCGCCATATTTCGCAACTCTATCGACGTTAAAATTATCGAAAGCGGCGCGGAACCTATCGCGCTTGCGCAGGATCGTCAGCCACGAGAGTCCCGCCTGGTTGATTTCGAGAACCAGCCGTTCGAACAGCGCCGATTCATCACTTACGGGGTAGCCGTATTCGTTGTCATGATAAGGCTGATGGAGCGGGTGGCCGGGGGCGATCGTACAATAGCTCATGGCTGCACCTTTAGGTTATCTTGATGGCGATACGATCACGTGACGCCCGGGATGACGGCGAATTGCTGGTCAGGAGTGCAGGACGGAGCGGAGATATTTCAAGATGTTCGAAGATGAGTCGGTTAATGTAGATGTATCCTGTCCGCAGTGCGGGCATTTGAATTCGATCCTCGTCCACGAGCTGGAAGAGCACGCCGAAACTCATTTCGTATGCGTTGGATGCAAAGCGAGCGTGCGGGTTGAGGCCAACGAATTTCGTCAACGGCTGAATCAGGTGCGCGACGAGCTGGAGGAACTTCAGCGCGCGGCGTCGCGCGATGCCAAAAAGGGCGGCCGTCCCAAAAAAGGCGACTTCCAGATCTAGGATGGCCCGGTCAGGAACCGCAGCCGCGCTCATTGCCGTCAAACCAGTCGTTTCACGCGTGAGGTGATGGCCGCCGTGGGTATCAGTTCGGCGAGAAATACCGTCAGGCAACCCGGACAGCAATACTGCCGGAAGCCCACGGCCTCATCGATATAGTGCCCGGGATCCCGACCGACCAACAAACCCGCTGCCTCCGGCTTGCCGTCGACCCGCGCGAGGTGGTCGACGTAGCGCTCTTCCTTGCCGCAAATCACTTGACCGCAGTAGGCGCAGGCGAGCATCGTGCGTCCCGCCACCGCCGCCTCGAACATATTATCGTCCCAACGTCTGCCGCTATGGCCGTTCAAGTCGACCTTGCCGTACTTGGTGCCGTCGAGGCGTTTGCCGCGTTTTTTGCGATCGGCCAGGATGTCCCTGCGCAGCCGCTGAGTCTTTTTCGCGTCAAAGCGCCCTGTCTCGGAATCAACCTCGACGCCGTAGATCATCGTCGCGCTGGCCGTCGATACTCGGAGCTCAGTGACGTCGTGAACGACCCGTGAGGGTTCCCGGAGTATCGGATCGAGGTAGCCGCCGCCACCCTGCCACAGCATGAAGTAAACGTCTTCCTTGTCGAGGTAGGTCTCGATCTCCGAGGGCAGCCGCACCGCTTCACCGGATACTTGGGCAATATCCGACGGCATCACGCCGGTCGCGAAGAGTTCATGGATGTTCGACCCGCGCACCATCACGTCAAGCTGGGTATTGCCGGGAAAGCCACCATCGATACCGACGTTCATGCTGACCGCCTTACCGGAACCCGACACGACCGCGTTGGTTCGCGTACGCGTATCGTGCGGCACCAGGCACAGCGACGCGCCGACGCCGCCGCGAAACATCCCCGGACCGCCCGAGTCGGTCTCTTCGCGCCGCCACAGGTAGAGCAGAGGGGCCATTAGCTCGACCATCTCGACGTCGGGCGCCCGTCCCAGCACGATCCCGAGCCCACCGCCGGTGTCGATCCCGTCGGAATCGCGGCGCGCGCCGAGACCGCCGGCCATCGGGTCCATCATCATCGTGACAAACGGCATCCGATGCTGGTCTTCGCCCGACAGCACGGCGAGCGACCAGGTGCCCTGGCAAATCGAGATCGCGGTGCTTGCGGCCTCGACCTTGGTGTTGAGCATCGTTGACAAGCATTCGGTGACGGCGTTCGCGGTGGTCCATCCCGACGCGACCGACGCTTTCGAGATGCCCGCCGGGAACTCGGCATTATTGATAGTGCCGCTTTCGCTGATGACGTCGACGCAGCGCATCACGCCGCCGGCCGCCCATTGGATATCGCCACACATGATCGGCAGCAGCGCCCATACGATACCGCCGCGCAACCCGCTGTAAGTGCAGTTGAGCAGGCCTTCGACCTGCGAATCGGTGCCACGGAAATCGAACGTAAGTTGGCTGTCTTTTTTCGTCAGCTTGAGGACGATTTTGTAAAGTCCGCGATCGCCTTCGCGCGCCTCTTCCTGGTACGCGATCGCGTTCCACTCGCCGTCGGGAATCGCGCGCAGCTTGGCGCGGAGCTGACGCTCCGCGTCATCCATCATGCGCGCCATGACCGCCTTGACCATATCGGCGCCGTACTTGCGGATGAGCATCAGCAGGCGCTCGATCGCGAGGCTGTTCGCCCCAATCTTGGCGCGGAGGTCGAGCCCGACCAGCCGCGGCATCCGCGACCGCCGGAGGTAGAGATCCTCGACGTCACGCTGAATCTGATTCCGGCGCACTATTTTGACCGGCGGCGTCGGCAGTGACTCCCAGAAAACGTTGCGCGAGCGCGGCGTCCAGCTTCCCGGCGCAACTCCGCCGAGATCGAGCTGATGGGCCGAGCCTCCGACCCACGCGAACAACTCGCCCTCCCATAAGAGCGGCGCGAATACCGCGACGTCGTTCTGATGCAATCCGCCGCCGACCCACGGATCGTTGCACAGGAACATATCGCCGTCCTCGATCCCGGGATTATCGGCGCGATTCTCAAGCGTCCATTTGACCGCGGATTCGAGCGCCACGCTCATGCCGAGATTGTACGGGCCGAGCTGAACGACCTCGCCGGTCTCATCCATGATGCCGAAGTTGAAATCGTTGGCGTCGGTCACGACGATCGAGCCCGACATCCGCTTGATTGCCTCGCCCATGTCCTGCGTCGCAGTCCAGATTCGATGGCGGATGACCTCGTAGGTCAGCGGATCGAGCGAGTCGACCAGGTCGGCGGAAGCGCCGTGCAGCTTCAGCTTGCCGGCAACTTTCTCCCTGATCGCCGCGGGCGTGTTGCCCTTGTAGGCGAAAATCTCGGAACCTGGAATTGATGTAGCCATAATAATAGTGCTCGCCGCCCCCGCTCGAACCTGATTGGACCTTGTCGAGTGCCAGATCGATTACTTAGGTGCTGGTGACTGTCGTGTCCAGTCCCGCCCGGCGGCAACTTCACCTGTTCGGAACGACTGTACGCGGAGCTGGAACTTTGACATAAGGTTGAGCATCAGGCGGAGGCGCTATGGCCTCAATTGCAGACATGACCAAATCTCACAACGGCTCGACCGGCGCCGGTGCTATCGATCGCTTTTCGCGCGACTCGCGCTACTCAATCGATGGATTGCGCGCGATGATCAGACCCGGCGCGGTGCATTCGGCGCTCTATATCGATCCCCCCATCTTCGAGCTCGAAATCGAACGAATCTTCCATCGATCGTGGGTCTATGTCGGCCACGCGAGCGAAGTTCCGAATGCGGGCGACTACCGCTTGCGAACGATCGGACGGCAGCCGGTCATGTTGGTGCGCGGCGCCGACGGCGTGGTTCGCGTGCTGATGAATCGATGTCGCCATCGGGGCGCGATCGTATGCGAGACCGAGTCGGGCAACGAAAAGATTTTCCGCTGCTGGTTCCACGGATGGACCTACGACACGACCGGCCGCCTGATAAGCGTCAGCCTGCCCGACGGCTATGGCGACAACTTCGATATGAAGACGCATTCGCTGACGCCGGCGCCCCGGATGGCCAACTATCGGGACTTCATCTTCGCGGCGACCTCGGCCGATGGTCCTTCGATAATGGATTACCTCGGAGAAGGCGCGAAGATGATCGACCTGCTGGTCGACGCGTCGCCTACCCGCGAAATCGAAGTCGATGCCGGATGCCACAAGACCGTGTACAACGGCAACTGGAAGATGATCGGCATGGACGGCTACCATCCGCATTTCGTCCACGCGTCGGCGTTCGAAACGTGGCAGCGCAAAGCCAACTCCGGCATGAGCGCGACCTATCGCGGCACCGCCGGCAAGGACACGCCGCCCTGCACGCGCTCGCTGGGCAACGGCCACGTGATGCTCGACCTGCGGCAGCATCGGCTCGACAACTATGACGAGCACTACGAGCCGTTCCTGAAAAGTGTTCCCGGCGGAACCAAATATATCGATTCCATGGTTGCGCGCGACGGCCGCGAACGTGCCCGCCAGTTGCTCTCGGCGGCGGGCGATCCGCATGTCGGCTTTTTTCCCAACATGCAGATTATCCACAACCAGATTCGTATTATCACGCCGCTGTCGCCCGGCCAGACCGAGGTCTTCATGTTCCCGGTGCTGCTCAAGGGCGTCAGCCCGGAAATTAATGCTCTGCGCATCCGGCAGCATGAATCGTTCTACGGACCGGCCTCGGCGGGCTCGCCCGACGACGCCGAGATTTTCCAGCGCACCCAGCGCGGCATGATGGCGCAGGTCGATCCGTGGCTCGATTTCTCGCGCGGGATGGAACGTGAATTCGTCGATACCGATGGTACTATCGTTGGCGACGTGACCGATGAGGTTCCGCAGCGCGGGCAGGCGCGCCAGTGGCTCGACATGATGACGGGCGGCGCTGGCTATCGCGCGGCGCTTTCGGCCTGAACGGGGCCCTGAGCGCGGCGGCGGATCGGCTAACAGAAAACTGGAGACAGCAAGATGAAGTGGATTACACGGGATCACGTGCATATGGATCGGGTGGCGTCTCCATGGCTGATACGCCGATTTATCGACCCCGCCGCCGAGTTCAGTTTCGTTCGTTTCGGCAATGAACATGAACATCCATTGCCGGCCGACGCGATCGCTTTCGCGATTCCAGGCGTCGAAATCGGAATTCATGATGCCGAAGGGTCGACCTTCCGCAAGCTGATGCGCAAGTACAAGCTGTCGGATCCGGCATTGGAGATGATGGCCGAAGTGATCGAGTCAGGCATCCATCACGTTTTCCATCATAAGGACCCGGGCTATTCGCCCGCCGATCTCAAATACCCGGAAGGGATCGGCCTCGATGCGCTCGCGCATGGCATGATGTTCGCCAGCCGCAACGATATCGATAACCTTGAACGCAGCGCGGCGATTTACGATGCTCTCTACGGTTATTGCCGCGCGATACTGCTGGAGAAGGCGCGCCCCGATATAGCCGCACTTAAGCCCCCGCAATCCTGGGATCGCATCAGGGCCGAACTCGACGGGAAGTGACGGCGCGGCCCCACGATGGCTGGGGAAAATTCCGGGCCGAGCGACCTTCCGATCTTCGATAAGCGCGCGACGCGATGAAGCCGCTGCGCCATCTTGAAGGTCGTGTGGGCTGACGACTTAAATCACGCGTCGTATTGCCGCCGCTGTGACCCGGAATATACCTTGAAGATGGAAAATGAATGACGGAAACCACAGCCTGCCCGATCACGGTTCGGTCCCGCGCCGTAAAGGACTAGTGAATGCCCACGTTCGACACCGTCGTTAAAAACGGCATGATCATCGACGGGACGCGCGCGCCCCGATATTGCGGCGACATTGGAATCAAAGATGGACGGATTGCCGAGCTGGGCAATCTCGATGCTGGCGACGGAGCGAACGAGATCGACGCTACCGGCCTGATAGTCGCGCCGGGATTCATCGACCTGCATACCCATTACGACGCGCAGATTTTCTGGGATCCGCACTGTTCGATTTCGGGTTGGCATGGCGTGACCTCGGTCGCGATCGGCAATTGCGGCTTCGGCTTCGCACCCGTGCGGCCGGAACAGCGCGAGCGCGCGATGCTCACGATGACGCGCCTGGAAAGTATTCCATACGCCTCGATGAAGGCCGGCATGCCGTGGGATTGGGTGACGTTTCCGCAGTTCCTCGACAGCCTCGACCGCCAGCCCAAGGGCGTCAATCTGCTGCCATGCGTCCCGGTCGGCCCGCTTATCACCTGGGTGATCGGCAGCCCCGAGGAAGCCAAGCGGCGAGCACCCACAGCAGGCGAGGAGCGCGAGATAACCCGCCTGTTCGGTGAAGCGATGGACGCTGGCGGATGCGGATGGTCGGCACAAAGGCTGCATCCGGATGGTCCGGTTTGCCTGCAGCGCGATTACGACGGCACCCCGATGGTCACCGACGTAATGGGCGACGAGACCTGTCGCAACCTGGCCCGCGAACTGGGCCGCCGCAACACCGGTTTCATGCAGTTGTCGATGGCCACCGCGGATCCCTTTCACGATCTGAAGGAGCTTGAAGCACTCGCCGAACTGAGCCGGCGTCCGCTGATATACCAGGCGCTGACCGCATTCGATCGCGAGCCGGAAATCCATCGTTTCCTGATTGCGTGGTTCGATTTTTGCCACGCTCGGGGACTGCGCGTTTATCCGCAGGCTCATACCAATACCACCAGCTTCACTTTCACGCTTGCCGACTGGAATCTGTTCGACGATTCCGAAGCGTGGCGCGAAGCCACGATGGGCACCACGCCGGAGCGACTGGCCAAGCTGGGCGACCCGGGCCGGCGCGCGGCGCTCAAGGATTACGCCAACGGGCAGCGGCTGGTGACTGGCGACCTGGAGAATTTCGTGATCCAGCAGGTGCATACGCCCCGCTTCAAGCATCTCGAGGGTATGACTTTGCGCGACGCCAGCGAGAAGATGGACCAGCATATCGTCGACACGATGCTCGAAATTGCGGTCGCCGATGAGCTGTGCACGGTGTTCGACGCGCCGCCGCCGCATACCCGGCTCGAACTCCTGAAGGAAATCGTCAACTATCCGTATACGATCCCCGGCCTTTCCGACGGTGGGGCGCATACCAAGTTTTTCTGCGGCGGACGCTATCCGACCGAGTTTCTGGCCTCCTTCACGCGCGAGCAGGCGATGCTCAGCCTGGAGGAAGCGCATTGGAAACTGAGCGCATGGCCCGCGCTATGCGCGGGGCTCTCGGACCGGGGCGTGCTGCGCGAGGGATACGCGGCGGATATCGTAATGTACGACTACGACAATCTGGGGATGGAGCCCAGCACCGTCGTACACGATCTGCCCGGCGGTGAGTGGCGGCGGGTGCAGCGCGCCCGGGGCTATCGCTACATCATGGTCAATGGCGAGGTCACGTTCGTCGACGGCCAACCGACCAGGCAGAGGCCGGGTCTATTGCTACGGCACGGTCACGGTTGGAACCGGCCGCAACTACGCCGAGCAATCTAGACCCGCGCGAACCGCTCCGATCACTGGATCACCACGGTCATCTTCATGCCGCCGTGCCCGAGCCCGCAGTAGTGGTCGCAGATGATCCGGTAAGTCCCGGTGACCTCCGGCGTGACGGTGACTTCGGTGATTTTCCCGGGCGGGATGTCGGTGTCGATATCGAGCGGCCGAATCATAAATCCGTGGACGACGTCCAGGCTGGTCAACTGAAATGTCACCGGCTGGCCTTTTTTCAGTACGATTCGGTCCGGCGTGAAATCAAACTTCTCCGCCGTGATCTTTATTACCGTCGGGTTATCGTCGGCGAGCGCCATGTCGGTGTCATAGGACGACTCGATTGCGTGGACCAGTCGGCAGCAGTCGAGGCCGATCGCGCGCAGGGTTCCGTAACAAAGGATTGCCGCCACAAAAACCAGCGTGATTAATAATCCGTTAATCCGAATCATTGGTATTCCCCTGGCCGGATGATTTTCCGCCCTTCATGAACTGCTGAATTCCCGAAGTGCCCGAAAACTCGCGCACGGTTAGTTCAACATCCTCGACTCCCAGCGGTGCGGCGGACGCGTCGCCACCTTGAGACGCTGCGAGCCGGATACCGAGGTTCTTGAATGGATGCGTTTTGTCGAAAGGCGCCGGCTTCTTCTCGGCGACTTTGTCGGGATCGGGAAAAGCGAAAATCAGCGAGCGCGCGGCGTAATGGCGCGCGTGACCGTCATTGCGGAAGTTCTCGCGATGTATATGACCGTAAAGGACGGTGACATTCTCATACGGGGCAAGCACGTTCATCACGGTCGGGCCATCGCTCGTGAACCACTCCCAATCGGGCTTGAGGTCGAACAGCGGCCGATGGGTGAACACGATGATCGGCGCGGTGGTGGGAAATCGCGCGAGGTCTTTCTTCAGCCATTCGATTTGATCCGTGCCGACCTCGGGACGTCCGCGCGAGACGTTGTCGAGCGCAATGAAGTGCACGCCGCGATGGTCGAACGAGTAATAGGTATCGCCGAAGAAGCTTCGAAACAGGGTGCCGCCGTCGAGCGCCGCGTCGTTCTCGCCCGGAACGAACTTCATCATCGGGGTGTTGATGCGGTTGGCAATCGACTGGAACTGTTTCATCCTCTGCGCGTGGACGTTCGCGTTGTCCGCGTCGTGGGTGAGATCGCCGGTGAACAGCACCAGGTCGGGGCGTTCGGGCAGCCGGTTGACCATCGCGACCGCCGCTTCGAATGCCGCTGTGCCGAGTGGGTCGGGCGGTCCCTGAAAGCCGACATGCGTGTCGCTGAGCTGCACGAACCGGAAGGTCGTCGGGGCTTCGCCGTTGGCCTTACGGAAGAAATCGCTTATTTGAGTCGCACCGGCGCGTCCTAGGAGCGGTCCGAACTGATATAGGGCGCCGATGCCGATCGACGTGCCGGCAATCTTGAGAAACGAACGGCGATTGACTGGATTCTTC
>Ga0302325_10034970_pt1 | contig 10276 bp, 8 predicted proteins | sample Palsa_T0_2_FD_201948 | JGI IMG/M metagenome (GOLD analysis project Ga0302325, IMG submission 201948) | Peat permafrost microbial communities from Stordalen Mire near Abisko, Sweden - Palsa_T0_2 | ecosystem: Environmental > Terrestrial > Soil > Palsa > Peat permafrost | place: Sweden: Abisko...
GCGTTTGTGCCGCGGCACGCTCAAGGACCGCGGCCGCTGCGGCGAATCCTCCGCGCGCCTGCGCGCGGCCCGCCGAGCGCTCCAGCTCGCACGCGACGTCCTCGTCGAATCCCGCCGTGGCTTGGGCACGATGCCAAGCGCGGCGGTCGGGATCGACCTGTGGATCGGTCGCATCCGCCAGCGCGCGATGCACAGCCTGCCTTTCCTCCGGCGAGGCCGCCTGATACACGGACGACCGTACCAACGGGTGACGAAACGTCACCCGTGTACCGATCGTGAGCAACCCGTCGGTGTCGGCTGCTGCTCGGATCCCGATCCCTAGCCGTTGGGCCGCCTGCCACACGATCGCAGGGTCGCCAATCGGCTCAGCCGCGGCGACCAACATCAGCTGCTGGGTATCGGTCGGGAGCCCCGCAAGCCTGCGGCGGAAGCTGTCCTCGAGCCGCCCCGACAGCCCCGGCGCGTCCGGGAGTCCGAACCCACCCGCCAGCTCCGCCGGCGTCAACCCCCGCGGCAACTCCAGCAACGCCAACGGGTTCCCACGCGTCTCAGCGACGATCCGGTCACGCACCCGTTCGTCCAACGGAACTCGTAACGCCGACCCGAGCAGTGCCCGCGCATCTCCATTGCGGAGACCACGAACCTCGAGCTCCTGTAGCCCTCGCAATTCATCGCCCGGGGTCCGGGCCGCGAAAAGAACCACCACGGACTCGGCCAGAAGTCGGCGCGCCGCAAACGCCATCGCTTGTGCCGAAGCGCCGTCCAACCACTGCGCATCATCGACGACGCACACCAGCGGACGCTCCTCCGCGACCTCGGACAACAAGCTCAGCAGCGCTAGACCAACCAGCAATCGATTGGGCGCGGGACCCGCCGCAAGGCCAAACACCGTCGCCAGCGCATCACGCTGCGGACCCGGCAGCTGCTCGAGACGATCCAGCATCGGGGCGCATAACTGATGGAGGGCCGCGAACGCCAGCTCCATCTCTGACTCCACGCCCACGGCCCGCAACACCCGGAAGTCCGATGCCGACGCGACTGCGTACTCCAACAACGCCGTCTTCCCCACCCCGGCCTCACCCCGCACCACGAGCACACCGCTCTGCCCGGTCCGCATTCCTGTGAGCAGCACGTCGAACACCGCGCGCTCGCTGCGCCTGCCCCTCAGCGCGACAGGCTGCCCACCCAGGACGCGAGGCCCGGCCATTGGGCCACGGACACTACACCCAGCGCGGCCCGACGGCCAGGACTGCCCACTCGCACTGTCCACCTGCCGGATGCGACCACATCCAGCGCAAAGGACACTCGTCGTCGTCGACAACGCGACAAAGGAAGTGGGAAATGGACTACAGGCTTGAAGTCGTCGCTGTGCCGGTCAGCGACGTCGACGCGGCCAGGGCGTTCTACGAGCGGATCGGGTACCACATCGACCACGATCATCGCCTCAGTGATGAGCTGCGGTTTGTACAGATAACGCCTCCCGGATCGTGCTGCTCGATCGTCATCGGCAACGGCATCACCTCAGCGCCACCGGGCTCCGCACAGGGACTCCAGGTCGTCGTCGACGACGTCGAGACCGCACAAGCGCAGCTACGCGACGCCGGCGTCGAAGTCGGAGACGTCCAGCATGCCGTGACGGGGCGGTTCGTGTTCTTCACCGATCCCGATGGCAATGGCTGGGCTGTCCAGCAGTTTCCCGCCTGCGACTAGCAGCGCGCCGCCTCGCACGGCCGACGGAGGCCGGCACTCACGTACCACGGGCGGCACGCTCAGCCTCGCGGCGCTCCTGGCCATCGCCGGCGGCTTTCTCGATGCTTTCACGTACATCGCCCACGGCGGCGTGTTCGCTAACGCGCAGACGGGCAACGTCGTGCTGCTCGGCGTCTTCGCGGCCAGCGGTGACTGGCTCGGCGCGGTAAGGCACGTGCTTCCGATTCTGGCTTTCTTCATCGGCGTCGGCATTGCCGAGAAGGTCGGGGATCCACCAGTGGGTCGGCGGCTGAAGCGGCCGCAGCGCTTTGCCTTGGTCCTCGAGATCGCGGTGCTCGCCGTCGTAGGAGCGCTGCCGACATCGTTCAGCAACACGGTAGTCATCCTCGCAGTGGCCTTCGTCGCAGCGCTGCAGAGCACGATATTCGGAAAATTGGCGACTGGTCGGTGAACACGACGATGACCACCGGCAACCTGCGCACCGCGGCAGCATCTGCGTATCGAGTGCTGCTCCGCCGGGAGCGTGACGCGCGCGGGCAAGCAGTGACGTTCGGAACTGTTTGCATCGCGTTTCTGCTCGGCGCTGGGCTCGGTGGACTGGTCACCCGCTGGCTTCACAACCATGCGGCCTGGGCCGTTTGCATCCTGCTCAGCGCCCTCCTCGTGCTGTTCGAACCCGACGAGCCGCGGACCGGATCAGTCATCGTCCGGAGCTCGACAGAGGTCATTATTCCTTCCCCCTCCATCGACGCGAGAGCCGCCGGAAGCTCGTCGCGGTAGTGAGCCCGTAGACGAGATGGGCGCTCAGATCCCTTGCGAGCGTGCTGCGGTCGTATTCCCAAATCGGTTTGTACAGCTTGGCCATTGGGAGCACGACGTAGCTCGTCGCCCACACGGTCGCGCCGAACGCCGCCCCGTACCAAATTCGCTGGTTGGCGCTCGTGCCCGCGACGATCGCATAGCCGGTGCCTGCGAGCATCCCGTAGCCCCAATGGGTCAGGTTGTTCACCAGTGGGGCTCGCTCGGGCGGCAGCTCGTATTCGAATACACCCTGGATGAAACGCTTACCAAGTTGTGCGGGCGCCGGTGCCTGCTCCCAGCTGCATAAACCCGAGGAAAACTCCCAGGCGCGAAAGCCGTCCTCGCCGTCGTCGCGCTTGTAGCGGTAGAACCACAAGAGGTCCATCGCCAGAGTGCCGGCAGCACCCGCGAGCAGCCCACGCGATACGGCACCGAGCGGAGTGACGGCCGCGGCGGGCGCCGGCCCCGGCTCGACGTTGGTCACGAGCGGCGCGGAAGTTGGTTGCGGATCAAGCATGAGCGACGGTTGCGACTGTTTGTCCGTGACGGTCGCACCCCCGCGCTCGAAGGCCGATCGCACGACGTGCGATATCTCCGTCAATTGACCGGTCATCGCTCGCGTCAGGCGCTGCTCACGACAGGGGCACCATCCGACAGTGCCTGCGGTCGCGGTCGCGCGAGCTGGTCGCGCAGGATCACCGTGAGCGTGTCGACGGCGTCGACGACACCGTCGACGGCGCTCGCAAGGGCACGGTCTCGATCGGCTGGCCTCCGCGGTCGCTGAGACGATGACCGAACTGGCCCGGTCGCTGACAACGCTCGAGCCGCACTTCTCCTGGGCGCTCGTCACCCCCCAGGTCGGCCACACGAAGTACGCGATCACGGCCAGGGCGGCGCCGATCGCGGTGTCGGCGAGCCTTGCAAGGGTGGTCGGACCAGCGGGAGAGCCGAGGATCTCGAGAAGCAGGACGAGGTACGTCGTCAGGAACAGCCGAACAGGACGTAGGCGACATCGAACAGCGCGTAGGCGAGGCGATCATTACGCCCGCGGACCGTGATCAGCTCCCAGTGGCCGAGCTGGCCGCGCGCTGCCGCTACGCCGAGGCCGACTCCCAGCGCCGTGCCAAGCGCCACGTTGGGCGCTTCGCGAGATCGCCGCGCTGTAGTCGGGTTTGAGCACGAGCAACAGCGTCAGCACGACGCAGCGGCCCTGGCTCAGACCGGTGGCGAGCACCATCACCTCCGCCAATCCGGAGATCAAAGCGAGACGCAACGGGCGTGTTCGAAATGCCGTTGCTACCGCGCTCCGCGTACATCATGAGAGACGCGGCCCGCACGGACTGGCAACACCGCATCCCGCCGACGAAGGGCGAACGGTTCTCGATCACGCTCCGGAGCCTGAGCGCGGCGTAGTCGTCGCTAGCCAGGCGGCCCGAGCTGGTTGCTGATCACTTGTGCGGTTGGTTGGCGGTTCGTGCCGCGGACGCAGCGAGTCAGCAGGAACGCCGCCAGGCCCCCGAACAGCGTTGGGACCGCAAGGGCGATCGCGCGGTAGGCCAGCGAGCCTGTCGTCGCGAGTGTCACCGGGAACCCGTAGAGAATCAACGCGCCGATCAACCCGCCGTCGACAACGCCAATGCCACCCGGAATCGGTATCTCTCCGGCAAGCTGCCCGACGAGATAGGCCATTACGAGCGCCGGCAGCACCGGATCCCCGTGGAACGCCCGCACCGCCGCCCACAACGTCGCGATGTCGAACAATAGGTAGCCGGCACCGCCGCACAGTGCTCTCGGGTCACGCTCGCGAAACAGGTTGAGCGCGCCTCGCGCGCCAGTACCGAGCATGACAACGCCATCGAGTACCCACCAGCGCCAACTGTGCATGCGCCGGTTCCGTTGCCGTGCTTGCAGCGACCCGATCCGCGGAATAGCGGCGAGCGCGGCGGCGATCAAGGCGCTCGCAGCCAGCGCAGGCACAAGTGACAACAGCAGGGAGGCATGAGTGGCGAGTACCCCTGCGGTTCCGAGCCAGCCAAACACGGCGACCGCACCGACATTGAACGCACTCGTGAACACGAAGAACTCGGCGCTTCGCTCGAGCACCCGCGCCGTCGGCATGCCGCGGCGGTGAAGCAGCCACCCGCCGATCGCGAGCCCGCCCGCTCCGCCCGCGGGCACGAGCGCGTTGAGCCCCACCTCGGACATCGCGATCCGGTAGCTCAACCGCCGCGACATGCGCGGCGCAAAGACGGCCCGAAACGTCACGACGTAGGACAACGCGGAGGCAAGCCGCAGCAGGCCCGCGACCACGAGCCACGCTGGGTCGCCGTGGGCTAGACGACTGCGGATTGAGCCAAGTCCGGGCACCGCAACGATGATCACCACGACAACCGCGGCGAACAGCCCCAGCCGCACGATCCCGCGTCGCAGTTGTCGGCCGTGCAGCGCGGCCGGCAGCTCGGCCGAGTCGTTCATGAGCTGAGATAACTCGAACAGGCGCGCGGATCGGGCTCCAGCAGCTCCAATACCAACGCCGACCACCCGAACCCGCTGGCGCCCATTCCGCGCCCGGTGTAGGGGTCGTAATACTCGCGCAGGCCCGCCTCGGCCACCGCCGCCCCGATGCGCGCGCGCAGCAATTCGGCCTGCTCGAGGTAGCCGAGCCGGACGAGCCCGAGCCACATCAGCCACGCCGCGTTGATCCAAGTGGGGCCGCGCCAGTAGCGCCGTACCCCGGGCGTCGAATCCCTGACCGAGAACGCCGGCTCGGTCGCCGACACGGAGGCCGGAGGAATCGGCAACCAGAACCGCTTTGGGTCGAGCAGGTGCTCCTCGACGAGGCGCCGGCCGATCGCTTCCGGTAGGTCCGGAAGGGCCAGAGGCGCGAGCGCCGCCCACGTTAGGACTGGCATCTGCTCGTCCTCGGGCAGGGTCAATGGCCGAAACAGTCCTGCTTGCTCGTCATACATCCGGGCGACGATCGCGCGCGTGAGCGAAGGCCTGCCGAGCGCCATCAGCGACAGCGACTGCAGCACGTTCGTGAGCACCTCACAGCACACCGGTCCGCCGTGGTCGAGGATACGGCGCAGGTCGTAGGTCAGATGCCGATTGCGGTGCACGAGCAGCACAAATCCCGGGAGCCCGTGCGCGCGAGCACCCCAGATCGCGTCGAACTGAGGGGACGCGTCGAGACCCGACTCGTCTGGCTGCACGATCCAGATCAGCCCGTCGCCGTCGAGGTCTCGGTTCGCGGCAAGCCAGTCATAGTGGCGGCCGATCGCCGGCACGCTCGACGGGTCGCCGGCGGCGATCCGCCATGCCCAGGCGAGCATCGGCGGTTGAATACTCGCCGTCATCGGAGCATCTGTGGTCGTGACGTTGTACGTGAAACGCTGGCGCTCGTTCAGCGGCGTGTCCCAGAAGATCGTGTGCCCGATAAAGCCGTCCTCACGCTGCGCCGCCAATAGCGACTCGAGCTCCGCTCGCGCATGGACCGCCTCGAATCGCCGCCACACGATCGACGTGAAGCACGAGTCCCAGTACCACTGGAACGGATAGTGACCCGGGCTCGGACGCGTATAGGCAAACGCGACACCGTCGGCGTGGCGAACACCTTCACGCCAGTTCTGGCGCAACGTCGCTTCACACGCCGCGCGGACCGCGGAGACGTCACATCGGAGCGCGTCGGGTCGCGTTATGCCGGACCACCTCGCCGGCTCGACGTGTGTTGTCGGTGTCGCGCGCATCTGGATCCGGCACGGTCGCTGCCGCGTGCTCCGGGCGCCAATCGCACAACGTGCGATATGCGTCCGGATCAACGAGTGCAAGTGTGGTGATCGACTGCGTCGATGCGCGGACCTACACACGACACGAGGGACAACCATGACTTCGATCTCGCATCCGACTGCCGAACCACATACGAATGGACCGCCGAGCGCGTACAGCCGATTCAAGCGAACACAGACGCCGCTGAGCAGGAAGCTCGTCGTGGAGTTCATCGGCACGTTCGTCTTGGTGTTCACGGTTTGCACCGCCACGAATCCCAAGACAGGAGCGGGTGCGCTCGCCCCGCTGGCGATCGGCTCGGCGTTGATGGTGATGGTGTTTGCGGGTGGCCACATCTCGGGCGGCCACTACAACCCTGCGGTCAGCACCGCCGTTCGCATCCGCGGAAGGCTCACTTCTACTGAGTGGGCCAGCTACGTCGCGACCCAGCTGCTCGCGGGGGTCCTCGCAAGCCTGATTGCCAGAGTCCTCAGTGGGGCCGGGCACGACGGCGTGCACGCCGGCGGGGGGAAGATCCTCGTCGCCGAGCTCGTGTTCTCGTTCGCGCTCGCCTATGTCGTGCTCCACGTCGCGACGGCCAGTTCGACTCAGGGCAACTCGTTCTTCGGCCTGGCGATCGGCTTCACGGTCGTCGTGGGCGCGTTCGCCGTCGGCGGAGTGTCCGGAGGCGCATTCAACCCGGCCGTGGCACTCGGCGGAAGCGTGCTCGGAATCTTCAGCTGGAGCGACTACTGGATCTACGTCGTGGCCTCGTTGCTCGGCGCCGCGTTGGCTGCTGGAGCGTTTCTTTTCGTGGAATCGGATGAGAGCGTCGCGTCGGACGCTCATGTCGTGAGGGCTGACCGCCAGAGTCAGACGTCGCCCTCGTGATGCAGACGCCTCGCTGAAGCTGGGCTCAGATGTCAACGCTTTCGGTCTGCCACATCAGTTGCAGATCCGGCTGACCCGCTCGAGCTGGTCCGCGTACACGCGGGCGGCCTGCTCCTCGCGGTCGAGCGCAGCGAGGTACCCGGCGTAGGCGCGTTGACGATCGAGGCGGTCGCCCTCGGACCACCGGTCGTAGGCGACGCGGACGGTCAGGCACTCTTCGCGCCAGGACACGTAGCAGTCGAGGAGCAGATCGACGGCAAACCTCCCGTTCGCGATGTTGCTCTTGCTGAAGCTCTTCACCTTGGCGTTACGGTGCCGCGACGCCGCGGAGCCCGCCATCGCACGACGTGCGGTATCAGGCACGCAGACCCGACGTTTCGCACACCGTGCGATGCGCGAGGCAATCCGGACGTGCGACGGTGACCGAGCGGCATTGGCCGTGTTCGCCGACCAAGACTCAACCGTCGGCACCCCGGCTTGGATCGCCTGGGCACTCGGACGCGGCATGCAGACGTGCCTAAGTCTGCGCGGACCTGCAAGGGACGGTCCCAGGCAGTCCGTCGCGCGACGTTTGCTCGGGGACGACCAGCAAACCCTTGTCTCCGGCTGCCGCTTGGTGGCGAGTTCGGTGACCTTTGCCAGACATCTGACCATCCTCGTTCGGGGCGAGCGCTCTCCCGTGGCCCGGATGCCGGTCATCGCATGCGTCGCCACATCGACACCGAGATATCGCACGTCGTGCGATTGGCGCCGGCCCGCGGCACTGCGACTGTGGCCGACAGAAATTGGCGGCTGCGCCCTTGCCGGTCGGTCACCGAGTCGATCATCAACCCATAGGTAAGGAGATCCACGCATGTCCACAACTACTGAAGTCGTCCTCGAGCCCGCCGCGCAGGCGTTCGTCGAGGCGACCGCCAACCCGCCCTTCCTCTCGGATCTCGGGCCGGTCGAGGGCAACAAGGTCGTCGATCAGACCCAGTCGGGCGAGATCTACAAGCCCGAGGTGCAGATCGAGGATCGGACCGTTCCCGGCGGCCCGTCGGGCGAGATGTCGGTGCGGATCATGCGCCCGCCGGGAGCAACCGGACCGCTACCGGTGATCCTCTACATCCATGGAGCGGGCTGGGTGTTCGGCAACGCCCACACCCACGACCGGCTGATCCGTGAGCTGACCGTCGGCACCGGCGCCGCACTCGTGTTCCCGAACTACAGCCTGTCCCCGGGGGCTCGCTACCCGGTCGCGATCGAGGAGAACTACGCCGTGCTTGAGTGGATCGCCGAGCACGGGGCTGAGAGCGGGCTCGACGCGTCACAGATCGCCGTGGTCGGGGATTCGGTCGGTGGGAACATGGCCGCGGCCGTGACGCTGATGGCCAAGGAGCGCTCGGGCCCGAAGATCGCGACGCAGGTGCTGTTCTATCCGGTCACCGACGCGTCGTTCGACACCGGGTCCTACCACCAGTTCGCCGAGGGCTACTGGCTGCGACGCGACGCGATGCAGTGGTTCTGGGACCAGTACACGACCGACGAGGCGCAGCGCGACGAGATCACCGCCTCACCGCTTCGCGCCAGTCTCGAGCAGCTCACGGGTCTGCCGAAGGCACTGGTGATCAATGGCGAGGCGGACGTGCTGCGCGACGAGGGCGAGGCATACGCGCGCAAGCTGCGCCAAGCCGGCGTCGACGTGACCGCGACCCGGTACGAGGGCATCGTCCACGACTTCGTGATGGTGAATGCCCTGCGCAGCAGCAACGCCGCCGAGGACGCGATCACCCAGGCGATCAAACATCTCACCGACGCCCTAGGCACGCGGGCGTGACCGACCCGTCGCGGCGAGCGTAGCTCACGACGAGGGGACCCACTGGCTGGCTCCGCCGCCGAGCGCGGCGGGGCCAGCACCGAATCACGAACCCGAGAGGAGACCAATGGCGACTACAACTCCCATTTCGCAGGGTCGAGGGCTCTTGAGAGATCCTCGTCTGAACCGTGGCACGGCATTCACGCTCGAGCAGCGCTCGGCGCTCGGTCTTGACGGGCTGTTGCCCGCGGGCGTGCTGTCACTCGAGGAGCAGGCCAAACGGTCGTACGAGCAGTACGGCGCGCAGCCGACCGATCTGGCGAAGAACGACTTCCTCGCGGCCCTGCACGATCGCAACGAGGTCCTCTACCACAAGCTGCTCGAGGACCATCTGGCCGAGATGCTGCCGGTCGTGTACGACCCGGTGGTAGCGCAGGCGATCGAGCGCTTCAGCCACGAGTACCAGCGCCCTGACGGCGTGTACCTCTCGATCGACGACATCGAGGGGGTCGAGGCCGCGCTTCGCAACTACGGCCTCGGAGCCGATGACGTCGATCTGCTCGTGGCGACGGATGCCGAGGAGATCCTCGGGATCGGCGACTGGGGCGCGAACGGGATCGCGATCTCGATCGGGAAGCTCGCCGTCTACACGGCGGCTGCCGGGATCGATCCCGACCGGGTGATCCCGGTGATGCTGGACGTGGGCACCGATCGCGAGTCGCTACTCAACGATCCGCTGTACGTCGGGAACCGGCACAGCCGAGTCCGCGGCGATCGCTACGACCAGCTGATCGCAGCGTATGTCGAGACGGCGAGCCGATTGTTCCCAAGCGCGTTGTTGCATTTCGAGGACTTCGGACCGTCGAACGCGCGGCGAATCCTCAATCAGTACCGCGACAAAGCGCGGATCTTCAACGACGACATGCAGGGCACGGGTGCGATCACGCTCGCGGCGATCCTCTCCGGGATGCGTGTCGCTGGCTCCCGCGCCAGCGACCAGCGAGTGGTGATCTTCGGCTCCGGCACGGCCGGCGTCGGGATCGCTGACCAAATTCGGGCAGTGATGGTCGCCGACGGACTCGATCAGGAGGACGCAACACGACGGTTCTGGTGCGTCGACAAACAGGGGCTGCTCGTCGACGACATGACCGACCTGCGCGACTTCCAGCAGCCGTACGCGCGGCCACGCGCGGAAGTCTCGGATTGGGGCGCCGACGGCACGATCAGTCTCGAAGAAGTCGTCGCGAAGGTACATCCGACGATCATCGTCGGCACCTCGACCAAGGGCGGCGCGTTCACCGAGCAGGTCAT
>Ga0302325_10034971_pt1 | contig 10276 bp, 6 predicted proteins | sample Palsa_T0_2_FD_201948 | JGI IMG/M metagenome (GOLD analysis project Ga0302325, IMG submission 201948) | Peat permafrost microbial communities from Stordalen Mire near Abisko, Sweden - Palsa_T0_2 | ecosystem: Environmental > Terrestrial > Soil > Palsa > Peat permafrost | place: Sweden: Abisko...
ACGCCCACCGGATCCACGGCCTATTCTCTCTCGGCCGGCGGACCCATCATCTTCCCCACCGTTGCCGCAATCTGTCTCACGCCCATTTGCCCACACACGCTGACCAACCGGCCGGTGATTGTGCCCGATACCAGCGTCGTCCAGATCCTGTGCCGCGGCGGCGAGGAAGGCTCCTACCTGACCATAGACGGCCAGGTGGGAGAGCCCATCCACAAAGGCGACCGGATCGTGTGCCGGTCCTCGCCCAACTCCATCAGCTTGATCCGCCCGCCCAAAATGCTGTACTTCGATGTACTGCGCGAAAAACTCAAGTGGGGGGAACGTTAGAGAGATCATGAAGTGGCTCAAAAAGCTGACATTGACGCATTGGATTTTCATTGCCCTGGTGGTGGGCATTTTGATTGGGAATTTCTTTCCGGCGTTTGGCAAATCCCTCTCTCCGATCAGTAACGTCTTTCTGCGGCTGATCAAGTCGATCGTGGCATTGCTGCTGTTCGGGACGATTGTTTCCGGTATCGTGTCGGGCGGTGAGCTGAGGATCATGGGGCGCATTGCCCTCAAGTCGATTGCCTATTTTGAAATCGCCACCACGCTCGCGCTCGTAATCGGGCTGGTGGTGGTGAATCTGATGCAGCCGGGCGCCGGGCTCACTCTGCAGGCGGGCGCGTCAAGCGGCGTGCCAGTCAACCTGGCAAAGCCGGCATCCTTCGGCGAGATCCTGGAACACGCGGTGCCGGCAAACATTTTCGACGCCTTGGCGCGCAATGACGTCTTGCAGATGGTCATCTTCTTCTTCCTCTTTGGTGCGGCTTGCGCGGCGATCGGAGACCGCGCAAAACCTGTAGTGGAATTCGCCGGCGCGGTTGCCGAGGTGATGTTCCGCTACACAAAGTACGTCATGTATCTGGCGCCCTTCGGGGTGGGCGCGGCCATTGCGGTCACGGTGGGCCAGAACGGACTCGGCGTGCTGAAGAACCTGGGCAAGCTCGTAGGCTCGCTGTATCTGGCGCAGGGCTTGTTCATAGTGCTGATACTGGGCAGCGCTTTGACAATTGCGCGAGTGCCGCTCGGGCGCTTCGTCAGGGCCGTGCGCGAGCCCTTCGTGCTGGCGTTCTCCACTGCCTCGAGCGAGGCCGCATTGCCGCTGGCGCTCGAAAACATGGAACGGTTCGGCGTCCCCAAGCACATTGTCGGCTTCGTGCTGCCCACGGGGTATAGCTTCAATCTCGATGGCTCGACGCTTTATCTGGCGCTGGCCTCCATCTTTGTGGCGCAGGCCGCGGGCGTCAACTTGCCGCTGAGCACCCAGATTACGATGATGCTCACCCTGATGCTCACCAGCAAGGGAGTGGCCGCCGTGCCGCGCGCATCCCTGGTGATTCTCTCGGGCACGCTCGAGACCTTTCACTTGCCCTTGTCCGGAGTCGCGCTGATCCTGGGCGTGGACGCATTAATGGATATGTGCCGGACGTCGGTAAATCTGCTGGGTAACTGCGTGGCAAGCGCCGTCGTGGCGCGCTGGGAAGGCGTCAAGTTGGAAGAACAGCCCGAGCCCGGGACAAACGGCCTGGCACAGGCCGCTGAAGCAGAAGCGTAACCCGCACTTCTCAGCGCGCCGCGGAGGCGCAGATCAAAAATGCGCGAAGGACCATTTCTCAATTCGTTGTCAACCGCCGTTCTAGCCATTCGAGCGGCTTGGTCGCGGCGGGAGGGTCGAGGTTCGAAAGTACAACGATGACCGTTCTGCTTTGGGGGTAGATGCGGAGACCGCCGTTCATTCCGGGGGCGCCGCCGGAGTGGCCAAAGCTTTTCACGGGATCGCCATCCACTCCGAAACCGAAGCCATATCCGGGTGTGCCCTTTTGCGCAGTGGTGGCTTGATCGAGAAGTTCGGCACTGAGGAGTTTGTGATCGAGCAGGGCGTACGCGAACTTCAACAGGTCGCCGACAGTGGAGTAACCGCCTCCGGCGGAGGTACCGCGCCACGGAAGGGTATCGGCGTTCGGGCGCCACTCGCCCTTCTCCTGCATATAGCCGGCAGCGCGGTGAGCCACCGGTTCGATCTCAGGCAATGAGTCCGTACCGGACATGCCGGCTGGAGCGAAGATATGCTTGCGGACGTAATCGTAGTAACTTTCACCGGAAACCGCTTCAATCAGCACGCCAACCAGCAAAAAGCCGTAGTTAGAGTATTCCCACTGGGAGCCGGGCTCGAACTTGAGGGCGCGCGCTCCGAATAGATGAACGTAATCCTTGAGGGTCCGCAATTCGAGCCGGTGTTGATCGAATTCGGGTCCAAAGAAATCGCCGGTTCCTCCGGTGTGCGTGAGCAGATGACGAAGCGTAACTTTGGACGCCAGCTCTTTGTTGGGGTAGTCCGGCAAATACTTCGCGATGGGCGTGTCCAGCGCCAGCTTGCCTTGCGCCACCAATTGCAGCGCGGCAACGGAGGTGAACATTTTGTTCATGGATCCGATACGGAATTGGGTTTCGAGTGTGTTCGGGATGTTCTTTTCGCGGTCGGCCAGACCTTCGGCGCCTGAAGCGATAATGGAGTTGTTTCGCGCCCATAGATAGGCCCCCGCAAATTTACCATCTGCCGCCAGCGCGGCGAATTGCTGCTTCCAAGCGGCGGCAGCCTCCGGATCGGGAAGGCGCTGAATCGATGAGGCGCCCGCCGGCGGATCGGTTACGCGGAGCGACAGATTCTCGATCAAGTGGGGCGCGGACTCGCCGACCTTCATCGAAAGGCGGGCGAAATTGTCGCCTCCTCGCTCCTTCACGATGGCGGCAATTTCCAGCTCGCTCGAGGTTTCTATTTTGACCAGATTGAATCCTCCGGTCTGGCGGCGGAAGTCCATTTCGTCGTCGATGTTTTTCAGGCGGCGGGGATTGTAGGTGGTCACAAAGGCAGTGAGCTGATCACGGTCACCCGAGTTAAATGCCGCAAGCCATTTGCCGAGAACCTGCCCGGCGGGCGTCTCCGGAATTGCGGCCGGTGCTGGCGCCGGCTGCGAGACAAGCCGCAGATTCGAGGAAAGCAGAAGAACGAGCGTTAGAAGAGAATTGACGGAGCGCATTGTCTAAGAGTGGACGTGATCCTGGGCGATAGGTTAGTGCTTTCCACTCACAATCTGGCCAAACGCTCAAGAACAAGATCGAAATACCCATTGGCGTCGATTTCGCGCAATACCAGCGCATTCGGCTTTTTGCCGGTCACCGCCCACCAATCCACAACCGTCATGCCGAGCGTGAGTGCGCTCGAACATTCGACGCCGACATGCACTTTGCGGCCGGAGAAGAGCCCTGGCCGGAGCAGATAAGCGATGACGGTGGCATCGTGCAGAGGCCCGCCCTCCCAGCCGTATTTCTGTTCGTCAAACAGCTTGTTGAATTTGAGCAGATGATAAAAGGCCTCGGCTACCGGAGTGCCGATGCTGCGCAGCTTTTCCAGGCGCGGCGCCGTGGTGCGGGCCTGGTGCGTGCAATCGAGCGGAATCATCGTGATCGGCGCGCCGCACTCGAAGACGCGCCAGGCGGCTTCCGGATCCACAAACACGTTGAACTCCGCGGCTGGCGTAATGTTTCCGCCTTCGGAGAACGACCCGCCCATCATCACGATTTCCTGCAGATGCGCAGCCAGTCGGGGCTCTTTTGCCAGCGCCAGGGCAATGTTGGTCAAAGGCGCCAGGCAGCACAGGGTGACCGTACCGGACGGGCGCTGCATCACCAGGTCGACGATCGCATCCGGGGCGAAGCCAGGCGCGAGCGGAGTCGTGGGGTCTGGAAGATCGTATCCGTCAAAACCGGTGCGGCCGTGCACGTGTTCGGCGGTAATCAGACGGCGAACCAGGGGCGCTGCCGCACCGGCATAAACGGGCGTTTGGGTGCGGTGAGCCAGCTCGAGGGCTTTGCGCGCGTTCTTGGAGGTGAGGTGAACGGGGACGTTGCCGGCCACGGTGGTGATGGCGAGCACTTCGAGTTCGGCGGGAGATCCGAGAGCAGCGAGAAAAGCGACCGCGTCGTCAGGCGAAGGATCGGTATCGATAATGATGGCCCGGGGCATCTGGGGTTGCTGAGTCAGTCCTGGCGGCGTAGCCGGCGTACATCAAATCAGCGTAGCCAGCCTACATCAAATGGTGCCGGTGACGACACCGCCATCCACTGACAGAACTGCGCCGTGAACAAATGAGGCGCCATCCGAAGCCAGCCACAGGTAGGCATTGGCGATATCTTCCGGCTGGCCAATTCTTCCGATCGGCGTGCCTGCTTTCATGCGTTCGAGCAGTTTCTCGGGCATCTGCTGCACCATTCCAGTGGCAATGAAGCCCGGCGCGACGGCATTCACGCGAATGTTGTGGCGGCCCAATTCGCGCGCCCAGACTTTAGTCATCCCGATCACACCCGACTTAGTGGCAACGTAGTTGGTCTGGCCGAAGTTGCCATAAAGGCCGACCACCGAAGAAGCATTGAGGATGAATCCGCCGCCAGCGGCAATCAGATGCGGCACAACGGCGCGCGTGCAAATGAACACGCCTTTCAGATTGACGTTGATCACGGCGTCAAACTCTTCATCGCTGAGGACCCGCTGGACGGCGCCGTCTTTGTATTTGACCAGAATGCCGTCGCGCAGGATGCCGGCGTTGTTCACAATGCCGTGGATGGCGCCCCAGGTGGAAATGACTTGCGCGACGGCGGCTTCGACGGAAGCCTGCGAGCTGACATCGACCAAGGCGAATTCGGCTTTCCCGCCGCGAGCGGTAATCTCGGCAGCCAAAGACGCGCCTTCGGCGGCGTTGACATCCCAGGCGGCCACACGAGCGCCCTCGGCCGCAAAACGGAGAGCGGTGGCGCGGCCAATACCCGCGGCGGCGCCGGTGACGATAACGACCTTTCCTGCTAAGCCTGTTTCAATCATGATGTTAAGGACGAAGGCCAGAAGCGCCTGGCGTGCGTGCCGGACGGTGAGCATGATAGCACCCGCGAAGTTCGCCTGGGCTTCCGTAATCCGTCCGCAAGAAGAGTCCGGCCGGAGGCCGAACGCGGGCGAGGGCGCCCGCCCCACATGGGCGCTTTGTGGGGCGGTCCCCCTGGACCGCGGCCGACGCCCTCGTCGGCCTCCGGGAACCGAAGTGCGGTATGAGTGAAGTAGTGGCCCTGACATGAAGAAAATCTACATTGCCGCCTACCATCAATCGCGCTTCGGCAAGTTGATGGATATGAGCGTGCCCGCAATCATTCAAAACGCAATCGAAGGGGTGTGCGAGGAAATCGATGCCGAGCCGGCGGCGCTCGACGTGGGTTCGATTGGCGCGGCCTGCAATTTCTCGCTGAATGAGCAGGGGCTGCTGGCTGGCCTGATGGCGATGACGCCGGGCCTCGAGGGCAAGCCGATGGAAGCGGTGGAGAATGCTTGCGCCTCCGGCGGCCAGGCAGTGCTGAGCGTGATTTATAAGCTTCTGCTCGGCCTGGGCGAGACCGGGATCGCGGTGGGCTATGAGAAAATGCGCGACGCGCAGGGGAAGATGGATGGCCCCTTGATCGGCAAGGTGCTGGGCTATTTCTCCTATCCGGATGAGCGTTGCGGGAAAACATTCGTCTTCCCGCATATCTTCGCGGAGATTATGCAGTGCTATCAATCGGTGCATCGTGTGACGGAAGAGGACCTGGCGCATATCGCGGTGCAGGAATATGCCAACGCGCGCGCCAATCCATGGGCGCAGATGCGCAATGTGCAGATCACGGTGGAAGACGCGATGCGGATTGAGGGGATCAACCGCTACGTGGTGGAGGGGCTGCCGCTGAAGACCTACGACTGCTCGCAGATCACCGATGGCTATGCGGCGCTGATACTGGCGACGGAGGAAGGGCTTCGGAAGCTGGGCGTGGCCAAGAGCGACTGCGTCGAGATCGCCGGCTACGCGCAGGCAACCGATCCGCTGGCTCGAGCTGGTCGAGACGTGCTGCGCCCGGCGGGTGCGCAAAAGGCGATGGGCAAAGCCTACGAGATGGCAAGGCTGCAGCCGTCCGATGTGAACGTCGCGGAAGTGCATGACTGCTTCACCGTGATGGGCGCGATCGCCACGGAGGTAATCGGCAAAGCGGCAATAGGGCAGGGAGCGCGGTATTGGGTGGAAGGAAGAGCAGCGCCCAAGGCGGAGTGTGGCATCAACACATCCGGCGGATTGATCGCGAAGGGGCATCCGGTAGGAGCAACGGGCATCGCGATGATCGGCTGGAGCGCGTGGCAGTTGCTCGGCAAAGCGCCCGCTGAGCTGCAGGTACCGAACGCGCGAGCCGCCGCAACGTTCAATATTGGCGGGCCAGCCTGCGCATCGGTTTGTACGGTGTTGAAGGCGGGGTAGAGGCAGGAGCCAGGAGTCAGCGCCGCCTCCGGTGGCCTGATGGAACAGGTGCGACTCCTGTCGGCAGAAAACGCTCCCTCACGGTCGCGTCTCGGCTCGAGGTGTTGGACTGGCTCCAACGGAAGGAGTCACAGGCTAGCGGCGCCTCCGGTGGGCCCGTTGGAACAGGGTGTGACTGCTCGCCGAGCCGCGACCGTCAGGGAGCGATGGGATCCGGCTTCAGCAGCAGGAGTCACAAGCCAGAAGCCTCTACTTCGCACTCTCCCCAAAAGCCTTTTGAATGAATTGAACCATCCGCTGCCGGGCATCGAACCCATGCCACGGCTCCTTTACCGGTGCGCCGTAGATTCCTTGCGCCAGCGGCCCGTGACCCTCGCGCGGGTACGTAATCAGCTCAACCGCCACTCCCATCTGCCGCAGAGCGCGATACATCTCCTGTGATTGGCCTACTGGGTCAGTCGTGTCCGCTTCCCCTTGCAGGAGCATAAAAGGCGTAGTGGCGTGCGCGGCTCCCGCGAGCGGGCTCTGCCGCCAGGCATCTTCCGGATGCTCCCAGGGCTTCCCGTAAAACCAGCGGTCGTAAAAGGAGCCACTCTCGGTTCCGTACTCGCTGTGCTGATCGATCACCGGAGCGCCGCTGATAATCGCCTTAAAGCGAGAGGTCTTGCCTTCGACAAAACCGGCCATCTCGCCGCCATAGCTGTAACCTTCGAGCGCCAGCCGGTCCGGATCGATGGGCTCGGTTTTGAGCACATAGTCGAGACCCCCCATGATGTCGCGGTAATCCCCGCCGCCTAAGTCGTTCTTGTTTGCCGCCGCGAATGCCGCGCCATAATTTGTGCTGCCGCGCGGATTCGTCCGCAGCACTGCCCAGCCGTGACCTATCAGAAAGTTGATGAATGGCACGTAGCTATCCACATAAGCGCCCGTCGGACCCCCGTGCACTTCCACAATCAATGGAACCCTATGCTCGGCCGCCTGCGGAGGCAGATACAGCAGTCCCTCGATCGTCAAGTGGTCGCTGGTCCACTTCATCCGCTTCGAGGCCACGCTTCGAATGTTCGCCGGCAAAAGCGCAGGCGTCGCGAGCGCGCGCGCCGGCTTTCCCAGCTCCGTTGCGTAGTAGAGCGTGGGCGCCTGGGTGCTGCCGCTTCCAATGAATACCCATCCAGTGCGCTGCTGATTCGTGTGGAACGCGCCAACTACCGGCGTTTCAAAATGCAGCAGTGACTCCGGCTCCCCGCCATTGGGCCGCACTCGAAGCATCGTGACATCGACGCCTTCGCCTGCGAGCAATACGATTGAGCCGCCCGGCAAAGCAATTGGGTCCTGACGGCCGATTGATCCGCTAAATCTTTCCGTGAGGTCGCGAATCGCGCGGCTCGCTAGGTTGTATTCGAACAGGTCCGGGTAACCGGGCGGCGCATCGTGGTGCGCCTGCGCCAGGAATGGGATCGAACTGCCATCGGCCGACCAGATTGCGTTTTCGATGGTGGCCGGCAATTCTGCAATCTTGGCCGGATGCGCAGCATCGTTCGTGTTGACCAGCCAGGCGCTGTGACTCGGCCTAAGATCGTTTATGTTGTTCGGCTCTTCTCCGATCGCAACCAGGCGCGTGCCATCATGCGACCAGACCGCGCGCTGCACATCGGCGGGAACCCCGGCCGGGGTGATCTTCTCCGTCTCCGGATCGAGCAGATACAAACGCCTTCCATGAATTTCGTGATCCGCCCATTTCGCGTCGGCTTTTGCATCCGACTGCTTCTTTTCGCCGGGCGTTTTCGGATCCTGGGCGACGAAGGCGATAGTCTTCCCGTCTGGAGCGATCTCGAAAGACGCAACATCAACCGGCAATGGCCCCGCATCCTTCTTTGCGGCATCCTCTTTCTTGGCGGCGTCCTCTTTTGCGCCGGCAGGCGGAAGCGCGTTCGGCAGCTTCGAGGTGTCCGCTTGCGGCGATACTTTCAGGTCGAGCGCCTTAGCTTCGCCGCCATTCATGGGCAGCCGGAACAGTTGCGTATTCTCGCCGCGATGCGCCAGAAACAGGATGCTGGCGCCATCCGGCATCCACTCGGCCGCGTGCTCACCGGTCTTGTCCGCATCCGGAGAGTAGGTGAGCTGGCGGTAAGTGTTCCGGTCCATATCGATGAGCCACAGATGCGACTTGGCGCCGTCTGCGGTCGAGTCGGTGATCGCGACCAGAACGTGATTGCCATCCGGCGAGAGCCGCGGAGCACTGAGGCCCTTGAAGTGCCGAAGATCCTCGTTATTTGGAAAAGCCGGCAAATCGGCGGAGTATGCGATTGGCAAGCCCGCCGCCACCGCAATCAGCAACACTTTTCGAAACGAGCGCAAAGACGCATAGAGCATATATCGGAATAGCGTATCGCGGCGAGCTTACTGTGGCGCCGGTGATAGGTGGCCGCTTTGTGGATGGAATAAACAAGAGTGCGCGCACACGCGTCCATTCAAGCAGGCACGAGGCCCATCACAGCCAGGCGGCTTACGCGCGGACCGGGCAAAATGATACCCGCCAGATTCAGCGGATCGGCATTCGAAGGAATGACGAGAGCGCTGCCGTCCGGGTTGCGGCGGATGCCGCGTAACAGGTCCACGGCTTCCGGCCGGGCGAATTGCTCGCCGGTCAGGCCCGAGACGAATCTTCCTCCGCGAATTTCGCCCCGCGCCTCCATTCGGCGGAGTACCGGCAACAGATCCCGCCAGGGCGCCGCGAGTGTTTCGCGAACCAGCAGATCACGCAGCAGGACGCCCCACCGGATCAGTAACTGGCGCGCGAAGCGCTGGAGCCGCTCCTCTGCGCTCATTGCGGCTCCGGCGTGAGAGAGCAGCGCCCATCGTCCCGCTGAATGGCGCGGCCGTCTCTTGCTATCGCGGCCCTCACCGCGGCGGCGTTTTGGATCGATCAGCGCCCGAAGATTATCGAATCCATCCGCGGTGACGAATCCTCCCGCCAACAACTCCCAAAGGGCGTCTTCCACTTCGCTCGAAAGGCGCGAGGTTTGCCGCACCAGGTCGACGAAGAAGCTGGCTCCGTTTCGTTCCAAAGCCAGCAGCACATCGCGAGCCGGGTGCGAGAGCCCCGAGGAGTCCGCGGGATGAGCAGCGCGCATCAGCCAGTCCGCGTCTTCGCGCAGGAAAAGAGTTACCGGAGCGATGCGAGTGGGCCGCACACGGCGATTCTGCTCCACGGCGGGATGCGGGGATACCCTCGCCCACATGACCTCGCCGGAAAAACAGAGCTCGTCGAGAAACTCGGGATCATAGTTCGCGATTCTGCGCGCGAGGATTTCGGATTCCCATGCAACCGCGGGGATCTCATATCCCTGCAGCTGCCGGATGATTTGCAGGGTTCCATCAGCCCCATGCAGTTGGCTACCCCGCGAGACATGCTGCCAGACCTGCAAAAAGCGTTCGAAGTCGATAGCCGTTACCGGTTCGATTTCGCGCCGCAACCGCCCGAGGGTGGCGCGATGAATGCGAGCCAGAATGCGGCGGTTGCACCACTCGATTTCTTCCTCTGCGCTGCGCTCGTCATTTGGGTTGCGTTCTCTCTCTGCGTTGCGGAAGCGCCCCCGGAGCACCTGCCCTTGCGCTTCAAGCCCGAGGAGCGCCGCTTCCACCGCATCGCGAGGAAACGCGAGTTTGGCCGCGAGAGCGGAAGCCGTTATCGGTCCAATCGAATCCATCCAGCCACTGACACATGCGTTAACAGCGGCATTCGGATCGCCAGCCAGGGATAGACGCTCCGTGGCAACCCAAAAGGCAGACCCGTTCTCGTCAATCCTCGAAGCACGTCCGGTCGCCGCGAGCTCCCCAAAGAATGCCTCCCATTCCTCGACTGGCGGCATTCGTACCAATGTGAGCAAGGCATCGTGCAGCTCATCGGCATC
>Ga0302325_10034972_pt1 | contig 10275 bp, 7 predicted proteins | sample Palsa_T0_2_FD_201948 | JGI IMG/M metagenome (GOLD analysis project Ga0302325, IMG submission 201948) | Peat permafrost microbial communities from Stordalen Mire near Abisko, Sweden - Palsa_T0_2 | ecosystem: Environmental > Terrestrial > Soil > Palsa > Peat permafrost | place: Sweden: Abisko...
CATGGTTCGATTGAATGTATCACGGCTGGTTGTCTCGAACGTGAGCCCGGTTTGCAAATGATCTTGCAGATTTTCCCCCACCCCTTTCAAGTCGTGAACAACATCGATGCCAAGCTCTTGTAGTAACCGGCCGGGTCCAACGCCCGATAGTTGCAATAGCTGCGGCGAGTGAAGCGCGCCGGCGCTCAAGATCACCTCTCGTGTGGCGTCGACCGAATGCGGTTGCCCGCCAACTTCAAAGGTGACGCCCCTCGCTTCCTTGCCCTTGAAGTTGATCCGTGTCACCGTCGCTTGGGTGATGATGAGCAGATTTCGCCGATTCCGGCTGGGCTTGATATAGGCCTCTCCGGTGGAGGATCGACGACCCCTGCGAGTGTTATGCGGCGTATAGCCGCCACCTTCAGCTGACTGGCCATTGATATCGGGGTTGCGACCCACACCGATTGCCGCTAGTGTTGCGATAAACGCGTCTGCCAATGGGTTCTTCCAGCGTGCATTCTCCACGCCAATCGGCCCCGTATCGCCATGATACGAGTCTGCTCCGCCCATCCAGCTCTCGAGCTTGCGAAAATAGGGCAGTACATCTTCGTACGACCAGCCAGGCGCCCCGGCGTCTGCCCACCCGTCATAATCCAGTCGCAAACCACGGATATAGATCATGCCGTTGATGGCCGTTGATCCGCCGATTACCTTGCCGTGCGTCAATGCGTATCGCCGATGATGGAGTTCAGGTTCAGGGGCGGTATCGAAGTTCGACACGTATCGTTCGTCGGTAATCGTCTTTGCAAAACCCAGGGGAATCTTTGTCCAGATGGTCTCGTCCTCACCTCCGGCCTCAAGAAGCAACACAGTCACCTGCGGGTCCTCAGTCAGCCTCGTGGCCACTATGGCGCCCGCAGCACCCGCGCCGACGACGATGTAATCAAAGCGTTGCCTTGTCAGATCCATGCGGGTGCCTTACGGAGTCTTGCGTGCTGCCATTGATAGGACGGGATTGCCGGCCTGCGCTGCACCATCCGGCTTATTCAAAGTGAACGCCTAGAGTCACACCAAAGGTGCGTGGAGGAGCCTGCTGTTGCGCGTCGCCGATCGGGAAAGCGACCGTTTGACGCGTTATGTAGTAGGTCGCATCTGTGAGGTTCTTTATCCATAGGTTCGCGCGGAAGCGGCTGCCGACAGGCACCCAGGCGACGCTTGCGTTGATCAGCGTATATGATGGTTGCGTGAGACGATTGGCGGTGTCCCAATAGAAACCACTATTATATTGCGCGCTGATCGTCGGACTGAATTCGCCGATGCCGGTTTGCACCTGATAGGTTGCACCGAGGTTGGTGAGAATCGTGGGCGAAGCGAGGGTCGTATTGCCAACCGCGCTGGCGGGGGGTGAGGCGACACCATTGGAGTTTTGCGAGACTTGGTCGGGGTAGTCCACATAACGCCCGTGCAGGTAAGATATCCCGCCCGTAATATCCAGCCCCTGTACGACGGCGAGCTCGAAGTCGCCCTCAGCACCAGGAATATGCGCACGCGCCGCATTGAAAACGGAGACGCCGCCCAGAACGGCGGTGCTGATCTGTAGATTCTGGTAGTCATAGTAAAAGGCGGCCGTGTTCAATCGCAACTTGTGATCAAACAGTACCGTCTTCAGTCCAATTTCTGTGGCATTCAGTTCTTCGGGTCTGAATGTGTTACCCGGCATAAGAAGATTGTATCCGCCGCTCTTAAAACCGGTGTTGTAGGACACATAGCCGACGATATCGGGCGCAAAGTGCTGATCTACCGCAACGCGGTAGGTCAGTTTGTCAACACTCTGCGCCAGATCCAAGCCCCCCGCAGGGAATGTGAAGTATTGTTTCTCATCCGTGTACCGCAGCCCAGCGGTGATGTCGGTGGCGTCCAACACCTTCAGTGTTCCCTGACCGAACCCCGATATGGACTTGGTGTGTTGTTGGTCGAATGGCAATGCCACTGCACCGTCGAGAAGGAACGGATCATAGCTGCCCTTGGCATTATAGTAATACGAGCCCGCGATCCATTGAATTGCCGTGTCCGCGTGACTTTTGATCTGAATTTCCTGAGACATATTGTTGGCTCTCGGGAACAATAGGACGTCTGCCGCGGGGACTACGCTGATATCTTCATCGAGGTCATAACGGACGCGCGTGAAGCGATAAGCGGAGATACTAACGATGTCGACGGGACCCGCCGCCTGATCGGCGCGTAGGGAGACACCGCCGGTGTCCACTCGATTGCGGTCGTTCACGTCGGCGTCGCTGTTGTACCGCCCGGGATAGCCACTACCGTCAAGCGGTGATGTAGTGCCTTGAGGCTTTTGATAGGCGTCGGTATTCGTCAGGCTCGCGTAGTCGGCGGTCAGGCGCAAAGTGGTGTTCGTGGGCAAATCGACCAGCCACTTGTTTCGCAGGCTGTAGTTGCCTCGGGCCTGTTGGTAGGTCGGGTCGCCGTTGAATAGATTGTGGCCCCAGCCTAAGCGCTGATTTGCGTAAGAGGCTGAAAGATCGACCGCCACATTGTCGTTCAAACCGGCTGTTCCATAGCCGGACACGCCGACATAGTCGTAATTGGCGTAGGTGGCGGAAAGATCGAGACTCGCCTGATGCGACGGGTCGCGGGTTTCCACCTGGATTACTCCGCCGGTCGTATTGCGGCCGAACAGCGTGCCTTGAGGCCCCTTCAACACCTCCACCTGCTTGATGTTATCAAGGGAAAATAGATTGCTCTCAGGTGCCGCAATATAAACCCCATCGACGTACACCGCGACCGGTGATTCGGAAGTGGGGTCGAAAAGGTTGGATCCGACACCCCGCAAATACGGCGAACCGACGTTCGCTACTTGGTTGAACACCAACCCCGTCGTCACAAGTGGCAGATCCGACATCGACGTCACGCCGGCGTTTGTCAGATGCGCAGAAGAAAAGGCTTGCACGGACAAGGGAACATCTTGCAGCCGCTCGTCGCGCTTTTGTGCAGTGACCACAATCTCTTCGAGTCCAGTCACTTCCCCCATGGGAGCGGCGGCCGTCTGCGCAAAAGACAACCCATTGAGCGCGCAAGCTGCCACCAGGGTGAGTGCGACCGTGATCGCCGCCCGGCGAGACTTGCCATAGGCCTCGATAGCATCAATGACGCCGGCGGTGCACCGCCGTAAAGCCGGCGCCGTGTTGGCGCAGCTAGATCGCCGGCCACTCTGTACGTCTGTGTACATCGCCAAACCCCCATATTTCAATGATTATAGTTCACTCGGCGCCGTAAATGACTCTAGCGTATTAGCGAATTACTTTAAAGTCACCGGCTTGTACGACTATATCACTACGATGGGTGGTACGTGCAAGTACTCCATTGGAAAACGTCGGCGGGTGAGCACAGATCGCCTAGAATGCGGCGGCGGGCGCGGAGGCCGGTAACCGACCCCAGGCTACCGGCAGGGTATGCCGCAATGTCGACCGCGGTCGTGCGCAAAAGCTAGGGTTTTCGCGCTCCCGCGAGGCGCGCAGGGTCGTAATCGGGATCTTCCAGCAGTCTTTGTTTGTTCCCACGCCCCTGCCTGGAGAAGAGGTGTCATCAGACATGGCCGCGCTGCCTTATTAAGAAGCCGCTTCGCCGCCGCGAGACCCTTGGGACTTTTTACAGCGACCTCGCCTGCAAATTTGAGTGCGTCTTCGCGAAAGCTCGGCCTTACCGCAGTTACAATCCCATCATTAGAAGTGCTTCCTCAGCACTGATCTTGCGCGCAATGCAAATTAGTTCCCGGGCAATATCGTCTCGAACGAGACCGCGCAGCAATAAGCTTGCTGCCATGTCAGGCACAAGGCTCCAACGCATTTCCATTACCGAGATTTGCGCATCTGGTGCGTAGTAACGCGGATCGGCACCGAGTTCGATCTGTAAGCCTCCACCGAAAACACTGCCATGTGATGCTGCAATGACCGGCACAGGTAAATCCCGCCATGCCAGTGCAGCGCGCTGAAATAGATTAGCGTCTGCGTACGTTTGCTGCAGAAATTCGCTCCCGACCCTCGTCATAGGCAAGCGCATCGGCCTCGGCCTGATCAAGTCCGGGGGAAAACAGGGCCCTTCTCCTGAAGAACCACGGCCCTTACGCAAGGTTGCTCCTCAATCCACTTCGCTGCGGCATTCAATCCAGGGCAGCAAATCTTCTTAGGTCCAAGGCGTTCATCTTGTCAGGCCGAGTCAGGCGCACATCCGCCACATGATCCAGCAACGACGTGCTGACGCGTTCATCAATTGTATGGGAAGAGCTCCGCATTACTGAGGTCGGCGCCAGCTCGTTGCGAGCATGAAGGACTGTTCGGCGATGGGACATGGAACGTCATCGGCGAGCCTTCTTCGGGTTGCAGTGACTCCACTACACCAAACAGTAGGCTGACTTGACTGTGCATTAAGCTATACTACCAAGTCAAATCGCGGTTTGCCGGTTGCAATTGACGTAGGAACTGCCATGGCACGTTGGAAGAATGCTTCACACCTCAACGAATTTCAGCTCAAACGAGATACGGTACTGCGTGAGAGTGGCCGTATCTTCAATCGAGAGGGATTTCACAACACGTCTCTAGATGATGTTGCAAATCATTTAGACGTGTCCAAGGCCACGTTGTATAACTATGTTAAGGATAAGCAGGAAATGCTGTTCGAGTTCCATAAGATGGCGCTCATCATCGGCGATGAGGCCATGGAGACGGCGCGAAAGGTCGAGGCCAATGGTGCCGGAAAATTGCGCGTTGCGATTCGTGAATATATTGCAATGGTCACCGAACGGCTCGGCGGGTATGGGGTGATCGCTGAGCTGGGTGCTCTCAAGCCATTGGACCGGCAGGAGATCATCGCCGGGCGGGAGCGCTTCGATAAACGCTTCGTTGCTCTGCTCGCGATTGGCGTCAAGGACGGTAGCCTGCGTCCAATTGATCCAAAAATGGCTGTGTTCGCCTTCATGGGTGCCTTGCAAACAATTCCTAATTGGTTCTCACCCAACGGACGCCTATCAGGTGCGGAAGTGGCGGAGCGCATGACCGATCTGCTCATGAATGGAATGGCAACGACCCCGGCGTCCGTTTCGTCCGCTCAGCGATCCAACCCGTTGTCCACACTTAAAGCATAAGTCTCATGGCACGATGGAATAATTCGACACAGACCGACGAAGAAGTGAACCGCTTAAAACGCGAAGCAGTGCTTCGCGAAAGCGGCCGATTATTTAGCCGTCATGGATATCACAATACCTCACTTGAGAATATCGCCGCCGCTTTGGGAGTCTCCAAGGCGACTCTCTACAACTATGTCAGAGATAAACAGGAAATCCTTTTTACATTTCACAATATGGCAATGTCTATCGGCGAGCGCGCGGCTGACGCAGCTGAACAGAGCGGCCTCAACGGTGCCGGTAAGATCAAATTTTCCATCGCCACCTATATCGCCGACGTCAGCGCCGAACTAGGGGGTTATGGGGTGATAGCGGAAATCGGTGCGCTCAGGCCGGCAGATCGAAAAATAGTGGTCGACCGCCGACATAAGTTGGATCGCCGCTTCATTCGCATGGTAGAAGAGGGTATTGCCGACGGAAGCCTGCGCTCAGTAGATCCAGGGATGGCTGTGTTCACATTTCTTGGCGCGTTGCAGCTCGTTCCCAATTGGTTCTCGCCCGATGGGCGATTGACGGGTCGCGAGGTTGCCGAGGCGACAGCCGACATTCTGGTCTATGGAATGGCTGTTCAAGTTCCAGTGGATATGTCCGCTGCACCGGACCAGCCCTCCGATTCCTTGCTCACGGTTCATAAGCGCGCAAAAAAGTCATTGAAAGCACGTAAATAAAGCCGCTTACGACTCAGTTCGTGGTGAAATGGCAGTCACTCTATTGACTATAGAGTCAACATTGTCCTTAATCCGGGCTACCGTGCTATTTACCCGATCGCACGAGCAACCCGGAAAGGAATCAGCCATGCATCTACAAGGTAAAACAGCGCTTGTGACCGGTGCGTCGTCGGGCCTTGGCCTTGCGACCTGTCGAGCGCTCTCGATCGCCGGGTCTCGCATCGTCGCATTCGACTTAAATAGCGAGCGGCTGGTTGCCCTAAAGATCGAACTGCGGTCAGGGGTCTCGATTCACGTGGTAGACGTTGCGGATGAGACAAGCGTCAGACACGGAATAGCCGCCGCGCGCGAGGCGTTCGGAACAATAGATATTGCCGTCAACTGCGCTGGAGTGGGTGATGCGGCAAAAACAGTGTCGCGCGGTCAACCATTTCCTATCGAGAAGTGGAACAAAGTTATCGGAATCAATTTAACCGGCACATTCAACGTGATCCGTTTCGCGGCCGTTGTGATGTCAGAGAACGACGCAGACCCGGTGACGGGAGAACGCGGCGTGATCATTAATACGGCATCCGGGGCGGCAACACAGGGACAGGCAGGGCAGGCGGCGTATAGCGCCAGCAAGGCGGCCATCATTGGTCTTACGTTACCCGTTGCGCGGGATTTAGCGCCGCATGGGATCCGCGTCGTAACGGTATCTCCTGGGCTATTCGAAACTCCGATGGTTGCCACCCTGCCTTCTCAAGTCGTGCAGTCTCTCGTAGACAAAGCAATTTTATTCCCCGCTCGCATGGGTCATCCCGATGAGTTTGCTGCTTTGGTACGCCATATCGCAGAGAACTCGTATCTCAATGCAACCACCATTGACTTAGACGGCGGCGCGCGCATGACAAGTCGTTGACGTTCCAACGCACTCGGTATTGACCCTAAAGTGAGTTTATCAGACAGTGTATTCATGTTATAGGCGGTTGCTTCTCAACCCTAAGGATTTTCTTATGCCCGCCGGGATCTGATCCAAACGATCCTCGAGGAGGGCGGCCGCCTCACTGCCGAACTATTTGGGGGCGCACTTGAGGCTCCGTTGCATTAAGGGGCATTGTCGTACAATTCGGGCGTCTACTCAGATTGAATGTGCCCGGATTGTGCCTTGATGTGCGTGGGAAGGGGTCGGCAAGACGTTGCGCTCTAATGAAACGGGGTTTACCAAGTCGGTCCTGCCAGGCGATGAAATGACGGTGAAAGCGTAACGCGGATCTTGCGTAACTGATTGCGCGGCTCGCGCGATCCACAATACAGCGGCGCAAAGACGCCATTAGTTGTCGGGTCGCCGCAAAAGAGTGCGCGCGCAAGTTACTAAAAGCTTACCGCGTTGACTTAATTTGTCTAGGGCGACGGGACGCACGCACAGTGGGTATGTGGTAGTGGAAGATTCTTTGTGAGGTTCACCGATGAGCAATCGTGAAGTGGTGGTTTTGAGCGCGGCCAGATCGGCGATCGGCACTTTCGGGGGGCGCTGGCTGAGATCGAACCAGCGGAACTCGCCAGCACCGTGATGAAGGAAGCAATCCAGCGCTCTGGTGTCGATCCGAAAGCTATCAACTATGTCACGGTCGGAAATACGATACCGACCGAAGGCCGTTTCGCGTACGTGGCGCGCGTAGCGTCGATTCAGGCTGGGTTGCCGATGGAGTCGGTGGCCATGTCGGTCAATCGACTCTGCTCATCGGGCCTGCAAGGTATTGTGACCACAGCGCAAAATATCCTGCTTGGCGATTGCGATTATGGGGTGGGCGGTGGCGTCGAGGTGATGAGCCGTGGCGGTTATCTGTCATCCGCGATGCGCGCCGGCGCACGCATGGGGGATACCAACCTGATCGACATGATGATCGCGACGTTAACCGATCCGTTTGGCGTGGGTCACATGGGCATTACCGCCGAGAATCTCGCCCACAAATGGGCCATCACGCGCGAGGAACAGGACGCATTCGCGGCGGAATCCCATCGCCGCGCGGCGGCAGCGATCGCTGCAGGATATTTCAAGTCGCAGATCCTGCCCATTATCAAGAAAACGAAAAAAGGCGATATTGTCTTCGACACGGATGAACACGTGAAGGCCGGCACGACATGCGAGACCTTGGCGAAGATGAGACCTGCCTTTAAGAAGGACGGATCGGTAACCGCGGGCAATGCCTCAGGCATCAACGATGGGGCGGCGCTTTTCGTGCTGGCCGACGCGGCGGTGGCTGTGGCCGCCGGGCACAAGCCGATTGCACACATCGTCTCGTACGCAGTAGCTGGCGTACAGAACGAGATTATGGGCGAGGGGCCTATCCCGGCCTCAAGGATCGCACTAAAGAAGAGCGGTCTAAGGTTGGATCAGATGGACGTAGTCGAGAGCAACGAGGCGTTCGCGGCCCAAGCCCTTGCCGTGGCGCGCGGCCTCGAACTCGACAGCAAGAAAACCAATCCGAATGGCGGGGCGATCGCCCTTGGTCACCCAATTGGCGCGTCCGGTGCCATTCTCGCCACCAAAGCAGTGTACGAGCTACATCGAATCAGTGGCCGCTACGCGCTGGTGACGATGTGCATCGGCGGTGGCCAAGGCATCGCGGCGATATTTGAACGCATCTGACCGAGTACCGAATCAGGCATCGGGGAATGCGGCTCCGTACAACATCAAAAGAAGCACGAATGAGTGGTTAGGCCGTTCTAGTCCCGCAGTTTGAGTTCCGAGAAATTATTTGCGATATCCCAACGACAGGTAAACTTCAGGAGGGACGATGTCAGAGGTTAGTTCCCCAACCGATGCATTCAAGCCGAAGAAGTCCGTTGCGCTGTCCGGTGTGGCGGCCGGGAACACAGCACTCTGCACGGTGGGCCGGACCGGGAATGACCTGCATTATCGCGGCTACAACATCCTGCATTTCGCGACCGAGTGCGAATTCGAGGAAATCGCCTATCTGCTGATCCACGGGAAACTGCCGAATCGGCCTGAGCTCGGGGCGTACAAGGCGAAGCTGAAATCGTTGCGCGGATTACCTGCGGCCGTGGCCGCCGTGCTGGAGCAATTGCCGGCCACCAGCCATCCGATGGACGTGATGCGCACCGGCGTCTCCGCCTTGGGCTGCTGCGAGCCGGAATCGCCGGGTCACCTCGCCGATGGCGCCCGAAACATCGCCGACCGCTTGATCGCCAGCTTAGGGTCGATGCTGTGCTACTGGCACCATTACTCGACGACAAGGCGGCGGATCGACGTAAGCACCGATGATGACTCGATCGGCGCGCACTTTCTGCACCTCTTGCACGGCCGCAAGCCCTTACAGGAGTGGATACGCGCGATGCATACCTCGCTCACGCTGTACGCCGAGCATGAGTTCAACGCCTCGACCTTTGCCGCACGGGTGATCGCCGGCACAGGCTCGGATCTGTATTCGTGCATCACCGGCGCCATCGGCGCGCTGCGCGGGCGGAAACATGGCGGCGCCAACGAGGTCGCTTACGAGATTCAGGCGCGATACGCCAGCCCCGATGCGGCGGAGGCGGACATCCGCCGCCGGGTGGCCGAAAAGGAAGTGATCATCGGTTTCGGCCATCCGGTGTACACCGTGGCGGATGCGCGCAACGAGGTGATCAAAGAGGTCGCCAGGCACTTGGCGGAGCAGTCGAAGGATCTGCGCGCATTCTTGGTTGCCGATCGGATCGAGTCGGTCATGAAACAGACCAAGAATTTGTTTGCGAATCTCGATTGGTTTTCCGCCGTGTCCTACCACCTGATGGGCGTGCCGACCGCGATGTTCACGCCGCTGTTCGTGATCAGCCGCACCACCGGTTGGGCGGCGCATGTCATCGAGCAACGCGAGGACGGCAAGATCATCCGTCCCAGCGCCAACTACGTCGGGCCGGAGGATCTCAAGTTCATTCCCCTGGCGCAGCGCGCCCTTAGCGCTGCCCCGAGGTTACCTTCAGGTCGCACGATATAAAATCCGCCGAAAGCCCCGCCCCCGATCAGCTACTCGCCTCGATCGCGGATTACGCGCTGAGCTTCGACATCAAGAGCGGGATTTGACGTTGCCGCCACTCCCAACGCTCGAACGCTTTCATCCCCTCTCAATGGCGATCGCCGTTGACCGGAACATGAGTTTCCTTGCCTGTGCCAAGAATGTGACCAACTCAGATTGAGTGTGCCAGGATTGTGCCTTGGTGTGCCTGGGAAGGGGTCGGGTTCCGTTGCATTAACGGGCATTGTCGTACAATTTGGGCGTCCACGAGGCGCCCAAATGACCAAGCCTATAGCGCGAGATCTCATTTACCGCCGGCGCCGCTTCGATGCCGAGGTCATCGAGCTGTGCGTCCGCTGGTACATCACCTACCGATTGAGCTATCGGGACCTCGTGGCGATGATGGCGGAGCGGGGCATTAGCGTGTCGCACA
>Ga0302325_10034973_pt1 | contig 10275 bp, 15 predicted proteins | sample Palsa_T0_2_FD_201948 | JGI IMG/M metagenome (GOLD analysis project Ga0302325, IMG submission 201948) | Peat permafrost microbial communities from Stordalen Mire near Abisko, Sweden - Palsa_T0_2 | ecosystem: Environmental > Terrestrial > Soil > Palsa > Peat permafrost | place: Sweden: Abisko...
AAGCCTCTCTTCGGGACTGCGCAGCAAGGAGGGTCGTCGCGATTGGGGAAAGCCACATGGCCCCGGGCGTCGTCGTCGTGTCCAGAACGACCGTGTCGTCGTTGTGGACAGCACGGACGATCTCGGGACCGATCAACACCAGGGGGATGTCGCGGGACCGAGCGAGAATCGCCGCATGCGATGCGCGTCCGATCGCCCGATCGGCGTCGCCCGCGGCGGCCACGATTCCGACCACACGCGTTGGGAGCGACGCCACGACGGAGGGAGTCAGCGCAGACGTGACGAGCACGCGGTCGCCGTCGCGACCCTCCAAGCACCTTTCCACGGATCTTTCGTCGTGCGCGAGTCCGTCAAGAAGGCGCGCGCGCGCATCGGCCAGCAGGTCGGTCGAGGCGACCGAAGTCGCCTCATTGACGGAATCCTCGGCGCGCTCCCCAGCGTCGACTTGCTCGAGGAGCGCGGGCCGCAGCTCGGACAGGATCGCGATCTCCGGCTCGAAAAGCTCGGCCTCCGCACGTGGAAGCAGGCGAACCATCTCCTCGACCCCGCTCGCGGCCCTCGTGATGGCACGGTCGAGTCGCAGGTGCTCCCGCGCGATCGTGGTGACCGGACGTGGCGCCGGGTCGCTCGCCCAAACGACAGCTCGACCGATGGCGATCCCCTCGACGATCGCCAATCCGAGCTCGGGCCCTTCCGCTGTAGTCCCCTCTCGCATGGCTCACCTGGGCGTGCGACGTCCCTTCGCGGGGCGAGCGATTGGGGAGCATACGCCATGCCTCAGTCCGCAACGACTGAGGTCGGCGCGGTGGCCTGCTCAGGGTTTCACGCTGCCGGCGGCGTCGCCGCCCTGGCGCCGCGCCAACATGCGGAGCGCCTGCTCGACGAGTGCCTCTACAATAACCGGCTTGCCGAAGAAGGCATCGCACCCCGATTCAATCGCCTCATGGCGGAGCGGCTCCGAAGCAAGGCCACTCACAGCGAGGATCGCGACGTTCCGCTCGCGCTCGAGAGCGCGCAGCACGCGCGCCACACTGAACCCGCTGACTCCGGGGAGGATCAAATCGAGCACGATGACATCGGGATGGGAAGACCGCGCCAGATCGAGACCTTCTTCTCCGGTTGCTGCCTCGGAAACGACGAAACCGGCGGCCTTGAACTCGTACGCGAAGACCTCACGCGACTCCGGCGCGTCTTCGATCACGAGCGCCCGAGGGGCGCGACCCCGCGAGCCGGAGGCCTTCGGATCCAGGGGATATGAGCCGCAAGTCGACATCGGTCGGCTGTCGTTCGTGCTGGGAACGTGCCGAGGCTTCTTCGATGGCCCGTCTTGGGCTTTTCGTTCGCGAATCGCGCCGATACTTCCCTGATTGGAGCTAGTAGATCACGGTGTGGCGGCTCTCGAGCGTGGGCTCATCAGAGACCCCAGGCCCGCACCGATGGCGGCCGCGACGAGCATGGACGCGTACGGATGTTTCTCGATGCGACGGCGCAATGCCGCGAGCAACGAGGCGTCATGGTCCCGGGAGTCCTTGCGTTCCGTCGACGACAGGACCCGTGCGGTGCCCATGCCTGCCCCCTCGGCGCGCTCCTGGTCTGGCCCGGGGGCGCCAAACATCGACATCTTCTTCCCGCACCGCCCGTACCAACGGAGGTACGCCGATGTCCCCGTGCCGATGCCTTGGCGACGGGCAGATTCGGATACCCGACCTCGAAGCCATGCGAACGGGGGGAGCCTTTCCGTCACGCTCGAGACATCTCGCCACGCAAAAATGCCCCCGCGTCACGGTTCTTGTCAGACCCGCCGGGCACAACAGGGGCACGAACCCTGCACGGCAGCGTCCGCACCTCGACCGGGTGGCAGCGCTCACGTGATCGGCCAGGCGTGTGCCCTGCTCGGCACGACGGGGCCGTCGAGATTGACCGCGCACGCGGCGTAGGAGAGCTGCTCCGTCAGCTGTATGTCGCGCAATACGTCGAGGACCGACCTCCGACGTCGTTTCGTCCGGGACGAGTGGCCCCACCAGCCAATCTCGACGCTCAAGGGCCCGCGTATCCACTTCCTGGCTTGTTGACGACCCTCGCGCCGGTCACATGCAAGCCGGTATGCCGGTCGTCTTGCCGCTCTGGAGTTGCGCTTCGCAGGTCGAGATGTAGGTGCTCTGGTCGGAGGCGGACGGGGCGAGCTCGCACGTGGAGCTCGAGAAATTCGAGCACGTGCTCGCGTCGCCCATCATCGCGGCGCAGCATGTCTGGGCCTTGTCGCACGCCGAGCAATCCGCCCCGGCATCGCCGCTGCTCGACCCTCCTGACGACGAGCCGCTGCTCGAGGACCCGCCGCTGGAGGACCCGCCATCCGTGGTGCCCTGGGTCGAGCCGCCTCCCCCGGATGAACTACTGCACGCGACGCCCGCGGCGAGAGCGGCAAGACCAAGAAGAACGCACGTCCGCATCGCGTGTACCTACCACAGCCGTCGTGTCGTGACGCGCCCTCATGGTCGGGCCTGCGACTTGCGTGTGTCCCGCCGGGCGCGTAGGCGGGAGGCATGGACCCTTCAGACGCCGAACTCGCGTGGATCGTTGATCGACTCCTGACGCTTGAGCAGCGGATAAGGGCTCCGAGGGGTCAAACCGAGTTTCCGAAGAGCACCATCGCCAGCACCTGGAAGGCCACGAACCCGCCGGACCGAGTCCGAAAGATCCTCGACGCCGTGAAGTAGCCCATCACCTGTCGCGACCGGCGCCCGCTTCGCGCATCCCTCGAACCCGCTACTCTTCTCCCTGGATGATGTGCCCCACCTGCGACTTGCCGCTCGAGGCCGGGACCGTCGGCGGACAGCCGTTGGGCGCTGAGACACCTTGGATTCACTCGTTGGTGTATCAGTCCGCCGTCATCGTCGTGGGGGCCCAGGCTGTTGGCTGCGCCGGCGAGTACTGTCAATCGGGACCGCACGGCGGCACCCGGTGCGGCCACGTATCCGGACCGGCTGACCCTGCGGGTTGGCGTCCGCAGAGCGCAGCTCCCCTTGCGTCGACCTCGACCTCGACCTCGACCAGCGCCAACCGGCCGCGCCTTGGCCGTTTCCTCCGCCCGTCATCACGGGTACCGCTGGGGACGCCGGTGTCGATGCCGCTGCACACTAGCCGTCAGCCGCCGTCGGGTGTGATCGCGTAGCTCTGGCAGAAGCCGACATCGACGACAATCGGCTGCGTAGGGGCGCAGCTCGCATCGACGCAGCTCGCGGTGGTGCAGTCCGCGGCCTCGGTGCACGCCGAACCGAGGGGACCAGGAAGCACGCACTTGTGTTCGTCGCTGCACGCGAGCGGGGGCCGGCACCAGGTCGTGACCTCGTCACACGCCTGCCCCTGGCCCACGTACGGGATGATCGTGCATCGGGGCCCACCGTCGGCCAGCCCATTGCACAGCGTAACGCCTGCATCGCTCGGCACGCATTCGTTGTCGTTGTTCGTGTCGGGTACACACCGAGCCCCCGGCGGGACGGTCCCCACGAAGGCTTGCGCGCAGGTATTCGATGTTGCCGGGTGAACAATCTCGCAGTTCTCGACGGTCAGGTTTCCCGTCCGGTTCTGGTAGAAATTCACGCAGCCGGCGGCGGCGACTGGATCGTAGATGAGGTTCGGGGAAGCCACCTCGGGCGCGCACCAGGCCCTGACCTGCGAGAGACAGTTCGCCGGGTCGGTGCCCGCGTCCAGTGAATCGCAGCAAGGAAGAAGCTGCGTGCAGAGACCAGAGGCAATGGCGTCGCAGAAGTCGCTCTCCTGGACGGTATCCGCGTCGTTCGTTGGTGCCGTGGACGTGCTCGAATCGGAGCCGGTGCCGCCGTCCGAGGTGGTGCTGTTACCGCCGCCTTCGGTGGAGGCGTCGGAGCCTGCACCACTCGCGCCGGAGCCTGCGCCACAACCCCACCAGCCGAATCCGCCGAAAGCGGCGGCAAGAACGCCAATCGCACTGGTCCGACGACGGATGTTCATCGGGCAGTTTGCTCGTCGTCTTCGTAGGCGTCGACATCGAAGACCAGCTCGGCGCGCAGTCGCGCGGTCTGGGCGACGAGGTCGCTCGATTGAGGAGAGTCTTCCATCGGTCCCTTCGACATGGCTTACGCGCGAAGCTTTTCAGCCCCTTCATCGCACCCCGGACCGCCAGACGGTGGCAGAGCCAGGGTGAGGACCTCGATCTCGGGCAGGGCACGGCGGATTCTTGCCCGAGCCACGGCGGGGTCGAAGCTTCCGTTGAACCAGACGACGACAGCGTAGATCGCGGCGAAGCACACCGCGAACGTCCCTCCACACGCCGCCGCGAGCCCGGCGAGAGCCTCGTAGAGCTTCCTCCAGACCGGATCGTCGGGACCGAGGGCCACTCGCACAAGCATACCTTGCCGATGCGGACCACATCCGAGCGCTAGGAGGAAAAGACACGGCCGGAGCGCAACAAGAGGAAGCCTCAGCGGAAGGCGCGGCGTTATAGCAGCCGAGCCACGCCACCGGAACGTCTAGGACGCGCGGGCAAACCCGGACCACATCGCCCTCAACGCCCAGACTCGGCGCACGAGGAGACAGTGAAGCCTTGTCAGCTCCACTCAGCGATTCGCTTTATGCATCGCCGGAGGCTGTCGCTGCGCAATGCCGCTCGCTTCCAACTCCACTCGGAGCCGGCAAAGGCGCTGGCAACCTTGAAAAAGGTCCCAATGCCTTCGACATCCGCCAGTAGCCAGGCTTCGATCGCTCGATGAGCGATGCGGAAGCGCATCCCGGCACTCGGGTTTGGGAGCCGGGCACCTACGACCCTCGCTGCGCAATCCGCCTGGTGATCCAGGTCTCTGACAACGAGCCATGGCCCGAATTGGGCGGCCCTATTGAAGGCTTCCAGCTTGGCGTTCAGATGGTTGACGCCGCGCAATCCATGAATCGCGTGAACCTGGAGTCCGTGGTCGCTGACGATTCGACCGACGACGGATGCGTCGCTCATGCCTTCGACGGCAATCGTTATAGCCAATACCTTCGTCATTGACCGAAGAGCGCGAGCTGCGAGGCATTGGGTGGCGCCGTTCGCGGCAACACTGCGTCCGCAATCGTCATTCCGGCCGCAAGCAACGCCCGTACTTCGGGCATGGAAGACGCCAGATCAACAACCGTTCCCTCGCCCGACGGAGAGAGCTGCAGGACCTCTTCGCCGGCAATGCCGGGATCACCAAGTAGATCTACAGAGTGCGTCGTGAGAACGACCTGACGGCCCGACTTCCGACCGAGCCGGTTGAGCATCTGCGGCAAGTAGCGAATGACCGCCGTATGCAACGACAGCTGCGAGTGCTCGAACGCGCGGCGGGCCGCGAGAAGCTCATCGAGCGCGTGAGAGCGAGGGGGCTGGCCGCATTGTCGGAGCTGCATGCTCTTGCCCTCTGCGTGGGCGATGATGCAGGAGTCGAGGTGGCGATCGAGCCAACCGTCCAGGTCGACGGGGGTGACCGGGTTCCCGACTTCGCCGTGAGGCGACCGGGTGAGGCTTGGACCTATGTCGAGGTGACAGCGCCAAACGATTCCGAGAGCGCCGTTGAAGCGCGAGCAGCGGCCACGACCCTCGTACGGTCCCTGCCTGCCGTCGCGAGCGGCGTCGCGGCGCACGTGCGCTTCCGCGACGTGCCGACGGAGCAGGACATCGAGGAGGTCGGCACCGCACTCGCAGCGGCGTCTGTAGGGACGGTGGTTGACCGGCCGCGATTCGTCCTTGAGGTGACCGAAGCGACCGGCGTCATCTCCATCTCGGGGTCGGACGAGCGTGACCGTCCCATCTACGGCAGCATGGCCGGCCGGATGGAAGGCGATGTTCGTTCGTCCATCATGGTGCGCGTCCCCTACACGGACGAGCGCGGGCAAAAGATCCTCGACGCCGAAGCCAAGCAGATCCCGAAGGAAGGTCCCGGCCTAATCTGCCTGGTGACGGGACACGGGAAGCACTGGCGGGGTCTCATCGAGCGTTCCTTCTCGCCGACGATCCGCCGGAGGATCAGCGGTGCGCTGCTCCTCTTCAGTGGCATGGTCGGCAGCCATGACGGCTCGCCGCAGCTGCTGACCACCGGCAGGGTCCTGGTCAATCCGCACGCGCGGGCGCCGCTGCCAGACTGGCTGCGCGAGCGGCTCGAAGGTCTGCCGACCCGCTTCGGGTAGGCGGCAGCGACCCTTGGGACATGGCAACGGTCTGCGGGCCGGGACCGTTGAAGGGAACGGCTGCGGGAGCGCCTGCTCGTTCAACTCGACGAGCCGCGGCGGTATGAAGACGGCGTCGGAGCTTGCGAACGCTGCGAGCTGCCGCGGAAGCTCCAACGGCGTTTCTGAGCGATGCTCGTCCGCCGCTTCCACGCTACACTGAACTCACTGATGTCTGGCCACCTCGACCTTACGGACCTTCCTGAGGCCGTCGCACGCTTTGCGCAGGCCGAAGTGGCAGCCGGGCACTACGCCAGCATCGAGGAGGTGCTGACCGCCGGCGTCGAAGCCCTGCGCGAGCGCGCCGAGGCCGAGCAAGAGTGGCTCGACTATGCCAGGGACCTCTGGAAGAACCGGACGGCCGCCGCGGACCGTGGCGAGTTTTCGGAAGGGACTTCGGCGGAGATGATGGCGCGCATTCGCGCTCGCGTTGAACGTAGCGCGCCCTGACGGATGGCCCACGTTCGCTGGCTGCTCGCTGTCGAGGCGGACATCGAGCAAGTGCTCGCGTTCACGCTGAGGCGGTTCGGCTCGCGTAAGTACGACGAGTACGGTTCGCTGATCCTCGAAGCGCTGCAGGCGCTCGAGGTCGACCCACAAGCGGGCAAACGGCGGCCGGAAATCGCTCCCGAAGCATGGACCTACCACATCGCCCAGCCAGGAAGGCGCGCACGCCACCTGTTCATCTACAGGCTTCCGCGGGCCGACCTCGTCGAGGTGCTCGCGCTCGCATATGACGGCATGGATTTGCCCCGGATGTGGCGTACTCGCGAAGGCGCGGGGTAGGGGCTGGACGGCTCGGCCGGGTTGCGAAGAGGCGATGCCATCTCCGGCGCTGGGCCGACGACGGTTGCCTCTGGGAACCCGGCGAGGCCGACTCTCACTTGACCCGCGAGAGGTCTCCGTTATCGAAGCCGACTGTCAAGGCGGAAGCCTTCGCCAGGAACGCATCAGCCCCATCGGAAGCCCCTTCCCCGCCCGCCCCTCGGCCGCAGCGCAGCCGGCGCGCGAACAGTTCGTAGTCCGCTCGCCTTCCAGCGCGCACGATGTACACGTACTAGGCGTACGCCGCAACGCGGCTTCGGTCGATGATCGTTGGCACACTGACGGCATGAGTGCGCTCGAGCGCCATCGTCGAACGACGGCCGTATGATGGCTGAACGCAACATGCCCGCGGCCACGCGCTTGGAGTAATGGAGCCCCCTCCCGTGACCGCTCGGGTGCCATTGACGCCGTACGGGTATCACCGGCGCGTGCTCCCCGAGCCGCGACGACATGGCTGGTCCAATCGCCAGGTTGGTGCGCGTGATCGGTCCAGGACGTGGTCGGGCGTGCCGCCGAGCGTTCGCGTCGATGTCGCAGGGGTGTTGGCATTCGAGTCGCCGAGCGGCAGCTCACCCCGTAGTGTCCCAGAAGTCGATCGCGCGCGACTTTCGGCGGTGCGTCCTCCGCGATCGGGGTGGGCTATCGTCCGCCGACCGTGACATCCGCCGCTCCGCTTCAGTTCCTCGTCTTGCTGGTCGCCAGCTGGATCAGTCGCCGGCAGGGCGACGCGATCGAGTACTTGCGCGCCGAGAACCGCGTGCTGCGTACCCGGCTCGGGCCCAAACGTCTTCGCTTCGCCGATGCCGAGCGACGGCTGCTCGCCGAGAAGGGAAAGCCGCTCGGACGCAAGCTGCTGGCTGATGTGGCGTCGCTCGCAACGCCGGAGACCATCCTTCGGTGGTACCGCGAGCAGGTCGCTGCGAAGTACGACGGGAGTCGTATCCGCGTCAGTCCGGGCCGTCCAGCCGCCCGAGGTGACAAAGTCCAGCAGCTGCTCACGATGGCGCGCGAGAATCCGTCGTGGGGCTACACGCGGCTTCGCGGTGCACTCGAGAACCTCGGCTTCGAACTCGGACGGTCCACCATCCAGCGCATCCTCACCGAGCACGGCATCGAGCCCGCTCCGCTCCGGGGAAGGACGATGCCTTGGAAGACGTTTCTCAGGGCGCACTGGGGTGCCATCGCCGCAGCCGACTTCTTCAGCGTGGAGGTGCTCACGCGCGGAGGGCTCGTACGCTACCTCGTGCTGTTCGTCATCGACCTCAAGACCCGACGCGTTCACGTCGCCGGCGTCACCTGTGCGGCCGACGGGGCTTGGATGGCGCAGGTCGCCCGCAACCTCACCGACGCCGCGACGGGCCCGCTGACGGGCTTCGGGTACCTCATCGTCGATCGCGATCCCCTCTTTACGGCGCACTTCCGGACTCTCCTGCAAGCCGCCGGCGTTCAACTGCTGCGCCTGCCGTCGAGGAGCCCGAATCTGAACGCCTATGCCGAAAGGTTTGTTCGGTCGATCAAGTCCGAGTGCCTCAGGCACATCATTCCCCTCGGCGAACGTCATCTGCGCGCCGTCGTGCACGAGTTCGTGGAGCACTACCACGCCGAGCGCAACCACCAGGGGCTGGGCAACGTCATCCCCTTCCCCTCCCGGGATTCGGCCTCGGCCCTCGGCCGCGTCGGCCGACGCGAAAGGCTGGGTGGCGTGCTCTCGTTCTACGAGCGAAGCGCCGCGTGAATCCGGCGCGATCGAGAAGTGGAACACTACGGGGGTGTCCAAAGCGCGGATCTCGCGCAATAGCGCGCCGACGTCGTGTCGCGCCGGCACAACGAGAAACGTTCTGGCATCGATGCGAGCGCCATCGAGAAGATCCGAAAGGAGGCGTGTCATCCGCGCCGCCGAGCGCTGAACGTCCACCGCCGCTTCACGCGTTTCCGCATCGATGGCGCGATCCGCCAGAAACTGCGCACTCATCGAAATGGCGACGAGTGGGTTGCGTAACTCGTGCGTGACCATCGCGAGCACATCCTGATGGCGCTCGATCACCGCGCGTGAAAGGGCCTCTTTTGTTTCACCGAACACGCTAACGGCGTCGTCGATGCCGTGACGCTCCGTGGAAATATTTTCATCCGTCTCCATTTGGCGCTCGAGTGTTGTTGCACTCTCACTCTCCACGTTGGGTCGATCGCGCGACGTGACTGCGTCGTCCGACCGCTGTCGCGCGCGGTCCAGGATCGCGTCGGTATTCTCGCGTTCGTCTCGCATCGCCTCGTCCGCGGCGTGCCGCTCCTGTGCAACGGAGGCGTCTGGCGATGGCGCAGCAAGCCGTTCGGTGGCGAGAAGCCGGTCGGCGCGGTCACGGAACTTGAACAGTTGCTGGTCGACGATGAGCCGGTCGTGCTCGATGAGATCGCTAAAATCCCGCCGCGTTCGGGTCCTCATCGCCGCAGAGGTCGCGCGCTCGGCGCCAAGGCTAGCGTCTGTTCTTTCGCGCCCATCGTCGATGCTCTTGCGGATGCGATCCATGTCCTTCCCCCTATGGAGGTGCGTTGCACCTTCGATGATCCCCTCCAGTTCCGCAGCGTCCAAAGGAGGTTCACACGAATCGTCAGCGTCGATCGGGACGGCCGCCGACGCCAAGCAACGAGAGTTCGTCGCGCCGCAGACAGCCCAGCCGTGCGCCGACGATGACCGCCGCTGCCTCGGCGCTGAGGTCGTCCCCGCCGACCACTCGGCCCGCGCTCTCGGGTCACGACGGAGAGCCGAGCCTCTCGTCGGCGGCTGTGGGGGGGCCACCGGGGGGCGACAACTGCGCATGCCCGACTCGGAGGATCGCTCATCCTCCAAGGCGAGCACGATGCCCGGGGCCGCCTCGGGCGGCAACGATGCGGAAAACGGGCGATACGATGCGAAGAGCCCACATACGCGGCTTACCGGCTCGCGCTGGGAACTCCGGTTGACCTCCTCGAAGTGAGGACTGCTCTTGGGCTGCCCAATCCCAGGCTCCCTGTTCCTGTGGAAGAGCTTGTCAGGAATGGCACGAGCTTCGGTCCGAAGGAGCGCCGTCTTAGCCTGTAAGTTAGGCTTCCATGAAGCGCACGATCCTTCCGAGACGCCTGGTCGCGACGATCTTCGCGCTCTTGGGGCTGCTGGGGAGTGCTCGTGGCGCCGGGGCCCAGGGCAACGATCGGTCGGCTCCGGCCGGCGGCCGTTCGGCGCTCATGGGCAACACG
>Ga0302325_10034974_pt1 | contig 10275 bp, 10 predicted proteins | sample Palsa_T0_2_FD_201948 | JGI IMG/M metagenome (GOLD analysis project Ga0302325, IMG submission 201948) | Peat permafrost microbial communities from Stordalen Mire near Abisko, Sweden - Palsa_T0_2 | ecosystem: Environmental > Terrestrial > Soil > Palsa > Peat permafrost | place: Sweden: Abisko...
CTTGCGCTGCAAGGCCGCACCGCTGGCCGAAGCGGCGGAGGTCCACCGTAATACCGCTTGATTGCCATACATCGATTGCAGCGTCGGCGCCTGCCGCCGGCTGGCAATCCTCGTGTTCACCCTCGCGTCGCGGCTTGCCCGCCTCTGTTTCCCCTCGCTCGCTACGCTGAACATTTACATCACCTCCAGCGCGCCATCGTTGACGTTCACTTCCGAATCGCTAATCTGTACGCTGCTGCCGCCGCGCGTCAGGGTGATCCCGCTCGAATCGAGCGTCACCGTATTCTGGTTGGAATCCGAAATTGTGATCGAGCCGGCATCGTCGTCAAGCAGAATCTTCAGCGGCGACTTGGTGACGATAGCTTTCACCGTCGGAGTGGCGTCGGAGGGCTGCTCGCCGTCGCGCCAGTAGCATCCCACCCAGATGGGAAAAGACGGATCGCCGCCTTCGAATTCGATCCACACTCCCGCCCCTACTTCCGGCAAAAACGCCATCCCCACGTTCGGCCCGGCATACGGCACGCAGGCCATGCACCAGCCTGTGGGTTTTGTGCCCAGCACGGCCGGCACCGTCGCTTTGATGCGCAAAGTGGAGGCGTCCACGTCCGTGCAGGCGCCACGATACTTGCCATAGAACCGGTAACGAAGCCTCTCCACGATTTCCATTACCGATTGCTCTTGGAATGGGTTCATAGCAGCCCTCCCAGCAGCCCGCCCCCGGACGGTGGAGAACCCACAGCGTTACGCACCAGCACGAACTTCATCTGGTAATGCTGCTTGTCGATAGTGTGCCGCACACTCCACACGAAGTATTTGCCGGAGTGCATCGCGCCCGCGCGGTTGATCTGCACGATGGACCCGGCGCGCAGCACCGCTTTCAATCGCGCGAGATCCGTCTTTCCCTCGCAGCGGACGAACCACCCCGCGTCCCGCAGCACCGATTGCGCGCGCAAGTTCAATTCATCGGCATCGTCCACTATCGTGGTGAGCATCACGCTCATACCGTTTCCGCTTCCCGCAAACGCCGCCAGCCCCTGGCCGCTCAGTGGGGTGAGCCCGGAATCGGTCACGTCCACCCCCACGCCGTCCTGGTCGCCATCGTTGAACAAAGCCTCCCGCGCCAGCGCTTCGCTCGGATGCGTCACGTCCCATTCGAGATCGAGCGAATCCACGTTCCAGAGCGCCGGATCGTTCAGGTCGAACGTCGCCACCGGGTCGCCATCCAGGTTGGGCTTGGAGAAATATCCCGTGCGCACCCCCGGCGTGCCGGTGCATGCCACGCGACACAATTTGCCGTTGCGGCGCGCCAGCGTGCGCAGAAACTGGATATCCGAAGCGCGCTGCATCAAGGTGTGATTGTCTTCGGTGTGCGAGGGCGAATCGTCATCTGTGTTATCGCTCGACGGCGCAATTCCGTAGCTGCCGAAAATCGAGTTGGCCACGTCCGCGTCCGTGACGTTTACCCACTCCTGGACTTTTTCCTGCAGATTCATCAGCCAGGACGCATCCTGCCCCCACACCTGCAAGCTTGAACCCGTGCTGCCCTTCTGCAAGTGCAGCTTGCTGTTGAGCACGTAGCCATCGAAGATGCACTGCGCCGAACCGTTATTGGGCGTCGCAACCACCGCCAGGTTTGCGAAGGGCCGGAACCGCGGATCGTTCACGTAGGTCAGGTCCCCGTTGCCGTCGCTATCCACCGGCACGGTGAACTGAATCGCGCCCGGCAGGTCGGCGTTCTCCTCCACTTCGAGCGGACCCATCGCGTTGATCAGTTTGTCATCCGCCGCGGCGCCGTTAATCAGCAATTGGTAGGTGTCCGGCATCGGGTCAGGAGCCTCCGCCTACAGGAATGCCGACGAGTTTCTGCGCCGCCAGCGCTTCCGGCACAGTGTAATCGTTGGCGTCGCACAGCTCCCAGAACGCCGTCGCATCGGAGAGGAAATAGTACGCAATCTGATCGAGCCGCTGGTTGTTCAGCCGGGGATAATAACCCTGGACCGGCGTGGTCAAGCGCAGCGGCAGGCGGGCACACGTCACGGTCGTCCCATTCGGCAGGGTGGTTTGATACGTCGTCAGGTTTGCGTAGCGCGATCCGGGAAAGAACATGTGTGACCTCCAATAGATTGACTATCCGAACGGCAGCATGCCGAGCACGGACTCGACGGTATTGGCCAGGTTCGCCAGCGCCATCGCCTGCCGAAACGCCTGCGAATAGGTGTATGCCACGGTGGCCACCTGGCTGAGCGCGTCCTGCAGCGTGGTCACTTCGTCTGGCGTGAGCACGTCGAAACTCACCTGGGCCTCGGCGTGGACCGGATTGAGCAGCGCCGCATCGTAGAGAGTCTCGGTGATGGTCAAGCCGGTAATGCGCACGGGCACGATGCGCGCCGGGCCCCAAATAAATAAGACCGTCGGCGTCATGTACTGCGGGACATTTGTGTTTTGCTGCGTGGCGCCCCCCGACGCTGCTGAACTCAGGGCTGAAGAAACCGTGCCCACCAGTTGCGTCGACGAGAACGCTCCCGTCGGATACAGCAGCATTTCCAGCGCACAGAGACGCGAGTACAAGCCGGTGGCCTGGGCGAGCGGCGCCGTCGCCAAGCCGTCGGCAATCGTGTCGTTGGAATCCATGGACAGCGTGAAAGAAAAGCTCTCCGCCGGCAACGACTGCACCGCCAGAGGATTTGACTTGTTGCCCGCTTCCGTGACCACCGGGGACGAGGGTTTCCACGTATGCGTCATACTCTCCGGGTTGTACTGGAACATGATCACGTTCGGCAGCGGAACCAGAAACGTCGGCATGAACTGAATAAACGCGCCCCTCAGATAGAATCCCGGCATATAACGATCGTTATCCTCACCCCAACTGATTCAGCAGATCCATCACGATCCGTTTCGAAAGGTCCTCTACGCTTGTCCCCGCGGACATCTGCTGCTTCGATTCCACCTCCGCCCGGTTCGCGCCGGCGGCGCGCAGCGAAGAATCCGCCAGCCCTTGCGCCACCAGCCTCACCAGCCGCCGTGCCTGCTCTTCGGATAGGCCCGAAAGCTTCAGCGTCAAGCGATCTATGTTTACCGCCGGCATTTTTTCAGCACTCCAATTCCCCGGCCCGCATCGCCGTGCCCTGCTTGTTCAGTTGCCGCCGCGCCGCGTGCAATACGTGATTCATCCCGATGCGCGTTCCTTCCGCGCGCGCGAGAAACGCCGCGCCCATAGCCGCCGCCGCGATATCCGCGCCGGTCAAGTTCAGCTTCTGCGCCAGCATGTTCCAATCGATTCCATTCAGCAGCGGCTCACCCGATGGCGAATGCTCCACCAGACAACGCCGCCAAAGAGCCTGACGCTCCGGAGGGCCAGGCGGAACGAAATCCACAATGAAGCGGATGCGCCGAATGAACGCCTTATCCAGATCGCCCTTCCGGTTGGTGGCCAGAATGGCGACGCCGTCGAATTGCTCCATCCTTTGCAAAAGATAATCGATCTCGATATTGGCAAAGCGGTCGTGCGCGTCCTTCACCTGGGTGCGCTGCCCGAACAGCGCGTCGGCCTCGTCGAAGAACAGCAGCACGTTGGACCTCTCGCAGGCATCGAACAGTTGTTTGAGGCGCTTCTCGGTCTCGCCGATATACTTGTTCACCACGCCCGATAGATCTACGCGATACAGCCGCAGACCCAGCGCTCGGGCCAGAATCTGCGCCGCCATGGTCTTTCCGGTCCCGCTCGGACCGGCAAACAACGCTGTAACGCCGCGGCCCAACGGGCATAGCCGCTCGAAGCCCCACTCTTCGTATACCGGCCAGCGCAATCGCACTTGCTGTTCGAGTTCCGCGAGGTGTTGCCGCACATGGTATGGGAGCACGATATCGTCCCACGTGAACGGACACTCCAGCGCGGTGAACAATTCGCCCGGCGCCGTTTGCAGATTCTCCTGGCATGCCTGCGTCACCGTCTCCGCACCCGCTGGAGCCATCTGCGCCGCCGCTGCAATCTCCGCGGGAGTGAGGATCCAGTCCGCGATCGCCGCCGGCGTTGGCGTCGTTGCCAGCCGGTCCCACAGCGCGATCCGCACTTCGCGCCGCAACGGGCGAAGCTGGAAGATCCGCCGCGCCGCCACGGTCTTGGATGCGCTTCCGCCGGCTTTTTCCGACCCCAACAACGTCAAGCCGCCATGACCGGCAATCGCCTGCCACAATCGCGCGCTCACCCCGGCCGCGTGATGCCAATACGGGATAGCGCCCTCGATCCGCGCCATTCGCAGGACGCGCATGATGCGATCCTCCGCCGCGGTGGCGGCAAGATCGGAGGAAAGCAACACTTCCGCGTCGATGGCAAGCAAATCCGCCTTTACCTGTGCCGCAAACTGCCCGGCCAGCGTGCGTTTGCCGGTTCCCTCCGCGCCGATCAGCTCGATCTGCGTCGTCGCGGCGGCCGCAACGGCCTGCGCGAACGCGATCATTTCGTCCAATTGTGCCGGATAGAGGCACAGTTGCGCCGCGCTTCGCGTGCCTGGCACAAGCTGCACGGCGCCGCTCAGAACCGGGTCGCTACAACGCTCGCCCACCAGCCAATGCACGATGTAAGGATCCGCTACCCACGGTGTGCCGGCCGACCAGGGGTTTCCGTTGTCCTCCGTGGGCCGCGCCAGACGCCAGCGCACCAGCGCCAGCGCGGGATCCGATGCTCCGCACCAGAGTCGATGAAACAGCGCGCCGGCGAGCCAGGCACTCGCGGCGCCCGCGCTGGCATCGTCATGCAAATAGGCATAAACACGGCGAAGCCACGGATCGATCGCTGCGCCAACCGCCAGCGACAGCAGATTGATTTCGAATGCCGTCAGGCCGAAGATCTCCCGCAGCCGCCGCCACTCCGGTTGCCGTTCAAACTCCGTCTCGCAAGCGTCAATCTCGTGGCTAAGTTGCCGCGCGCGCGGATCAGCCTCGTAGAACGCCTCTTCGCTTGCCGCGGTCTGGGCGGGATCTTCCAGGATGCGATTCACTTCGTCGGGAGAAATGGCGATGCGTTCCGTCCCTTGCGTCTGGTTCCAGAGAGCGGAGATCCACAAGACGCGCCGCCGCGCGCGCAGGCGAATGCGAGCGAGAAACGGCGGAAGCGCAGTGTGCGCGCCATCCTGCGGGTCTCCGATAATCATGGGCTTCGCGCTCATCGTCACATCCTGATCCACAACGCCGGCGGCGATTCGATCCCGTTCACTCTCACCCGCACGGTGTACAGCCCCGCAGTTAGATTCCCCGGCGGCTGGAACTGAATGCCGGTATTTCCCTGCACCGTAAACTGGCCCGGCGCCAGCGGCGGCAAGGCTACGAAAGTCAGAGGCACGGTGTCTAGCAGAACCTCCGTGCTGCCCGCCAGGAATCCCATGCCGGTAAACGAATACTCCCCGGCCACCTCCGGAAGTACCGTCGTTTGGGGCGATCCGGGCGGAACATCCATGCGCGCGGCCACGCTGAACGGCGTCGAGTTGGTTCTATTGGTGATCGCGTCCACAGGAGCTTCGCTTCCCGCCCGCAACATGTAAACTCCCGGCACGGGCGCCCCCGCGGCTAACGTCGGGGGAAGGTCGAGCACGATGCGGCTTGCGGTCTGCACGCCTGCGCCCGTGTCCTTCCACGGCACGGTGACATCCTGCTCGCTGGTGTAATCCGGCGGCAAGAGAAGATAGACGCGGTAGGAGGTCCCAGGATTTGGCGGAGCGCCTGTATATCCGGCGCCCTGGTTGAGCCCCGCGCCGTTCAGATAAAAGGTTTGGCCGGGAGTCACTGTGGCCGGTGCGTAATTCGCGTTGATGATTTCGGGGGTCGCCGCCGTGCTATTGGGCGACGTGAACGTAGCCGTGGACGACGTGCCGAACACCTGCCCGTTGGTGGCGAAGGGGAACGTGGTTGGGGCAGTCGCCAGAGTGAACTGCGCCACCTGCTTCGCCGCGGCCGCCGCGGCCGGCGGCGTCAGGAATACCACCGCCACCCGGTACAACAGAGAGAGCCGAAACGGCGAGGTGATGGCCTGCCAGAGGCGCGAAATCGAATCCACCGATTCGATTTCCATGGTCAGCGTGAACTCCTCCGGCGTGCTTGCCTGCGGCGAGCCGGGAAAAGTTACATTCGTGCGCAGAATCGGATTCTGGTGGAAGCAGTTCAGCACGATGCTCATGGCCTGCTGCTCCTGTTGGTAGTTCTGGCTGGAGTATGCGGTGACGAAATAGTAGAGGTCGAGCCCCAGAGGCAACTGCGGAATCTGCTGCGCCCGCGGGGCCGGCCGGTTCGGACCTGGCGGCGTCGGCGGGTAGACGAAGTTGCGCTGCGATTTGCTGGGCTCGATGTGAACCAGTGAAATCGTAAGCTGGCAGCCATCCAGATTGCGGACTGCTTCGGGCGTGAGGCCGGTGGTGTTGGGCTTGAAAAACGCGTCGGAGAAAAGCGTCGACCACAGTTGTGAGTCCGGCCAGTAATCGGTCAGCGTATTGATCAAAAGCTCCGTCACAATCGAGAGATCCAGGACCCCCATCGGGTTCAGTGGCTGCATGGCGGCTCCCCCTTAGCCCTCTCTGAAACCAAACCACAGTGGAAAGCCGCGCGACAAACTCGTCGACGGGGCCTGTGCCTTCCTGGGCGCCGGCTTGGCGGCCTCCGGCGGCGGAGTGATCTGAATATCGATTCTGCCAATGTGAACGCTGTTCCGGTCCGGCGACTCGGATTTCAGTTGCTCCTTGATGAGCGGCCTTTCCGCGGCCGCGGCAACCTTCGTTTGGGGCGTGGATCTCATATCGGGCGCCTGCGGCCGGCTGGCCGCTGCCCTCTGCGCAAACCGCGCGAATCCGCGGAGCGCTGGCGGCAATAGGTCCGCTGGAGATTTGGCAGCAGCCGGCTCGGGCGTGGCTGCCTCGTGGACCGGCGGTTCGGGAACGGAGACCGAATTCGCAGCTGGCCGGGTGACATGCAACCTTTTTGTCGCATATGGAACTTCGGACGGCGCCACGGGCGGGGGCTCAGGGAGGCTTACGTCGCTCCCGGCCGCGGCGGATGGGCGCGGAGAGTCGATTTTCGGAGGGGCGAAGTGCGTGAATGGCATCACCGGCTGGAGGGGCGGCGCGCTGGCAATCGCCTCCTGAAGAGGCGCTGGTTGGGGCGCACGTTTAGGTGCAGGTGTCTGCGTCACTGGGGCGATTGGAGGGCTGGCCGATGCTTTGCGCTGGACCGGCGTATCGCGAGGAGTTTCCGCTGCCGGCCGAGCGTTGGGCGGGACCTCTCTCACCTCGGTGTCCACGACGGAGGGCTGCCCCCATTGCATTACCCTGGGCGGACGGAGAACCGGGGCGTTTCTTGGCGCGAGCCCGGCAGCGGACCGTAAGTAGGAGTTACCGCGCACGGTCAAGCCGCCCCTCTGTCGCGGAGCATTTCGGCGTAATACCGGCGGCGCTTTTGCGGCAGCGCGAGAATGCTTTCCTCCGGCCAGTTGTAGTGCAGCGCGAGCAAGTGAACGTCCTGGTAAATGCTGCCGGCGCGGTCGGCAAGTTCGCCGAGCACGAACGAGCGGACATCGAAGTAGACTTCGAGAGTGGCGCCGCACTCCGGGCATGCGCCTTCCACCGTGTGCGAAAGCGCAGGCGCCATGGCTTCCATCGCGCGCTCGATCCGCCGCCGTTCGGGCGCGGAAACGTCCTCCGGCTGAACGCATTTGCGAATCAGTTCGCGCTCGGCATCGGCGTCGCCGTCGAGCGCTTCCAGGTCGCCGCCTGTGGGCAGCCGGAACTTGGTTGCCTGTCCAGCCAGACGATACCAACCGTCTGCGTCCTCTTCCACCCACTGGGGCCGGCGCTGACGATGGCTGGCCAAATATTCTCCGATGCGGAAGGAAATGTCCACACGCGCGCCGCACGACGGCTGCTGGCAGCGCGTGTCCGACAGGATAACGTCGCCGATCAGCCTTTGGCGTAGCAGCAGCAGGAGTGTGTCCAGGTCGGTGATAGGGAGCCGATTCCAGCTCACTTTCGGGCCGCAGGCGGCTTTCACCAGCCGCTCGATCAGGGCTAAGGACAACGCTGATGGGAAGTTGCAACATGGCCTAATTAGGTTTCCGCGATCTCGGTGAGACTCAAATCGCGCTCCCAGCCTTCGTTTTGCAGCTTGATATGCTCGATCGCGATGGCATTGGCGCCGGCGTCCAGATCGGGCAGCGCCTGATACTCCGAGACCCAGCAGCGGTGCACGTTGAAGCGCAATACCACTTGCCGCTCTTCATTCAGGAAGTCGATGCGCACTTCCTGCCTCAGGTTCGCGAGCGACGTGCTGGCCGAGCCTTTGTCGAGCACTTGCGCCGCATTGGCCCAGTTTTCGAAATCGGAGTCGTGCGTAAGCCCGCGCTCGAGGGTAATGGGATCGTATTTCGTGCGGCCCAGACCCTGGAGGATGATGGCGCCGCCGCCCGACTTGTACTCGATAGGGTCCGAGGAGCGTTTCAGGCCCGTGACTTTGCTCACGCCCGCGACGGGCGTCGTGCTCGATCCGAAGTAGACCAGAAACGCATACGACTTATAAGGATCGAAACGGTTGGTGTTCACACTGAACTGCTTGCTCATGGAAGTCTCCTACGAAGATTGCGACTGCCCCGCCATTTGCGCGATCTTGACGATGACGAACTCGGCGGGCTTGAGCGGCGCGAAGGCCACGACGATGTTGACAATCCCGTTGTCGATGTCGGTCTGCGTGGTGGTGGAAGAATCGCACAGCACCTGGAAGGCCTGGCTCGGAGTGCTACCCTGAAACGCTCCCTGGCTGAAGAGGGTGAGCATAAAGCTCTCGATCGAGGTGCGGATGGCCACCCAAAGCGGGTCGTCATTAGGCTCAAAAACCACCCACGTCAGATTCTGATACAGCGTCTGTTCCAGGAACAGGGCCATGCGCCTGACGGGCACATAGCGCCACTGCACGAACGCGGGATTGTCGGTCACCAGCGTGCGCGCTCCCCAGACCACTGTGGGGATATCCGGAAAATCGCGCAGACAATTGACGCCTAAAGGATTGAGCGTGCCTTGCCGCAGGTCCGTCATCACCCCGGTCGGAACCACGCCGTCCGAACTGATAATCGTCGTTTGCAATCCCGCGGGGGCCTTCCAAACCCCGCGATTATTGTCGGTGTTGGCATATATGCCGGCAACATACCCGCTCGGCGGATAGGCATAGGTGTTGGAGGTGAGCGGGTCTTGCGATTGCAGATAGGGGAAGTAAAGCGCTCCATTAGCGCTCTTGGGAATGATGGACAGCTGGATGTCGGCGCCGATCAGCGGCAGACCGGCGCTTCCGTAGCCATCGGCGGAATCCTGCGGCGGCGGGTCCATGATGACGAACGCCAATTTACGCTCTGCGAACGCCAACGCTTCGCTCGAGATGCCGCTATCGGCCACGCCCGGGACCAGCAGCAGATTGAACACCGGCGCCTTATCGAGCGAGCTGTCCTGCTGGAAGATCGGCGTGAAATCGTTCCCGCTAAAGGTGGTCCAATCGGGGTTGACAGCTGGCAAGTTCTGCAACGCGGCCTGCCCGATGGGCACGATTCCTGTTTGCGCGTTGGAGGGAATGGCGACGGTGACCAATTGCGACGGGCCGGTGACCACGCCGCTGGAGTTCACCTGGGCGATGCGCGCGCCGATGAAGTTCGGATCGTTGGGATTCAGATTCACCTTCCGGTACGTCTCAGCCTGCGGACCATAACTAATCTGGATATCGGCAGTATCGGCGAGCTGAAAGGTCTTCTGGATGTTATTGATGGTTAACGTCATGGGGACCGCATCGATCGGCTGTTGGGCGGTGAAGACCAGCGGTCCGACGGTGACAGTGGCCGGTAATACCTGCGCCTGAAAGTTGCCGTTGGAGTCGTAGTAGGATTGGGGCTGGAGCGGAACCACGTACGCATTCGACCCGCCGTTCAAGAAGAACTGATAGACGGCGTAAGCCACGTGCGACTCGATGACTCCACTGCTATAAAGCCCGCCGAAGAGCCGCTGGTAATCGGTGAAGGTAAAGATCTGAGTAGCGGTATTCCAGGCCGCGATGGTTCGAAATGGATGCGTATATCCGACGAACACCGTGATCGACGTAGGCGCCGCGGTAATAGGATGGGAAGTGCTCTGCAGTTCCTGAATGTAAATTCCGGGATAAGTTGGCGAAAGCGGCATCTCAATTTCTCCACTTCTGGTTCGTTGGAATAGGTTCGGCGGCTAATTGCCGGTGAAAAGGGTGGCGGCGGCATTCGACACCTGG
>Ga0302325_10034976_pt1 | contig 10274 bp, 10 predicted proteins | sample Palsa_T0_2_FD_201948 | JGI IMG/M metagenome (GOLD analysis project Ga0302325, IMG submission 201948) | Peat permafrost microbial communities from Stordalen Mire near Abisko, Sweden - Palsa_T0_2 | ecosystem: Environmental > Terrestrial > Soil > Palsa > Peat permafrost | place: Sweden: Abisko...
GCGCCGGCCGGCGACCGTCTTCTCGCGGATCGAGGCCGGCAGGTTGTCGCGCACGAACGCGCGCACCTCGGCGCGAAACGCGAGTTCCTCCTCGGTCAATCGAAGATCCATGGGTCGCCTCCCGTATAAGTTCGCAGTCAGGCGCAGCTCAAGTCTGCCTTCTGCCTTCGCGTGTTTCTCAATTCGGAGTCAAGGTTCGTCGGAGGAAGCCAGCCTGAGTGCAATTTGCGCCTACCGCATCGCCGTGCAAAACCGGGGAACCATCTCAACGGCGCGGAAGAAATTCATTCTTCGCCGCGCCAGCCACGTATCAGCGATTTCTTTGTTGCTCGCACTGGGCGCGAGAACTCTACATTCTTTGTCTCGTGCTGGCGGGTGAAGCGATTCCGCACTGCTGAGACCGGCGGAAGAAGTTTCTATTTTATCACCTCCGGCGAGCGGAAGGGTTTCGGTCGAGCCAAGTAACAGGTCGCCGGACGGCGAAGACCGCAGTCTGGCGGCGAGCTCGCCCGCTCGGCGTGTCACCCAATCGAAGTGACCTCCTGGAATCTCAACGAGTTCGGCATCCTCGCTCAGCCGAACCCAGGCACGGCCATCGAGTTCGGAGGCAAGAATTAGCAGGCGAACCGGAAGCGGAGTCAGACAATAGGCAGCCAAGCGGTGCGCGTAAAGTTCCAGACCCCGGTCGAAAACCTGGGTCTCCGGCGGAATTGATACTTCATCGGGCGCCGCGACCGGGTCATGCGCTGTCGCCCCCCTACTTCAGGCGCTTCTCGCGGGAGCCTCAACACCCCTCCGCCGACCGTCTCGACCCGATGGTTCAGCTTCATCAGCAGCCGCGCCGTCTCGAGCGCCACGATTCCCCCTATGCAGTGACCGGCCAGCCGGTACGGTCCCGTTGGTTGCATGTCCAAAATCGCCGGTAATCGCTCGACCGCCATCTCTTCTATCGAAGGCGGAATGGGCTCGTCTCCAATTCCATGCGGAGCGACTGCAACGAGCGAAACTTCCGGTCCCAGCTTTCGCGCAAGATGCTCGACGTAGAATCCGCCCGTCGTCCAGTCCCCATGGAAAAACAGCAGCGGCTTGGCGCCATCGGACGCTGCGCCGACCCGTACCGCTACCTTCGCTTGCGGAGTCTTCTTCTCGCTGAGCCTCTGCGCGAGCGATCTGACTGTCGAGCTCTCGAAGAGCAGGCTGTCAGGGATCGGCTTTCCGGTCAGCCGCCGCAGCTCGAGCATGAGCTCCGCGGCCAGGAGCGAATCGCCCCCCTTGTCGAAGAAATCATCGTCGATAGAGAGATCCGGTGATCCCAAAAGCCTGCTCCAGATCCGGAGGATGTCGGAGTGCAGCCGATCCAACTCGCCTGTGGTTCCCCCTGTCATTTGGGCCAACTCCACAAGGGTATTCGACATAGAGCCGGACGACAGCCCTGTCTTTGCTGAGAGTGCTTAGCGAGATTTTGGCGGGATTGAAAGTCGTTGAAACGTCTGTGGTTGATGGTTATGTATCGGGGTCGCCGGCTCGCGCTCGCGCGGAATGACCCCGACTCTTCTGTCGTCAAGACGACTTGCGCTGAGCGAATAGGGCGTGATGCTATCTGCTCCAACCCTAAGCCCGATCGAGCGAGAAAAAAATGATCAATACTCATATGCTTTGGGCTTACGGTAGATTAAGCAATCTGGAAATCAACTGCGTGAATAGTTTCTTGAACTTGGGATACCGATTAAAATTATGGACTTATGGCGACATAATGAACGCTCCAAAGGGCGCCGAACTCGGGGACGCGCGGGAAATAATACCTGAGGAGATGGTTTTTATGAATAAGGCCGGGAGTTATGCAGGTTTTTCAGACCTGTTTCGTTATACCGTTTTATCCAAGCATGGAGGTCTTTGGGCGGACACCGATGTAGTGGCGCTAATCGGGCCAGATAAACTACCGAAGGACAAATTTCTCGTTACTGAGAGGATCCCAAACGAGGATAATTTGCTGATAAACGGCAACGTTATCTTCAATCCGGTGCCCGGCGCAGGCGATGTCATCGATCTCGCCCTAAGTTATACCCTGAAACGCAATAAAGATGATATAATTGGCGACGAAATAGGACCAAGTCTATTGACGGCGATCGTCAGTATATATCCTGGCCACGGCTTTAAGATTATGGCTCCAGAATTTGCAAATCCGATAAACTGGTGGGACTGTCCGTTTCCATTTATCACGCCAGACTTCCAACTCAGTCAGGGTTACGGCTTCATTCACTTATTCAACGAAAGTTGGCGGCAGACCAAAACCGACAAGAATTTGGAATTCCCGCGCGGATCCTTAATGGATCTCATTTCCCGCCCAATCGAAATCGATTTCACCAGGTATGGCGGCGGCGCCTGCTTGCCAATTGCACACCGGGTCGCGCAGGCGCGCATTCATCCCATTGATACGCCTGCCTCGCAGCAGTAGCCCCTTCGCCGCGGCTCCGGCTGAGGAAAATCGGCCCTGTGCTGGAATCGCAGCGTCGCGAAAATGGCAGTTTAGAGGGCATTCAAAAATCGAGGCCGCGCGCGCCATCTCGAGCAGGAGCCGTTATCCCACCAAGGAACGTCGGCCGTCTGAAACGGACTTTAGCGTTGCCAAAGCCCGGCCCCAGCAGTACTCTCCAGTTCGATAAGCGCTTCATCTGAATGGAGAATCTCGAATTGGCGCCTTCGCACGCTAAGGTTTTTGGAGTTGGTCTTTCACGAACAGGGACGACTTCGCTCCACTACGCCCTTGGCATTCTTGGTTACAGGTCTATGCATTTTGCTCTATGCATTTTGCAACCCCACATCACCTGCGTGAATTGCTAAAATCCTATGATGCGGCCGTTGATACCCCGGTCGCATGCGTGTTCAAGGAGCTTGCTGAAGCATATCCGGACACTCGCTTTATTCTTACTGTCAGGGATATGGACAGTTGGCTCGCCTCGACAATGCATTTCTTTTCGCAACCTCCGCTGCCCGAAGAATTCTGGAGTCGCGAGGTGCGAATGCGTATATATGGCGCGCTGACCTGGGACCGCCAGATTTTCACTTCGGCATATTGTCGTCACCTTGAAACGGTGATGGAGCATTTCTCACACCGCCCAAATTCGTTGTTGTAAATGGATATAATAGCTGGCGACGGATGGAGCAACATTTGTCCATTTCTTGGGTTGGAGGCGCCTTCGATTTCATTTCCTAATGTCAACAAGCGTATTGCCAGGGAAAGCGCAAGCTTGGGGCCAGACGGTTTCGGTTCGCTAGGTCCGTCAGGTCTCCCCGTCCCCGGCGGTTAGCGCCTCAAGAACGGCAGAGTGGTGTGGATATGACGAAGTTTCAAACTTTCTGGCATGGCGGACCGCTTCCCGATTTCGTCGCGCTATGCTTGAGTTCGTTCCTCGACCATGGCGACAAAATCCGACTATTCTCCTACCGGAAGGTAAAGGTCCCGTTTGGGGTTGAAGTTGTAGACGCATCGCAAATACTGCCGGAGAGCGCCGTATTCTACTACAAGAACGAGGACGGAACCGATCGTTCCGTCGCCGGCTTCACCAATCTCTTTCGATATACGCTTCTTGGAGCTCAAGGCGGTTGGTGGGTAGATACCGACGTGCTGCGGCTCGGGGGTGCGCTCCCGTCTGAGGAACTGTATCTCGGATGGGAGGAACCCGATTTGATCGGCAACGCGATCCTGAGGGCTCCTCCACAACACGAACTGATCGTGCGGGCGGAGGACGAAGCCCGTTCGGCCGGCACTGACCTGGTTTGGGCGCAGACCGGCCCAAGACTAATCACTCGCCTCGCTTCTGAATTGGGTCTCCTGCCGCTCGTCAAGCCTCTCGGAATTGTATATCCGACGGCTGGAGACGAGTTCGCTCTGGCGGCCACGGCGGACGGCTTTGATCATCTCGTGCGGGTCAGCGCAGCCGCCCCGTTCTTGCACCTTTGGAACGAAATGTTCCGCCTCTTTTGGAACGACGGGCTGTCCTCCCCAGAACCCGGGTCGTTTCTCGCCCGCAAATACAAAGAACATGGAACATTTCGACGGCGGTCGTGGCGGGCCTTCGTCGGGGCTAAAAGGTCGCTCGAGCGGGCGTGAGGCGTTTGGCGGCCCGCATGGATTGGGCGACGCGCTTGAGCGCGTCAGGCAACCGGCGGCCGGGACGGAGGCGACGCAGCAACTCAACTCGGGGACTTGCGGCGGCAAGTTTCGGTGATGTATGGCGCCGTCCGCCTGACGCGAGGAGCAGGAGGGCCGACGCCACTATGCGCTTGGGCGACGATCGGCTTTCCGCGCCGAAAACAGGGAGCGCAAGGACTCCCGGATCGGGGTCGCTCTGCGGGTGACCTTGACCCTCGCGCAGGCGGGCGCTGGGCCAAGCACTGTCAACGAGTGCCCGCGCTCCTCGAAGAGATCGAGGGCGAGTTCGAAATTCCCTTGATTCTCTGGCGCGGAAACAGTGGTTTTTAGAGTCGAGACGTTTCCTGGAGCCGTCGACGGCAGGGGCGCACCCTCCACGAAGCGAGCCCCGACAGCGGCGCCATCCCGTATCCACCAACCGCCCAGGCGAAGGCTGGAGAGCTCGCCCCCGATCGCTGTCTTGCCGATGTTCTTGACCGAAATTTCGAGCGGCAAACGCGCGCCGGGCAGCACGCGCGCGGCCCATTTGCCGACAGCGAATTCGACGGCGCAGTCCTCCAATGGCGAGGGTTTGCGCGATCGACTTAGAGCCCGCCCCAAGCGCTGCGCCAATTCGCCCGCCAGCGACGCGATGTTCTGTTCCAGGTAAAGCTCGGCGTGTGCTCCCTCAACCTCAGCGCATGAGAATCCCCCGAACATCCGCCGCCAAGCGGGTTCGGGATTGAACGATGCGAATTTTGGATTGAGGATACTGTCGCGGCCGTACAGAAGCAAAACGTCACCGGGATAGAACGCAAGCTGCGTTGGCCAGTCGACCAAGACCAGCAAAGGCAGATGACGGCCGCGCCGCAGGAGATGCTGCGCCATCGCGATGGCGATTGTGCCTGCTTGACATTGGCCAAGGAGAAACAGCGGACCTTCCGGGCGCACCTGCTGAATGTCATTGGCGTAGCGCAGCGCCAGCGCCTGGATCAGGTCCTCGCCGTAGTCGCTGACGAGATAGGACGAACGAAAGGCGTAAACTGGCTGTTCGGGCCCGAGGGCCTCCGCGAGGTTTCCGAACTCGTGACCCGCATTGATCACGCAGAAAAGCGGCGGCCGCGACCCTTGCCGGTTCGCGCCGAGCATCAAGCGATCTTCGGAGACGCGCTCGCCGGTCCACCCTTCGACATAGGAGAGCATCCGGCGGCGAAAATCCTGAGACAGCGGCCAAAAGCTCGCCTGCTGATCGTTCGCCGCCGCGACCGAGGCGCCTTGAACCAGGCGAAGAAGATTGTTGAACGTCGGAAGGGCAAAAAAGTCGCGAAGCGGGAATTGGCGTTTGAACTGCTTGTCAACACTCGTTAGTAGGGCGGCCGCGCGCAGGGAATCGCCGCCGCGATCGAAGAAATTCTCGTCGCGGCCGAAATCGTCGCCGACTTCGGAAAACTTGTGGTCGTTGGGGCTGAAACCGCGCCCGAGGTTCAAAGCCTCCCGCCAGAGCGAAGCCAGGATTTCTTCGTCGACGCTGTCAGGCGCGCGGGGCGCAATTTCCCCGTCCAATCTTACGCCAGCCTTCGCCGCCCGCTCGGCAAGAGCCCTGCGGTCGACCTTGCCGGTGGCCGTGAGCGGCCATTCTCCGGATCGAACCGGCGTCACGACCGCGGGCGCCAAGCCATAGCGGCGGACAAGGGCGCGGCGAATCGCGTCGGTCGAAACGCTATCGAGAGCTTCGCCTTCCGAGACTGCGATCGCTACTCCGAGTCCGTCGGTTGCGTCTGCGCTGTCACGAAACACGAATGACACGGTTTGCCGGCCAATATCCGCGTCGCTCTGCAAGCAGGCGTCGATCTCGTCGAGCGAAAATTTTCGCGCGCCGACGACCAGCACCTGTTTCGCGCGCCCGCGAAACGAAAAGCCCCCATCGTTGATCGCGCCCAAGTCACCCGTTTTATACCAGCCGTCGGCGGTCATGCAGTCACGGCTCAGTTCCGGCTCTTTCCAATAGCCGGCGAACAAAGTATGCGGCGCGAAAGCCTCGACATGCCCCGCCTCGCCTTCGCTAACTGTAAACCCAGCGTCGTCGACAATCCGCAGCGAGACGCCGGGGACGGCGCCGCCGAGGATCGGCGCGCCTGCGTCGTCCAGTGGGCATGTGGAGGGGTCCGCGCCGGCCAGAAGAGAACTCGTCTCGGTCGTGCCATAACCGGCGCGGAGCACGTTCTCTGCGCCGTTCCGCCTCAGCAAGGCGTCGAAGCGGGTGGCGACCAGGCGCGTCACCGTTTCGCCGCCCAGTCCCATCATTTTGAGCGAACTGAGATCGAAACTGCGCTCCTCGTTCGCGGCCTCCTCGACCAGACGCGCCGCCATCGAATTGGTCATATGAGCGGTCCTGATCGCGAAACGTTCGATCGCCTCGAAGATCGCCAATGGGTGGGCCGTGAGGGTGCGCGGATGCAATTGCGTCAAGCTTGCATAACGCAGGAACAAAGCGCCCAGCCCGCTGATGCCCTCGAAGGGAAAAACATTCAGGGTATCGGCGGTCAACGAGGTCAACGAAAGGTGCTGCGAGAAAAAACGATACAGCAGCGCTCGACGGTCGAGCATCGCGAGCTTCACGCTCCCGGTCGATCCCGAGGTCGGAAGGAGGCAGATGATGTCAGGCTCGTCGCCGGGATCCAGGTTTTCGTCGCCATCGCCGGAGAGCTCGGAAAGGCGCAGGATCGGCGCATCCGGCAGCAAAGCGGCGAGCCGGCCGAGATCGGGCGTGGACGTATCCGCGACAAGCGCCGGACGTTCCAGGCGCGCTGTCAGGCTTTTGAGGTCTTCGGCCGCGGCGGTATGGGCGACGCCGGAGAACGGAATCGCGGTCGCGCCCACGCGCAGCGACGCCCAGAAACAGGGAACGAAGTCGAGGAGGTCGCCCAGCAGCAAAACGGTCTGGCTCCGAGGCCCGACCCCGAGGGCGCGCAATCGGGCGGCGATTTCGCCGGATCGCCGCCAGGTTTCGGCAAACGTTTGTTCCCTCGGGGTTCCGTCGGCTTGGAAGCTGCGAATCAGTCCGTCCGGCGCCTCGGCGACTCGACGTGCGATATTCTCCATGACCGTCGGCGCCGCCCCGTCCATGAGCTTGCGCGGCGGGCCATGGATGACGGCCTCGCGGGCCTTTTGGTCAAGCAGCAGCGTCATGGGACATATAGTCGACGGATGAGCGCAATACCTTTTCCCCCAGTGGAGTCAAACTGGCCTTATCGGCGATGAGCCGGGCGCCGTCGTCGAAGCGATTCGCCAACTGCGCCACCTTTCTTTCGATCGCACCCAGGTCGAAGCCGAGCACGCCTTCTGGCCGGCGCTCGAGCAAACGACAATAGAAAAAATGCAGCCGCGAGCAGACGAAGGTCGCGTGGAAGACGCCGTCCATCGGGCGCGGATCCGAGCGCAGGGGCGAGGCGAAGCGCTCCGAATCGGGATTGCGGACCAGCCGTTCGTCGACTGCATAGCCGAACAACAGCGTATGGGCCCCCTCATGGACGAGTCCCTCGGCGATCTCAAGCGGGGTTCGATGAAGTTCGGTATTCAGGGTGACGGCGCCCCAGAGCGTGAGCGAGGTGACGCCGCCGAAGGAGACTCGCGGGTTCAGCGGCGCCGAACCGATCACCAACACAATCAATGAGCGAATCTCGACTGCGAGCGCGGCGTCCGTTTCTTCGAGGAGGGAAAAGGCCTCCGCAACGCCGGCGGCGAAGGCAGGCCATTGCGACGGGTCGGGCGGCCCAAAGATCGGCCCCTTCTCGCCCGCGTTCAAGAGTCTCGCGAAGCGGGCGGCGTCCTCGCCGAGCGCCTCTTCGGTGAGACGAGCGACTTCGAGGATCGGCGCACCTCCGGCCGCCGCGGCGATTCGTCGCCAAAGACGGGCCGCGTCATCATGGCGCTTCGCCTTCAGGGCGAACACGAGCTCGAAATAGTCCGCGAATACCGATGGCGCCTGCCGATGCGCCCTAATCTCCGAGAGCAATGGCTCAAGTTCAGATCCCTCAATATACAACGTGGAAGCGGCCTTGTCGGAGATATGCTTGAGGCTGGACGCCAACTTGCAGCGCATCTTCCGGTCAAGAGCGACAATCTCCTCTTCGCGCTGCGGGAAAAAGAGGCTCATGGATCGCGACGGCTGCAAGAACATTGGCGAATTGCCCCATCTGCCGCGTGAGGCGCCGTCAATGGCGCCCCATGGGACCTCGTCCCATTTTCGCCACTTGCATTAGCAAGTGCGCTTGGTTAACGTAAAGTCAATTTTCGCAAGAATCACAACCCTTGCGGTGTATGGGCCACCGACGGGCGCAGGCGAATATGACGGCTGCATGGCAGGAAAAAGGCCGGTCGTCCGGACGATTGAGGCCGGAACGATCGGATATCGAATCCGCGAGCGCGGGTGGGTCGCGTAGGGCGTACTTGCGTAACATTACCTAATTTCAGCGGAGAATCGGCATGGTAAAGATTGGCGAGGGCCTGGAGGGTCGTAGAAGTGGGGAAGGCATGGAAGATTCCGGGTACATAGGAGAAGGCGTGGAGCCTTAGAACGAGATAACGTTCAGTACCCAAGAGTAAGGTGGCTTGTGTAATCCGCCAGTGCGGGGAGCGTAAGCGTATTCGCGTGACATCGACAATATTGGCGGAGAATCGAAAAATGGCAAAGGTTGGGGAAGGCCTGGAAAATCGGGCCTATATCGGAGAAGGCTTGGAGATTCGGGCCTACATCGGAGAAGGCATCGATAGCCCAACGTATAAAATCGGAGAGGGCGTAGAATATAGAACCGGAGAAGGTGTAGAGCCAAGCTGAAATCGGGAGCTGTCGCCGTCAAAAAACCCGAGCATCACAGGCTCGGTGCAGCCTCGAATAAAAGAAGGGGGCCGCCCACGTTAATCGGGGGAGGCCCCCTCCCTTCGACCAGCACCTGCCGGCGATACAAGCGTTACGGCGAGAATTCTTACCTTTCTGATAAGCGCGGGGAATTCAAATGGCTGAACTTCGGAATGAAAAAAGGGCGACGCCCGAAACGGCGGACCTCGACGATGCGGAACTGCTCGGGTTCGAATGGCTCGAACCTGAGCGCGACGAAGAGCCCCGGACCGAACAGGCGATTGCCCTAGCCTTCAACAAGAGAGGGTTGAGCGGGGAAGGCCCCATCATCAAGTGACGCCCGCCCGCAGAAGGATGTTGCTGGGGCGGCGGCGCAGCCGCCGTTATATTTCCAATTTCGCAGAGGAATGGGGACGCAAATGACTCAACTTCAGAATCAAGAAACCGCGACGCCCGAGCCCGCGGACCTCAACGATGCTGAGCTTCTCGGGTTCGAACATATCGAGACGGCGCCCGGCTCTTCGACTTCGGCGGAAGACGCCGTCGGGCTCGCCCTTAACAAGCGAGGCGAGGGTGGCGAGGGTCCTGTGATCATATCCGATCGTCGTTTGAAGACACATGTGCAACATGCCGGCGGGACTGCCGAAGGGCTGAATTTGTACAGCTTCCGCTATATCGGCGAGGATCGCGAATTCCGCGGCGTCATGGCGCAGGAGCTGCTTGCGGACGAGCGCAATCGTGGCGCGGTCGAAGCAGGCGCGGACGGCTACTATCGAGTCGATTACGCTCGCTTGGGCCTTGCAGGCCTGGCGACCGATGAAATGCACGCCGCCGGCGAACGCGCCGCGCGTCGAGCCGGCGCCTTGGCGCACTGATCGGGGTCCAGGATCGACGGGGCGAAGGCGCCGGTCTCCCGTCCGGAGCCGGCATGCCGAATTTCTCCGCTAACCTTGGCTTTCTGTTCACTGAGCTGCCCTTCCTGGACCGCTTCGCCGCGGCGGCGCGGGCCGGCTTCAAGGGCGTCGAATTTGCCTCGCCTTACGAGCACGGCGCGCGCGATATCGCCGGGCGGCTCGCCGACCACGGTCTGACCCAAGCGTTGTTCAACCTGCCGGCCGGAGACTGGGCGGCCGGCGAGCGCGGAATCGCAGTCCTGCCCGGCCGCGAAGCGGAGTTCCGCGATGGCGTCTCGCGCGCTCTGGACTATGCGGAGGAACTCGGCTGCGCGCGGCTCAATTGCCTCGCCGGCATAGCGCCGCCGGGCGCCGATCGGCGAGTCCTCGA
>Ga0302325_10034977_pt1 | contig 10274 bp, 10 predicted proteins | sample Palsa_T0_2_FD_201948 | JGI IMG/M metagenome (GOLD analysis project Ga0302325, IMG submission 201948) | Peat permafrost microbial communities from Stordalen Mire near Abisko, Sweden - Palsa_T0_2 | ecosystem: Environmental > Terrestrial > Soil > Palsa > Peat permafrost | place: Sweden: Abisko...
AGCGACGGCGACGCGGTGCGCGCCACGAGCTTCCTGCAGCGCGCCGCGCTCCGACGACGGCTGCGCTACCTCCGCCAGCGCCAAGAGCCTGCCCTACGCGAAATTGGCGAGCTGGTCCTCGAGTCCTACCGCCGCGGCGAGCAGCGCCCAGCGGCGCTCGGCGCCAAGCTGGCGGCGCTCGAGCAGATGGTGTCCGAGCGCGAGCGGCTCGAGCAGGCGCTCGACGAGCGCAGGGAGCTGCTCGTGCTGCGCGAGCCGGGCATCACCGTGTGCGCGAGCTGCGCGACGCTGCACGGGAGCGAGGACCGCTTCTGCCCGCAGTGCGCCGCGCCGACACGCAAGGCCTGAAGAGCTCGCGCTCAGCGCTCCTCGCGCGCGAGCTCGACGAGCGTCGCGTCGACCGAGCGAGCGAGCGCGTCGAGCGCGTAACCACCCTCGAGCACGGCGCCGAGCGGCACGCCCAGCTGATCGGCGAGCTCACGCATCGACGCCGCCATCCGTGCGAACCCCGCCTCGGTCACCTCGCAATCGGCGAGTGGGTCCTCGGCGTGGGCGTCGAAGCCGGCCGAGATCAGCACGAGCTGCGGCTCGTATTCGCGCGCCAGCGGCACGACGCGCTGCTCGACGAGCGCGCAGAACACGTCGTCGCCCGAGCGCGGTGGAACCGGCAGGTTGAGCGTGAAGCCGGTCCCCTCGCCAATGCCGTGGTCGGCGACCTCGCCGGTGCCCGGGAACAGGCCGGCCTGGTGGATCGAGACGTAAAAGACGTCGGCCCGCTGAGCGAACAGGTCGCTGGTCCCGTTGCCATGGTGAACATCCCAGTCGAGGATCAGCAGGCGCTCGAGCCCGTGCTCACGAATCGCGCGGATCGCGCCAAGGGCGACGTTGTTGAACAGGCAGAAGCCCATCGCGCGTGCCGCCTTGGCGTGGTGGCCGGGAGGGCGCCCGGCGGCAAAACCGGTGCTGGAAGTGCCCTGCAACAGGCGGTCGACGAGCTCGACCGCGGCACCGGCTGAGCGCAACGCCGCCTCCCATGAGCCTGCGCTGACGATCGTATCGGCGTCGATCGCGCCGCCACCGCGCTTGCAGAAGGCCTCGACGGCCGCAACGTACTCGCGAAAATGGAGCTCCTCGAGCAGGCTGCGCTCGACACGCGGCGCCTCGACGCGCTCATAGTTGTGCCAATCGCTGAGCTCGAGTTGAGCCTCGATCGCGAGGATCCGAGCCGCGCACTCGGGGTGCGTGCCGGTGTCGTGTCCGAGCACCGCCGGATGAGAGATGTAGACCGGACGGGGCATCGAGGTACGGTACAGCCGCATGGCGAGCGCCTCCCGAATCGACGCCGACCTGGCGGTCGTCGGCGCCGGCGCCGCCGGCCTCTACGTCTCGCTCGTCGCGGCCGCTGCCGGCGCGCGGGTCGTGTTGATCGCCGCGTCGTCATTCGCTCAGACGGCGAGCTACTGGGCGCAGGGCGGCCTCGCCGCGGCGCTGGCGATCGAGGACAGCGCCGAGATCCACCTGCGCGACACCGAGCTCGCGGGGCGCGGGCTCGTCCGCCACTCCGCAGCCGCGCTGCTCTGTAGCGAGGCTCCTGGGCGCGTGCGCGACCTCGAGCGCCTTGGCGTTCGCTTTGACGCCGATCGGCGAGGCCGTCTCGCGCTCGGGCTCGAGGGCGGGCATTCGGTGCGCCGGATCGTCCACGCCGGTGGCAGCGCAACCGGCCGGCGCGTCGTGCGTCAGCTGTCGGCACTCGCCGCCGAGCAGCCGCTGGTCAGGGTGCTCGAGCACTCGCGCGCCGGGGCGCTGCTGTTGAGCGACGGCCGCTGCGTCGGCGTGAGCTGCGACGACGGCCGGGTCGTGCGCGCTGCGGCGGTCGTGATCTGTGCCGGCGGGGCGGCGGCGCTGTGGTCGCGTACGACGAACCCACCCGGGTCAGTCGGGAGCGGGTTGCTGCTGGCGCTCGCGGCCGGCGCCGAGTTGGCCGATCTCGAGTTTCTCCAGTTTCACCCGACGGCCGTAACCGGCGTCGCCGGACGTGAGGGGTTCCTGATGACCGAGGCGATCCGGGGCGAGGGCGCGGTGCTGCTCGATGGCGACGGCGAGCGGTTCGTGAACGAGCTTTTGCCACGCGACGAGGTGAGCCGCGCGATCGACGCCCGACTCACGCAGAGCGGCGAACGCTGCGTCTGGCTCGACATGCGCGACATCGATCCGGCGCTGTTCCCGAACGTCGTCGAGGCCCTCGCGGAGGCCGGGCTCGACGTCACGGCGGAGCTGGTGCCGGTGGCGCCGGCGGCCCACTACATGATCGGCGGCATCACGACCGATCTCGACGGCCACTCGACCGTGCCCGGCCTGTATGCGGTCGGCGAGTCCGCATGCACGGGACTCCACGGAGCAAATCGCCTCGCCTCCAACTCGCTCAGCGAATGCTTCGTGTTCGGCGCGCGCGCCGCCGGCGCAGCGCTCACGGAGCCGCCGCTTGCCGAGCAGGCGGAGTTCGTGCCGGCGCTGCCCACGAGGCCTGCGGTCTCGGCGGCCAGCAAGGCTGCCCTCTGGGAGCTGGCCGGCCTGCGCCGGACTCGCGCGGGGCTCGAGCGCCTGGCGGCCGACGAGCATCCGCTGACAAGGCTGATCGCGACGTGCGCCTTGAGCCGTGAAGAGACGCGTGGCGTTCACTCGCGCGCCGATTTCCCGGAGCGCGATCCGGCCCTCGACGAGCTGCACACGGTCGTCGGCGTGGACGGCACCGCGCGGCGTGAGCGCTGGGATTGAGAAGCCCGGCACCGGGCGGCGAGCGAGCAGCGCTTAAGCCACGCGTAACACCACCGATCGTGTTGCCTTCACACGGCGCCTGCAGACTCACCGCCCTGAGAGAGCGCGCCGGGGCCGCGCGAGAGCGCAAATCGGAGGTTGACCATGTACCAGTTCAGCCGAGGTATCTACCGCGAGCTTGCACCGCTGGTTGAGTGCCGCAACGGGGGACGCGGCCACCTGGAGGATCAGCTGCGGGTGCTGGACGCCTGCGAATCGGCGATCCGCAGGCTCGCAAGCGACCGGCAGTACTTCGCCAAGCCGGCGCGCACCCTGTTCAGCGACGTGCGCAGCTTCTTTCCCGTCGCCCGCCAGCACCACGTCTATCGGGTGATCGAGCAGTACATGACGCTCGCCGATGAGTTCCTCGCGGCGCTCCCCCCGGCAGGCTACGACGCCGACGGCAACCCGCTCCAGTGCCGAGCACTGACGCGCAAGGGGACGGCCTGCCAGCGGACGCCGTTGGCGCGCAACGGTTACTGCCCGTCGCATCAGCACCTGGCGGAAACCGAGCACGAACAAACACCCGCGCTGGCCGCGTAGACGCCTCGGCCGCAGCGGTGAAATAACGTCCGCCCGGTGCGCCTGGGCGTCGATGTCGGCGGGACCTTCACCGACGCCGTCCTCGCCGGACCGGATGGCCGTCTGCACAGCGCGAAGGCTGCGACGACCCTTGGTGAGGAGTCCGACGGAGTGGTCGCGGCGGTCGCGGCGGTGCTCGCGGCAGCCGGTGCAAGCGCCGCTGACGTGGAGAGCTTCGCGCACGGAACGACGGTCACGACCAACGCCCTGCTTGAAGGTCGCGGAGCGCGAACGGCACTTCTCGCCACGGCGGGATTCACCGATCTGATCGAGCTCGGACGACAGGCTCGCGCCGACCTCTACCGGCTGTGCGCCGCCCGGCCGGCGGCGCTGGTGCCGGCCGAATTGCGCTTCGCCGTCGATGAGCGAATGGGCCCCGACGGGCCGTTGCGCGCGCCCCGCGGGCTTGACGAGCTCGCCGAGCGGGTGGCTCGAGTCGAGGTCGAGTCGGTCGCCGTCGTGTTGCTGCATTCAGCTGCTCATCCCGCGCACGAGCTCGCCGTCGCCCGCGCGCTGCGCCGGCGGCTGGCGGGCGTCCACGTTTCTCTGTCACATGCGGTCAGCGCGACGCCGCGGGAGTACGAGCGCGGAGCGACGACCGAGGTCGACGCGGCGCTGACGCCACTGCTCGGAAGCTACATCGCCGCGCTCGCCGTCAGGGCGCTTGCGCTCGGACTGCCGACGCCGTCGGTGATGCAGTCCTCGGGCGGGCTGATGAGCGCGCGGACCGCCTCCTCACACGCGGCCCTCACGGTGCTCTCGGGACCGGCCGGCGGCGCACGGGGCGCCCTCCTGCTCGCCCGCCAGGGCAGCGATCGCGACCTGCTGTGCTTCGACATGGGAGGAACCTCCTGCGATATCTGCGTGATCGATGACCTGGTGGTCAGGGAGACCGCCGAGCGCACGATCGGCGGCCGCCCGATCTCGCTTCCGAGTCTCGACATCAGCACCGTCGGTGCCGGCGGTGGCTCGATCGCCTGGCGCGATCCCGGCGGAGCGCTGCGCGTAGGGCCCGCGTCGGCCGGAGCACGTCCGGGTCCCGCCGCGTACGCGCGCGGCGGCGAGCGCCCCACCGTCACCGACGCCCACGTCGTCCTCGGCCACCTGGGCGAGCACCACCCCCTGGCCGGAGGCGTGCGGCTCGACCGTGCGCGGGCCGAGCAAGCGCTCACGCGACTCGCGCGGGAGCTGGGACTGGACGTGATCGACACGGCAGCGGGAATCCTGCGCGTCGCGGACGCCGAGATGGTTGGCGCGCTGCGCGCAGTCACCGTCGCGCGCGGCATCGACCCGCGACGCTACGCGCTCGTGTGCTTCGGCGGAGCAGGTCCGCTGCACGCCACGGCGATCGCCGACGCGATCGGCGTCAGGCGGATCCTGTGCCCGGCGAGAGCGGGTGTGCTGTCCGCGCTCGGTCTCGCGGCCGCTGCACCGCGGCGCGACGCGATCGCGTCGTTCGCCGCCGCCGATGTGAGACGGCTGCTTGCGCGGGCGCGGCGTGAGCTGGGCGGCGAGCCCGCACGTGAGCAGGTGCGCTACGCCCTACGCTACGCCGGCCAATCGTTCGAGCTAACCGTTGACGCCGCCGCCGACGCCAGTCCGACGGAACTGCGCGAGCGCTTCGAGGAGGCGCACGCGCGCGAGTACGGCTACCGCGACGGCCAGTCCGACGTCGAGCTGGTCACGATCACAGCCTCGGTCTGGGGGGCGGAGCCGCAGATCGCGTTGCGCTCGCCCGGGGGCGCAGCGCGGCGAGCAACCGGGCGCATCTGGCACGGCGGCGAGGCACTCGACGCGCAGATCGTGTCGGGCGAACCGGGCCCCGGCGAGCGGTTTCGTGGGCCGACCATCTGCGCTCTGGCTGAGGCGACCTTGCTGATCACGCCCGGCTGGGCCGGCTGCGTGCGTGCCGACGGCACGATCGAGCTGGAGTGCGTGGCGTGAGCTCGTCGGACGGGGCGCTCGACCCGATCGAGTTGCAGCTGATGCTGGGATCACTCCACGCCGCGTGCGAGGAGATGGGCGCGCTGCTCGTGCATGCCGCGCACTCACCGAACATCAAGGAGCGCCGCGACGCTTCGAGCGCGCTATTTGATGCCGCGGGCCAGATGGTGATGCAGGCCGAGCACATCCCCGTTCACCTCGGCGCGATGCCTGCGGCGGTCGCGGCCGTGCGCGGCTTTCACCAGACGCCGGGATCTGCGTGGATCCTCAACGATCCCTTCGCCGGCGGCACCCACCTCCCGGACATCACCGTGATCAGCCCGACACACCACGACGGGCGGCTGATCGGCTTTGCGGCTACGCGAGCGCACCACGCCGATGTCGGCGGCCGCACGGCGGGATCGATGCCCGCGGACAGCCGAACGCTCGCGGAGGAAGGCGTCGTGATCGCGCCGCAACAGCTGGACGAGGCGGCGATCGACCGGCTCACCGCGCAGATGCGTCAGCCCGCGGAACGCCGGGCCGACCTCCGCGCCCAGCTCGCGGCCAACCGGATCGGCGCCCTACGGCTCGCGGAGCTGGCAGCGCGTCTCGGTGCCCGGCCGCTGGCCGGCGCCCTGGAGTCGGTGCTGGACTATGCGGAGCGGCGCGCGCGCGCGGCGATCGCGGCGCTGGGCGACGGCGCTCGCACCGCGCGCGACGTCGTCGAGGCGCGCGAAGGCGACCTGGAGCTCGTCCTGCGCGCGACCGTGGACGGCGATCGGCTCGTGCTCGACTTCAGCGGTAGCGCCGCCCAGCACGAAGGAAACCTGAACTGCCCGCTCGCCGTGACCCACTCGGCCTGCTACTTCGCCGTCCGTGTCCTCACCGACGCGGCGACGCCGCCGAGCGCGGGCGCCTACCGTCCGCTCGAGATTCGAGTGCCCGAGGGCAGCCTGCTCAACGCGCACCGTCCTGCGGCCGTGGCGGCCGGCAACGTCGAAACGTCCTCGCGCGTGGCCGACCTCGTGCTCGCGGCGTTTGGCCGCGCCCTCGGACAGGGGACGATGAACAACCTCACGCTCGGGAACGACGGCTTCTCGTATTACGAAACGACCGGTGGCGGACAGGGCGCATGCCCGGACGCCGATGGTCCAAGCGCCGTCCACGTCGCGATGTCGAACACGCTCAACACGCCGATCGAAGCGCTCGAGCGCGCCTACCCGCTGCGCGTCACGCGCTACGAGCTGCGGCGCGGCACCGGCGGCGAGGGACGCTTCCGGGGCGGCGACGGTGTCGTGCGCGAGATCGAGGCGCTCGAACCGATGAGCTTCTCGCTGATCGCCGAGCGGCGCCGGCACGCCGCTCGCGGCTCGGCAGGCGGCGACGACGGGGCTCGCGGCGTCGACACGCTCGACGATCAGCCGCTGTCCGGCAAGGCGGTCGGGGATCTCGCGAGCGGTCAGCGACTGCGCATCGAGACGCCTGGCGGCGGCGGGCACGGCTCGCGCGGATAGGGGCTCCACGACCCGCGCACGGCCGCCTGCGCCGGCTTCTGATCGGGGCGCCGTCGCGACGATCCCGAAGTCGCTGCGAGGACGCTTGGAGCGTCGATTCCAGGCATCAAAAAGGCCCCAAATTGCAGCGAAATTTGGAGTTTTTGCCGGGATTGCGTATCCTTGACCAGTCGCTGATGCGGTAGGCCTCATATTCGCGCGGCGATGTCGCTTCCGAGCATCCTGACCTATGCCAATCGCGTTCAAAGAATGGGCGGTCACCGTCCGCGCGCTCGCCGAGGGCGAGCAGCTCGTCACCCTGCGCAAGGGTGGAATCCGCGAGCCGAACAAGCACTTCGAGGTCGAGCACGCTCGCTTCTTCCTCTATCCCACCTTCGATCATCAGCGCGGCGACCTGGTTCGCGAGTCGCACCGACCAGAGTTGCGTCGCGCGCTCGAGGAAGGCGTTTGGGCGGACGGCGAGCCGGCGCTCCACGGTTCGCGCTCCGGCCTCGCGCTGCTACCGCCGGACCGCGTGCGGATCCGCGCCTGGGCGGAGGTTGCCGCCCAGTACACCGTCACCGATCCACGCGTCGTCGATGCGCTGTCGCCGTTCTACGTCTGGACACCTGACTACGCCGAAAAGCGCCTCGAGTGGAAGCGGCGTCATCCGCTCCATGTGCTGCTGCTACGGACCTACAGGATCCCGCGCCCGGTGACGGTGAAGGTCAAGGACGAGTACGCAGGCTGCCGCTCATGGCTCGAGCTGCAGCGCGATCTCCCGTTCGAGGGCACGCCCGTGCTCGCCGACGAGGAGTTTGATCGTGCGGCCGAGGAGATCGAGGCAATCGCCCTCGGCGCCGGCCAGCCCGCCTACGCCTGAACCGTAGCGCGGCCGCACCACTCGGTCGGCGCGCAGCGCTGCTCCGCCGTGGCGGTTGGCGTCGCGCGTGCGAGCCGGTCCGCTTCGCCGGCGGCTACGCTCTGAGCCGGTGAGCCGCATACCGACGGTGGCGAGGCGCTCGGTGGTCTCCTTCTACCGCGACCAGGCGACGCACCACGCGGCCGCGCTCACCTACTACGCGCTGATGTCGCTGTTTCCGATGCTGCTCCTGGCGGTGTCGCTGCTCGGAGTGCTCGGCCAATACCCGGACACCTACAACACGATCGTCAACAACCTGCGCGACGTTGTTCCGGCGGTCACGTTGGCGCCGCTGTCGGCGGCCGTGAAGGCGGCGCTGAAGAGCAGAGGCACCGCCGCCGCGGCGCTGGCGGTCGCCGTAGCCGCCGCCCTATACGGAGGCACCGGCTATCTCGAAGCGACGCGGCGGGCACTCAACGTCGTCTTCGAGTGCCGTCGCGGGCGATCCTTCGTGCGCCGCAAGCTGACCGACATGGCCTCGCTGGTCGTGCTGCTGGCACTCGTGCTGATCACGATCGTGCTGATGTTCGCCGGTGCCAGCCTGACGCGCCGCGTCCTGGGGAGCGGGCCGGCCGACGTGTGGCGCGTCGTTCGCTGGCCGTTGGCGTTTCTCAGCGCGCTGCTCGTCTACTCCTTCATCTACTACGTCACGCCCGACATCCGCCACCGCGGATTCCACTGGATCGTCCCCGGCGCGCTGGTCGGCGTCGGGCTCTGGCTTGCGCTCTCGGCCGCCTTCTCCGCCTACCTCGATCACTTCGACAGCTTCAACGTGACCTACGGCTCCTTCGCGGCCGCGATCATCCTGCTCGTCTGGCTGTGGCTGACCAACCTCACCCTGCTGTTCGGCGCCGTGGTCAACGCCGAGATCGAGCGCGCGCGGCAGGTCGCCGAGGGCGTGCCGGAGGCCGACGCGCGCAAGCACCCGCCCGTGCAGTGAGCCAGCTCAGTCCCAGGTGTGAGTGGCCATGAAGAGCACGATCGCGACCACCGCGACCGCCAGCAGTAGGCCGGCGATCAGGCGCGTCGCGCCGGCGGACGTGACGGGCGCCGCGGCGGGATCGCGGATCCCTGTTTCGAGCAGGACATCGCGAGCCGCCTGCGCGCCCGACGCCGGGACGAGGATCTCGCGCGGCCCGCTGGCCATGAAGTCGGGCACGTCGAAGCCCGCGGCGCGTCGGATCAGGCTCGGCACGCCCTCCTCGAGCAGCAGCCCGGCAATGAACTCGGCCTCGACCTGGTTACGCGCACCGGCCGCCCAGACGAGCGGTCCGTCGGCATAGCGCGGGTCGATCTTGCGCGCGCGCTCCTGACGCTCGTCGAGCTGCGCCTCGGCGGGCGCGGCCACGAGCGGCATGCCACAACGCGGGCAGAACCGCTCCTCGCCCGCGTGCGAGGTCCCGCAGTCGGGACAGACGAGCGACGCCGCGGACATCACTGCACGCTCAGCGCGACCTCCGCGACGCCGTCCGCGTCCAGCCGGTAACCGCGCACGTCCGGCTGCTCGCCGGCAACCCCGACGATCACGTAGATCGTCCCCGGCCACAGCGGCTGGCCGAGATCCGGCGGGACCGCGATGTTGATGTCGGTCTGCGACGGATAGGGCGCGCTGCGCGTGTGCGAATGGTAGATCGCCCCGAGCTCCCAGCCGGCCTGCTCGATCTCGCTGAGCAGGCTGAACATCTCGCCGGCCTCGATCTCATAGCGCAGCGGGCTCGCGTGGATGTTGGTCGCGCGAAACACGCGCTTTGCCACGCCGGCCTCGCTACCAACCATTCCGCAGCACTCGTTCGGCGCTTCGGCGAGCGCATGCGCGACCATCTCGTCGTACAGCGCTCGGTCGATTTGCATCAGCGCGCCGCGCGAATCGCGCCCCAAGCCGGCAAGCGATGCGGCGCGGGCCGCACCGCTACCACCACAGCGTGCTCTCGAGGTTCTCGATCTCCTCGAGCGGCCGCGTGTAGACCCCGCTCGAAAGGTATTTCCAGCCGTCGTCGGCGACGACGAAGACCACATTGCCTTCGTCGAGCTCACCCGCGATGCGAGCCGCGACACGCGCGATCGCACCGGAGGAAACACCGGCGAAGATGCCCTCCTCGTCGAGTAGGCGCCGCGTCCAGACGATCGCGTCGCTGTTGGTCACGAAGATCTTGCGGTCGAGCAGCGCGAGGTCGATGATCGGCGGGATGAAGCCGTCGTCGAGCGAGCGCAGTCCCTGGACCGGCTCGCCCTGCATCGGCTCGGCGGCGACGATCTTGACGGCGTCGCCGAGCACCTCCTTGAGGCGACGGCCGTTGCCCATCAGCGTGCCCCCGGTGCCGAGGCCGGCGACGAATGCGCTGACGTCGTAGTCGAGCTCCTCGAGGATCTCGATGGCGGTGCCGTTGTAGTGCGCGAGCGGGTTGGCCTCATTGCCGTACTGGTAGGGCACGTAGTAGCGCGAGTCGGCCGCAGCCATCTCGAGCGCCAGCTCGACGGCGCCGTTCGACCCCTTCGATCCCTCCGAGTAGACGATCTCGGCGCCCCACATCTGGAGC
>Ga0302325_10034979_pt1 | contig 10274 bp, 10 predicted proteins | sample Palsa_T0_2_FD_201948 | JGI IMG/M metagenome (GOLD analysis project Ga0302325, IMG submission 201948) | Peat permafrost microbial communities from Stordalen Mire near Abisko, Sweden - Palsa_T0_2 | ecosystem: Environmental > Terrestrial > Soil > Palsa > Peat permafrost | place: Sweden: Abisko...
GGGGGGGGGGCGGGGGAAGCGATTTTGCGGTGTCGGAGCCGATTTTTATGTCGATTGCGCCGATGACGCCGACGGTGGTGACCGATCAGAAGGATTCGATTCCGTTCATTTATAACCTGGCGGTGGGTCCATTTCGGACGGAGATTGGGCCGCTGTCGGTGGGTGGTGATTTTCTGTCAGCGCTGGCGCTGGAGGATCTGGACATCGTGGGGATGCCGGTGATCGCGGGGAAGATCATCGTGATGGACAACCGGGATGTGAACGCGATGTCGGATAAGATTCGGACGTATTTGTACGATGCGAGGGCCGGGGCGGCCGAGGGAGCGCCGATTCCGAAAACTTCGGAGAAGGTGAAATTAAGTTTCGAGTCGTTCGCGCGTTTTACACGGATCTCGCCGGCGGGCGCGGCGCCGCCGGCGATCGCGGCGAATCCGATCGTGGGGGTGATGGTGACGCATGATGGCAAGAACATTTCGGGAAATTGGCTGCTGGACACGGGCGCGGCGGCGTCGATGATTTCGGTGAAGAACGCGGCGGCGCTGGGGGTGACATACGCGACAGGGACGGAGGGGACGAATCACCCGCGGCTGGTGGGGCCGGGGACGCAGCGGCAATTCGTGATGACGGTGGGCGGTATCGGCGGTTCGAAGAAATCGGCGGGATTTTTCCTGGATAAGCTGGCGCTGCCGACGATCGGGGGGAAGGCGATTGTTTTCGATCACGCGCCGGTGCTGGTGGCGGATATCACGGTGACTGATGCGCAGAAGCGCTCGCTGACGCTGGATGGCGTTTTCGGGATGAATTTTCTGGTGGCGAGCGCGATGGTGGATGAGAGCAACCTGCTGCCGGATGTGGATCATTTAACGGCCGGGGCGTTTCGGTGGGTGGTGATTGACCAGCCGCAGGGGTGGTTGGGGGTGGAGAGGAATTGAGGGGACGCGCCGGGCAAGCCCGGCGGCTAAACTTCTGACCCCCTTGCCTCTTGCCGCGCCGGCCATTACTCATTGCCCACATGGCGGTCACCGATGGCACTGTTGGCAAGCTTTCGCACCTTCGCGGGCCGGAGATGCGATGGGCGTTGCTCTCGCTTTTCGTGGGGATCGGGCTGCTGGCGATCAAGCTCATCGCCTACTTCGTCACGCGATCGCAAGCTGTGTTTTCCGATGCGCTGGAGAATATGGCCAACGTCGTAACCGCGGGGTTTGCGGTTTATTCGATCAGCCTGGCGCATCGGCCCGCTGATGCGGATCATCCCTACGGACACGGCAAAGTCGAATTTTTCTCGGCCGGGCTGGAAGGCGCGACCATCCTGCTCGCTTCGCTGCTGATCATCGGAAAAGTCGCCATCTCTTTGGTCGCCGGGGAAACCAATGAAATCCATAAGCTCGATCTTGGGCTGGCGCTGATGACCGTGGCGCTGATCGGCAATGCGATGCTCGGTTCATCGCTTTGGATTTTCGGCCGGAAAAATCACGGGCTGACGCTGGAAGCCGCGGGGATCCATCTCATGGTCGATGCACTGGACAGCGTGGCCGTGCTCATCGCCATTGCCATCGTGCGTCTGACGGGGTGGAAATGGCTCGATCCCGCGGCGGCGCTGGCGGTTGCCGTTTACATCGCCTTCCTTGGAATGCGCCTGATCAAGCGCTCAGCCGCCGGCCTGATGGACGAGCAGGATCCGATCCTGCGTAAAAAGCTGGAGGAGATTCTCGATTCGCATGTCGGCGTCGCCGCGAAAGAGCCGCGGATTTGCAGTTATCACAAATTGCGGTATCGCCAGAGCGGGCGTGATTGCTGGGTCGATTTTCACATCGTCCTCCCCCGCCAGTGGACCATCGAACAGGCACATCAAAGCGCCAGTGCCATCGAGCATGAAATCGAGCAGACACTGGGACAGGCGAATGCGACGGCGCACGTGGAGCCGTGTCAGGAGGGGGAGTGCGCGGTGTGCGGGATAGGGTGATGGGCAAGTTGCGAGTTGCGTGTTGCGAGTTGCGAGTGAAATGCCTTGTCGTTACTCGCAACTACTTCTCCCAACTATTTATGCACATGATTGGCGATATGGTTTATGCAATACGCCGGCGTTCCCGTGCAGAGGGGACAATAGCGGAACTCCATTTTGCGGTCGGATAGTTCCGTCACGCCGCAGACGGCGCAGACGTGCATGGGTTGCATTTCGTCGCGGGCGGGCGCCTGCTTGATATTGCGGGCGAATTTACGCTGCGAGGTTCGGGCCCATTGCAGCAGGTCGTCGTGGAAAAAGATCACGAAATTCAGCGTGCCGGCCGCCACTTCGGCACGGTCTGTCCAAGTTCCGGTCAGCAGCGTGTAGGCATACCAGATCCACACCACAAGCCCCAGCCATTTCACCTTCACGGGCAAGATGAAAAAGATCAGGATCTGAAAATCCGGGAAGAGCCAGGCGAAGGCGAGGAAAATTGATTCAATGAGATAGAAATTCGTTACGATCGCGCCGGGAATCAGCGCCGAAAGTATCGTCGCCAGATATCCGATCAGCACATAAATGTTGTACCTGAACGTTCCCCACTGGGTCTCAAGAACCGTTCCGATCATATAAAAAAAGTAGAGAAAGAAAAACAGGAACAGCAGGTTCGTCGTCGGCGGAATGAACAGCACCGTCAGAAGCCGCCACGCCTGGCCGTGCTTGAGCCCGTAGTTGGTCAGCACCAGCAGGCCGATGAAATCGTCTCGCCACTTGATCATCGCCCAGACAAACGCCTGAAGCGCCAGGATAAAGAGCGTGAGATGCGGAATGGCAAAATCCCCGAATTTCCGCTCCAGCCGATTTAGCAGCTTCATCGCCGGTCCATCGTCGAGACCGCGCCCAGCGTGTCAAGAATGATCGCCGCGTTGCGCTGGGTCGCCCCCTGGCCGGCCTTCACGACCTCGCGCGCCCGCTCCCCCATGCGGTGCGCCTCGGCTGGATCGGCCAGCATCTTCTCGACGGCGCCGGCCAGTTGTTGGGGATTCTGCACCACCGCCATCGCATCGGCGGCGGTAAACCGATCCATCGCATCGGCGAAATTCGCTGTGAAGGGTCCGACCACCACCTGCTTGCCGAGCGCTGCCGGTTCGATCATGTCGCTGCCATGCTGGCGATGTCCGAGATCGACGAGGGTACGGCCGACGAAGACAACCTCCGCGAGCGCGTAAAATTTGCGAAGCTCGCCGATGGTATCGCCGAGAACAATCGGCGGAAGGTCGGCTTTCCTGGGGACATCTTCTGGCTTCGAACGACGAATGATCGGAAAACGCGCGGCTGTGATTGCCTCGGCCGCTTCGTCGAATCGCTCCGGTTTTCGCGGGACGATTACCAGGCGAAGACCGGTGAATTTCTCGAGCAATCGCCGGTAAATCGGCACGATGATCGCCTCTTCGCCGGGGCCGGTCGAACCGCAGACCCAGATGCGGTCTTTGCCAGGCGTCAGACCGACAGCCTCGCCCAGCTCTGTTTGCCCCGGCAGGGAATCGGCGACGGTCGCGCTGTCGAACTTCATCGTCCCCGTCACGCTTACGCGCGCCGCGGGCACGCCCAGCTCCACGAATCGCCGCGCGTACGTCTCATCCTGCACTGCCGCGTGACTCAGGCGGGCGAACATCGAACCCACCAGCGGCTGCGCAAGCCGATATTTGCGGAAACTTCCGGGGGTAATCCGTCCATTGATCAGCAGCACGGGGATTTTTCGCTGCGCGCAGCGGCGGATGAAATTGGGCCATACTTCAAGTTCCATCAGCACCACCAGCGCCGGCCGGAGCGCTACCAGCAGGCGATCGACCGCGGGGGAAAAATCCAGCGGATAGCGCACCAGCGTCACGTCCGCTGATGAACCGTACAACTCCAGTCCGCGCGCATAGCCCGTCTCGGTTGTCACGGACACGATGAACGCCACATCTCCCCGAGCCGAGCGGAGGCGCTCGATGAGCGATCGCGTGGCGTTGATTTCTCCCAGGCTCACGGCGTGGATCATGATCGCCGGCCGGGAAGTATCCCGCCCAGCGACGTGACCCATCCGCTGGGAAAACGCCCTGAGCACTTTGGTGCGCGTCGATCGCCGCGCCAGCCAGAACGGCGAGGACAGCCCCACGCCCAGGCCATACGCGATGTCATAATGATTGATCATTCAGCGCCCAGATATAGCCCATTCCCCGCGATATACCGGCAAACCGCCGGCGGGCAGAAAAACTCGATCGACTTGCCCAACCCAACGCGCCTGCGCACTTCCGTCGCGCTGATGTCGATCTGCGGAACGGCCACGACGTTCTCCCGCAAAAAACGAAAGCGCGCCGGCAGGCCGTCCCAATCGAACTGAATCCCAGGGCGGGCCATCACCAGAAATTCCACCTCCTCCAAGAGCGCTTCCGGCTCACGCCATTTCGGGAGCGAGTTGAGCATATCGGCGCCGATCAGCCAGGTAACCTTGTCCCAGCCCTGGCGCCTCAATTCCCGGGCGGTGTCGATGGTGAAGGTTGGCCCGGCCCGGCGGCATTCGCGATCATCGATCTCAAATCCTTCAATCCCCTCAATTGCCAGGCGGCACATCTGCACGCGATGCGCACTTGCGGCCAGATGGGCCTGCCCGGCCCGATGAGCGGGCTCGCCGGTAGGGAAGAGAACCACCCGCCCGGCCCCCACCGCCTCAGCCGCGGCGCGGGCGCAGAGGAGGTGCCCATGATGAATGGGATTAAAAGTCCCGCCAAAACAGATTTTTTCCCGCATCAAAACCGGCTCTCGTGGATGTCTTTTGGCAGATGAGGATAGTCGCTCTGCCAAAAAGTGCCCAGTGGTGTGAATGGCCGACCGAAGTCAATATAAATGTCCACCGAACACCGCCGCCGGATTCCACACAGACGATAGATTGTTACCTACTGCGATATAATCAGTTAGGATGCAATCCAAAACGTGGGAATCTACGTAATATCAATATTATTGGAATCACCGAATAATTTTCCGCAGACGCGAACGCCGTTTGCGGTAGTCATGATTCTGAACTAACGCGCCAGGACGTTCAGAAAAGGAGGCCATGATGGCCGTGCTAATGAAAGAATCGAAGAAACAGCCAAAACGGAACGTTTCCGTGCCGCGCGACATGCGCGAGCGGATCGAGCGGCTGATGCTCGAAAATTTTAGCTACATGGACAGCAGTACGTTCCGCCGCAAGCATGTCGAGGCGGAACTTTTCACCGAAGATGCGGAGCGTGAGTTGCCGCTGACAAGCTGGTATCAGCCCACGCGGGATGATGTCGCCGACCTCGCCGGTGGATCGCCCCCGCAGCTTATGAAAGGGCCGGAAGAACGGCTGATGTTCCTGCGGTTCAATTACTGCAAGAAGCGGCTGTCCGCGCTGCAAAAGCAAATCCGCTCGACGGGCCTGACGCTCAGCCGGGCGAAGGAATTCCTCGACTGGCACCGGAAGTTTGAACACTTCCGGGAATATCTCGTGCGTACCAACCTCGCGCTGGTGCTGGCGATGGCCAAGCGGACCCGCCTCGGTGAAGTCGATTTCGCCGAAGTGGTCAGCGAAGGAAACATGGCCCTGCTCCGCGCGGTGGATAAATTCTCCGTGGATCGCGGTTTCAAGTTCAGCACCTATGCGTGCCGGGCGATTCTCAAGGCCTTCAGCCGGACGGCGATGAAGTCCTCCAAGCATCGCACCCGATTTCCGGTGGAGTTTGAACCGGAGATGGAGCAGAGCGACTGGGCCGATCGCCGCCGCGACACTATTGAAGACGACTGCATCGACGAGCTGAAGGCGATTGTCGATCGCAATCTCGCCGATCTTTCAACAGTGGAGCAGCAGGTGATTCGCCGGCGGTTCAACTGGCAGCAGGCGGAGGATTCTCCGATGACGCTGGAAGAAGTCGGCAAGACGATCGGCGTCACCAAGGAGCGCGTCCGCCAGATCCAGAACAAGGCGCTGGCGAAGATTCGCCTGGTGATGGAAGACGGCGTGCTGCGGATTCATCCGAGAACCGAGGAAGAATCCAAGGCGATTGCGGAAGCCCGTTCGCCGGAGCCGGTGACGGAGACTGCGTCAACCAGCAATTAGTTCTGAAATAATTTGTGGAATTCAGCCCCCTCTACCCAAGGTTGTTCCGGGATTGGGGGCTTCTTTATTGGGGAATTTCACGCGGCCTGCGGCAAATAGCGCAGCAGCGATTCAGGCATCGTCTTGATCCCTCTGCGCAACGCCTTGCCGACGGCGTATCGCATCGACAAATCCACGCGCCGGTGCACCTTTGCATCCGGCTCGACACCGTGCCGGCGCATCGCCGCCAAAGCCCACATCCAGACGTGGAATTCTTCCTCGCATCGCCGGCGATAGCGCTGGAAACCGATAACGTGATGCCCCACCTCGTGCAGAAAAATCGCCAGGCTGATCGGGGTCCGGGGACGGGGTGATTCGATCCAGTTCATTGCGCGGCCGTCGTGGTAATAGACCCGCCACGCCTTGCCGCTCATGCTGGAGCGCCAGCGGCGGACGCGGATATCGTACCGGTCCTTCATTTCCTCGACGATGGGGGCAAATTCGGTCATGATCCTCCCGGGCTGTTCGGCGTCGCCGGGGACTATCGTCAGAAACTTCAGCTCAAATCCATTCGGTTGATCCGCGCTTCCCGATAACTCATCGCCGGCTCGGCCCGGCAGCGCAAATACGGGTGATGCTGCGGAAATTATCGGCGGTACTTACAATGCCGCCTCATGCCAGTCGGCGATGACGTTCACCGCATTCCGCCTACCCTGGTGGTGCTGCTCACCCTCATGGTGATTTTAGGCGCCAGCGCATGGGTTTTCGCCGCGCTGGTCAGGCGCGAAACAAAAAATCGGCGTGCCCTGGCGCTGGCGCAGTGGGCCCGCTCGCGAAACCTGCGGTGGTCGGATAGGCAGTCCAAACTCTCCGCCCTGGATGCGTTGCAGCGATTCAATCCCAAACCGCGCTCGGTGCTGACCGGTGAGAATCTCACGCTCGTGCAATTCGAAACCGCGGAAACCGCGGTCGATTCCGCCGTCATTGCCGCCCGCCGGTGGAACCTGATTTTCCGCAATCTGAAAACCGCGTGGCCCGTCACCGCGCTGCGCCCGACCGCGCACACGATCAGCGCAGCCGATTTCTTTTCACTTTCCAGCTATCCGTCGCTGATGCCGACGCAACGATTCATGGTGTTCGGGGTCGAATCGCGCGCCGCCCGCGCGCTGGCCGAATCCACCGCGCCGGCGCTGCTGCCGGCGGACATCGGGCTGGTTTTGTACGGCAACCACCTGATCCTGGATTTCTCCGCGCGCCCTTTTGACGAAATCGAATTCGACCGGCTGATCGACCTGTGCGAGCAACTGGCCCCGCGATTGACGGTTTTCTAAACCATTTCCTTCCGTTATTATTCCCGTATCCATGCCCCTTACGCCAGATGATTACGAGCTTATGGCTCGCATCGAACGCCGCGACGCCGCCGCGCTCGAGGTGATGTACGATCGTTATGGGGGGCTGATCTTTACGCTGGGGATGCGAATTCTTCACGACCGCTCCGAGGCGGAGGAACTCGTTTCGGATGTCTTCCTGGAAATCTGGCGCGCTTCAAGCAGATATGACGCCGCGCGCGGAGCGCCGATGACTTATCTGGTCACGCTGGCGCGCAGCCGCGCGATAGATCGTCGGCGGTCGGCGGGATCGAAGGGGAGATCGACCGTTTCGGCCGGCGCCGTGCCTGAAACGGCCTCCGGCGCTCCGGACCCTCCCGCCAGCGCGGTTCTGGAGGAAAACGCCCAGCGCGTTCGGTTGGCGATGAATCAACTCGACCCGGTGTTTCGCGAGGCGGTGGAATTGGCGTTTTTCGACGGTCTGACGCACACGGAGGTTGCCGAACGTCTCGATAAACCTTTGGGCACCGTCAAAACGTATATAAGACAGGGGTTAATCCGACTGCGGGACTGTTTACGTAAGGATTAGAGTGGAGTGCGCTGATCGACGAGATTCTCTGCTGCTTTTTGCCGCCGGCGTGCTTGAGCCGGAGGAAGCGGTCGAGCTGCGCCAACATCTCGCGGCGGGTTGCCCAACCTGCGCGGGCGTTTTTGCCGAAGCGAATACAGCTCTGGCGATGCTGCCGCTGAATCTGCCGCCGCATCAGCCTCCTGCGCCGCTCAAGGAAAAAATATTCCGGCAGATTTCGCAGCAGCCGCAAAACGCCGGGATGAAAATCGGCGCGTGGGATCGCTTCGTCCTTCCCGCGGCAATCGCAGCGGTGCTGGCGGTGGCCGTTACGCTTCTGGTCGTTCGCCAATTCATGCCCGTTAATGTTCATGCGCCGGACGATCAGCAGAAAATCGCCGCGCTGCAGGGGCAGTTGCTTATCGCCGAAACCCAGCTTTCGGATTTCCAGCAATCCCTTCACGGGATGAAATTCGCGGAGCTGACGGGCTCGCTCCAGCCCTCGGCGGTGGGACATGTGTTCCTAGATCCGGCCATGAAAAATTGGTACTTCTTCACCTGCGGAATGAAGCCGGCTCCGGATGGGAAAACGTACGAGCTATGGCTTATTCACGGCAATGATAAAATTCCGGCCGGCACATTCGACGTCAGCCCCAGCGGCACGGCGACCCTGCTTGGAAACATCCCGCAACTGCCTGCGGGTGGGAACGTGACCTTAGCCATCACGGATGAACCGATGACAGGGTCGCACGAGATCCCGACCGGGCATCTGCAGATGAAGGGTGTTGTGGAGTAATCCGGGCTGGGAACGATGGTTCCCATTGGAGAATCTTCAAGTGGTTGTGCTTGCGCTGCTCTGCGTGAACGATACTGCCGTATACCCCGCCTCACCCACCGCAGCCATCAGTTCCCCGATTTTCACCGATTGAGGGTCATAGAGCACTGAAGCAAGCTGGCTGTTGAAATCCACCTCGACTTCATGCACTCCCGGCATATTTGACAGCGCCTTAGTAATCGCTTGCTCACACCGGTGGCAATGCATGCCATCGATGCGAATAAGAGCCAACTGATCGTTCAAAGCACGATTCATGATTACCGTAATAGAGCTGTTATAAGATTAGGCTTCCCCCGGGAAATTCACAAGATTTATTTTGAAACAGTCGGGGTATGTAATTCGCGGCTATTCTCGAGGCACTAACCGCTTTCCCTGCGTCTGCTTGATGCCAAGTGCCCTGAGGAATCGTCTTCGCAGCAGGGCTCGCTTGCGGTCGATGGCCGCGGGGGTGGTCGATTCCAGGAGGATGTATCCTCCGGCCTTGGCGCGGTGGCCGCCTCCCTCGCCTTCTCCGCGAAGGAGGCGCCGGATCACGTCGGCCGCCGACAGCTTTCCGCTGCTGGTGCGCAGACTGATCACGAGGCGGTTTCCGTAGAGGGCCGTCGTCATCGACCACTGCACCGCCTCAAACCGGAGCAGAAAATCGGCGATCATTGCCGGCTGCTCCGGGGAATCGATCGTATCCAGATGCGAGATGATCGCGCTGTCATAATACATCGCGCTGGCCAGCCCGCTGTAATAGCAAACGTAATAACTCTGCGGCAAATCCACGTAGCGCATCTGGTAGAGCTTGCGCGTGTCCGCCAGCAGCGTCAGTCCCGACAGCGCGATGTTGTCCAGTTCCCCCGGCTGGCCCGCGGAGCCGGCGAGGTCCGACTCGATCGCATAGAGCAGTGTGGCCGCGAGGTCCGGGGAGATCGGCTCTTCCATCTCCATGTAATAGCTGAAAATGATCGAGCAGGTCGCTCCAACATCGGGGCGGATATCCAGGAAAGGGGATTTCGCCTTGAATCGCGAACGATGATGATCGATCACCGCCAGCGGGACGATGGTCTCGGGCAGCGGGCTCGATGCCGCGCTGGGCATCACATCCGTCAGAAGAATCGCGTCATATCCCGCCAAGGCCGATTCATCCCAGGGCGCAAGCTTGAGGTTGGACCGCTCGACGAAGGTCTCGTTGACGCCGCCGGCCGGCAAGTCTCGCACCGACATGGTGAGTTTCGCCTCTGGCAATTTTGCCTGGATGAGGAGATAAAGCGCCCACCCGCTTGCCAGCGCATCGGGATCGGGAAGCCGATGGGTCGTGATCAGAATATTCTGCTTGTCCTTCAGAAGGCGCAGCAGCTTGCTGAAGGTCGGGAGGTGGCGCGAATGGCGATCGGCGGCCTGGGCCGAGCCGGCAACAGTTTCCACGCATGATTCCACGAACGCCGTCATATCGTTCTTTTTGGACGTACCGCCGTCCCGGACGCCTCCATCAGCGCCAGGCGACATAC
>Ga0302325_10034982_pt1 | contig 10273 bp, 5 predicted proteins | sample Palsa_T0_2_FD_201948 | JGI IMG/M metagenome (GOLD analysis project Ga0302325, IMG submission 201948) | Peat permafrost microbial communities from Stordalen Mire near Abisko, Sweden - Palsa_T0_2 | ecosystem: Environmental > Terrestrial > Soil > Palsa > Peat permafrost | place: Sweden: Abisko...
ACCTACACGCCCAGCAGCATCGCCAGTTTGCCCGGCTCCACCTGGCCCTTTGACAGCGGCCCCAACTTCATCATCATGAACCTCGCCGTTGGGGGCGATTATCCTGGATCACCAACCAGCACTACGCCATTTCCTTCCGACATGCTCGTGGATTACGTCCGCATCTACACCAACTAAGCTGATCATTCCATCGACGCGTCCAGCGCATACCGAGCGGGCGACGAATAATCTGTTCGTCACCCGCTCCGCAGTAACGTAAATCTCGAAACCGGCATGATCGCGGTGAAGGCGGGCTACCGTCGGCATCGCGATCATGAACTGGTTTCAGTTTCAGCAGCAACCATGTGCCTGCGGACAAAGATTTATTCGCTGCGTATTGCGGCCAACATCCCACCTACGTTCGTCCCTTGTATATCGAGATCGTCCAGTATCCGGCTTCCTTACGAAATGAAACTTATGCGGACCAGAGGGTAGAAATCCATGAAAAAAGCTGTGATTTTTGCAACGTTGATCCTTGCTTTCGCACCTGTGTTGCGCGGAGCTTCGTATTACGCTCAAAAACCCGAAGATCCAAAAGCGGTCTATCTCACCAGCGCGGAGTTCTCAATTCACGCAGATGGCCAGGCAGACGATAGCCCAGCCATACAGGCTGCCATCGACAAGGTGCAGCAGACCTACGGCGAAGGCATCGTCTTCATACCCGAAGGCCGTTATCGCATCACCCACACCATCTACGTCTGGCCCAGCGTGCGCGTCATCGGCTACGGCAAGACGCGGCCCGTCATGGTGCTCGCAGCCAACACGCCCGGTTATCAGGAAGGTCTCGGCTACATGTTCTTCTTTGCCGGCGGCCGTCCCGGCTTCGGCCGCCAGAGGCCCGGCGGCGGAGACCCGGCAACGCGCCCAACCACGCCCGGCACCGTCCCACCGAACAACACCATCCCCGACGCCAATCCGGGCACCTTCTACTCAGCCATGAGCAACATCGACTTCGAGATCGGCGATGGCAATCCCGCCGCCGTCGGCATTCGCTTCCACATCGCACAGCACTGCTTCCTCACGCACATGGACTTCCACATCGGCTCCGGCATGGCTGCGTTGAAGGACGTCGGCAACGAAGCGCATGACCTGCACTTCTACGGCGGCGACTACGGCATCATTACCAGCAAGCCCTCGCCAGGTTGGCAATTCACACTGCTCGACTCAACCTTTGAAGGCCAGCGTAAAGCCGCCATCCGCGAGCATGAAGCTGGCCTCACGCTGATCCATTCCACCTTCCGCAACGTCCCTGAAGCCATCGAAATCGAGCCCAATTACTCTGAAGAACTGTGGGTTCGCGACGTGCGCTTTGAAAACATCACCGGCCCCGCCATCACCATCAGCAACGAACACAACTTCCGCACCGAGATCAATCTTGAATCCATCGCGTGCGATCGCGTGCCCACCTTCGCCCTGCTCCGCGAGAGCGGCAAACAGATGCAAGCCCCCGGCCCGCAGTACATCGTCAAGAGCTTCTCGCATGGGCTCACCTTCGCATCTCCAGGCGCGCAGGGAGAGATCAAGACCACATTCGACGCCACCACAACCGCCTCTTTGCCGGCATTCGGCCCCAGCCACATACGCAACGCTCCGCCCATCGATACCTGGGTCAATGTGCATACCCTCGGCGTGAAAGGCGATGGCGCCGCTGACGATACCGCCGCCATTCAAAAGGCCATCGACACGCAAGCAGTCCTCTATTTTCCGACAGGCCGCTATACCGTCAGCGACACCCTCCATCTGCGCCCCGACACCGTCCTCATCGGCCTCGATCCCAGCGCGACGCAATTCGATCTGCTCGATAACACCGAGGGCTTTCAAGGCATAGGCGCTCCGAAGCCGCTGCTCGAAACTCCGCAAGGCGGCCATAACATCGTAAGCGGCATCGGCCTCTCCACAGGAGGCCTCAACAGCCGCGCCGTAGGCGCCCTCTGGATGGCCGGCGCGGACTCGCTCATGGACGATGTACGCTTCCTCGGCGGCCACGGCACCAACGGCCCCGACGGCAAGCGCATGAATCCCTACAACGAAAATCACACCGCCGACTCCGACCCGCATCGCCAGTGGGACCAGCAGTATCCGAGCCTCTGGGTCACCAACGGCGGCGGTGGCGTCTTCGTCGATATCTGGACCCCAAGCACCTTCGCGCAAGCCGGCATGTATATCTCCAACACCAAAACCCCGGGCTACGTCTACGAGCTATCCAGCGAGCATCACGTCCGCAATGAGATCAAGCTCGACCACGCAGCCAACTGGGAACTCGATGCGCTGCAAACCGAAGAAGAGCGCGGCGAAAGCGGCTTCTGTCTGCCGCTCTCGATCGTCAGCTCCGACAACATCACCGTCGCCAACATGCACAGCTACCGCGTGGTGAGCAGCTTCCAGCCATTCCCTAACGCCGTCACCGTCTCTGACTCGCACAACATCCATATCCGCAACTTCCACATGGACTCCGACAGCAAAGCTGCCTTCGACAATGCAGTCGTCGACACCACCGATCACGCCGACGTGCGCGAGCGCGAGTTCGCCAATCTCGACATCCCAGGGCTACCGGAAAAGGCGAAGCACGCGGACTCAGCCGTTGTGACATCCGGCGCTAAATTGGAGCAGCTTTCCACCGGCTACTTCAACATCTCCGGAGCAGCCGTTGACAACGACGGTCAGCTCTACTTCGTCGACGCCCACTGGAATCGCATCTATCGCTGGTCGGAAGCCACGCACGAAGCTCTCGTCGTGCGTGACATACCCATGACCCCCGTCAATCTCGCCTTCGATAAAGCAGGCGATCTGCTCGTCGTCGCCTACAACGGCAAAGGCACCGTCTACAGCCTCAAGCCCGGCGCTTCCGAAACGGAGCTGACCCTCCTGCAACCCGAGCCATCAGCCCCACGCCCTGGACTCACCGCATTCCGCGCGCCCGACGTATGGGGACCCAGCGATGTGGCCACGGCTCTAGCGGCACCCAAGCCTTACCAGTTCATCTCACCCGACCACAGCGTCTACATTCCAGCAGGCAACGATTTCGTGCAAGGCCAGCTCTATTACGGCACCAAGATGGCCGACATTCTGCGCGCGCTCAGCCTCGCCAAAGCCAATATCGACAAGCCTTTTTACGTCAGCGACGAATCGCAGGAGACAACCTGGCGCGCCAAGGTCAACGCCGACGGGTCCCTCAGCGACGTTAAGTTATTCGTCGAGCGCGGCGGAGAAAACACCGCGCAGGACGAGAAGGGGAACGTCTATCTCGCCGCAGGCCAGGTCTTCGTCTACAACCCGCAAGCCAAACTCATCGACACCATCCAAGTCCCCGAGCGCCCAACCGACCTCATCTTCGGCGGCAAAGACGGCCACACGCTCTACGTTTTCACCCACCACACGCTCTATTCAGTGCGAACCAAATGATTCGCGCAATGGCATAATGGAAAGCTGAGAGCAACCCTATGCCTGAACTCAACCCCTACGCCCGATTCCTCGACGCCGGAACATCCCTCGCCGAGGTTGCGGAGATCCTCGCCGCAACCCCCGCAACGCTCGTGTCCCTCGCCAAAGCCATCGGCCCGGAGCGCATCGACAGCGCTCCGGCTCCCGGCAAGTGGTCCGCTGCGCAAATCCTCTGCCATCTCGCCGATTGCGAAATCGCCTTCGCCTTTCGCCTGCGCCAGACCCTCGCCGAGGAGCATCACATTCTCCAGCCCTTCGATCAGGATCGCTGGGCCGCGCCCTACGCCAACATCCCCGCGCAGCAGGCCCTCGCCACCTTCGCCGCCCTGCGCGATTGGAACCTCACACTCGTCCACAACGCGCCAGCCGATGCGGCCGGCAAGCCGGTCACCCACCCCGAGCGCGGCGCCATGACCTTCTCGACCATCCTCGAAACCATGGCCGGCCACGACCGCAATCACCTCGCACAACTCCAGAGGCTCGCCGCAACCAGCTTAGACTCACCAGCGCAAGCGCCAATCGATAACAAGCAAAGGTAGCTGGGATGTTATCGACGGATCCACGGCACGATAAGTAACAATCCTCGTGAAAGTGCTGATGTGGCAGTTCGAGTTACTTCGCCCTCGCGCTCCAGTCGATCGTAAGCGTCGCCAGCATCTGGCTCAGCGCATCCACCGCGGCCTTCTCCTTCTCCTTCAACTCCGCCGTCTGCTTGCGCGTGGCCTCCAGCTCATCCTCGGCGCGGTTCAACTCGTCCACAAACCGCTTGGCCGCGTCGTTGCCCTTCAGCGCCGTCAGGTTTTCGCGCGCTCGGCCTTCGTCACCGGTCAGGGCCGCGGACTTCTGCTCCAGATCGTGCAATTGCGCCTTCATATCGCGAATCGCCTCCTGCGCCGCAATCACCGGCCTCAGCTTCTCGGCAATCGCCGGCGCATCCTCCGCCAGCTTCCGCAACTGCGGCGCCTGATCCTCATCGCTCTTGATCATCCAGTCGTTGTACTCCGGACCCTCGTCGGAAACCAGCACCGAGGCCGACTCATGCGACCCCACCGGCAGCCGGAACCGGTAAAGCGTCGGCGCAATCTCCGCCGGCTTGGTCTCCGGAGAGAGATCGCGACCCGCCTGCCGCGGCACCTCCAGCACTACCACCCGTGCATCGTTGGCCGAGTTGGCCACAACGTAAGTCGTCTTGCTCGCCGCCCCGTAAGTCAGGTGAATGTACCCCAGCGGCTTCACCTGCACCGCCCGCAGCTCGTACTTTCCCTCCTCCGGATGTCGCCGCACATGCACTGCCTCATCCGCCGCATAGCTGAGCAGCCGCTTCTCGCCCGGATGAATCGGGTCCAGCAATCCCTGCCCTGCAAAAACACCGCTTTCGAAGATCGAAAAACTGCCCCGGTCAAACGTCAGCTTGGAAGTATTCTCCAGCCAGACCGCCCGAAATGGCGTCGCCTCCGAAGCACTCCAAAGCGTCACCCGCTCCGCCGGCAGATTCTCCTGCAAAATCGGCACCATCGCCGACTCATTCTTGTGAATCGTCACCGGCTGCGCCAGCGAATACTCAAAGAAGTCGTCGAAAGTGTTCGAAGCCACGTCGTTTGCCTGAAGCGCATTCGTTGCCGCGTATACCCCGCCGCCAGCCCTGCGCAAACCTCCGCCTACATTCCCATAGAGGCTGCCAATCACCCCTCCCGCCACGCCACCTCCCGTGCCAGAGCCCGTTCCCTCCATCCCCGCCACTCCTAACGACCTCGCCGGCGACTGTTTCGCTGTCATCGGCGCCAGAGAGTTCATTTGAAGTTGCTGACTCCCCTCAGCCGCCTCATGCGTCTGCGGCGTAGTCACCTCCGATGTAGAAATCGCCACCTCCGGCCGTCGTATATACAACGGCTGGCTCAGCGGCTGAATAAAGCTCTGCGGCGCACCCGCCACCAGCGAGAGCTGCACATTGTCCCAGTCCGATCCGATGGTGTTGTCCACCACCGCCCACCCCTGCAGGATCGCCTTGACTGGATTGGTAGAATCGGCCGAATCCTTCGGAAAGACAATCCGGTACGTCGATTTCCAGACCGGCACCTCGCTGATATAACTCACCTGAAGCTGCCGCTGCCCCGTTCCCAGCGCGTCCAGCGTCAGATGCCGCAGCCCCGTGGAGCGCGTTGAACTCAATAGCTCCAGATAGCGGTCCAGTTGCCCTTGCAGCCCCGCGTCCAGCGGCCGCACGCTCAGCCCCGGCGTCAGCTCCACTACGCGCACCGCGCCCGCCGTCGTCACCAGCGTGAGGTAATACCTGTCAACCAACGTGGTCGAGTTAGCGTCGCCCGCCTTCTCGCTGCGCGACTCAATCGACATCAGCCTGCCCGTCAGGCTTCCACCGGGTGCGCCAGCCACCTCCACGCGCTGCCCACGCAACGCCTGAAACAGCTCCGTCGAACTCGGATCGTCGCTCATCGCCAGCGAAAGCGACTTCAACTGCTCCGCCAGCGGCGTCGTCGAGTTGTAATTCACCCCACCAATCCGCCCGCCATTCTCATCCAGAATGGTCAGCGACTGCAGCACATCGTTCAGTTGCGACGAAGTGAAGTCGATTGCAACATGCTGATTACCTGTCACCGTTCCCGAGTGCTCAAAGTAACCCACGCCATTCTTGTAAAGGATTACCTGCCGCACTGGCAGATCTTTCACCGTCGACGAAACCGGTGCGCCCGCGGCTACGGCCGCCGGAGATTTGCCCGGAGCCTGAGCCATCAGGCTGGGAACTGCCAGCAAAACCACTACTGCACCTCCAAATCGCATGAATCCTCCTAGGCTGGTCTCGCTGGAACATCCGCGCCAACCTGTCCAACTTGTCCGGCAACGATTTTTCGGGAACGCCTATTCACTTGGACATCCGACACGCAAAAATGGTTCCCGCCCTTGAAAATTCTTCGCCCAGGTCGTGCTCAGTACGCCGCAAGCGACATTCGCCTCACGCCAATGCCGGTCAGGCAACGCCTCGGGCTGAGCCACGCGAGTGCATCAATTTCAATGCAATTCGGACTATCCGTGCTCCTGTGAACCGGTACAAAGTTGGGTAACTTGTCGAGTGGTTACCTAAAAGCGCAAAAAGAACCCCAGTAGGTCATATCTTCCTGCGTCGTGAAGGTCACATAATGCAACAGAAGTAGGGTCTCGCCTGGGTAAGTGCGATGGTATCGTTTGTAACTAATAGGACGGCAAATTAAGCCTTTCTAATCTCGCCGAAATACCGGGCCCGGTACCGCGGATGTTCCATAACGGCACGTTTCATCCCATTCGTTTTGTTACGCTTTTTTGCCGGAAGAACAAATCCGCAATATTCAATCCTTGAGGTTAGGTTCATGCGCAAGTCCCCCGTACTCTCAGTCTTTGCATTCGCATTCGCGAGCATCTCGCTTTATGCCCAGGTTCATCTCGGAGAAGTCAATCTAGGAAGCGGCAGTACAGTCCCGGTGACGGTGACGATTGCCGGAGGAGGCCAACTTGCCAGTCTTTCTGTAGTCACTGGCGGTGCCCAAAAGATGGATTTCACAGATGCCGGCGGCACCTGCAAGATCGGTAAGACCTACCAGCCGAATGACACCTGCACTGTGCTCGTCCGCTTCGCGCCCACTCTAGCCGGCACCCGGATGGGAGGCGTCTCGCTCTTGGATGGAACCAGCAATTCGATGGCCGTCGTCTACCTCAGAGGCACAGGACTCGCTCCGCAAACCGGCTTTGAGCCCGCGTTGCAGGTTCCAGTCATGTCGTTTCTCAATAATGTTTCGCAGCTCAGCGTCGATGGCGCTGGCAACGTCTATATTGCCGAACAGCAGACCAGCTCTCCCAATCCAGGGGCCCCCGCGCTTCCGGGCGGTATCTTTAAGGCGACCCGTACTGGCGAAGACTCCTACGATGCCGCCAACATTGGCAGTTCTCTCCTCGATCCGGTAGGCGTCGCGGTCGATGGCGACGGCAATGTTCTGGAAGCCGACGAGCTTCTCAATCCCGTCATCGCACCTGAGCTGGGTACCGTGAGTCCAACCCCCGGCTTCTTTCACGAAGAGCAGGGTCTTGCGGTCGATGCCCAAGGCGACATCTACTCTGCCGGCAACGGCGCCGTATACAAATCATCCCCAGCCTTTGCTCAGGATCAGTCTTACTCCACCGTAGTTGGCGACCTCGGATATGTGCATAGCATCGCCGTTGACGGCACAGGCAACGTCTACGTCCCCGACGATGGAGCCGTGCCCGCAGTCTACAAAGAGACTCCCAATGGCTCCGGATACACGCAGACCCTGGTAGCCGGCGGGTGGTCCCATCCCTTCGGCATCGCCGTCGATTCCAACGGGGTCGTCTACGTCAACGATTCTGGCAATCTCTATACCGCAACACCGTTGCCCAGCGGAAAATATGCCAAGGCGCCGCTGCTCTCCGGCCAAATCCCCGACGCCGCGCCCTGGGGACTAGCCGTGGATGGATCCGGAAATCTTTATCTGTCTGAAAACGCCGGTTCTGGCCCCAACGGACCTTCCTACACCGCCTATCGCTTCGACCGCTCATCGACCCCCGTCCAGACCTTCGCCCAAACCAGCGCCGGGTCGGTCGGCAGCGACGGTCCCCGTACCATCACCATCTCCAACCTTGGCAACTCCAGGCTGCACATCGCCTCGATCGAATATCCAGCCGACTTCCGGGAGGCCAGGAACCGGGAAGGCCACTGCCAATCGAACTCGCGGCTTGAGGCCGGCGAAAATTGCGCCATCGTCATCGAGTTTGCGCCCGTCTCTTGCCCGGGTGACGGCAGTTCCAGCGAGGTTCTGCATGAGCAAGTCAAGATTGTTACCGACACACTCAACCGCCACGACACACTGCAAACCATTGAGGTGACCGGCACGGTTACCTTCAGTCCCGCCGCTACCCCGGTCATCTCCCGGCCCTCCGGCACTTACTCCGCCGGACAGACCATCTCGCTCTCGGACTCCACCCCCGGCGCCGCAATCTACTACACTCTGGACGGCAAAACCCCCACGGATACCACGGGAATCCGCTACAAGGGGCCAGAAACGCTCGAAATGTCGGCCACGTTAAAGGTGGTCGCTTACGCCCCTGGGCACACGCCCAGCCCAGTCGCTGAAGCTGTCTATCGCTTCGTGGCGGCCGCGCCGGTCATTTCGCCCGCCGGCGGCACCTACAAAGGCCCGGTCACGGTCACCATCACCGGCGCTACGCCCGGCGCAGGCATCTTCTACACCACTGCGGGCAACCGGCCTGGCGCCAGCTCCAAGCCATACACCGGTCCCTTCGTCGTTTCCGGCAATGAACTTGTCATGGCTATCGCCGCCAAGACAGGCTTCACCACCAGCAGCATCGTCGAGACATCTTACAAGCTGACTGCTGTCTCGAATTGACCACGCCTTCCCGCAAAGCGCCACTGGCCTGCTGAAAATCGAGCTGGTTCCTCCCTCCTACCGTAAACTGGTGGCACGGAGGACGGCCCTATGAAGAAAATCGGCGTTCTGTTCGGCATGGAAAACAGCTTTCCCGGCGCATTGGTTGAGCGCATCAATGCCCTCAATGTGGACGGCATCACCGCCGAATTCGTAGAAACCGGCGCCGTCCACCTCGACAAAGCTCCACCCTACTCCGTCATCGTCGACCGCATCTCGCACGACATTCCGTTCTACCGCGCCTATCTCAAGCACGCCGCGCTCAACGGCACAGTCATCGTCAACAATCCCTTCTGGTGGTCGGCCGACGACAAGTTCTTCAACTACACCCTCGCCGATAAGATGGGCGTAGCCATCCCGCCCACCGTCATCCTGCCCCACAAGAAGCACCCTGAAGACACCACCGACCGCTCCATGCGCAATCTCGAATACCCGCTGGACTGGGAAAAAGTCTTCGCCTACGTCGGCGAACACGGCTTCATGAAGCCCGTCGACGGCGGCGGCTGGCGCGATGTTTACCACATCCACAATCGTGAGGAGTTCTTCAACGCCTACGACCAGTCCCGCGACCTCTGCATGATCTATCAGAAGGCCGTCGATTTCCAGGAGTACTTCCGCTGCTACGTCGTCGGGCAAAAAAAGGTCCACATCATGCCCTACGACCCGCGCAATCCCCACCACGAGCGCTACATCCTCAATCCGCCCAAATACGACAAAGCGCTCCTCAAGCGCGTCGAACAGGACGCCCTCAAGCTCTGCCAGGCCCTCGGCTACGACCTGAACACCGTAGAATTCGCCGTAGAAAACGGCATCCCCTACGCCATAGACTTCATGAATCCCGCTCCAGACGCAGATCTCCACTCCGTAGGCGAAAAGAACTTCGAATGGATCGTCTCCGAAGTCGCCGCGTTAGCCATCGACAAAGCCAAGAAAGCCCCAGCCATCCCAGAACTCCGCTGGTCCAGCTTCCTCGGCGCACCCTCCGCCCCAGCCAAAAAGAAAACCCCTGCAAAAAAGCCAAGCCCAGCCAAGAAAAAGTAACTGGCTGCTGGTTTCCGTGTAGCGTCCGTTCAAGAGATTGAGCGGCTGATGGCCGAGGGCGAGCGGTACGGCGCGGCGGCGGAATTCGCTTCTCATGCGAAGCCGGCGTTTTCTTCGATTGGCTGAGTTTTGGCCCAAATCGTTCTGTACGTGTAACCTTATGCGTCAGATTTTTAACAGATGATTATTTAGTTAGCTCAGGCTTCTCCCGTAAGTTGTTGAAACGTGATGGTGGTGCTTTCGAGGCAGGCTCTGAGGAGCCTTGGCAGCATGTCCGGTTCCATGTTTCTTCTGTTGAGGCGGTA
>Ga0302325_10034984_pt1 | contig 10273 bp, 2 predicted proteins | sample Palsa_T0_2_FD_201948 | JGI IMG/M metagenome (GOLD analysis project Ga0302325, IMG submission 201948) | Peat permafrost microbial communities from Stordalen Mire near Abisko, Sweden - Palsa_T0_2 | ecosystem: Environmental > Terrestrial > Soil > Palsa > Peat permafrost | place: Sweden: Abisko...
CTGCCGAGGAGTTTTTGATTCCGCCGGGCGACTTGGCCGCCTGCGGTTTGCCGAAACCATCCGTGGTGAGAGTGGCAAAACTTGCGGCATTGCACCGCCAATTGGTAATAAAGCGCATCGGCTTGATGCCGACACCGCTCTTGGAGCGAATTCTCTCCCAAATTAGGCAGTTGTTTTAGTCCAGTCTTTCTGCCTCAGGCCGCAACCTGGCGGGCCTGGCGATGGGCGGCTTCCAGCACCTTCACGAAAGTTGGCAGAGTCAGCCGAATGCTTTCCATCCGCTCGTGCAACTGATTGATCAAGGCGTGCGCCCCCATGCGGATGCACTGCCGATACCATTTCACCACTTCCTGGCTGATGGCTGGTTCTTCGGCGGCGGTAAAATGGTGTTGACGGTCGCCTGTCAGCAGTTCGCAGATCACAAGAGCGGCGCGTGGCCGCAAGGAACCAGAAGCCTGACCGCGGCGCCATAGTGGCAACGCTTGCGCCACCTCATGATTAAGCAATAGCGCCTCGGCGCGCTGAAGCAGCAGAATCTGGTCATCTGGAAAATGTTTGACTGCATCCGCCGTCCACTCGCGCGCGAAGGCAAGATGTTCGGGCCGGCTGAGCACGATTTGACCGCCCAATTCCCACACCCGTGAGTCCGCCGGGTTTTCCGCCGCCAGTTGCCGCACGATCTCCAATGCCTGGCCCATCCGGCCTTGCGCGGCGTGGAACCGGGCCAGATCGAAGCGCATCGGGCCGGACGAGGGCTCGACGGCCAAGGCGTCGTCGAAGGCCCGCTTGGCGCCGTCGGCATCATTCAAGGCGATCAAGCACATTGCCAGGCAATGGTGCGGGCCAGCCTTGCGGATTTCCGGGTTGATGGGAGAAAGGACAGGCTGGTTGCGTTTGGCCGCGCATTGGCGCATTTGTTCGGCTGCCTCGGCGGGTTGCTTGAGTTCCATCAGGGCCACGCCCAGGCAGAAATGTTGCGAGGCGGTCATGCCGTCCGTTTTGGCAAAAGGCGTCTGCCATAGTTGGACGATTTCGGAAAACCGTTTGGCGGCCATCAAATGGGTGGCCAACTGCGTCAACAATGTTTCCTTCAATTCCGGCGTCACCTCGGCCGCGGGGAGTGCGGACATAAGACGGAAGGCCTCCCAGTAACGCTCCAGGCCGGCTTCTAATTTCCCCGAGCGGACCAGCTCCAGGCCCAGGCTCATGATCAAATTCGGTTCGCCGGGCAATTCCTCGATGGCGCGCTCCAAGAGGCGCAGATTGCGTTCGATTTTGCTCCGGCTGGCCATGACCTCATCCGTGTAACCGTGGTGGAGGAGGACGGCCTCGCCCAACTGATGTTTCAGGCCCCACTGCTTGCATCGCACCTGGATGCTGCTGAAAGCCTGTTCGTGAATGCGCCCGATAAAGAACAGGCCCGGCGCATTGCGGAAAAGGCGCGGCACGTAGCTGCATCCTCCATCTTCGTGACCTTGGTTGATGATGGGAAGACGATAGCCCAGAACCCCGGCAGCCTGAATATGAAGTTTGGCCGTCTCCAGTTGCCGAGGCGCCAATTCCTCGTCCGCGTCAATAATCAGGACCCAATCGCCCGTGGCATGTTCAAGGGCGGCGTTGCGAGCCGCGCTGAATTCGTCGCACCAAGCGAAGGAATAAACCTCGGCCCCGAATTCCTTTGCGATCTCGATCGTGCGGTCGGTCGAGCCAGTGTCAACAACCACAATTTGAGTGGCCAACTCGCGGACGGAACGAAGACATTGCGCGAGGAAGCGTTCCTCGTTCTTGGCGATCAAGCAAATCGAGACACGCGAAGCAGTCGCGTGCGGATCAGTTAATGGCGGCAGCAATTTGAGCCACGCCGGCCTGACATGGCCGCGCAGATGACACTTGAGGAATTGCTTCGGCGGCGCCCAATCCGGCGCCATGTCGCGCGCGGCCTGGGCGCAAAGCCGGGCCGAATCCGCGTCGCCGGCCGCGAGGGCAATTTCCGCCAGCAGCAGATACGCTTCGGGATGAAAGGGCCGCGCGGATACGGCGGACAAGGCCGCTGTCCAGGCTGCGGACCATTGTTTCTTTCGAACCAGTTCGCGCGCCTCGCCGAGTTGGCCAATCAACCCGCACGGAGGGAGCGCCATGGCGGCGGTTTGGCGAGAAGATTTTTTCGGAACGACGACGGGCATCGCCTTGTCGATCCAGCAACGGCCTTCGAGTGACGGGGTGTGGCTGTCCTTCAGTTCGGGCAGCGCCAGTCGCAGCGCGAGGCCGTTCGGCGGGCAGGAGGGTAGGCGGTAGCCCTTTTCCAAAGGGGCATCCTGGGGCATGGACCACTTGGCTTTGAACAAAGCCCAATTACGTTCCATGCTGGCGAGGTAATCGATCTTGGCCCCTTTGAAAGTCTGGCCGCCGGTGTGATGCACGAAGGAATCAAGCGCGATGCGCAATTTGAACCCGGCCAGCACGGCGCGGATGCAGAAATCGTCGTCCTCGAAATTGCCGCTGCCAAATTGCGGGTCCAGACCGCCGATCTTTTCCAACACGCTGCGGCGGAACAAAAGACAGAAGCCGACCAGGCGGGCGGCCTCGATGGATTGACCGGCGTGCGTGGCGCACCATTGCGTGGCAAACTTGGGCAGTTGATTCAGACTGGAGTAATTGGCCGTGGAGACCAATTGCGGGCCTGAAACGGAATTGGAGACAGGGCCGACCAGGCCGCAGTCGGGATAAAGTTCCAAATGCGTCATCATACGTTCCAGCCAGCCGGGCGTGACGACAGTGTCGTTGTTGAGCAGGAGGATGGCGTCGCCGCGGGCGCAGGCCAGTCCTTGATTGTTGCCGGCGGAAAAGCCAAGGTTGGCGCGGTTGAAAATGACGCGGACGTGGCTGTGTTTGGCGGCGTAGTTGCGGAAGAACTGGCTGGTGCCGTCAGTCGAACCGTTATCGACCAGGATCAATTCGTGGGAAAGCGTGGTGTGTTTTTCGATGCTGGCCAGACAATGCTGTGAATCGCTGAGTTGATTATGCGCCAGAATGACAATGGAAACCAGCTTGCCGGGCGGCGGCGAGTAAAGACGCATGACCGAATTTGGAACCATCCGGTTTTTGCCGTCCTGGTCAATGGTGACGTCAGGACTGGCGTGGTCCAGCCATTTTTTGTGAAAGCGCTCCACGTTTTGGGGCACGCGCCGGGTTGCCTCCGGGCCGCTGTGCGACGCATGATGGATCACCACGCTGGCGGGCTCATAAATGGTGAGCCAGCCCTGTTGCTGAAAACGCAGACACAGGTCCACGTCCTCGCAACCATTCCAGAATTCCTCGTCGAACCCGCTCACTTGATCGAAATGCGCCTTGCGCACCAACATGCAGGCAGCCGTGACGGCTTGATAAACGCGGCGCTGATTGGCCAGGGGAACGTCGGATTTTTCCTTGGCAAACAGATGAAACGCGTGCAACGGGTCGTGGTCCCAGCAATCCGCCAGCGCGATGCCGGCGTGCTGGATGGTGCCGTCTGGAAAAAGCAGTTTGCTCCCCACGGCGGCCACGGCGGCATCGGCTTCGGCCAGGGAGAACAGCGAACCAAGCCAGTTGGACTGCACCTCTGTATCGTTGCTAAGGAAAACAACATAAGCGCCGCGCGCGGCGCTGGCCCCTTGGTTGCAGGCTTTGGCGAATCCTGCATTGTCAGAATTCAGGATGGCCCGCAGGCGTCCCGCCTGCTCCTCGTCCCGCAAAAATTCGACCGTGCCATCGGTCGAGCCGTTGTCAACCATGATAATCTCGTGCGCCGGCGCTGGCGTGTGAGCGAAAACGGCCTGGAGGCATCGACGGGTCAGGTCCAACTTGTTGCACGTGGGTATGACAATGGCCACGCGGGGTGCCGAGGGCGCACGTGGAACGGGCGCCACAGGCGCGCTGCCGCTCTCGGCGGACAATTTAACCACCGGCAAGTTCAAAAGGAAATTCTCGAAATCCGGCCAGCGTTTGCGCAAGTAAGACGCTTCCTGCGCCACCATTTGCCAACTGGTTGAGACGGTCTTCGATTCCTCCAGCACATCGGGGCAACGAGTTGTTTTGAAGCCAAGGTCGCGCATCCGTAGAAGAAGGTTCAAAGCGGAAGCTTCGGGACAAAGGCCATCCTGAAAACCAAGCCCGGAGACAAAGTGCTGGCGCCGCAGAAGGAGGCACCGCAAAAGCGCGCCATCCTTCGAACCTTCAGGCAGGACTGCCGCCATGTCGGGAGAAGTCCGCAAAGCGCCCAAGAGGGACGTATCCCAGCCGCGCTTCAAACGGGTTTCTTCTTCGATAAAAAGGATATGGGGAGCCAAGGACGCGTCCACCGCCTGATTGAGATAAGGCAGGAGCGGCGCCTTGTATTCGACTTGACGGCCTTTGAAGCGGGGATATTGGCGGACGAATTCAAGCACGACAGTCGAAAGAGGCTTGGCGTCCTTGGGCACGGCGACCACCAGCTCTATGGCAAAATCCGGCATGGCAACTTCCGCCAATCGCTCAAGGCATTGGCGCAATGCAGCCGGGTCCTTCGCCGCGCGGACGAAGACCGTCAGTTCGGGATGGAGGCCGTCGGTGTCACGTTCCGGATTGCAATAGAGAATGGCATTGGCGTAAGAAAAGAAATCTGCATTGGCGCGCGGGTTTTCCTGGGCGTGCGTCGCCTGAGGCCAGTAAACGTCGGCTTCAACGAGGAGGCGGCCGTAACCTTGCTCGCGCAATAAAGCGCGGTTCTTCTCGCTGCAAAGGGTTTTCTTGCTGTCCGCGTAAAAGTAATCATCAAGCGGAAGCGAGCCGAAATGCCGGACTTCCGAGGGGAGGGGAAACGCAGTCGCGCGAGCCAGCAAAGGTTTGGAGCCTGCATCCAAATCGGCCAGCACGCGACGGGAGAACTCCGATTGGGCGCCGAGCAGTCCGGGCTTCACAGCCCTGGCGGATTGCCACAACAACTGGAAAAGCAGCGCTCCCTCCTTGAAAGCTTTCTGGCAACGGAGCATTTCATCGCTGAAAGGCATGCGATCTGTCACCGGCGCCACCGAACCATCGGCGGCGCGCTCGTAGCCGAGCGTGGTGCCGAGAGGCGCGACAAGCGATTGCTCCAGAAAGGCGGGTGAACGAATAAAAGTGCGAAAATAAACATCCGGCTTGGCAAATGCGCCCAGGAAATGGCGAACATCCAGCCCTTTGAGCACGCGTTCAGCGGCTTTCTCGTGGGTTGCCATATAGCAGCCGACCATCCTTGTGCCGCTGGATTCCAACTCAAAAATGCGCGCCAATTGCATCTGGGCCGAGGCGTTATAACCCAGATCGCACACTCCCAGCGTGTTGTTCTCTTGGATCCAAGGGCGGATATAATCCATGACCTTGCCGCGTTCCTCCGCGCTTTTGGCTTCGATGCCTTTGGCGATTTCAGGGCGAAAGATATACTTGGCCAGCTCTAAAATTTTCTCCTTCGTGTCAGCCAATTCATCGAGGGGGAAGGGGATGCGCTCGAGGTCTTGCGGGGAGAATCCGAGATCCTCAAAGATTTTGCGGATGGACAGGGTTGTGCGATATTGCAGCCAATTGACGACACCGTCGGCATGAAGCGGTCCAAGGGCGGCCAGGGCTGTGGATTTGCGATTGACAAACAACGGTTTGGTTTCAAGGTCATAACCTTGATCGTCGGCCTCGCATTGCAACATTTTGGCAAAGAGATCGCCCTCGCGCATGAACGCGCCAACCTTGCGAATGCCGCTGCTTAAAAATTGTTGGCAGGCCCAGGAGGCGAAGCGGCTCATGATCGGCCCCATGATGAAGGCCCCTGTGCGCGCAAAAAATGCCTCCGGTGTTTCCTCCGCAAAGTAGCGCGCGGCCATGAGGCGCAACGGATTGGCGCTGAACACCGGCGTCTGCGCCCCCAGCAGAATGCGCTCGCGTTCCAGAATGGTGCGCGTCTCGGAAGTTTCTTGTGGATAATGGATGGCCACCACGCCCGCCAGGCGCGCGCCGACAACGTCGGCCTGATAATTGTCGCCGATGTGCAGCATCTGACCTGCCTTCAAATTCAGCTTTTCAAGGGCCGCGCGGAAGAGGTTGCCCGTGCTTTTGCAGACTCCGGCCTCGGATGACGTCAACACGAACTCAAAGATGGAAGGATCGAACTGGTTGACGGTCAGGATGTCCTTCAATTGGGCGGCGCTAAAATAAATGTCGGAGATAATCACCGCGCGCAGGCCGCGTCCGCGGATGTGATGCAGGAAATCCGCCATGCCGGGATTGATCTGGCATACTTCGCATTCCACCGCGTGCTCCATCTGCGCGGCTGCTCCGGCATCGGGCACGACGAATTTGAGGCCGTCATAGATATCCTTGAGGTCAATGTCTTCACGAGCGGCATTGTGGATGATTTGTTTCTCGCGCGCTTTCGTTTCGGCCTTGCGGCGGAGCATCTCGAAGTCGGAGCCAGCCAAGCCAACGCGAAGAGCATTCTTGCGCTGCAACCGTTCCCCCACTTCGGCGAAAACATGGCTGGGCCGGTCCACCAAACGCCAGACCAGCGTGTCAAAAAAATCGAACGAAACCGCTCGCAATGGGGTGCCCATGCGATCCATCATCTCGGCGGCGCGGCGCAAATGTTCGTCTCGCTGCCAAAGGTTTTCCGGGATTTTGCGTGGGGTTTGGTTTTGCGTGTTCATGAAGTGTGAATCATCTGAGCGACTCGCACATTCCCGGCACGCCGGCAACGATCGGAGGAGCCGCCCGTCCTTTGCGAGAGCGAATGGGCGCGGGCACGATGGGCGGAGCGGCTAGAACGTTCACCGCGCGGCAAAAAATTGTCTCCGCGGCTCGTTTCTCCCTCTCCCTTTCGAGATCAATTTTGGCCTGGACCTTCAAAGCCAAGGGATCGGCGGGATCGAGCGCGAGTGCTTGACTGAGGCTATGCAAAGCCTCGGCCAATCGGCCCAGAGAATGCAAGGCAAAAGCTTTGCCGGCGTGGGCTGAGGCGAGTCTTGGCTGGAGTCGTATGGCTCTTGTATTGGCCTCCGCCGCGGCCTCAAGATTTCCCGCCTGAAATTCTGCATGGCCAAGGGCCAGGGCGATTTTGCCGCCGCCGGAGGAAAGTTCGAGCGCCGCGTCAAGACATTCGTCCTCATTCCGGAAGTTGACGGACACCATTTGTCCAGGGGCCTGCCCGATGGCGGCGCATTGCTTTAGCGCCTCGTGGATTTTCTTCACAAAGGGCAGGGAGCAGGGGCGTCGCGTCTTGGAATGGCGCAAGTCAGGGCGAATCGTCTGCGTGAGGCGGCTGATCAAGTCGCAGTCATCCGCAGGCCACGTCAAATCGAGCGCCTTGGCCACGGCCTGAGCCTGTTCGCGCGGCTCGGTGAACCAGCGATCGTAGTCAACAATGATGCGCAACTCTCCTTCGGTATCGCGGATGGCGTCCAAGTAATGCAACATCCAGACCAACTCCGCGTGCAACGGGTCCAACGGGTACAGTTTCAGCAAAGATTCTACCACCACCGAGGGGTCCCGCACGGCCAACACGTAAAGCGGCTCCAGGTTTAGTTCAGCGAAGATTTGCTTCCACAGCGGCAGCAGGCGGCAGGTGCGCGGATCTTTAAATCCCCAGATTCCTTTGGCTTGGGCGATTTCGTCGTGGACGATGGAGATTAATTGGTCCTGGAACGCTCGGAATTCCGGCAATCGCTCCCAATCGATGGCAAAGGGATAGGCGAATCCGTATTCGCCCCAGTCCTTGGCGATGTAATTCATCAAGGCATCCTGCGTGCGATAGATTCTTTCGTTTTCCCAATATCCCAACTCGTTGCTGGCGTTAGGCGCCAGCAAGTCGGCGCCTACGTCCACTCCCAAAATAGTGAGCAAGTTAGTCAGTAGAGAAGTGCCACTGCGGTGCATTCCGAGCACCACAACGATTCTCTGTTTCGAAGTGGGTGCAACCAGTTCATGGGTCATAAGTGATGTCCAGTGTATGGGCCTATATCGCATTGGGCAGATAGCATTTAGCAAACGGCGTGCCACCGCATTTTAGCCCCAAAATTGCCGGATAAAGGCAAATCACGGGCCGAACGACACGGCAAGAATGACCGCAGATCGAACATTTTGCCTGGAGAGGCGAACGCCGCCTCAAAAGAAGCGGCGCTCGCGAGAACCCCTGCCTAATTCAAATCAGTCTCCAAACAAGATGAAGGAACCGCCTTGGTTGGTTCCAAGGAAATAACCGCGAACGACATTGGTGGAGTCCTGAATGATGATGCTGTCAATGGAGTTGGTCGTGCCGGGCGGATTGATAAAGAATCCCGAAACCTCTCCGGTGGAACGATCGATGGTCAGGCTTAATCCGTTGGTGGCCGACGGGTCCACCGTGATGACGTTGCCGCTAACCGTCACCGCGTTGGTGATAGGCGCCGCCAGGTTGCCGCCATTCAGAATGACGGAGCCGCTGCTAAAGGACAAGAGATCGCTGGCATTGGTGTCATAATACGCGGCCAGCGGCAATGCCTGATTGGTAAAGCCGCCGGGATAAAGAGCGGTAGCGCCGGGGTCGTTAAACCACATCAGAGTGGAAGTGGGACTTACGCTGTTGGACAAGGCTCCTGTAATGTTAAGCCAACCGATGAGCGATCCTGCGCTGCCATTGTTGTAGAGAGGGACGTAGAGCGGGTAATAGTTGTAAAGGGAGAGTTGGCTCACCTGGCTGACATAAGTATTGTCCGCCATATATCCGCTCAAGGAAGTGACGCCGTTATTGCTGATGAAGAGGCTGAAGACGCTGTCGCCTGCGGGCCCTGCCGTGGGATCGTCGAAGCCGGGCATCGCCATGAGATAATCACCGGCCAACGGTGTCGGGAAGCTGGCGGAATAGCCTGCGAGGTAACTCAATAGCTCCGCATTCCAGGTCGCTGTTACATTGCTTACTGATCCGCTGACGGATTCGGTCCAGCTCGCGCTGGTGTCGATAAATAGATCCAACGCGTAGTTTGATGTGGTCACGGTGGCGGAGGAATTGGAGATGCTGAACTGCCCGGAGAACGTGTTGCTGTCACCCGCGCACAGAATGTTGCCGCTAAAAGTGCCATTGGATGCGAGCGTCAGGCTGAAGTAGCCGGAACTGGCGTTGACGGGCGCATTGGTGTCAAAGAAAAGTCCGGCGAACGGGCCGCCCGTCAAATATTGGAATGCGTTCGGTGGTATAGTAATAGTCACAGTCTGGAAGGCGGAGGTGTTTACGCCGCCATTGTTTGTGCCTCCATCATCCACCGCCCTTATCCCCACTGTGACCGTCGCTCCCTGTGCGCCCGGTGTGAAGGCAAGGGTGCCGCCGGCGTTGACTGACGGAGGAACAAGGAAGGAGGCGGGACTGCTGTTGGTGACAACGAAGCTAACCGTCTGGCTGCTTTCGTTGGTCGGCCCTGCCTGGATATTGGTGACGGCACTAATAATGGAAACCTGCACGTTGTATTGATCCACTATGATTGAGGTCGAAGCCAGGTTGAACGATGGAGGCTGATTCACCGGCACAATGGTCACAGTGAGGTTCGTGCTGTTGGTCAACGAGCCATCATCAGCGGTGACGCTCACGGTGGTGCTCCCGTTTTGATTGGTGACGGGCGCAAATATCAAAGTGCGCGCGGTGCCCGTGCCGCCGACTGTCACCGTCACCAGGTTTGTATTGGAAGAAACGCAAGTGACTGTGAAATTAGTGGTCAGCGGGTCATAGAGCGTGAAAGGCAGACTCAGATTGGTGGTGGCGTTTTCCAGGATTGTCTTGTTAGTTATGCCCGTAAAGGCCGGGGGATATTGAACTTGTGTCACGTCGAGTTGGAAACTGTTGCTGTAAGTGTTGATGCCGCCGTTATTGGTCCCGCCGCTGTCGGTCATCACCACCGTCACTGAATTCGTGCCGAAAGAGTTAGTGGCGGTCTTGAATACCAGCGTTCCATTGGTGCTCACTGTCGGGAATTGTGAGAAATACGCGTTGGTCGAGCTGTTGGTTTTCGTGAACACGGTGAAACTCCATGTTTGGCTGCTTTCGTTGGATGGTCCCGCACTCATTCCTGTCAGGAAATTGCCGTAGGTGGACGCTCCGGCATTCTCGGCCACAGTTAATATGTTGGACACCAGGTTATTGGTAGAGAAGGAGTAGCTTGGCGGCTGATTCACGGGCGTGATGGTGAGCGTGGTGTTGTTGCTGGTCGAAAGGCTGCCTTCGCTGGCGGCCAATTGGATGGTGAGAGTCCCGTTGGCGTTGGTCACGGGC
>Ga0302325_10034985_pt1 | contig 10273 bp, 9 predicted proteins | sample Palsa_T0_2_FD_201948 | JGI IMG/M metagenome (GOLD analysis project Ga0302325, IMG submission 201948) | Peat permafrost microbial communities from Stordalen Mire near Abisko, Sweden - Palsa_T0_2 | ecosystem: Environmental > Terrestrial > Soil > Palsa > Peat permafrost | place: Sweden: Abisko...
GACCCGGCCGCCGCGGCGGCGGAGACCGGTGGCCGCACGGCCCGCCGCGGCGGGGTCCGGCTGACGGCCGCCGACTTCGAGGTGGGCGAGACCCAGCGGCGGGCGGCGGCCGCGGTCTGCCTGCTCATCGACCTGTCCTACTCGATGCACCTGCGCGGCACCTGGGGAGCGGCCAAGCAGACGGCACTGGCCCTGCATGCCCTGGTGCGGAGCCGGTTCCCGCAGGACTCAATCCAGGTGATCGGCTTCTCGAACTACGCCCGCGAGCTGCGCGAGACCGATCTGGCCGCGCTCGGCTGGGACATGGTCCAGGGCACCAACCTGCACCATGCGCTGGTGCTGGCCGGGAGGTACCTGGACCGGCGGCCCGAGCACGATCCGGTGGTACTGATCGTCACGGACGGCGAGCCCACCGCGCACCTGCGCCGGGACGGGCAGTCCTCCTTCGACTGGCCCCCCGCTCCCGAGACCCTCGAACTCACCCTGGCCGAGGTGGACAAGATGACACGCCGCCGCGCCGCGCTCAACATCTTCATGCTCGCCGAGGACGAGGGCCTGTCGGCTTTTGTCGACGATGTCGCCCGGCGTAACGGTGGCCGGGTGCTCCATGCCATGCCGGAACGCCTGGGCGAATTCGTGGTGCGGGACTTCTTGCGGGCCCGGCGGGCCAGCAGGCGATAGATTTTCTGCTAAGCCTTTTCCTAGCGCGTCACAGCCTTCGGCCCTGCGTAGTAACGTCCCCGCCGTAAAAGCCTAATAAGCGGGCCATTCGGGGACAACCGGACAAGGGCCCGGCATATCTCCTAGGAGGACCAAGTGAGTTCTGAGACCCAGCCCCGCACGAAAGCATCCAGCAGCAGTGCGCTGACCCTGATTCTCGCGGTCATCGGCGTCGTCGCCCTCGTCGTCGGCATCATCTACCTACCGGGCGGCCATCACAACCTGCGCGGCACGGCCGGGCTCGTCGTGGGCGTGGTCCTGCTCGCGGTGGCCGCCTGGCGGTTCGCCCAGAGCCGGAAGTCAGGCAGCACCCCCGCCGCCGGAGCGCGCTAGCCGCGGCTGAAAGGGCAGGCACCGGGCCTGTCGCGCGGAGCTTCGCAGCTTCAGGCCCGGTGGCCCCTAGGATCTAGGACATGTCTTTCACCGACCGGCTGATCGTCTGGTTCCACATCGGTTTCGTGATCTTCACTATCGGCCCGGTCACCATCGCGACGTTGTCCTCGCCGCGCTACATCCGGACCCGCAATCTGGTCGTGCTGCGCTACCTGTCCCGGATGACCAGGATCTTCGGGGCCGCGTCGCTGGGCGTGCTGCTCTTCGGCATCATCGCCGGCCAGTCCCTGCACGACATCACCAAAGTCTGGGTGACCGTGTCGATGACGCTGTTCGTCGTCGCGCTGGTCCTCCTCGCGCTCATCATGCGTGACCAGCACCGGGCCATCGTTGCGCTGGAAGGGGTTGATGTTCCGGTCGTGAGCGGGTCAGGCGGGCAGCCGGCCGCGGCCGACCCCACCGGAGCGGTGGACGATGAGCCGGGTCCGCCCGAGCCGCCCCGCCCGGCGCCCGGCGCGCCGCTCGGCGCCGCCGTGGCCACCGTGGAGCGGGGCCGGATCGCCACCATGGCCGGCGTGGTCAGCCTCATCTGGCTGGTGATCCTGGTGCTCATGGTCTGGCGGTAGTCAGGCCAGTGCCTGGCGCAGATCCTCCAGCAGGTCGTCGCACGTTTCGATGCCGACCGAGAGCCTGATCAGGTCGGCCGGGACGGCCAGTGGCGACTCCGCCACCGAGGCGTGCGTCATCCGCGCCGGGTGCTCGATCAGCGATTCCACCCCGCCGAGCGACTCGCCCAGCGTGAACAGCGTGGTCCGCGCGCAGGCGGCGAGGGCCGCCTGCTCACCTCCGCGCAGCCGGCACGACACCATCCCGCCGAAGTCCCGCATCTGCTTGACCGCGACGTCATGGCCGGGGTGGGCGGGCAGGCCGGGGTAGAACACCTCCGTGACGGCCGGGTGCGCGGCCAGCATGGCGGCCACCCGGGCCGCGTTCTGGCAGTGCCGGTCCATCCGCACGCCCAGGGTCTTGACGCCGCGCAGCGTCAGCCACGCGTCGAACGGCCCGGCGACCGCGCCAGTGGCGTTCTGCACGAACGCGAGCCGCTCGGCCAGGTCGGCGTCCGCGGTGATCACCGCACCGCCCAGCACGTCGGAATGGCCACCGAGGTATTTCGTGGTGGAGTGGACGACCGCATCGGCACCGAGTGCGATCGGCTGCTGCAGGTACGGGGAGGCGAACGTGTTGTCCACCACCAGCAGCGCGCCCGCCTCGTGGGCCATCTCGGCCAGCGCGGCGATGTCGGCGATGGACAGCAGCGGGTTGGTGGGCGTCTCGGCCCACAGCACCCGGGCCGGCCGCTCGGCCAGGGCGTCCCAGACGGCGCGGTTGTCCGACAGCCGCACCGGGCGGTAGCTGATGCCCCAGTCGGCCAGCACCCGGGCCATCAGCCGGTACGTGCCGCCGTAGGCGTCATCGGGGATGAGCACGTGATCGCCGGGCCGGCACAGCGTCCGGAGCAGGGCATCCTCGGCCGCCATGCCCGAGGCGAAGGCCAGCCCGCCCGCGCCCCCCTCGAGCGCGGCCAGGCACTCCTCGAGCGCCGTGCGGGTCGGGTTGGCGGTCCGCGAGTACTCGTAGCCGCCCCGCGTGCCGCCCACCCCGTCCTGCTTGTAGGTGGACACCTGGTAGATGGGCGGGACCACGGCGCCGGTCATCGGGTCAGGATCTTGCCCCGCATGGATGGCCAGCGTCTCGAACCCGCCGCCGGAGTTCGTCGTCACGGCAGACACTCTGCCACGGCGCGGCCTCCGGCGCGGGTACGGGACCCAGGGTCAGGCCAGTTCCACCAGGGGGAAGGCCCGGTGGCGGCGGGGCGGGACGAGGAAGTTCTGCCGCCGGGTCGAGGTGATGAACCGCTCCAGGCCGTTGTCGTCGGGGTCGACGTTGGGGTTGGCCGCCTGCAGGTCCTGCGCCGCCTGCGCGGTCCGCATCCGGGTGAAGAAGTCCGCGGTCGGCACGTAGATCAGGAATTGCAGCTTGAACATGGCGCTGCCCGCCTGGTAGGCGACCTGGCCCGGGTAGCTCGTGAAGGCCGGCACATCCATGCCGTCCAGCCCGGGGCCGTCGGCGCGGATGTGCATCGGGGTGCCGTCGGCCGCCCGCGATATCCGCTGCAGTGCCGCCTCGTGGCCGATGCGGCCTTCACCGGTGAACGTGGCGTTGAGCGTCGCGTTGCTGGGCGTGAACACGCCCGCGGTGTCCGCGGCGCCGGCCGCGGCGGCCGTGGTGCCCTGGAAGACGTTGTTGATGGCGGCCGGGCCACCTCCGTTGGTGTACTGGTCGGTGTTGCCGACGGCGGGGATCCCGTTCGGCGTGCCGAGCTGGTTGGACCGGAACATGTACTGGCAGCGCTCGGTGAATGGCTCCCCGTCGGTGTGCCTCGCGTCCTGGCCGGGCGTGTTGTAGAACTGGAACAGGTCCTCGATGTTGTGCGACAGGTGGGCGATGGACCCGTTGTCGAAGTAGCTGCCCGCGACGGCATCGGTGATCTTGGCCGAGGAGTTGCCGACGAACGTGGTGATCTCGGCCGGCCCGGCCGCGTTGGTCTGCTGGTCGATGAAGCCCATGGCCATCGTGGAGTTGGGGTTCATCCTGGGCGCGAACTCGAAGCCGTACTGGTTGGCCAGCGAGCGCGGCAGGCCGATCTGGACGAACTGGACGCGCGGCGTGCCCAGGGTGAAGAGCCCGTTGAAGTCAGGTGACGCCGTGCCCGTCCCATTGAGGTTGTTGCTGCCCTGCAGCCACAGCGGGACGGCGGCCAGGTTGGTCATCGAGTCGCTGCGGAAGTGGAACAGGATGTCGTTGTTCTCGATCGTCACGTTGATGTTGAACCGGTCCTTGGTGACGCCGGGAATCAGCGCGCCCGGGCCACCGACGAGGCCCCCAACCACATCGGTGGGTGAAGGCACAGCCTCTTCGAGCACGAAGCGGCTGGTGTTGGAGCTCAGGTGCGGCATGTTGGCCCGCACCACGGTCTGCGGCAGCCGGTTGAAGTACGGCAGGCCATAGGACACCGAGAAGATGAGCAGGCCCGACGGGCTGGCCGGGTAACTGGCCTCGATGGTGGTGAGGGCATTGGCCAGCGTGGCCTGGTCAGCCGTGGTCGGGGTGCGGTTCAGCTTGGCCGGGACGAGCAGGGCGTAGGTCGGCGCGATCTGAACGGTCACGTTGCCCGCGCCATCGTTGAGGACCTGCGCCGGGTTGATGAAGGCACCCATGTCGAACTGGATGTCGGAGAACGTGGTAGCCGCGGAGGCCGACCGCACCAGCGGTGAGGCCAGCTGTTCGAGGAGCGCGGCCTGGCTTAACAGAAAGGCCGTGGCCGCACTCCTTTTGAGAGCCGACCGCCTGCTCATGACCACGCTCTTGAGGTCCTCTGCGTCCATGTCCTGTCCTTCCTTCGAGTGCGGCGCTTTCGGTCAGCGGCCGTGGGGCGCCGTTCCCAGACGTGAAGCTCGGCCAAACATAGATCTGGCCCGGACCAGGCCGGATGCCTATTAGGGTGACATTTTTGTCATCCTTTGGCTGATCCATTACGTCTTCTCGAAGATTAGCCCCGGCACAGGAAATGATCTCGATCTGAGCTGGGGTTATGCAGGATTCACAAGATCACATGAACTTTTCGCGGCCAATACTGCTGATTGCTAGCGACCATTTTGAAGGTGAAACTTTCAGCTTTTCATCATGGCGCCGGCCGTAGCCGCGACGGCCCGGCACCTCCGGCCGCACCCGGTGAGTTCCAGCCGGGGAAGGCCCGGTGACGGCGGGCGGGACCAGGAAGTCCCGGTAATGGCCTATGGCTGCGCAGAGCCGGAATCGGAGAGCCGGAAATCAGGAGCCTGAATCAGGGCGTGGCGGCGAGGAACGTGAGCAGGTCCTGCCGGGTGAGCATGGCGGAGGGCAGGCCGTCCACCAGGATCACCGCCGCCCCCGCCTTTTCCAGCGCCTCGACCGCGCGGCTCACCCGCTCGCCGGAGCCGATCATGGGCAGCGGGGCCGACATGTGGCCGCCGATCGCGTCCTGCGGCGTCGCCCGGCCGGAGACCAGCGCATCGAGCAGGTCGCGCTCGACCACCGAGCCGATGACCTCGGCCGCCCGGACCGGGGGCTCCTCCTTCATCACCGGCAACTGCGACACGTTGTACTCGCGCAGGATGCCGATCGTCGCCGCCACGGTCTCCTCGGGGTGGGCGTGCACGAACTCAGGGAGCCCGGTCTGCCTGCGCGCCAGCACGTCAGCGACCGTCGGCTCGGTGGTCTCAGCGGAGAGGAAACCGTAGTCGGCCATCCAGTCGTCATTGAAGATCTTCGACAAGTAGCCGCGCCCGCTGTCCGGCAGCAGCACGACGATCACATCCCCGGGCGCCGCCGTGGCCGCCACCCGCAGCGCGGCGACGACGGCCAGGCCGCACGAGCCCCCGGTGAGCAGGGCCTCCTCGCGCGCCAGCCGCCGGGTCATCAGGAACGACTCGGCATCGCTCACCGCGATGACCTCGTCGCAGATGGACGGGTCGTAGTTCGCCGGCCACATGTCCTCGCCGACGCCTTCCACCAGGTAGGGGCGGCCGCCGCCGCCTGAGTACACCGAGCCCTCCGGGTCGGCCCCGATCACCCGCACGGCGGCGCCCGAGATCTCCTTCAGGTAGCGGCCGGTCCCGGTGATGGTGCCCCCGGTGCCGATGCCAGCGACGAAGTGGGTGACGGTGCCATCCGTCTGGGCCCAGATCTCCGGGCCGGTGGAGTAGTAGTGCGAAGCCGGGTTCTCGGGGTTCGCATACTGGTCCGGCTTCCAGCCGCCTGGGGTGTCCTGGGCCAGCCGGCTCGACACCGAGTAGTACGAGTCGGGGTGGTCCGGGGATACGGTGCCCGGGCAGACGACGACCTCGGCCCCGTAGGCGCGCAGCACGCTGATCTTGTCCTGGCCCACCTTGTCCGGGCAGACGAACAAGCAGCGGTACCCCTTCTCGGCCGCGACGATGGCCAGGCCTACCCCGGTATTGCCCGAGGTGGGCTCCACGATCGTGCCGCCGGGACGGAGCGCTCCGGACGCTTCCGCCGCCTCGACCATGCGCAGGGCGATGCGGTCCTTCACCGAGCCACCCGGGTTGAAGTACTCGACCTTGGCCAGCACCGTGGGAGCCCGGCCGCCACCCAGCCCGCGTGTCACCGCCTTCAGCCTGACCAGCGGGGTGTTCCCGACCAGCTCGATCAGGGAATCATGGACCTGCATTACCAGCCACCTCGCTCACCAGCCGCCGCTGGCCAGGCGCCGCGCGGTCACGGTCAGTTCCTAGGGCACTGACGCTATCCCACCCCGCACTATCCGCAGGCGGCCTGGCATGGGCACAGCCGACCGGCTGACATAAGCTACTGAGCAGTAATCAATGAGGATCAAGGGAGCTCATCATGCCCGAGGCAGTCATCGTCGCGACGGCACGATCACCGATCGGCCGGGCCTTCAAGGGGTCACTCACCACCATCCGGCCCGATGACCTGACCAGCCAGATGATCACCGCCGCGCTGGCCAAGGTGCCGGAGCTCGACCCGGCCGACATCGAGGACCTCCTGCTCGGCTGCGGCCTGCCGGGCGGCGAGCAGGGCTTCAACCTGGCCCGCGTCGTCGCCGTCGAGCTAGGGTACGACCACCTCCCCGGTGCGACCGTCACCAGGTACTGCTCATCGTCGCTGCAGACCACCCGGATGGCGCTGCACGCCATCAGGGCGGGCGAAGGTGATGTGTTCCTCTCCGCGGGCGTGGAGTGCGTCAGCCGCTTCGCCACGGGCAGCAGCGACAGCTGGCCGGATACGCACAGCCCGGTCTTCGCCGAGGCCGAGGCCCGCAGCCAGCAGCGCTCCGGGGCGGCCACGCCGGGCTGGCACGACCCGCGCGAGGACGGCGGCGTGCCCGATGTCTACATCGCCATGGGCCAGACCGCGGAGAACGTCGCGCAACTGCGCGGTGTCAGCCGCCGGGCCCAGGACGAGTTCGGTGTGCGGTCGCAGAACCTCGCCGAGAAGGCGCTGGCCGACGGTTTCTGGAGGCTGGACATCACGCCCGCCACGCTGCCGGACGGCAGCGTCGTGGCTGCCGACGACGGCCCCCGGGCCGGCACCACCCTGGAGAAGATCGCCACCCTGCAGCCGGTGTTCCGGCCCGACGGGACCGTCACGGCGGGCAACTGCTGCCCGCTCAACGACGGCGCCGCGGCGGTGGTGATCATGAGCGACCGCAAGGCCGCCGATCTCGGCATCACGCCGCTGGCCAGGATCGTCTCCACCGGGGTCTCCGCGCTGTCACCGGAGATCATGGGCCTGGGTCCGGTCCAGGCGTCCCGGCAGGCGCTCAGCCGCGCCGGGATGACGATCGACGACATCGACCTGGTCGAGATCAACGAGGCGTTCGCGGCCCAGGTCATCCCGTCTTACACGGACCTCGGCATCGACATCGACAAGCTGAACGTGAACGGCGGGGCCATCGCTGTGGGCCACCCGTTCGGGATGACCGGTGCGCGGATCACCACCACGCTGCTCAACAGCCTGCAGTTCCACGACAAGACGTTCGGGCTCGAGACCATGTGCGTCGGTGGCGGCCAGGGCATGGCCATGGTCGTTGAGCGGCTGTCCTAGACGGTACTGGCTGGTAACGCGCCCGTTTCGCCCGGATCACGGTATGGAATCGGCCAGGTGTCGAGGAAGCATCCACTGGGGGGTTGTCAGAGGCGTACTGCGTAGTGCAGTCTCAACACCAAGAGGAGCTCTCCGCTGGAGGTGGCCATGCCGCTGAATCACTCCCCGGAAACGCATAAGAATCTCATTGCACGCATTCCGTCCGTTACCGGGCGGGATCTCCGAGAGTGGTTCGGAAGGCTCGAGTCCGGTCCAGCATTCTTGCGCTGCGAAGAACGAGCGAACTGGCTTTCGGACGAGCACGGCCTGTCCCATGGCTACGCGTCCGCGATCGTACATGAGTACGAGATGCGCCGCCGGATGAGACTGAACAGCGCCTGACGGATGGATCCGGATCTCGCCCGGGCGTTCCTCAGCAAGCATCATCGCGCGGTGCTGGCGACGTCCCGGGCTGATGGGCGGCCTCAGCTTTCCCCCGTGACCTGCGCGCTGGACTCCAGCGGCCGGGTGGTGATCAGTACCCGCGAGACCGCGGTGAAGACGAAGAACCTGCGACGGGATCCGGTGGCGTCGCTGTGCGTTTTCACGGACGGTTTCTTCGGTGACTGGGTCCAGGTCGAGGGGACGGCAGAGATCGTCTCGCTGCCGGACGCCATGGAGTTCCTGGTCGAGTATTACCGGGCGGTGGCCGGCGAGCATCCGGACTGGGACGACTACCGCGCCGCCATGCGCCGGGACCGCCGGGTGATCGTCCGGATCGACATCACCCGCGCCGGGCCGGACGTCAGCGGCTGAGCCCGGGCGCACCCAACCCCCAGCTGCGCCTGGGCCGTGGCCTGCGCCTGCCTGCGCCTTGCCCTGCCTCCGGCCTCGTCTGTGCCGTGAGTCTGCCTGTGCCGTGAGTGGGCCTGTGCCGCCCGGGCACGGCACTCCGGCGGAGCCGCGGCTGAGGCTGGCCTGGGCCTAACTCCCGCAGCCTCAGCTTCGGGCATCCGGGCGAAATGGGACACGCCCGAGCCCGGCCGGTTACTGAGCCCCCGCCCGCGAACGCCGCAACCGTAGTTACTGGCGATTCACAACTCGGGTATACCTGGTTCTACTGCGCATTTTGATTGACCTACTACTTCGCTTCGGAACATGATCGCCAAAAATGGGGGGCCGGTAAGGTCGCCGCGGCTGCTGGATGCACGTGCATCGGCAATCGCAGGAGCAACTACATTTGGGCATGCAACGGGGCCCATGGGGCTTCTGGTGCTGATCTTCCCAGGTCAGACTATGTGCAGTGCCCCCGGTCGGAGTCGAACCGACACTGGGGACCCTTTTAGGGGGCCGGCCTCTTCCCTTGGGCTACGGGGGCTGGGTAATAATACCCCCGTCTTGGGGGGACAACTCTTGGCGAACCGAATTGGGTTGGATTGTTTCCCCTCGGGATCAGATATTCAATTCATCACCGATCCATGAATGCAAAGCGTAACCATTACGCCTAACTGCGGGGTCATGCGGATACCGAGAGTAACCGTCACAGTGCGTTGCCGCGAATGCCCTCCCGGCCGGCCGCCCGGCTGGCCCGCATGAAAATTTCATCGAGCATGCCCGGAGTTACCCGGCCGGTGAAGGTGTTCTGCTGGCTGGGGTGATAACAACCGATCACCAGGACCGGCTTTCCGGCCGCACCGGCCGCACCGGCCGCTCCCGCCGCACCGGCCGCACGCGTCGCTCCAGCCGTTCCCATGTCCGGGAGCGTGAGCGCGACCTCGGCGCCGTGGCCGAAACGGGGACGTGGCCGGGGCACGGTGATCCCGGCGGAGCGGAGCGCTGGCCACATCGCCTGCCACGCGAACCCGCCGAGGCACACGATGACGCGGACCCAGGGCGCCACGAGGGCGACTTCCGCGGACAGCCAGGGCGCGCACGTGTCGCGCTCGGTCACGGACGGCTTGTTGAGCGGAGGCGCGCAGCGGACCGCGGCGACCATCCGGGTGCCGAGCAGTCGCTGGCCGTCGCCGGCCGCCGTGCTCTGTGGTGTCGCAGCGAGACCGCACCGGTGCAGTGAGGCGAACAGGACGTCGCCGCTGCGGTCCCCGGTGAAGATCCGGCCGGTACGGTTGCCGCCATGCGCGGCCGGCGCGAGGCCCAGGATCAGTACGCGAGGCTGCTCGCTGCCCCAGCCCGGAACCGGCCGTCCCCAGTAGCGCTCGGCCCGCAGCGACCGGCGCTTGGTGGACGCGACCTGCTCCCGCCATTCGACCAGCCGGGGGCAGGCCCGGCAGACCGATTGCCGGGCGACAAGTTCGGCGAGCGTGCCCGCGCCGACCGCGAGATCGCGTACCTGGGTGGCGCTGCGCGCGACCGGCGTGGCCGGCATGGCCGGATCATCCGGCCATCCGCTGCCTGGTGGAACAGGCCCCGCGGCCGCGTCGGGCGGGGCGGGGCGCCCGGCTGAGGCGGGCGCGGCGGCCTCCCCCGCTGAGGCCGGCGCAGCGGCCTCCCCGGCTGAACCCGGGGGCTGGGATCCCCCGACCGCTTCCGGGCC
>Ga0302325_10034986_pt1 | contig 10272 bp, 10 predicted proteins | sample Palsa_T0_2_FD_201948 | JGI IMG/M metagenome (GOLD analysis project Ga0302325, IMG submission 201948) | Peat permafrost microbial communities from Stordalen Mire near Abisko, Sweden - Palsa_T0_2 | ecosystem: Environmental > Terrestrial > Soil > Palsa > Peat permafrost | place: Sweden: Abisko...
CCGCGGTCCGATGCCCACCGCACTCTGACTGATCACGACCGAGTCGGTGCTGGCTGCAAACCCGCCTTCGGTGAATGCCCCAGTATCTCTGTCTGCGCTCACCGTCGCCGAGGCAGCCGGCTGCTCCGGCATCTGCTGCGTCGTCGGAGTTATGTTCCGGTCCGTCCCCATCCGGTGCATCACCGGGTCGGCCTCCCACTTCGAGCGGTAGCGGCCTTCATAGTCCGCCCACTGCTGCTCGGATTCGAGGTCGGACTCGCTATAGGGTGGGAAGGCCTCAATCTGCGCCTTGGTTAAATCGACAGCGAAGTCGTCTTTGTGCTCGGTCGACGCCCGGAGCCGATCGGCCGGAACAATGAATTTCCTGGTGGTTAGCCACCCGCCTGTGTCGACTACAACATAACTGATCAATCCCGTGAAACAGTCGAAAATTACGTCGTCGATCTTGCCCAGTTTCTCGTCCTTCAGACCATACAACTTGGAACCCCGGACGTCCTCAGCAACATCCGGGAAGCGGTAGTCTCGAAGCATTCCGTAACGTGCCATGATTTCTCCTTCCGTGAAAAGTTTGAAACAAGCAATCGCGCTCTTCTTGGATGTCAATCTCGGATCTGGGGTATATCACTAAAATCAGCTCTTTATGGATCGATTGGGGAATCCCGGTTCGGATAAGAAGGTTATTCTTGCGATACCACTCCCGAGCGGCCGTGCCTTGATCATCTATAATCCCATCAAGGTATTCTCCAAATCACAATGCATCTGCTTCCATACTTTGCACTCTTCATCAGCGGCGAAATTCTCGATCTTCTTTCCAGTACCGGTCCTGTCGCCAAGTTCGTTCTTCTCACCTTGCTGGTCTTCAGCCTAATCTCCTGGGCAATCATCCTTACCAAATGGAGCTTGTTGCGCCGTGCCCGCACGCAGAGCGGACGATTCCTGCGCGCTTTCCGCAAAGCGCAACGCCTGCAGGACATCGCGAGTGTCGCCGATCAGTTCCGTCCCAGCCCGCTGGTCGGCGTCTTCGAGGGTGGATTCCAGGAATACAAGCACCAACTAGCCGCACCCGCCGCCGCGCTTCGCAGCCTCACCGCGGTGCAGCGCGGCATGCAGATCGGAGCCTCGGAAGAAATTACGCGCCTTGAGCGCAATGTCCCCTGGCTCGCCATCACTGCCGCCGTCACCCCGTTCATCGGCCTGTTCGGAACGGTCTGGGGAATCATTGACGCCTTCCATGGTCTCGGGACCGCGGGCGGCGCCACTCTGCGTGCCGTCGCCCCGGGCATTTCGGAAGCTCTCATCACCACCGCGGCCGGACTCGCCACCGCCATCCCGGCCGTCATCGCCTACAACCTCGTCGGCAGCTCCATTCGCGAGTTTGCAGCCCGCAGCGACGATTTCACGCTCGAAGTGCTTAACGCTATCGAGAGCATGCAGCCGCAACCTGCGGCCGAAATGAGGCGTTGATGGCTTTCACTTCGTCCCAGGGCCGTACCCAAACCGCACTCGCCGATATCAACATCACTCCCCTTGTCGACGTCGTCCTCGTCCTGCTCATCATCTTCATGGTCACTGCACCAATTCTCCAATCGGGCATTGAAGTAAACGTGCCAAAAACCCGCACCGTCAAGGAAATCACTGAGGAACGGGTGGTTATCACGATCAATAAGGATCAGCGCGTCTTCCTCGGCAACGATGCCATCAACATCAACCAGATTGCCGCCCAGCTCCGGCAGAAGATCCGCGATCCCCGCAACCAGTTCATCTTTCTCCGTGCCGATGCGAACGTGCCCTTCGGCGCATTCGCCACCGTCATGGATGCGGTAAAGCAATCGGGCATCACCAACGTCAGCATCGTCACTCAGCCTTTGGAACAAAATGGCGCAACACGCTGAGATATTCTTCGAGCACAATAACTGGGGACGCGCCCTCGCCTGGTCCGCGGGCTTCCACATCACGCTCACTGCCTTTGTCCTGCTCTACTCGGTCGTCTTTACTGGAAGCCGAGGGGAAAGCTGGGGCGCCGGCGGAGGCGGTTCGGCGATCGGCGTCACATTAGTCAGTTCGGTTCCCTTGCCCACCACGGCCGCTCCAACCCAGAACGTTCTGGCCAACGAATCCAAGGGTCTTACCAAGTCTGAACCCAAAATTGAAGAGAAGGAACCCGACGCCATCGAGATCCAGGGAAAGAATTCAAAGATCAAACCGAAGAAGCCCCCCACCCCGACCGAAGCAAAACCGCAGCCTGCGCCCGAGGAAGAGACCAACCAGGTCGCCTTCGGCGAAGGCGGACCGGTCAGCGGCCCGTATGGCGCCTTCGACGCCGGCGGGGCCAAAGGTGGTTTCGGGGTCACCGGCGGCGGGGGCGATTTTGGCACAAGGTACGGCTGGTACGTGCAGGTCATCCAAAAAAAAGTTTCCGAGAACTGGCTGAAGTATGAAGTCGATCCTCGGATCACGAGCGCAAAACGCGTATACATAACTTTCGATGTCGCCCGCGATGGCCATCCCTATAACGTGCAGGTAGAGCAATCCGGCGGCGTGCCGTCGCTCGATACATCCGCGACTCGGGCCCTGCAGCGCATTGACACCTTCGGCCCGCTGCCCTCGGACTACAGCGGAAGCAAAATCTCGGTGGAGTATTGGTTTGACTACAGCAAGAAATAAACTTGTGACCTTATCGCCCGGTGATGGCATCCATAACTCATGCCCGGAGAGTCCGATCCAGAGAAACGAAAAATCCAACGGCATCCAGCTGATTACTCCTGAGGTTGCAGATGTGTGACTATGATGGATAGTAACGATGGACCGTAACTTGCCAGGGAAAACATATCGGAGGACGATATTGTTGTATACACTATCTTTTTGCCCGGACTTGCGCAACGGCTCCAGACGGATGAACGACACGCATAGGCCAGTTCCGCACTTCACAATCGGCGCACGGCTTCTCAGCGTCTTGAGCCTGCTGATTCTGCTTGGTTCGCTTTTCCCGTCCACTTCCTTCGCCCAGGATTGGGTTCGCACCGGTTCCGGCCTCGGCCTCGATAAAGTCCACCTCGCCGTTCCCGACTTCAAACCTTCGAGCAGCGACCCCCAAAACGATGCCCTGCTCAAGGCGTTCAACGATACGTTGTGGAACGACCTGGACAATTCCGGCGTGGTGGAGCTCGTCTCCAAGAGCTTCTATCCCTTGCAGGTGCCCGGCCAACCGCCCGAGGTCACCTTCGGAGTCTGGAACTCGCCTCCGCCGAATGCGGCCATGCTGGCCTTCGGCAACCTGGGCGTTGGCGCTGGCAAACTTACCGTCCAAGGCTGGCTCTACGACGTAAAGAACACAGCTTCGCCTGAGGTTCTCGGCAAGCAGTACACCGACGTTGCCACGAGCGACGCGGCCCGCCTGATCGCCCACAAATTTGCCGACGAAATCATCTTCCGCCTGGGTGGCGGCATTCCCGGCATCACCGAGAGCAAGATCTATTTCGTCAGTGATCGCTCCGGCAACAAGGAAATCTGGGTGATGGACTACGACGGCTCCAATCAACGGCAACTGACTCACCAAGGATCCGTCTCTCTTTCTCCGCGCGTCTCGCCCGACGGTTCTCGTCTCGCCTTCAGTTCTTTGACCAAGGCCGGCTGGGACATTCTCATGTTCTCTCTCGATCTCAACCGTCTGGTCAGCTTCCCCCGCTTCGGCGGCACCAATCTCTCGCCCGCCTGGTCCCCCGACGGCGCCCGCCTCGCGCTCTCGTCCTCTCGCGGCGGCAATTCCCAGATTTATCTCTGCGATGTTTCCGGTGCCAACCTTCACCGCATTACGTCCAACAAAGGCCCGGATGTTGGTCCCGTTTGGAATCGCAAGACCGGTGCTCAGATCGCGTTCGTAAGCGGCGACACTGGATTGCCCCAGGTCTATACCATTGAGGCTGACGGCACCAATCAGCAGCGCATGACGGACCAAGGCTACGCCGTCTCGCCCAGCTGGTCGCCCAATGGCCAGTTTCTCACTCTGGCCTGGATTCGAAAGTATGGCCCCGGTGAGCCCGGCTCTTCCGACATCTACTTGATGGACATCGCCAGCAAACAATGGGTTCAGCTTACGCACGATGGAGGGCACAACGATTATCCCTCGTGGGCGCCGGACGGCCGCCACATCGTCTTTCAGTCCAGCCGCTCGGGCAAGGAGGAGATCTGGATGATGCTCGCCGATGGCACCAAGCTGCATCAGTTGACTTTTACTGGACGTAACACGCAACCAAACTGGAGTTGGAAATAACGACACTTCGTCTGAACTCGAAGACGATTTTTTGGTTTGCAGGAGGGACAAACGTGGAGAGGAAGAACATGAAACATCAGACGTGGAAGGCGCTCGCAACCGTCATCGCTCTGGCCGGTATTCTCATGCTTGGCGCATGCCATAAGAAAGCAGCCCCGCCGCCACCACCGCCGCCACCGCCTGCGGCAGCGCCCACAGCTTCGATCTCCGTCAGCCCGGACACCATTGCGCAGGGGCAATCCGCCACCCTGACTTGGCAGACTTCAAATGCCACCGATGTCTCCATCGATGGCATCGGCGCCGTTCAGCCCAGCGGTACGCAACAGGTCACTCCCACCGATTCCATCACCTATCACCTCGTTGCCAAAGGCTCGGGCGGAAACCAGGAGGCCAGCACGCGCCTCACCGTCACGCTGCCGCTCGGAGAAGTTGCTCCGCCGCCTTCGTCGTCGGAAGAAGACCTTTTCGGCCACAACGTCAAGGACGTCTACTTCGACTACGATCGGTACGACATTCGCTCCGATCAGCAGGCTGCCATCCAGGCCGATATGCTCTTCCTCAATCAGCATCCCAACATCAACTTTACGGTTGAAGGGCACTGCGACTCCCGCGGCTCAACCGAGTACAATCTGGCCCTGGGCGACCAACGCGCCAGTGCGGTCAAGAGTGCCTTAACCACAGCCGGAATCAGCCCCAACCGCATTAAAACCATCAGCTACGGCAAGGAGAAACCGTTCTGCCTGGAAGAGAGCGAGGGCTGTTGGCGCCAGAATCGCCGCGGCCACTTCGTCTATCAGAAGTAGCCGCCGTCATCGGTATCTGCATGCGAGAGCGTTCATGTGGCCGGGTGAAAGACCCGGCCACAAATCTTCCCAACCCACAGCCCCCTCAATCCGTCTAAAATAGGTTTCAGGAACCTTAAGCCTATGAACTTACGACGCTTCTCCGCCGTTCTCGCCCTGCTCTCCACGCTTTGGCTGGCCGTCACCCCGGCTTCGGGCGCCAGCAAAGAGATGGTCCAACTGCAAACTCAAGTCCAGCAACTCCAGGAGCAGATGACCGCCATGCAGCGCAGCTTCGACGAGCGCATGGGCGTCATGAAAAACCTGGTCGAGCAGGATACCGACGCGATCAACAAAGTGACCGCCGCCATCACTGGCCTGCAAGCCACCCTGCAAAAACAGCAGGGAGATTCTTCCGCGCACGTCGACCAGCTCGCCGGTCAGATCCAATCGCTCAACGACACGCTCGACGAACTCAAGGCGCGCCTCGCCAAAGTCAGCAAACAACTCGAGGACATGCAGTCGTCCCAGCAAAGCCTGGCGGCGCAGACGGCTCAGTCGCAGGCGCAACAGCAGGCCCAGGCGCAGGCTCCGCCGCCGGATGTCCTCTATAACAACGCTATACGCGATTACAACGGCGACAAGAACGATCTCGCCACTCAGGAATTTTCCGACTACATCAAGTTCTATCCCAATACCGATCTCGCTGGGAACTGCTACTTCTATCTCGGCGAAATTCAATTCCGTCAGGGAAACTACCAGCAGGCCGCGCAGAGCTACGACCAGGTCCTGCAGAATTTTCCCACCGGAAACAAAGCCGCTTCCGCCCAGTTGAAAAAAGGTTTTTCGTTGATCGAACTCGGCAAGCAGGATGACGGCGTGACGGAACTCCGCCACGTGATCCAGCGCTATCCCAGATCGAACGAAGCCCTGCAGGCCCGCGAACGCCTCCGCAAGCTGGGAGTTTCAGCAACGGCCCACCCAGGGCAATGAGTTGTGTGCTTTCCGCCGGGAGGTCGGCCATGACTAAGATTTCCGAAAACGATCCCGACCGCGCCAAGGGCGCCACTGAAGGCGAAAAGCGCGACCACGACGCCAATGCCGGCCTCGCCGGACAACTCGGCCACCGCGACCAGGATCCTCGCATCAAGGGCGCCGACTCAGACTTCCCCGAGCCCGGTGGAAGCCCTGAACACTCCGGCGAAGACAGCGAGCAGCAAAGCAAACGCTGAATGTGATCCTGACCTGCGCTGCATGTCAAAGCCGGGCTGCCGCCAACGTCAAATTGGCGACGAAAATCATCTGTGCGAGCAGAACTGAGACGGCTTGTGGGAGCAAATCTGTTTGAACAGTCGTAGGTTTCGAGCCGGAGGAGAAGGAGACGGCGAAGAAGAGGTAGAAACAAACCCAAAAGACAACGATCCCGCCGGGCGACCTTCAGTAGTACCACGTTGCAGCCTTCGCTTTCATCGACAGCGGCTCGAGAGAGCAGACGGCAGCTAAACACACAGAAACGATGTCATCACGACGTGCAGCGTGCTCGCCGAAAACTCATCGCTGACCTTGTGCAGGTGTATCGAAACGCCTGGTTGGCTCGCAGAAAGGCGGGATAAGAAACTGGCCGAAGCTGCGAAGAGGTTGGAAGGAGGAGTCGCTGTAACCCTCCCGGCTACGAGCTAACGGCTAATAGCCGCCTCTCAAATCGCCATCGCCCCAACTTCTTTTTCCACTTCGACGGTATCCACCATGGCGATGGCGTCCCAGGGACAGCCGTCAAGAAAGCAGCCGTCGGGCCCTTTGCTGAGGCACTTCTTGCAGCCGATGCAGAGAATGGGATCAACCGCGATGCGCCCGAAGGGCGTGCTGTCTTCGTCCGGGACCCAGAACATGCAGTCTTCCACGGGACAGTATTCCACGCAAGCCGGCGAGCCGGCGCATCCCGTGCAGCACTCGGTGATCACAGCCAACTCTTTCGGCTTTTTCTTGCGCGGCGTGGTGAGGCCCTTGGACTTCGGTTCGGCCTTCATCTCGTCGGGGACCATGCCGATGGCTTTGGTGGCGCCGGGTGCAGGAGGCATTGTGTGATTATACCGTGGTTCTCCTCTAATCGAAAATGCGCCTGTTACGGCCGAAGTGCGGTGCCACACGCGGAAGAACGGCGGTTCCGCGCCGCGTAAGCAGACTCGAATCCGTCGGGCGTTCAGCCCCTGTCAAAGCCAGAGCGGATTTCCAACGAGAATATGATCTACCGCGCCGTCGGCAGCCTGCTGCTTCCGGTATACTGAACCCCTGCAAAGGAGCATCCCATGGCAGGAAAGAGCGTCAACAAAGTTATCCTCATCGGCAACCTCGGCAAAGATCCCGAAGTGAAGTACACGCCGCAGGGCACGCCCGTGGCCAAGTTCAGCCTGGCCACCAACGAGCGCTTCAAAGACAAGGACGGCAACTGGCAGGATCGCACCGAGTGGCACAACATTACCGCTTGGGCGCGCACCGCCGAGATTGCCGGCGAGTATCTGAAGAAAGGCAACAAAGTCTATATCGAAGGCAGTCTACGCACGCACTCTTGGGACGACAAGACCAGCGGCCAAAAGAAATACATGACCGAAATCGTCGTCAATGACCTTGTCCTGCTCGGCGGCCGCGGTGAAGCCGGCGGCGGTGGAGACTTCAGCGGCAACTCGCGTGGCGCAGGCGCCTCCGCCGGTGGCGGCAACAACTTCGACCAGCGCACCCCCGAACCCGAGCACGCGGGAGCCAGCGCCGGCCCGATCACAGATGAAGATATACCGTTTTAGACACCCCTCTTCTGATCTGTGGCCATTTATTCTTTGTGTGGAACAAGGTTTGTTTTGGGGGATGGGGCGCCGGGGAAGGGGCTCCCCCCTTCCTCGGCCCTCTGTGTAGAAGCGGGATGCGTCTTCGCGCGACCCCTCCTGCGTTCCCATCCGTGTAGAAGTCTGTTCTCTTTGGCACTTGCGGCATGCATCGAGTGCGCAAAGGCTCGGCCACAAATCACGAGATAATCTGTCGAAAACATAGACGGCCAGGAATCCGTACAGCGTTCGCTGCCCCTCCGTCGATGCGTCTTCATTCGGCTTGTCGGTCGCTACATCCTTTGTGCTTCGTCTTCCGACCATCGGGGCGAGAATGACAATGCCTTTTTCGCCTCGTTCCCGTCGCGCCGCGCCGTCGCAACCACTTTTAGGATTAGAAACCTCGACGCAATCGGTCGCCACCGACGGGGTGTACGAAGCGGCCAAGCGAGTTTCATGTCCGAAGTCCGGCAACGTTGGTTGCGTTCGGCTTCTGCGAAGCACTCACACACTACCCATGTTTTGAGCACCGCCACGATCCACTATCTTCATCACCCACACTACGGCCTGACGGTGACGAGGATGCGGAAGTGTTCCTCCTTCAGAATGCACCAAGTACAGGTGGCGCTCCCCTGTGGAATGCAGATTCTGATCCCAGAGTGGATGCTGGATGAGGATCGCTGCCAGGGGATGAAGATTGTGGAGCGTCCCACTCTGTCAATCACCGCCCTATTCGCGCTGCGCGAACTGGTCGATGCGCGGCAGTGGACTGCAGCACAGACAAGCACGATAGCCTCAGAAGCATCTTCGCCAGGAGGTGCGATTGATGAGCCCGCCACGCCAGGGGAGTTCTGCTCTGGGAGATTCGCCACACACAGGAGTTGCCGCGGGACACGCAGCAGCGTTGCCGCGAGTTACTAAGTCATCTGCTGCTGGCAGCCGTGAACCCAACCCCCATCAGTACGGAGGAGGAGAGCGATGAGCGAGAAGATCCTACCGAGTCACATTGAACGCGAGGCCTGCGTTTACATCCGGCAGTCGACAATGCAGCAGGTGCGCACACGCCTGGAAGGACACCGCCGCCAGTATGATCTGCGGGAACGGGCGCAGGCACTCGGCTTCCAGCGTGTGGTTGTCATTGATGAAGACTTGGGCCGCTCCGGAACTGGTTCCGTCGAGCGTCCGGGTTTCGGTCGCCTGTCCTTGGGCAAGTCTGCCTCCACTCCAAGCCGGTAGGGTGCCAGCAGACCTTTGAGAGAACGGCGGAGCCAAGCGGCCAGGGATCCTTTGCGGTAGACGGCCCAGTTGAGCATGGCGCCGTCGTTGACCTGCTGGATCAGCCGGGCCAAATCACCGGTGTCGCAGGGCTTGAGTTCGTCGGACGCCACGGCATCATCGAGGAGTTTCTTGGTTTCGTCGCGGATGGCGGTGAATTGCGCCAGGGTGATGGCGTGAAACTCGGGATCGATGAGGTCGACCTGCAGGTAGGCTAGGCCATTGGCCATGGCTTCAGGCGTCGAAGCAAAACCGCCGCACTCGGCATAGAGTTCGATGAGCGTTTTTAGCGGCGAGCCATATTTGGCGCGCGCGGCGCCGAATTGTTCCGGAACACCACCGGGAGCAGTGCGGCAGGCGGCCAGCAACAGGCCCCGCTTGGTGCCGAAACGCTGGATCAGCGTCGCCGGCACGACACCCGCTTCCTTGGCGACGTCCGCCAGGGTAAGGTCCACAGGGCTGCGGCGCTGCATCACGCGCATGGTGGCCATTAGGATGGCTTCGTCCGAAGTTTGGCGAGGTCGAGGCGACGTAGTCTCCTGGTTCTTCCCGATTCAGAGAAATCGAAAGAGAAGACCACCCTCGTAGTACGAGGGCGGAGTGCGCTCCGCTCTTTTTTCAGCCACGCGACACACTAGGCCGCTGAGTAGAATAACTGAATGGCTGTTTATTTTCCACTTGACATTAATGAACGGCGATTCAATAATTCGCCCAGTCTCCTTGCGAGGTACTGCCATGGCCGAGACTTCCGCTTATCAGCCCCCAGAGTTGCGCAATTGCGTGGTGCTCGTGGCCGGCGCTACTCGAGGAGTAGGACGCGGCATCGCTCTGGCGTTGGGCGAAGCCGGCGCGACGGTGTACTGCACCGGGCGCAGCTCGCGCGCGGCGCTGGCTTCCGGCATCAGGCCGCCGTCCGGTCAGCAGCGGACAAAGGCCTTGCCGGCCGCGTATTACACGGGCCGGCCGGAAACGATTGAGGAAACTGCCGAGCTCGTGACCGCGCGAGGCGGCAAGGGCATTGCAGTCGTCGTCGACCACCTGGACGTCAGTCAGGTCGAGAAATTGGTGGCCGAAATCCGGGCCGAGCAAGGAAAGCTACACGTGCTGGTAAACGACATTTCAGAAAGCG
>Ga0302325_10034987_pt1 | contig 10272 bp, 9 predicted proteins | sample Palsa_T0_2_FD_201948 | JGI IMG/M metagenome (GOLD analysis project Ga0302325, IMG submission 201948) | Peat permafrost microbial communities from Stordalen Mire near Abisko, Sweden - Palsa_T0_2 | ecosystem: Environmental > Terrestrial > Soil > Palsa > Peat permafrost | place: Sweden: Abisko...
CACCACACTCCGTGCGATCGGTATCCCGATCTCAGCGCAGAGAGCATGGAGAGACGCCTTGTTCGCCAATTGATGGGGAAGCTGTGGCCGGACCGGTGGAGTGATAAACCACGGAGCTAGGTTAGCCGCATTCTCAGCAACGTACACCGCGGATAGATCATCCATCGGGATGATGATCGTGGGACGGGCGATGAACTCTCCAATCAACGACATCGCCTTCACAAACGACTCTGGATCACTCGGGCAACTTTCCCAGACGAAGGCTTTCTTCAGATACCGCGTCGTGGCCAGAGGCGTGTAGGCATCCTCAGAAATCGCATAGACAGGCACACCAAGCCGGCCAAGCGTTCTTGCCACCGCCAAAGCCCCATGGTGGATGGGGCTGTGGCTCATTTTCAGGATAAGAGCTGGGTACTTCGCATCCAGACTAGGCAACATTTTTCTCTATCCTGACTGACGACGGCTTCAGTTCTCCACGCAAGTTTGTGACCGGGCGAATCGAGCCGACGGCGGTCGTTGATCTTTCGCGATATGAAGCGATATGCGACGAGCGGTGAAGCCCGTTCCCGCGAGAAACCGCATGACAGGACCAAAAGAATTCGCGCTCGCGAGGCTGGTGAAGTATAAACCTGGAACAGAAGACTCAAAGTTGGACGATAGCTGAGGCATATATTCTTCGTGCCTAATCCGCTGCTTCAGGTTTTTATCCAGGAACGGAAGGTTTTGAAAATTAAACCGGTAGCCCGTTGCCGCGATCACATGATCGGCGGCTAAGACTTTGGACTGCCCATTTGGATCGGTGAGTTGCAAAGCTACGCGCCCATTCCGCACGTCAGCGCCGTTCAATTGATGACCGACTAAAGTAGGCAACTGCCCCATCACCCGTTCCTTTAGCCACCAGCCTCCGGCTGGACCGAGTGATGCCTTCACTCGCGAAAGTCGAACCCCCCGCGGCAGATGGTGAAAGAGCTGTGGCGCATTGTCGTAAACCCACAGCTGAAGCCCCTCGCCGAGCTGCGTTCTCGGGCGTCGCAAACGCTGATACAGGGATCGATGGGCCATTGATGGAATCTTGTTCCAGGCAATCGCCGGCGCACGCACCACCAGCGTGACAGAAGCTCCTTCCTCTTTTAGCAAAGCGGCTGTCTCCAGCCCAGACTGCCCGCCTCCAATCACTATCACTTCTTTGCCCTTGAACTTGCTCAGGTGATAATGGGCTGAGGAGTGCGAACAAAGTTCAGAGGGCAACCGGCCAAGTCGCTCAGGAGTCCGTTCCATCTGATCCAAACCTGTAGCAACGATGACACGGTCTGTTCGTAACTTCTCCCCGGTGCTCAGACATGCCTCAAACCCAGCGTCTGTCTTGCTGACCGCGCTCACCAAGACATCCTCCACTTGAGGGACAAACTTTTGCTGAAACGAAAGCGCGTATCTCGCGAATGTCTCTCGTGACAACGGACTGCCATATTCGATAAATGGCAGGCCGACCTCGCGACAGAATTGGGGAAGACCGTGGCGACCCTCCGGGTCCGGCAGACCCGAGGCGCAGCCTTCTGACTTCAAAAGCATAGCCTTCGGCATCTGGGTCAGCCAGCGCCGCATGGGCGATCCGAAAATGCGGAAATCCACACCGAGGTGGCTCAGATATGCCGCGATCGCGAGACCGTAAGGTCCGGCTCCAATAATGCAAACTTTTGTTTGAGGGACGGAATTCAAGATAAGTTCCTCTCCTTATGAGCTTTCGTCATCACGCATTCGCCCACTAGAGAAGGCGAGCGAACTCCTTATCGCCGAAGTGATTGCCTTCTGCGATTTTCTTGAGTTCGCCTTTCACAATCTTGCCTGTGGGCGTGACGGGCATGGCGGAAACCAACACAATCTGGGACGGCCGTTTGTACTGGGCAAGATGCCGAGCCGCGTAATCTGCCAGTTCGCCGGCGGTAAGCGGCGAGTCGGGCAGGAGCTGAACGAACGCGACGACTTCCTCGTCTCCTCGCGCCGAGCGACCCACCACCGCGGACTGCAACACAGCGGGATGACGATTCAGCACCGCCTCAACTTCGGCTGGGTAGACGTTGAATCCGCGGTGCACAATCAGATCCTTCGTGCGTCCGACGATGAAAAGATTTCCATCTTCCAATCGTGCCAGGTCGCGAGTATTAAACCATCCTTCGGCGTCGACTGCGGCAGCAGTCTCTTCTGGCGCGTGATAGTAGCCCTTCATAATGTTCGGACCGCGCACCCGCAATTCGCCGACTCCCCCGGCAGGCGCCGCGTTGCCGTCGCTTCCGACGAGCTTGATCTCGACTCCTGGAAACGGCGCGCCAATTGAAGTGTCCGTACGAGGCGATTCGGGCCGGGTCAGGGCAATCGTTGGAGAGCATTCGGTCACGCCGTAACCATTGTGCAGAACCATGCTGAAAAGGCTCTCGATGCCAGACTTGGTGGCAGAGTCGAGAGGAGCGCCGGAGGAAGAGATGATCCGAAGGGCGGGGAATTTCAGAGAGGAAATTTTTCTGAGCTTAGCGTACTGCAGCAGTTGGTTAAAGATGGCGGGCGTTCCCAATAGCAATGTCAACTGATCTTTTTCCAGCGTGACGCGCGCTGTCATGGGATCGAAACGCGGCGTCAGATAGAGCGATGCACCGGCAAGCAACGAGCTCAGCAAAACCACGGAAAGGCCGACCGCATGAGACATCGGCAGCACGCCAAGAACCCGGTCCCGCGGGCCGACGGATCGCACCTTCGCCGATCCTTCCGCCATAAACAGCAGGTTCCCGTGAGAGAGCATCACGCCCTTGGGAAGTCCTGTGGTGCCGGACGTATAGATGAGAGCGCCAACGCGGTCGCTAACGTTCGCGTCGAGCGGCTCCGGTTGTGAGTCCTCGTTTAGCGGACCGATACCAGTTGAACCAAACCCATCCCTGTCTTCAACCGATGCCCCGTGCCGCCTAGCGTGATCCGCGGCCTGCTGCGATACGTTGGTTGTGTAGAACACACGACGCGCACCGCAGTGATTCCTGATCTCGTCGATCTCACGGGCCGACAGGCGGGCGTTGACTAGAACGGGCCATGCATCTATTTCGGCCGTGGCCAATAGAATCGTTACGAACGCCCGGCAATTCTCGCCGACGACCATGACCCGATCGCCCGGACGCACGCCCAGCCCGCGGAGCCAAGTCTCGGTGTCAGAAATTGCCGAGGCCAGCTGCCCATACGTCCAAGCACCGGTACTCTCGACTAAAGCAGTGCGATCCGGCGAATGCTCTGCCCAGTGCTTTACAACATCGCTAATGCGCGTCAGGGCCGCCATTCGTTTCGCAGCCTAAACCTGGGCGTCAAGCTTTCGGGCGACGAAGGCCGCCAGGTTTTTTATGGTGTCGAGATTGGCCGGAATGACCTCTTCATCGTCGATGGTGATCTTAAAGCGATCTTGAAGATAGCCGACGAGCTCGATCACTCCCGTGGAATCGATCACATCTCCTAAAAGCGATCCGTCATCACGCAGTTTTTCTGCACGGCCGGAGAGAAAGTGCATCACCAGAAAGTTTCGGACTTCGCGTTCGATCTCATTTGTCTGTATGGATTGCATAGGATTCGCCATCGTCATCAACATACCTCGGTTCGTTGTTCGTCAGGAACTTGCGGAACGATTTCAGTGCTACTTGATTTCTCTGCTCTCTGCGCTCGAAAGCTCTTCAGTGCGGAACTGGAATAAGAAGGCCGTATTAGAGTCTCGTCTCCGTCGAACGGAGTGGCATACCACGCCCCGCCGTCAGAGAGCGCCTCCTGCAGCGCTGGGTCCGCCGCTTTGTAGTAATAAGGGGACGCAGGATATTTCCTCGAGTGGGGATGCCAGTCGGAACACGCCTCGCGAATACTCGGCGGATACCCCAAGACCTCAAGAAGATGACTTCCCGCGTGCCTCGCACTTTTGTAAGCCGCCGCCCACAAGGCTTTCACTATCTGCGAATCATCCTGCCGAACCAATGTATCGGCTATCACAGATTTTCTTAGACCATTCTGCGGATCTGTGTCAGTACGAAGCACCGAATAGCCAACAAGCTCTCCACCCTTGTGACAGCAAAGTACTCGACAGCTCCCTCGATCGCCGGGTATCTCAAAATGCCATCGCAAGGTAGCCAGACTTCGATCGGCGAACAGGCGGGGTCTTTCGTTCAGTTTCTCCGCCCACAGCGTCTCGAAATCATCTCCCATATCTGTCGGAGCGATCTCCGTGATCGTGAGCGACCCGGGAGACCATCTCGGCCATCGCGTCCGCAGGATTTTGTCAGTTGCGACGGCAAGAGCAGCGAGACCGCTACCGATCCGAGCACTTGTCGGGCCGAGGTTCAGTTTTGTCATCAGGGCCTTAGCGAAAGGATACGGTCGCAGAACCCAGAAAAGAACGGAGTGATAATCCGGCTGCGGAAGAACCGATGACTTGAAGGCCAGAGCCATCTTGCCCACGGCCTCAACCGCAGATGTGCAGAGATAAAGGTCGACCGATTTCTGGCGATAGAAAGCCGCCGTCAGCGTCAGGCTGACAGCGCGGTACGGAGGTTCCACTACGAGCCCATGGGCCGCCACCGCGGTCAGCGTCTTCTCGCCATAGTGACATTGCAGCGAAATATTTCCCAGGTATCCGACTACGACTCCGTTCGCTTCCAGCACCCAACCCATCGGGCGCTCAATTTGGCGCTCAACTTCAGTACGCATTAGCGCAGGGTTGCGATGCCACAGGCGTTCCCAGTTTTCCAGCGAATCCGCTGCGATGCCCCATCGCTGCTTAAGTTCTGAAACAGCATCGAAATCCGAGAATCGAACTTCTCGAACCTTAGCCGGCACGATCGACTCAAGAGCAGTCGCGGGGAAAAGCAAATTGCTCTCTGAAGCGGCGAATGCAGTTCGGCGCTTCCGGATCATGCTCAGGATCAAGCCTGTAATTTTTTCTTGAAGTGAACTCATTCGATGGTGAACCGAATATTCCCCAGCCTGAAACTTAAGGGTCGACAGGGTGCACGTCAAACCGGCATCGTTATGCCGTTTCGCCGTCCGCCACGGTTCCCCGCGCACTCGCAACCCGAGCCATGGCCGCAAATGTCGGTGTTTCCGTTTTCCTCGACTCCAGATACTGCAGCCAATTCCGATACACGCTGACGGCCGACGAGTGCCAGCTATTCTGCAGACTGCCGACCACCGCTGCTTCCGGGAAGGTTAGGGCAACGTCCTCGCGCCGGTCGGCGATCGCCGTGTCTCTAAAGTCGTTCAGAAGTTGAGTGGCAGTCGCATCGAAGTATCCCGCAGGAGCGGTCGGGTAGGTTTCTCTCTCTTGACGGAGAAATCGCTTGATGTCTCTCCGGTATTCCTTCAACAGAGTCTGGGCCGCATACTCCGGATGTCCCTGGAAATGTACAAACAGACTCTTCTTTTTCTTTTTCACGAACAAATCGACTCCGGCATTCGCCGACTCCGTCAGCACCGTGTAACCACAGGATGTCAGTTCGTTTCCACGCACTTCGTTCCAACGCGAATGCGGAAAGCGGATGCGGTCTGCCATGCGGTTGGTCAACGTGTGGCCGCAGTTCTTGGCGGACTCAAACACGCCAAACTGCTTATCGGGCAACCGGTGCCGGGAGATGCCGTCTCCGTGAAGCACGCTGGCATGCGCAGCCAGGCATGATAGCACCGTCGAAGAAGTATTCTCTTTTGCCCAGTCAAACACCTCGGTCAGCAGATCCCAGTAGGGCTCATCTTGCAAGTTGGGCTGGTGCGGCTCGGTGCCGGTGACGATAACCCCGTCAAAACGGCTGTTCCAGAGGTCGTCGAAATCGAAATAGAAGCTTTTCAGATGTTGTTGTCCGCGGTCGGCCCGAGGAATCCCGGTCAGCGAATACAGCTTCACGGTTACCGGGACTTCGCCAGACGCAATGTCGAGCAGTTCAAAAAACTGCAGTTCAGTGTCCTCTAGCGCAGGGTCGGGCATATTGTTGATCAGCGCCAGGCTGATGCCCTGGCCGCGCCCGACACGACTGCCGACTGAACCCGTTGCCTTCTTCGTTTCGGCCCAACGAGTCGGAACTCGCCCACCTTCGATGATCAACGGCATATTGACGCTCCTCCGCCGAAGTATTCCATTTTGCGAACTTTCACCGTGCTGCCACTTCCAACGCCTGCCCCAGATCGTCCAGAATGTCATCGATGTGCTCGATGCCCACGCTCAACCGAATCATTTCTGGAGTGACTCCAACCTTCTCCTGCTCCTCCGGCGTCAACTGCCGGTGGGTGGTCGACGCGGGATGGCACGACAGGGATTTCGCGTCGCCCATGTTCACCATCCGCTTGAACAGCTGAAAAGCGTTGAAGCACTTCCGGCCGCCCTCGTAGCCGCCCTTCACTCCGAACGTCAGCAGCGAACAGAAGTTGGTACCCAGGTAGCGATGCGCCATCGGATAAAGCGGATTGTCCGGAAACCCGGCATAGTTCACCCATGCGACTGCCGGATGAGCGCGCAGAAATTCCGCAACCTTACGCGTATTCTCCACGTGCCGTTCCACGCGCAGGGCCAGTGTCTGAATTCCCTGCAGAAACAAGAAGCCATTAAACGGAGATAAAGTAGCGCCGGTATTTCGCTGACACACAGTCCGACAGCGCGCGACGTAGGCCGAGTCGCCGAAATGGTCGACATAGACCACGCCGTGATACGCAATCTCGGGCCGATTGAACATGTAAAACTTTTCCGGATACTTTCGCCACGGAAACTTGCCGCCATCCACAATCATCCCACCAATGCTGGTGCCGCCGCCCCCAATGAATTTCGTCATCGAATGCACTACCACGTCGGCCCCATACTCAATCGGGCGCAGCAAAATCGGCGTCGCCACGGTGTTGTCGACCACCAGCGGCACGCCATGCTTGTGCGCCACCTTCGCCAACCCCTCGATGTCCGCCACATTTCCCGCCGGGTTGCCTACGCTCTCGCAGTAGACCGCCCGAGTATTTTCGTCGATCAACTTCTCCACGTCTTCGGGCCGATCGCTCTCCGCAAAGCGACCCGTGATTCCGCGCTTCGGGAAGATATGCGCGAGCAGCGTGTAGGTGGCGCCGTACAACTGTGGAAGAGAAACAATGTTGTTCCCCGCCTCGGCGATATTGATCAGCGAATACTCGATCGCCGCCATACCGGAACTCACGCTCAGGCCATCCACGCCGCCTTCGAGCGCAGCCACCCGTTTCTCGAGAACCGCGTTAGTAGGATTTCCGATCCGCGTGTAGATGTTCCCCTCAACCTCGAGGTTGAACAACGCCGCCCCGTGCTCCGCACTATCAAACTCAAATGCAACTGTCTGATAAATCGGCACCGCGACCGCTTTGGTCGTGGGATCCCCGTCGTAGCCCGCGTGAATCGCGATGGTCTCTCTCTTCATGCTTGAGCGAACTCTTAAACAGTCGGGGGAATTCCGCACCGCGCGCGAATACCCGGACGCGCTCCTATTTCGTATTCACCGCTACCTCTACAGCAGGCAAGGCGACGAGTTTCCGGACAGCCGTTTTCTTGAGCACTTTTGCCAGCCGCTGCGCCGTAAATTTGGCCCCGAAGGCGAATCGCATGACTGGGCCGAAACTGTTCGCTGAAGCAAGCCCGGTGAAATACAAGCCCGGAACGGATGACTCAAAGTCCGCGGAAAGCACGGGAGAACCATTGGCTTGTTGCACATTCGAGCGGATTTCCTCGCTCAGCAGTTTGAGACTATTTAAGCTCACCCGGTAGCCTGTACCCGCGATGACGTGGTCAGCGACGATTTCCATTGTGGTTCCATTCGTAGAGTGCAGAGTCAGATGCACTCTCCCGTCGCGCACTTCCGCAGCCTCAGGCGAATACCCCAGATGTAAGGGGACCTTACCAACAACTTTGTTCTTGATGAAATACCCACCTGAGGGGCCGAGGGCTCTCTGGACGGCCTCGATACGCAGATGCTCCGGCAAATAGTGGAAAGCCAGGGGTGACTGCGCGAAGAAGAAGGATTTCAACCCAGGCCCTAGCCCAGAGGACGGACGCGTTAGCCTCTGCCATAAGGAGCGCTTCTTGTCAGTCGGCTTTCCATGGAATTTCACTTCTGGCTTGCGGCCTACCAACTGCACTTCAGCTCCGGCATCGTGCATCAGTCCCGCCATATCCAGCGCGGAAGCTCCAGCACCGATCACAATCACACTGCGCCCACGGAAATTACTGACATCCCGGTGTCGTGCGGTGTGGGAGAGGTATTGTGGAGGTAAGTGCCTCAAAGTCTCGGGAACAAACTCAAAATGCGTAATGCCGACCGCTAGAACAACTCGCCCGGCCGTCACCACGTCGCCGTTCTCAAGGTGAACTTTGAAACCGCCGCGGATTCTCTCGACATAGGCCACATCGGTCTCTTCCAGGCTTGGTACCATCCGTTCCCGGAAGGCAAGCCCATATGCGCAGAAAGTGTCCAACAACACGGGTTTTCCAGTGTCGGCGTAAGGAATCCCGCGCTCGGCACAGAACTTCTTAAGGCTCAAATCACCCTGAGGATCGTAAAGGTCAGATGCGAACCCATCCGACTTAAGCATCATGCCCTTGGGCATGTGTGCCAGCCAGCTATCCATGGGGCGCCCGAAGATCCGGAAAGGAATGTTGTTGTGACGAAAATGCGCTGCGATCGATAAACCGTAAGGACCTGCACCAATAATGACTGTGTTTACCATAGCCTTGGGAAGTGCGTATGTCTTTACTACTGGGGGATCGGAACACCAGAGTACTGCTGCAGCTTTTTGGGGGGACTTTGCTATCTTACCATTCTCGCGCTGCCGACGAGAAGGATATCTATGCTGTTTGCAATCAAGTACTTGCGTTCTCTTCCTACAAACTGCCCACTTCGGGGGTTAAAGCGATGCCCTTCTTCTTTCTCAACCTCTATAAATTCTGAAGGATCTGGGCGATTCGTACACCGGCATTTCCATCCCACAGCGGAGGAATCGCACCCTTCTTTGCTTTCCCCGCCAGGATGGTTGCCAATTCAGCGGACAATGCCTCCCGGTCATCCCCGACCAGGACGTTCGTCCCCGAGGTCACCGTGATGGGACGCTCGGTGTTGGGCCTCAGGGTCAAACAGGGTACTCCCAGGTAAGTTGTCTCCTCCTGGATTCCTCCAGAGTCCGTAATCACGACCGCGGCGCGCGTTTGCAGCGCCAGGAACTCGATATAGGGCATGGGATCGAGGAGGAGCAGATTCCGGGAATCAATGCCGAATTCGGCGATGCGCTGACGCGTCCGCGGATGTACCGGAAAAATGATGCTCAGTTCCTTGCTCACTTTCGTGAGGGAGTTCAATAGCTCCCGCAGGGTCTCGACCTCATCGACGTTGGCGGGGCGGTGCAGGGTGACGAGAGCAAAGCGTTCTGGAAATCCGTTCTTCGGGCAATTCCTCGCCGCCGGCAAGAGCTGTATGAGCGAGTCGATCATCACATTGCCCACGCAGTGAATCCGCTCTTCCGGTACGCCTTCGCGCAACAGATTGGCATCCCCGTCTTCCGACGGGGTGAATAAAATGTCGGAAAGTCGGTCCGTCACGATCCGGTTGATTTCTTCCGGCATGGTTCGATCGAAGGAGCGCAGCCCCGCCTCCACATGGCCAACCGGAATCAGCAGCTTGGAGCAGACCAGCGCAGCAGCGACGGTGGAGTTTACGTCGCCATAAACCAGGGTCATATCCGGTTTGCGCTCCAGCACCACGGGTTCGAACCGCCGCATGATCTCGGCGGTCTGCACGGCGTGACTGCCCGAGCCGACCTCCAGATTGAAATCTGGTTCCGGAATCTCAAGCTGGGCAAAGAACACATCGGACATGTTCCGGTCATAGTGCTGCCCGGTATGAACGAGCGTCTGCCGGATACCCCGCTCACGAATGGCGCGCAATACGGGTGCCGCTTTGACAAAATTCGGACGGGCTCCAACAACATGAAGAATATGATTCATTGGGTAAACTTATTCAGCCTCTTGGCGGCTTCCTGAAAACTACTTCCAAGCTAGGCCCGGCGCCAGCGAGCGATGCGATCTGAGCCAGTGGCTCCACCACTGAAACGCGTAACGCCTTCCGAACAATCCTCTCCGGGATACCTCGCCGCCTTGGTCTTGATTGAGGAGCCGGTGAACCGCCTATCTTTTCGAGCAGGCTGGAACCGACGTACCCAACACTGCGCTCTATATAGGCTACTCTTGGCGTCTTGACCCGCACTTCCTCGAAACCG
>Ga0302325_10034988_pt1 | contig 10272 bp, 8 predicted proteins | sample Palsa_T0_2_FD_201948 | JGI IMG/M metagenome (GOLD analysis project Ga0302325, IMG submission 201948) | Peat permafrost microbial communities from Stordalen Mire near Abisko, Sweden - Palsa_T0_2 | ecosystem: Environmental > Terrestrial > Soil > Palsa > Peat permafrost | place: Sweden: Abisko...
GTTGCAATGCGCAATTTTCAAAACTTAGAGATTTTGGTGTTCTAAGGTTCTGCGCAAATGGACGGATTTTAATGCCGTCCGCCTTCGTAGACTTTCTGTCTGCCTCCACGTGACGAAAACTTTCTCGCAAAGTACCTAGGTACCTACTTCCAAGTGAATCTAAACAAAGCAATTTCTTAAATTGTTAGCTACTTGATCTGAACCGATACTTCTAGCCTCCTCCCTAAAATATAGACCAATCCATCACCACTTCTTCGATTTGTCAAATTATCCCACCTCATCAATTCCGAACTATGAAGTCAATGAGAGCATTCTTACTCAATGGATACCTCGCCAACAACGGCCATTGAGAAGAATGATATGATGTCGGAAGCCTCCACGACTGCATAGGCGGATAAAAATTTGCCGGCATCGAATGGTATGTCAAGGTCCATTTTCCATCAAGAAGCTTTGTCGGGTAATTCAAGCGCCACAGAAAGAGAGTTTGCAGCAGCATTCGGAACTGTTGATCCTCGCATCAACGCAAAAAAAGCCAGACCGGAAATTCACGCTCCTCCCTCTCCTCACCCAGCTCAGACTGAAGATTTGGGAGGTTGCCCAGGTAGGACATGGAGTTATTCAAATCACCACCCAATGGAGGAGCGCCACAGAGTCGAAAGATACCTTGAATTGCGCATGTAGCGGTTTAGGGGCCTTGTACGGCTGCCGAGAGTCCCGAGAAATTGGAATGAAGCGAAGCTTCAAACCACTACTCCTCGACCCCACCAGACGCACCTGAATCTGAGGCCACCCTTCCTCCAAAACATATCGCATTCTCAGGATACACCAGAAGAGTCCTTGATCTGAGCCAGCTCGATTTGTTCATCGGTCTCTCAGGCATCAAGTATATGCAAGAAATCGGGCCTCGTCTCACAATCAAAAACCTGAAAGTGGTATATATTGGTGTCGATATTGCAGTTTGATCCTCGCGCGATTCGTCAAGCCTGCTTATACTTGCGGAAAGCTTGTCCGGAACTCGAACTCGTTAGGCTAGTGGTCGATTCTGCTCATACGCGGAAAGTTGTTAGCAGGCGGCTTGTTCGTTTTGTCAAGGTCAATTTGAGCCTGGAAGATTTAATGGATAGCTGGATCTAGGAAGCAACTCGAGGTTTTTCTCGAAGGAATATTGCTCAATATGCTGCTAAGCTTTTGGGTAGAGCAGATTAAGTAAGGGAAGATGTTGCTTCGGTTCAGGATAGCCCAGGTTAGAAGAATATTGACTTTGGAGTGTCAGTAATGGCTAGAAGAGAGACGGAGTCTCGTGATTGGAGACTTCGATGGGAGGATTGGGATGAGTTCAACGACAATCCGGTACCAGTGGAAAATACCATGTGGTATAAAGATTCTCGTTCGGTGGCAATTCGTTACAATAGAATTCAAGCTCTTTTTTAATAAAAAAAAAGCTGATGCCAAACGACGTTTGAAGTCAGTCATAGAAATATTGCCAAAAGCCAGACAAAGGACAGTTAGAAGAGTATAAGCAATCTCTAAAAACTTCGAGATTGAGACATAAGGATCTCTTTAACATGCCCATATCGCTCTTAGAATAGACCGTGAATTAAGATCGATTTGTGGAAGCTTTCTGAAAATTGTAGCCATGAAATGATGAAGTGAAGTGAAAAGAGACGTGGCCGCATCACGTGCCTCTCTCGGCAAATTCGACGCCATCCCCTGAGTGGCTTTAGCGAGCGGGAAGGCCCTCTCCTGAAATTCACCGGTTCCCTTTGGCCACGGCAAACTAAGGGCAAGTACTATCCAAAAATATATTTTTTGCAATTGACTTGTAACAAAATCTCCTTCAGCGTGCAGCTCATGAATTAAAGCCAACAACATGGCCAGTTCGACGGGACAAAGCATCCCAGCAACCACCTTCACTCAGTTCCCCAATCTCCCAAAGGAACTCCGACTCCTCATCTGGGAATTTACTTTTCCCACTGAACGTAACATACAAGTCCTTCCAGTCCGAAAGCCCGCGGGGGTTTGGGTATACTGGCTTGAAGGTACACACTGGACGATTGACGGCACCCCTCTCCCTGCCCTACTCACCTGCTACGAATCCCGCTCTCTCGCAAAACAAACCTACAAACCCCTCTTTGAAACCCTTAGCCACCCCCCTCCCGGAAAAAAATCTTGCGAGGATGAAACCCTGGAAGAAGAATCCTCCGACGAAGAATCTCCCGAGATCAAAAAAGTGAAGTTCTCCGGCCTCCACAACATCAGAATTAACCTCAACCACGACACCATCGTCCTAGGCCCCGGCGAACTCAAACATCTCCAGTACTACCTCGACTTTGCAAAAATCAAACACCTAGCCCTCAACGCCTGCGAACTGCATTTTGGCGTGCATCCCGCGCTGTCGGGGAGACTTCGTCGAGTACCGCATTGGACAAGAGCAGATGACAGAATCGGCTATGCGGATCTCTGGCCGAATTTGAAGAGTCTGAATTTTGTGGTTGGGACGTCGACGCTCTATCCCATGCATACGCAGCCGCAGTTCTTACCTGATTTCAGATTTACGGAGGTGGATAGTAATTTTGAGGATCTGGCAGATTGGTTGGGACAGAAGGTGCCGAATGATTATTGGGAGAAGGGGGAGAGAGTTTTCAAGACACTTACGAATACGTGTTCTATTGCCGCTGGGTTGCGAGAAAGTTATCGGAAGTATAGTTGGGTGCTCCAGGAGAGGAAGCAATGGGAGGGGTTGGAGGTGAGGGTTAGTATGGCTGTGTTTCGGGAGAGGGAGACCCCGAAGGGTGGGGAGAGGGAGTGGGCTGTGCGGTTCGTGAGGATGACGAGGGAGAAAGACAGGATACCTAAAGGGCTGTCAAGGGACTGGTATGAGAACAATCTTGTGAATGGACCTTATTTGTGGCCGGTTTTCATGAGGATCGGCGATAAGAATTGCGAGATGCTGAGTCGATATGATGGGATCGAGGAGCTTTTTCGTGAGTGAATTCGTGGAGAGTATCGGAGTGAGAGGATACTTGGGAAAATGGTTCTAGAAAATATTGTAACGTTATTTTTGGTGATCAGCATAGCGAGCAGCAGTTTGGATGGAGCGGACACATTGCACTAGGAATTATACAAACTTAAAATTCTGCAGCTTTCTTCCAACGCATCAACAATCCTCTCAGATCGTATGAATACCGCCGGTTCTGAGCCCTGCTCTCTCAGCCGATTGCCTATCACATTGATGGGATCTCATCTGGAATATTCAGAAGGGAGACTCGCATTGACTTGCATGGTATTGCCCCTTTGCGCACCTGAAATGCACGCAGTTTGCGAACACCAGAACACATTGCAATCAAGGGATAATCAATGGAGTCATAATTCCTGAAGTGCTGCAACTTTGATCCAACCGACGCCGCAAAGCCCACCTTCCAACATTCTGGGAATGAAGTAAGATTACAATATGGCCAAAGACTAGGCAACTGTCCTCCCCAATCTCCTCAGAGGTCGGCCAGGCCTTCCATTCCCCGATGTAACCAACCAGGGGAAAATTCAGGTCGATCAAAGAGATTATTTGTCAGGATTTGAAGACAGGGCCTATAGGCTAGATTGAATGCCCCCCTCCATGGGTCCTCATCATTTCATGTACTAAGTCAATCAGTTTCTCGCACTCCCTGACGTACACCTTCTGGGCTTCAGTATACGCATATAGGTGTTCGGATTTCAAGACGCGCAGGGCATTCGTTGGTATTGGACGGCGGCGCGGTCTTCCCGGGTATAGGGGGCCTTCTTTACCAACGACTTTTTCGGCGGACATGTGCCTGTGTGTTTTGAGGCATTGGTCCTCCAGACCTCCTTCCTCCATGACTGTGACTTCGATCTCATCAGCCGGCACAACGCACAAACGATACCATTGAGTCCTCATTCTCTTGTCCATAGAGTCCTCATAAGGAAGCCAGTCTAACTGAGCAATATGACCCCCTCTCTTGAAATCCCATTGGCTAGCAGTATGACCTCTCCAGCGGTCATAGTAAAGTTGCTTCGAAGGCGGCCACCGGAAGACTCTTTCGGAAATCGGCCGTTGGCGGAGCGTTTCACAGTAAACTTCCAGGACTTTGAGTTCTGGATAATTGTCGAAAATGTCTACGTATGGGCCATTCCTGGCTACCTCATAATGATCATAGGCGCCGTCGTCTATTGGGGTCTGGAATCGGTGTTTCGAAGCTGTCCATACGAGTTCTTGTATCCATGATGGCCGAGGGTTGACTTCGTCCCGGGGCTCCGCTTCCTTCGCTCTCTTGCATTGCTCGATCCAATTTGTCCATCCACGCTTATAAGCCGCCTCAGGGTCATCTAGGATGGTGAGCGGGTCGATGACAATGCGAGTTCCCTCGTAAAACTCGCGACGCAGGTGATAGAGATGAGACTTGCTCGCTTTGAAATTGAACGGAATTGCTCCGAGGTTGCGGCGCTCCTCATAGTCAGCGTCTGTTGTTCCCGCCCCAGAGAGATTGTCAACGTGGTTGAGGCCTAAAAACCCCGAATGATAGAGGTCCATGAAGTCGAGGCCAAACTTTTGCTCCCCAGGCATATCCATTCGCATGATGAGTCCTTTGGGACGAAAGAGGGCGATATCTTGTTCTGCAACCCTATCCAGGATAGTTTCGATATGCTTTGCTATTGTATGTCGGAACGTGTTCTGCAATGGCGGAATGATATCCCTTACAAAGCAATACCAGTGTTCCTTCCATATTCCAAGTTTCTTCAGCGCTCGAGGATAAGGGAATCCAAGGGTGAGGTTATCTGTTTCAAAGGCTAGAATCTGCAGACCCCGAGGCAGTGTCTTTACTGCTTGGGATGGGTTGACGGTTGCTGGCCTAGTGGCTCTTTTCACCCTCTTGCAGAAGTACCTCGCATCCTTCACCAACACCTTTTTGTCCACATGAAGATGGGGAGCCCAGCACTCATCCCACGGCATCAAGCACCATTCGTTGTGGTGCTGATGGTGGGCTTCATACATGTAATGTCTCTCAAATCTCCGAGCTTCCTTCCGAGTGTAGACCAGAGCCCCAGAATCAATGTCCGCGAGAATTGAGCTCTTCGGTCTATCCTGATCGATAAACCTTATGCGATACATGATGAACTATATTATACGGATACCACTTTGTCCTACAGGATAAGATAGTTGTAAGGAGAAAGAATCAGAATCGGTTGGCTGAGGCATAGGGAGAATGCGAACGTGGAATCATAGCCTGGAGAGCGTCAGTGATGTTCGTGACGCTTAAACGTTGTCTAGCGCACCTCATATTTAACGTCAGTGTGATGTATGTCATGGGAGAGCGTGATTCGATGATATAGATACCGAAAGGTACCAGAAACTGTGGAGAATAGGTAAGGCTGTTGCACAGGTGTTGTAGGAGTTCAGAACTGTAGATGATTTGAAAGGTGTCCAGCATGAAAGGCAACAACGATTGCACCTTCCCGGACAAATATCTAGCGACGTCAATACGAGCGGGTCCTACGGGCTCTGAAAACGGGGTTTCATTGGTATCTTAGAAAACAGTATTATAGTTTTCCTTGCTCTCCCCAACTCCAGCGCTGTGACGTCAATCGTAATCCCACTAACGTCTGCCACGACCTCCCCGTCCACGGCTTCGGCTCCTGCTCCTATCATCATAGCTGCTGTAACTGCTATAACTTGGGCTTCGTCTTCTCCTGCCACCATTGCGACCAGGACTGTCTCTCCGTCCTCCTCGTCGTCTTGGCGGTGATCGTGAGCGCGAAGAAATCGATCTTGAACGTGTTCTGTGGCGTCTTGGGGAGCGGGATCGTGACATGGATCTCGGTCTGTATGTGTCAAAGTTCCTCTCGGGTCTGCCATAGCTTGGAGGAGGAGATCGACGTCTGGGAGGTGGAGGAGCACGGAAACCGGCTGCTGGAGGCCCACGGGGGTCGATGTTCGCCCCACGTCTTGCAAGAGGTGGAGAGGGAGAGAATTTGCGTCGGGGAAGGACAATCGAAACGTTGATGACGGCTCCGTCGATTTGGGATTCGTGCATGTGAGCAATCGCAGCCTCAGCGTCGGCTTCGGAAGTGTAGAGGATGTATGCTGTTCCGCGGTTGGTATTGACTAAGAAGGTTAGTGACGGATCTCGCAAACCATAGAAAAATCTTACAATTCCTGTTTATTGGCATGTCCAAATCCCGAATCTGACCATATGCGCCAAAAATCTCGCGGAGGTGTTCCTCGTTCACATTCTTGGTAAGCTTCTCAATCACAACCTGGAACAGTCAGTGGAGAACTCCCATTCGTTCATTGAACTCACCTTGGTGCTTCTGATCGGGCTTGGGCTTCTGCCACGACTGGGACTGCGCGAACGGCTCTCGGTTCTGTATCTGCCATTTCGTCGAGGGCTGCGGCTTATAGAACGAGGCGAGATGGAACGGCGTCTGGAGAGAGATCTTGAATCAGGTCTGGCATTGGAGACCTCCGAATATGGCGACCGTGTGCGCGGCCTTCCTCGCGATGGTGATCTCGAAGGCATGATTATGTTGATGTTGAAGTTGAATTTGCAGGAATGCGGCGCGTTGATGAACGCGAGGCTGTGAAGACGGAAGGGGATTTTCGATTTGGTCACGTGTTAAGTTGCTCAAATTCACCAATTACAATGGCCATCTTCTGAACACTATAAAGAGTTCGATCTTTTGTTTTATCTTTTCAAAGAAATTGTAAACGATAGAATAATATTGGTCAATCTTTAAATTAAGCTCACGCATGTTCAATATCTAATAGAATGATCACAAAATTTAAGAAAAATTTCCCCATCGGATAGCCCCAAACGAGCGCCCGCCATGAAAGTGAGGAACCGAGGGACATCGTGCCTCGCTACAGTGCGAGATAAAGGGAAAACAGTCGAAGAAGAAAAACCCCCACTTAAGGTAAAATGTGTTACTATTTCGTCTTTTAGATCAAGAGGTGTTATTAATCAATTAATAAAGGAAAATGTATCCCGATATTAACTAAATATATATATATAAATAAATGGTCATATAAGTACTGTACCATACCGCCGCTCTGCGGAAACGGAGACGGTCGCTTAAGAGCTAGAGAGAAAAAAAACCTGCGAGTAAAAATTTAGAGAATTGAAAGCGAGCGAGAACAAAAAAAATTTGAATCAGGAGTATTTCAACAAATGCCCTCGGACGGAATCGAACCGGCAACCTCGTCATTACTAGTGACGCGCTCTACCATTGAGCTACGAGGGCCGATCAGAGTAATGAAATCACCCTTACAGACCATTTTTGCTTGTTGGTTGTTGAAATTGATTTTCTTATTTAAATTAATATCGGTAAAATAAAATGGCGGTGAGAAGCGAGCCTATCTGCACGTGTAATTGCGGTCAGGGGTTTGGGTCCGATACGAGGGCTAAGCGGCACAATGAATTTTATTGAGCAACATCACTTCTATTGCTTATAAATTTTAGTTCTACATTCGAAGAATAAAAATAAGTCCTTCATAACTTGGCGGTTATTTGTTCATATGCAAAATAATTCCAAGCTAATCATCTCAATTATTCATGTCTGCCACCACCAAATCGCTTAGCCTTGTACATTAGAGAATGGTACGAGAAGCCAGGGAATGCTCCAGGATAAACAGACAAAGGGTAGTCTGGCGGAACTAGTAGGACTCTAATAGTAACGCGAGATCAATGTCAGTAGAAGACCACAAATCTAGCCATTCTCGTCCTGCCACACATTATTCACTCTTCGCAAATAATCACGTGAAAGGGGTCTCACGTGACTGTATTGATTTCCTAATTGGTGAAAGATGCTGATTGGGCACTTAGTTTTAAGATCCACGTTCTCTAATTTTTTTTATAGCAATTCGAATTGCTCCCGAGCCCTCACATCCTTTCATATGAGAGCTAAAACCCACTCTCCTATTCACTCCTCCTCGCCTAACTACTCAACCCCAAGGGTGAATCCCACAATATCCTATCCACAAAAATTTGGCAAAATAGAATCCCTCCAAAATTCAAAGCGAGTTCAAAAATTAACTAAAAATCCAACTATCTAAACAAATTCTGGTTTAGATTTATTGGATCCAAAAGGCAAAAGAAATGCCCTGGGCTTTCGCCCAAGAACACCCAGAAACTATGCATGTTGTCTGTGGCAGAGCACCCTGAACCAGAAGTTTCGTGTATGCGTTAGTAATGGGTCGTCCTTATTACTACCGCTACCCTACTACGACTGGCTCACTCTGAAAACCAAATTCCTTATTTGAATACATACGACTAGAGCTCGCACCGTTACGTCACATGACACCTGCTCTCATTTTGGCTTCCAGATGTCTTTCTCATCAGGTAGTTGAAGCCTCTACTTTCCCAATTCCATTGGGGCCTTTCGGTTCTGTGAGTGGCTTCATCAGTACAAAATGGGTTTGATAGCGCATAATTCCTTCAAATTCCTGGTGTACTTCATTCCATTCATAGACAATAGATATGGTAGATGTGCTCACAACTTACCACAGTCACCGAATGCCAAACCACAACCATTTAAACCCTTGAGTCGAACCTTTCAAGTCTCACCAAATAGGAGGCAGTGCTCAAATTATCCCTATGTGCAGCTAGAAAGAACCAGAAATAATTATCCTAAAGGATGCACGAGAAGCAACAAGTAATTGGATCCAAGCAAGAGGGCAGCCCTAAATATCCTTCCAGTAACAAATTCAACTCAACAATTTCCGTTATCAAATTCATTTCTGCTGTCAATTTTGTCTAGCTCTTTGGCAACTGAAGAACCTTCGGCAAAGATAGGTTTCGAGACTCGAACCCTTGAACAGTCTGCTCGCTGTAGCTCCTGAACAGCTCTTGGAGCGGACGAGACGCATTCACGAAGGCTGTGATCGATATCCTCTGGGCCTCGGTCTTGCTTGACAACCAGCTGGAAAAAGACCCTCATCTTAATTATGTCCATATCCGTGAGATCCAGCTATGAAATAGTGAACCGTATTCACATGATCTTCTACCAAGGAACCTTTTGGTCCTCATCATTGAGTGCCTTCTAAGAGGCTTGCTGGAGCCTTCTCCTAGTGTTGTGGCTGTCATCAAGATCCCCGATAATATGTACTTGCCCTGGTTTTTCATCTTCTCCTTCCAATTGAGGCTGGCGTTTCCAGAAACATCACTTTAGTTCAAGCGGACCAATCATTTGAACTAGGATAGGAGATGTAATCTCTTCCAGTCGCTAAGCTGAATGGTTGGTATCAACGCTCATGCCGGGACTTCGCCTCTCCTCCATTTTTGCTACGCTATAAAAAGATCTTTCTTGTCAACTGCTAATCTTACATGCCAACGACACAGATTGCCATTTATCATAACATGATTCTCGGTCAGCATAGCGTGTTCCAGAGGATCAAAATCTGCACGAGGTCGGCTGGCAGAGCGATGGAGGCGACGAGGTCCGAGGAGTAAGACGGAAATAAATCGACATCAACGGGCTAGATTTAATGTGGGAAATTACAGTACGAGAAGCTGACTACAAAGGCTGAAAACACTGGTTAAAATTAAAGTGGTAGCAAGAAGTGGAACTAGAAATTTGTATCCTTTTTTCTATACATGCCTCCAGCATGATTGATAACTGCTACAGTCAAGAACTTGTAAACTTCTCCTCAGGTTCTTGAACAAGCCCGCTTCTAGATCGTCCTTCGAAAACAATCCACTACAGATCTAGTTTGACGAGGAGCGGATTCGTGCCTGCATCTGTTGGGAGTCGAGAGAAATGTCCAGCTGTTTGTGGTTATATGGTGAATGAAGTCATGTAAGGCTCGAAATCCTGGAAGGCATGGAGAGTGGCATAGGTTGAGCTGTTCTCTCGAGGCAGTGAAGAGCCTACTTGCCGCTTTCGTGTGCTCCGAACCCAGAGAGGTAGGAGTGTTAATACCAGCTGTCGACGTGACGAAGATCCTCTTCAACTCTCTCTGCTGCTTCTATTAAAATTCACATGCACCCTCACTCAAAGAGTGGAGTTAACGGGTGCTTGCAAAGCTCCAATAGCCTCACACTCTGCTCGTTCGTTCCAAATGGAGCCTAGTAAATGGACACATTGAGCCAGCAGCACCAATTCACATATCGTTAAACCGCGATTAGCTCCTAGCAATCTACCCAGATGGTTGGAATGAGGATGAATGAAATGATTAGAGAGGATAAGTACGAGGAAAGTTGACAGCGGCAAAATAAAACTACCGGTGAAAAGAAAGAATGACAGCAAAAGGGGAAACATCCT
>Ga0302325_10034992_pt1 | contig 10271 bp, 8 predicted proteins | sample Palsa_T0_2_FD_201948 | JGI IMG/M metagenome (GOLD analysis project Ga0302325, IMG submission 201948) | Peat permafrost microbial communities from Stordalen Mire near Abisko, Sweden - Palsa_T0_2 | ecosystem: Environmental > Terrestrial > Soil > Palsa > Peat permafrost | place: Sweden: Abisko...
CTTGGCGTCAGTGCGCTTCGACCAGTCCGTCCGTACGAGCACCCAGGCATGCTCGGGGATACGCCCGTGCCGGCTTTCCCACGCCTCAATGACCGCAATCGTCAGGAGGAAGTCGGAATTGCCGCGCGTGGCTTCAGAGACATCGATGACGCAGGCCGGTCCAATAAACCGGTCGACTGGTATGCTGTGCGTGGCGTTATTGGGATAGTCCTTGCCGGTGACCCAGTGCACCGGTGCATCGAAATGTGTGCCGGTATGCTCGCCGCATGCGAAGTTGTTCCAGTACCAGGCAGGTCCGCGCTCATCGTAGCGGGAAATCTCGGTCATCGAGAACGCGTTGGAGGGCGCGAACTGCGGTGGCAGGCGAATGACCGGCGTCGCAGGCTCGAGCGGCACCGTGAGGTCGACTACACGGATTGTGCCGTTCAGGATTCCGGCGGCTACCGCAGAGAGGGTGTCGGCTTGCTTCGTCATGTGCCCTCCATCAGGGGCTTGCGGGGAAAGTGCTCAATATACGCTCAAGGATCGCGCTCATCATGCATCCCACCTGGGCGCCGTCAGCCTGCGTTTGCCGTCCGCGGAGAGCGCAACGCCGGGCTCATCGAGCTCCTGCCGATCCCAGCGCGAACAGGTGACCTGGCGATGGCGCTGATCGAGCGCCTCGCAATAGTTGGTATAGGTGCATAAACGTACTTCGTCGCCTCGACCGAGTCGCACCTTGCGGAACCAGTCCGGATCCGCCAGCGACTGGCGTGCAAAGCCGACGATATCGGCGTGACCTGCTGCGAGCGCAGCTTCGGCCTGCGCAAAGTTGTGGATGCCGCCTGCGACCACCACCGGCGTGTGCAAACCGCGCTCCTGCAATCTAGCGCGCACGTACGCTGCGGGTGCGAGATTGCGTCCGAACGGACCCCGCGAGTCCGAATAGTAGGACGGCATGCACTCATAGCCGCTCTGCCCGGTATAGGGGTAGGCCGCCTCTCCCACTTTGGGCTGGCTCGCATCCTCGAATTTTCCCCCGCGCGACAAAGATATGTAATCGAGTCCGGCAGATGCGAGTTCGCAGGCGAAGAACGCGCTGTCCGCGAGAGTGCTGCCGCCGTCGATACATTCTTCGGTGAGCATACGGCAGCCGACGACGATATCCCGCCCCACGGCGCCACGCACCCGCGCGCACACCTCTCGCGGGAGGCGCACGCGTCCCTCGAGGTCGCCGCCATAACCATCCCGCCGGTCATTCAGGCGCGACAGAAATGAGGCCATCGTGTACGCGTGCGCATAGTGAAGCTCGACGCCATCAAATCCCGCCCGCCGCGCGCGCTCGGCGGCTTGGGCGAAGAGCGCCGGCAGAACCTGCGGCAGATCTTTGATATGCGGCTGATGGGTATCCGTTACGCGTTCGCGAAAGCCCTGCTGCAGCGACTGCAATTCGCGCGCTGTCAGCACGCCGGCTAGCGCGACCGCATCAAGGCTTCCTAACCAGCGGCGCACCTCGGCCTCGTCCGCCTCGGCGCGCCCAAATGCCGCGCAGTGCGCAGGCGTTATCGCCAGGAAGCGCTCGAAGAACTTTGTTGGATCCGGCCGGCGCCGGATCGCCAGGAAATCGATAATCTGAATGAAGAGTCTCGTATGTCCAGCGCTTGCCGCGCGCACCGTGCGCACCAATTCAGTCAGGCCCGGGATGAATCGGTCGTGCCCGATACGCAGCAAGGGTCCGCTCGGCACGTCACGGATGCCCGTGGCTTCAACAACCAGGACGGCCGGCCGGCCGCGCGCGAAGCGCTCATACCACCCCAGCACTTCGGGGGTGACATCGCCATTTTCGGTCGCACGCCACGGCACCATCGCGGGAACCCAGGTTCGATGCGCGAGCAGGATGGGGCCCACGTGAATGGGTGAGAACAGCCGCGACTTCGCAGCGGCCTCCGCGGTCGGCCAGATACCGGGCGCCGAGTCGTGCCGTATCCTCTCCAAGGGACGCCACATCGGCGGCCCTTCAATCCGCTTCCGGGACGACGCCGGTCGCTTCGATTTCAACCTTTGCGGCAGGCTCCATCAGCGCCACCACCTGCACCACGCTCATCGTCGGAAAGTGCCGCCCCATTACCGTGCGATAGTTGGTGCCGATGTCTTTGAGCTCCGCGTAATACTCGTCGCGGCTCGTGACGTACCAAACCAGGCGCGTCACATGCTCGGGCCGCGCACCGGCTTCGGCGAGGACGGCTACGATATTCTCCAGTGTCACCTTCACCTGATCTGCCAGGCGATCGCTTGCGAAGCGCCCGGCACTGTCCCAGCCGACCTGGCCGGCGACGAAGAGCAGACGGCCGCGGGCGGCCATGCCATGACTGAAGCCCTTCGGTCGCGGCCAATGCGCGGGCTGCAGAATCTGCGGTGTCGCGCTTTTCATGGGCTGCCTCCTTCGCCACGGGATTTCAGCAGGGCCCGCGCAATGATGAGCTTCTGCACTTCGGTTGCCCCTTCGTAGATCCTGAGCACTCGCACGTCCCGATACAGCCTCTCGATGATGTGCCCGCGCTCGACTCCGCAGCCACCAAACATCTGCAGCGCTCGATCGATCACGCGCTGTGCAGATTCGGTCGCTGTCATCTTGGCCATGGCCGCCTCGAGCGTGACGTTATGGCCCGCATCGCGCCGCCACGCCGCGTGATAGGTAAGGAGCGTAGCCGCCTGCAAATCGGTGGCCATATCGGCTAGCGCTCCTTGAGTGAGCTGGAAATCGGCGAGCGCCTGTCCGAACAGGCGGCGCGTCTGTGCGTGCTGCAGTGCCTCATCAAGGGCACGCCGGCCGAAGCCGAGCGCGGCGGCCGCTACTGAAGTGCGGAAGATGTCGAGCGTACGCAGCGCGAGTTTGAAGCCCTCCCCTTCGGGACCCAGGCGCTGTCGGGCCGCAATCCGGCAGCCGCTGAAGCGCAGAAGAGCGAGCGGATGCGGCGCCATCGAGTCGATGCGCGCTTCGATGTTCAAACCCGGAGCATCAGCATCCACTACGAACGCACTGATCCCCTGCGCAAGGGTCGACCCGTCGGTGCGCAGCTGGGCCGGAGCTGTGCGCGCGAAGACACAGTAGAAGTCCGCGATGCCGCCATTTGAGATCCAGGTCTTGCAGCCGTCGAGGACGTAGTCCTCGCCGACCGGCCGTGCGAAACATTCCAGCGCGGCAACATCGGACCCGGCCTGCGGCTCGGACAGCGCAAACGCCGCGATGGACGTGCCGGCGGCCACGCCCGGCAGATACCGGGACTTCAGCTCCGCCGAGCCCGCGAGCGAGATCGGCGCGCTCCCCAGACCCTGCATGGCAAATGCAAAATCCGCAAGCGGGTCATGCCACGCAAGCGTCTCGCGCATGAGCGCGAGGCTGCGCACGTCAAAATCCGGTAGCGCCCCACCGTCGGCCTCGCGGATGCAGTAGCGCAGAAATCCGGCGCTACCCAAGTCCTTAACAAGATTGCGACACTGCGCATCCACTGCCGCGCGATCCTCGCTGTGCCCCGCTGCGTCGCCACGCGGCTGAGCCCACGCGCGCGCGCGCGCGGCAAGCTCCCGATGCGCTGCGGCGAAAAACGGACTGTCCAGATGGCCGAGCGGCTCCACGGGCGTCAATCGCCTTTGAAAATCGGCCGCTGCTTGGCGGCGAAGGCGCGATAAGCGCGCTTGAAGTCCTCGCTCCGCATGCACACGGCCTGCGCCTGCGCCTCCGCCTCAATGGCAGCCTCGACTGCGAGACTCCATTCACGGTGCAGCATTTGCTTCGTCATCGCATGGGCGAGCGTTGGGCCGCGGGCAATCTCCTGCGCGAGCTCCAGTGCCTGCGTCTGCAACTCCTCCGCCGGGACGATGCGGTTGAAGAATCCCCAGGCCTCGCCCTCCTGTGCACTCATCGCGCGGCCGCTGTATAGCAGTTCCGATGCCCGCCCCTGGCCGATGATACGCGGCAAAATTGCGCAGGCCCCCATGTCGCAGCCCGCAAGACCGACACGTGTAAAAAGAAATGCAGTGCGCGCGTTCGCAGTTGCCAGGCGCAGGTCCGCTGCCATCGCGATGCAGGCGCCCGCGCCGGCACACACTCCATCGACTGCGGCAATGATCGGCTGGGGGCACAGCCGCATCTGCAGCACGAGATCGCCCGTCATGCGCGTGAATTTTAGGAGCTCATCGGCGCCCATGCGCGTCAGAGGACCGATGATCTCGTGCACGTCGCCGCCGGAGCAGAAGTTGCCCCCGGCGCCGCTGATGATGACTGCCTTCACGTCAGCGGTCGCGCCAAGACCACGGAAGAGATCGCACAGCTCCGCATAGGATGCAAACGTCAGCGGGTTTTTTTTCTCCGGTCGATTCAGCGTGACGATGCCGACGTCGTTCTCGAGGCGCCACAGGAAGTGCTCGGGCGCAAGGTGCGCGTAGCTAATCATCGCGGCCCACCCGCAGCGAGGAGACGCTCGGTGGCACTCCTTTTCAAGGCTGTGAGCAATTCCGCAAGCAGCGTCTTCTGTTTTACGGTCAGATCGTCAAAGAGATCAACGACCCAGCGTTCGTGTTCAGCGGCCATGCGCTGAAACTGCTGCTGGCCCGCCTTGGTGAGCTTCACGCGAAAGGCGCGCTGATCCGCGGGATCCGTGGTGCGCTCTACGAGCCCTTCCGCTTCGAGCATATCGGTGATTCCCGTGACGTTCCCGCCAGTCACCATCAAGCGACGCGTGAGCTCACCCATCTTCAGACCCTGCGGCGCGCGCTCAAGCTGCGCCATGAGATCGAAGCGCGGCAGTGTAATGCCGAACTGCGCCTGCAGCTTCTGACGCACATGGGTGCCGATGAGATTCGTGCACGCGAGCATGCGCAACCAAACCCGCAACGACTGATGATGATCGCTGGTGACGCGCGTTTCAGCATCGAGCGGGGCATTCTGCCAAGTCGATGTTTTAGCCTTTGTCATACCATGACTTCCCCGCCGGCAATGGTGAGACATTGGCCGGTGATGCTCGATGTGTGCGGCCCGCACAGCCACAGCGCTGCTTGTGCAACTTCCTGTGGCTGAATAAGCCGTTGCTGCGGATTGGTGCGCACCAGCGCCGCGCGCGCCTCTGCGGCCGTGCGCCCCGTCTTATTCATGATCGTGCTGACAGCATCGCGCACGATGTCGGTGTCCGTGTATCCAGGACAGATCGCGTTCACGGTGATGCCGCTGGAAGCGAGCTCAAGGGCAAGTGCGCGCGTCAGTCCGACGACGCCGTGTTTCGCTGCCGTATAGGCCGTGACGTACGGGTAGCCCCGCAGACCCGCGGTGCTTGCGATGTTGACGATGCGTCCGTCAGAGACTTTCAACATGTCCGGCAGTACGGCGCGCGTGCACAGGTATGTGCCCGTCAGATTGACCGCGAGCATACGCTGCCAGAGCGACTCATCAGTCTTGCCAAAGGGCGCACTGGCGGCCTGTCCGGCGTTGTTGATGAGGATCTGTATTGGCCCGAAGTGAGCCCGCGCGCGCTCTATCGCTTGGCTGACGGCGGTGCTGTCGGAAACGTCGGCGGGAATCGCCAGCGCCTCGCTGCCCGGGTGGGCCTCGGCAAGTGTCTGCGCCGCGGCGTGCAGCGTTTCGGCATCGCGACCCAGAATACTTATACGCGCACTCTCTGCCGCGAGCGCGAGTGCGATGGCCGCGCCGATTCCACGCCCGCCGCCGGTGATCACGGCATGGCGCCCGGCGAGCATGCCCGAGGTCACGCGGGTCCTCCGGTCTGAGACTCGCGTTGCAGATTGCGTTCCAGCTGGCTCTTCGCCGATCGATAGGGCTGCGGCCACCATTGGGCTTCATATCCCTGCTGGGCCGCCGCCTCCAGCGTCCAGGATGAATTCGCCAGATGCGGACGCGCGATGGCACAAAGATCAGCGCGGCCGGCGGCGACGATGGAGTTCACGTGGTCCGGCTCGTAAATGCTGCCGACGGCAATCGTTGCGATGCCGACCTCGTTACGGATGTGGTCGGCGAAAGGGGTCTGCCACATCCGTCCATACACCGGTGCTTGCGATGCGACCGTCTGCCCTGTCGATACATCGATGATGTCCGCGCCGGCGCTTTTCAGGGCTGTTGCGACATGGAGCATGTCCGCTTCGCTCAATCCGCCCGGCGCCCAATCGGTTGCGGAGATGCGCACCGAGATCGGCTTATCCTGCGGCCACGCCGCTCTGACGGCGGCGAACACTTCTACCGGGAAACGCACGCGGTTTTCAATGGAACCGCCGTACTCGTCTGTGCGGCGGTTTGTCAGCGGGGAGAGAAAGCTTGCCAGAAGATAGCCATGCGCCATGTGCAGCTCGAGCATGTCAAAGCCCGCAGCGTTGCCGAAGCTCGCCGCGCGCACGAAGTCCTCGCGCACCTTATCCATGTCGGTCCGCGTCATCGGCCGGGGCGTCTGACTTACTCCCTCGAGATAGGGCTCGGCCGAGGGCGCGTAGATCGTCCAGTTGTCTGCAGCAAGCGGATGATCCGGCTCCTGCCAACCGAGTTGCGTTGAGCCCTTGCGACCGCTGTGGCCGAGCTGCAGACAGAACTTCGTATCGGAGTTCCCGTGTACGAACGCCACGATCTTCTGCCAGGCATCGCGCTGCGCAGCACTCCAAAGCCCGGTGCAGCCGTAGGTTATGCGTCCCTCCGGCGATACACAGGTCATCTCGGTGAAGATGAGTCCCGCACCGCCGAGTGCGCGACCGCCGTAATGGACAAGGTGCCATTCTCCGGGCAGCCCGTCGACCGCCATGTACTGCGCCATGGGCGAGACGATGACCCGGTTCGCAAGCTCAAGCCCGCGCACCTTCAGTGGCAGAAACATGGGTGGCCGCGTCTCAACGTGAGTACCGCATTGGCGCGCGAGCCAACGCTCATGTTCCTCAACAAAGGCGCGGTCGCGAAGCTTCAGATTTTCGTGGCCGATTCTCTGGCTGCCGGTAAGCAGACTGTAGGCAAACTGTCGGGGCGGCAGCCGCGTATGGCGTGCGACGTTCTCGAACCATTCCATCCGATTGCGCGCCGCGCTCTGCAGCTTCAGCACCTCAATGCCGCGCTCCTCCTGGTAAGCCGCGAGCGCGCTTGCAAGTTCGGCCGCGCCGGCCGTATGGCGTGCGAGGCTGATCGCATCTTCCATCGCAAGCTTGGTGCCGGAGCCGATGGAGAAATGAGCGGTGTGCGCCGCATCCCCGATCAGCGCGAGCTTGCCGTGGTACCAGCGCCGACATCGGACTCGGTGAAAATTGAGCCACGGGGCGCTTTTCAGATGTCCCGCGTTGCTCTGCAGTGCATGGCCGCCGAGGTAACGTGCAAACAGCTGCTCGCAGAATTCGACCGATCGACGGGTGTCGGCGCGATCAAGACCGTGCGCCTTCCAGGTCTCCTCGCGCGTTTCCACAATGACCGTCGACAATTCGGCGCTGAACTGATAAGCGTGGATCTGAAACCAGCCGTGCTCGGTCTCTTCAAATGCGAAGGTAAAGGCGGAAAACTGTTGCGTCGTACCGAGCCACATGAAGCGGCACTTGCGCACGTCGACATCGGGTTCAAAAATATGCGCATAGCGGCTGCGCGTGGCGCTGTTGACGCCGTCAGCTGCCACGATGAGATCCGCGTCGCCGAAGTCGGTATCGCTCTTCACTTCCTGCTGGAAGCTCTGCTCGACTCCAAGTTCCGCAGCTCGTTCCTGCAGCAGCTTCAGCAGCCGCACGCGGCCGATGCCGCTGAAGCCATGCCCGCGACTTAGGAATCGCTCGCCGCGCAGATGGATCGCTATGTCGTCCCAATGACGCAAGCCGGCGACAATGGCCGCATGCGAGGGTGCATCGGCAGTCTCAAAATTCGCCATCGTCTGGTCCGAGAAAACGACGCCCCAACCGAACGTATCCGCCGGCCGATTGCGCTCGTAGACCTCGACGCGCGTGTGCGAAAGCGCCTTCTTCAGCAGGATGGCTGCGTACAGCCCAGCCGGCCCCCCGCCCACGCAGACAATGCGCTTCATATGCGAAATGATGTAACTGTAATTACTTTAGATGTCAAGTACTTTTCCGACCCGCGCTTGGAAAGCCGAACACTGCGGTTGGGCCGAGCACGGTATGCCTACGCCGCCTTAGCGGGCGCCGGCGCCAAGCGTAATCACATCTGGGCCTGCAGGAAGGCAGCAGCAGCCTTGCTTGAATGAACGCTTGTTAGTAGTTGATTGCGGGATTGTCGCCCGGATAGATGACCCCGACGACATCGAAGCCCCCCGGTGTCGTGCATTGCACGGAATGCAGCAGCTTGCGCGGCAGAAACAGGACATCTCCAGGCCCCACTGTCGTCTTGGTCTTCTCGGACCATACAACCCCTGCACCATTAAGAAAGATCAGCGCCTCCTCGTATAGGTGCCTGTGGGGCTCGGCCTTGGAGAGCGGGATCCTGCCGATGAACTGGGTGACCGCCGTCGAGCTGTGCTCGCGATTGACGAGGAGCTGGTAGTAGCGCTCGGCCATCTTATGGCGCTGCGAGGGATCGATGAGCGCGCAGCGCAGCGGATGTGCCTCTTCAAAGTCCGTCGGCATGCGGTCGAGCCAGACGAGATCCTCGCTGCCGGGCCCGTTGGAAATAAATACCGCCAGCGGCGATCTGGCATGTATGCAATAGGCTTCGCTCGGACGGATGTAGACGCCGGTCAGTGGACCCGCCGCGAAGCGGCGTCCGCTGATCTCGATTTCGCCGTCGCCTGCTGTGATGAAGAGCACCGTGTGCCGCCCGTCAGCCGAAATTACCGGCGAGACGCCGCAGCCAACTTCGGCGTAGAACTGGGACTGGTACAGCGCTCCCATGGCCGGACTGATGACCGGCGTATAGCCCATCACGCCCCGGCGCGTTAGCGCGGCGCGGGCGGTCGAGAAAACATAACACTCACCATCGAGCTGCACGACGGGGCCCGCGCCCGCGGACACGGTGGCGACGCGGAGATTCTCGGGGCTTTCCGGATCGTCGTCGCGATAGCCGTCCGGCAAGTTGCTGTGGGCACCGTCGCAGAACGGCCTGGTGGCGGTGTGCTTGCACCCACAGAAAATAACCTCCTCGTCGCGCTCCGCCTTGAACACGACGGGGAGAAATGAAGTGCCCGCATGCGAGCCGTCGCAGAAAGGCTGTTGCAGCGAGCGCCCGCAACTGCACCACAGATACCGCTTGCCGGCTTTGATCTCGTAATAGAATCCTTTGCGGCTGGCAACGGTGACCGGGGTTTCTGCGGCGTCGGTCATGGCGCCTCTCTCAGTACGCCATCGGTGCCGCGCCGCAGCGGATGGGCGTGTGTAGGCAGCGGCGCACCCGACTGCTCATCAATCGTCACGCCGTGCGGCCAGCTTGCCGGCGCAATCGCGATGTAGCGGGCAAATCCACCCGTGCCGCCCTCGAATTTTGCGAATCCAATCGCGATGAGAGCCCCGCTGTCAGGAACCTGATCTAGATTCGCCACGCCCTCAGCCTGAGCAAAGTTGTGTTTCAGTAGCCAGGTTTCTCCAATGAATTCTGGGGCCGTATTGTCAGTATCCAACGGCTCATGTCCGTGCAGTAGAACATGCCGATCTAGATATAAAAACTTCAGCGCCGCCAGAGTGACACCTGGGAACGGTTGCGTCGTGAAGCGCTTGGGATCATTCCACTTTTTCGACCAGTCGGATCGAATCATGACCACCGATCCGGCGGGAATGGGCCCGTGCCGGTATTCCCAGTCCTTGATATCGGCCACGGTGGCTTGATAGCCAGGATTGGCAACCACCTTGGGAGCAACATTGATTACTACCAGGGGGCGCAGCGCTACGGTGGGCGGTATGTCGCTGATCGTCGCACCGTATTCGTTCTCATGCGCGGGCGGCCCGAACTGCGTGCCGATATGGTCCATCGGCAACTCGTACGCCGTGATCGCGGCGCCCAGCTTCTCGTATGTGAAGGGCTCCCCCTTGTCAATGACTCCCGCGATGGCAACGCCAGCGACAGCGGGTCCTACTTTGAAGTCGGCAAACCCTTCGCCGATCGGGCCGCCCGGTGCTATTGCATGAGTCAGGTCAATGTATTTGGCGTGACTCAGAACAGAATTGTAGAAGTCCCAAAGCGGCATGCCCTCGCCTTTCTGGTCGCTTGCAAGCCCCTGCTGAGCGGCAACACCCGACAGCGCCGACCCAACAAGAAATGGCACGATCCAACGCACAATCGACCTCCCGGACCGCTTGAGCGCTGCCGACACCATTGCCCGGCA
>Ga0302325_10034993_pt1 | contig 10271 bp, 11 predicted proteins | sample Palsa_T0_2_FD_201948 | JGI IMG/M metagenome (GOLD analysis project Ga0302325, IMG submission 201948) | Peat permafrost microbial communities from Stordalen Mire near Abisko, Sweden - Palsa_T0_2 | ecosystem: Environmental > Terrestrial > Soil > Palsa > Peat permafrost | place: Sweden: Abisko...
GGATGAACAGGTGAGGATTCGTGGATTCCGCGTCGAGTTGGGAGAAGTGGAGGCGGCCCTGCACGATTGCCTGGGTGTAAAGGCCGCTGTAGTGCGCACGATTGAGTTTTCTCCCGACGACAAGCGCTTGATTGCGTTTCTCGTCTCTGAGCAGGAGCAGAATCCGGATCAGCTTAGATCCGTGCTTCGCCTGCGCTTGCCCTATTACATGGTTCCTTCGGAATACATCGTTCTGAACTCGTTCCCACTGATGCCCAATGGGAAGGTAGACCGCCGTGCTCTGGACGCCCTCCGTTTGCAGACGGGGACGGCTGCCATTACGGATACGATTGCCGGGGATGTCGAAGCGACACTGAGAAGGATTTGGCAGACGCTGCTCAGGATCGGCGACGTTAGACGCGGGGATAACTTCTTTGATCTCGGAGGGCATTCTTTACTGGCCGCTCGTATGCTTGGCCAGGTCGAGAAACAGCTCGCGGTAAAGATCCCGGTTTCCATTCTTGTAGAACATCCCACAATGGAAAAACTGGCGGAGTATATCCGTCATCAACCGAAAAACCAAACCCCCATCGTGCTAAAGATTCAGGAGCGGGGAAGTGGGGTTCCACTGTTTGTTGCCCATGGCATCGGCGGTAGCCTACTGACGTTTCGTGAGCTGGCGGCGGAACTGGGTGAGGACCAGCCGGTTTACGGGTTGCGAATTCCGGCTTCGCTGGATGAAATCGGTTCCTGGGAGCAGGGGATAGATCTCGGCCCGACGCTTATCAAGAGACTGGCAGCAAAATATGTGGAGAATATGCGCGCGCTTTTCCCTAGCGGTCCCTACCAGCTGGCTGGGCATTCTTCCGCAGGACTGATTGTGATTGAGGTTGCGCAGCAGCTTCAACAGATGGGGTGCGAGGTTCACCTGGTGGCTATTCTGGAATCTGATATACGCCCGGGAAAAGGCAAGGATAGGTCTTGGAAGAGCTGGGGAGCTTGCAAAGCTTACCTGGAGCGCACTTGGGCAGAGCTGAGGCTGGCTCCTAAGTACGGCGTAAGGGAGCTTTTTCAGCGCCGGATCAACCACCACAAGTTGCAGTTCCAGTTCTGGCTGGTGCAACGGTTCAAGCGATTCCGCGGCCTCTACCAAACCGCATTTGCCACCGAAGCCTGCTTCGCCGTTGCGCTGCACACGTTTCGACCAGACACCTATTTGGGTGAAACCGTACTTTTTGTGGCCCAGGACGAACCCAGAAGTCAAGACGATCCCGCTCTCGGGTGGCGTTCCCAGATCTCAGGCAGTCTCGATATTGTCAATCTTCCTGGAGGTCACCAAACAATCTTTGTGCAGCCCTTCGTGAGAGCGCTCGCGAGTCATTTCAGGGCTCGTTTGTTTCCGAGTGTAGATATCCCCGAACCCGCATTCCCAACTCCTCCACTTATGCACCTGGTGCAAACCATGACTGCCACGAATGAATACATCGGAGTGGAGAGATGACTGACGGTTGCCCGTATCACAAGCCATCGTCGCCCGCGGCTTTGTCATTGACAGACTTCAAGGCGCATCGATATACGACCTCAGAGCTCGAAGACCTCAAGCGCGACATGGAAGCTCTTGCGCCCGCCATTGCATGGGTCGATGACTTTGTGAAGCAAGCGAATCCGGATCTGGGACGCACGGGAGTGGTGTGCCCCTTTGTGCCCGAGTCAGCGCGGCAGGATATGTTGCAGTATTTCGTTTTGGACGTAGAGCTTGCACCAGACTTCAGACGAGAGGCGAATGAAGAGGACTACGCGGCCGTGATTGAACCGGCCATTCTAAGACTTCGCGATCAGTTTATGGCCAATCGGATCACCGATCCCAAAGTCAGGTTGCTCTACGCCTACCTGGTTGTGTTTCGTGGACTTGATCTTGAAATTGATCGCGCCTCTCTGCTCATAGAGAGGATCCAGCGGAAGTTGAAGCCGAGGTTTGTGGAATCAGGGTTAATGATTGGGGAGTTTCACCCTTTCAGTAATGCCCTGGGCCTGCGCAACCCCAATTTTCGTCCGCTGCGCAGTCCTGTTCCTCTGCTTTCGTTTCGCAACATGGTTGAGATTGATTTTGTCTTCCTGAGCCGGAAGCACGATCCCGCTCCCTTGCGCGTGCACTTCCTGAAATCCTATCTTCGACACATAGGACCAGAGCTCGGGTCCAGCGGCCGGTTCAAGGCGGAACTAGCCCTTGAAGAGGCGGAACAAGAGGCTTTGCAAATTGCGTCACTCAGACCTCTAAGTGTTTGGCCTGAACAAGAATGGAAAGCGATTTAATCCGAGTGCACAGAGGGGGTCGCGCGCGACGCGGCTCCGAATAGATTTCGCAGCTTGACTTACCGCGCTGGCGATTCCCGGCATCCTATTCTTTCAGGCAGAAAGAGGAGGCGTACTATGGCCGCGAACGAGCAAAAAACAAGCAAGATACCCGGCGATGACGAAACGGAGGAGTCCGGACCCCACGAAGTCAAGATCGACCGCACTGCGCCCGCCGGAAGCGAAAATTCCCTGGGAGCGCAAAGCGTCCGAGATGGCCGCCCCGCCACCGACGACAGCGTGGTCGAAGCCATGGACGAAGAGGGCCCCGGAGTTTCTCCCGTTGACCCGGAGAAGAAGGGGTCGAGCCGGTAGCCGAACTTCATTCGGAAGGCATGGATTCCTTCAACGACTGCGCCACGTCGTCGATAGAGGTCTTCTGGCTGAGCTGCGTTATGTCCGCGTCTTCGGCAACGGCAGAGAGGCCGACCCTGGCCGCGAGTTGTCTCTCAATTTGCAGCACAGCGGTGATTTCCTTCTCCGCCAGAAGCAAGACCTGCAGAATCAGGTGATCTCGCTCATCGGAGCGGCGGCTCAGCCGGCTCTGCCTCATGACGATGAAGCTGGCCAGAAAGATGGCTTCGACCGCAACCACGGTGTCGAGCAAAGGAAAGGGTGGAGGGTCAAACTGGGGAATATGGCCAATTTTCAGAGTGTTGATGAGAATCCAGGCCCCGAACCATGCTCCGTGGATTCCTATAAAAATCAGGCTCCCCACGAATGCGCCAAAGAAATCACCCACACGCTCAGCCGGGGTGCGACGCGCCAGAAACTCTTCTTCGTGCTTCAAGATCACTTCAATGTGTTCTTGCAGGTGATTTGAATCCGTCGGCATATCTGATTTGATCTTCCGGCACTCTTTTCTCACCACTGGAGAAGCACGAAGCGGTGCCCCCACCGGCTTAGCCGGTGGGGGCCTCCCGTGATGAGAATATGGATATCCTAGCGGTTCAGGTCGTGAATCGTCTGACCCACTGCCTGCGCGGCTCGACCGGCGGTGTCTTTGACCGCGCCGGCCATCTGATCAGCTACGCCTTCGCCTGCTAGTTGATCGTCCCCGGTCACCCTGCCGATGCCCTCTTTGAACTTGCCGGCAAGACTGCCGCCGGTCCCGGAAAGGCGCTGTTTCGATCCCCATAATGCGGTTCGGTCTGCTGCGTACTCTACGTCCTCGTCACCGTTCGCGTACCGTGGACCAGGTTGATTGAGCACTATGTACGCCGCGACGCCGGCCCCAACACCCGCGATAACCCAAGTAAGAGCTTTCATTTAGCAAATCTCCATGGCAGTTGGATGCGTATACCGCAAAGGGCGTCCAGGGACGTTGAAGAGATGTCGCAAACGGCGTACTCTATCCGCAACTTGATGGCGACGGCTGAATCGAAACCGCCGCACGGCACATCTGGACCCACAACTCACAAAAGGAGCAATTATGGGCTTACTCGATGCTTTGACGTCTATTGCCGGCGGAGCTTCTCCCGAACACCATGGCGTGGCCGACGCACTCAGCCAGGTGATGCAGGAGCACCCGGGGGGAATGGACGGCATCCTTAATCAGCTAAAGCAAAATGGCCTGGGCGAACAGGTTCAGTCCTGGGTGAGCCCCGGAGAAAATAAAGCGATTAGTCCGGACCAGGTCCAGCAGGGTTTCGGCCAGTCGATGATGGAAAATATTGCTCAGCGCGCAGGTATCTCTCCAGCCGTTGCCAGCGGTGTGATCGCCGTCGTTCTTCCCCTCGTCGTCTCGCACCTGTCCGGCAATAGCGGGCAGCCCACACAACAAGCCGGTCTGGCTGGTCTGGCGAGCAAGATTTTCGGAGCGTAATCCGAATCCCATCCTTGAACCCAGGTAAAGGTTCAGGGATGGGACCCCACCCTCCAGGGGGCTAAGGCCTCTCTCTCTGACCTGGTCAGAAAACCCCTAATTTGTCACCGTTACCGTCCTGCTGATCCTATCGAAGGAAGGGTTGTCTTCGGTGCGGTTCGACCGTCCTCAGCAGGAGTGTCCGGCGGAGTTGGCATCCCGTAGAAACCGATGTACCCACTGGGCCCAAGGTCGGTGTTGCGGAACAAGTCCTCGGGGTTCTGGGCGAAGGCCGCAATGGATACCAGCACAAGAATCACCACAGCGGTCACTGAAATAGACCTCATGACACGAGCCCTCCTTGGGCTTTCGTTGAAGACTGGGTCTGCGCCGTGTTCAGAACCGTCATGGGCATGATGATTCTGTCATGAGTAGTGCGCTCCAGGTTCATCCCGTTACAGGCAAACCACGCGAAGGGCATTTGAATTCTGCCGGGAAGATGCCAGCAGATGACTGCGGGGAGTGCCGGTCGAGTGGTGGGATGCCGAAACTCGCGATAACGCCGAAACCAATGGTCATCCAGCCGGCGTTACCCTGGGCTGCAACTTTTCGAGAGGCCTATTCCACGAAGGATGTAGGCAGGGTACATTCCTATTAGCAAAGTTACAAACCCTGCAGTTATGGAGCGTTCGTTATGCCTTGCGTTGCAACGAGACTACTTGATAAATCAGCCGCGGCCGCACTGCGCGTTCTGCTGGCGGGCGCAATGTTGTCGCTTTCGCCCGTGGCCGCACTCGCCGCCAGTACAAACATCCATGCAAGCTTTGCCGGGATCTATGTGACCCGGGCGCCTAAGACAGCTCCGTCCATGAGTGTAAGCCTGGGCGCGGATGGATCAGCCACAGTTACCCAGGACCCAGGTCAGGGATCCACCACCTTGTTTGGACGTTGGCAGGATGACGGACGTCAGATCAAGGTCACCTTCAATGCGGCGGAAGGCGAGCCGTTGCCGGCCCCCATGGTTTTCGAGCCTGTACACGGTAAGCTTCAGGCCATTTCCTGGGATCACCAGGCCTGGGGTACCGCGCAGCCGCCGGCAATGATCAAGGGATACAAGGTCAAGTATCTGTTCTGGTCTACAACCATGCGGTAAAACTCTGTGCTGCAGGGAATCGATGTTCTCATTTGCCTCAACCAAGACGCGTGCGCCATATTGTTCACGCTGACGGTCGGGGCAAATGAGAAACGTTCGCTTACCTTCGGTTCTTTTAACGGTTACGAGTAGAATTTTAATCCTGGCAGGAGCTAGCCTGCCGCGTACTGTTGCGGATATATTTCTTTAAGTAAGACGAATTTGTTTCTCCAAGTGGCGCGGAACCCAAACGGTCAGGGAAAGGTCTGCAAAGCCTTTGTTTGGTGGTTCGATTCCATCCCGCGCCTCCACCCTTCCACCACTGCACGTCCGCCTTCATGGCGACCCCATCAAGCAGCAGGGGTGACTGCATCTGTGGATTTCTTCGTAAACAATTTCACAGCTCGCTAAAGCAATGACAAAGACCCGCCGATAGTCCCAATAAGAGACACAAGGTGGACTATATTCGGGTACTTCTCGTCGACGATGATGAAATTGTGCGCATGGCCTTGACTGGTGCGCTTGAACAGTCTGGCTTTGTGGTCACCAGCGCGGCCGGTGTGCCGGAGGCGCTGAAACTGATCAGCGGTCCAGAGCAATATGACGTGCTGCTGAGCGATCTGCACATGCCGGGAGCTGGAGATGGGCTCACGGTGGTAAGCGCCATGCGGCACGCCAATCCCAAGGCGGTGACACTGTTATTGAGCGCATTTCCAGAGATGACCGCTGCGGTTGCGGCCATCCTGCAGCAGGCCGATGAAATCCTGGTCAAGCCGATTGACTTGGCGTCGCTCATCGAGATCATCCAACAGAGGGTGACCTGCGGTCCACGGGGAAAGAGGCAGATTGAAACGGTTGCCTCGATACTGGAACGAGCCACCGAGAGCATCATTCTGGAGTGGTTCGCGCGTATGGAAACGGAGCCTGCGCTGATGTCAATTCCGATGAGCTGCGAGCAGCGTTGCCGCCATCTGCCGCTGCTATTTCAAGAATTGATAGCCCGCCTCCGTTCTGGCCAGCCTGTGGGCGCAAAGGAACCGATTTCCGCAAACGCCGCCGAGTACGGCGCTCAGCGCTTCCGGCATGGATATACGGCTGCGATGTTAATCGAAGAGTCGCGGACGTTGCAGATGAGCATCTTTCACACCCTGCAGAAAAATCTGGGCACCATAGACTACAGCTTGTTGCTGATCGGATTAATGACCATCGCCGATGAGATTGATTCCCAACTTATCCAGGCCATCACACGGTACGCCTCAGAAGCTCGTCAGGCGCCCCTTCTGTCCAGCCAGCCCAGTGGCGCTTATGTCAGCTGAAGACAGAGTCGGCTTTCAGTTCCTGGCCGAAAACAGCACGGATGTGATTTGCCGCGCTGGAGTGGACGCGGTGTTGCACTATGTTTCGCCCTCGTCGTTCCAGGTCCTGGGTTGGAAGCCGGAGGAGATGACCGGCAAGAGACTCGATGACTTCATTCTTCCCGAAGATTCTTCCCTTACACCAGACTGGCTGATTTCGGGTTTCGGCGATTCTCTTCTTACCGTACGCATGCGAAAGAAAGACGAGACGGTAGCGTGGATTGAGATCAAATATCGCGTGATGCGTGAGTCCACCGGCGAGCCCAGGGAAACGATCATCGTGATGCGTGACATTACGGAGCGCAAAACACTGGAGGAGCGACTCTCCGTATTGGCGCTTACGGACTCGCGCACTGGACTTTCCACCCGTCGTGCTTTTGATGAGGCGCTGGAACGCGAGTGGAACCGGACCCAGCGCGAAGGCTCGCGAATCTCGCTGTTGCTGCTTGACTTTGATCACTTCCGCCAATTCCACGATTGGCGTCAACATCGGGAAGATGATTCCTGTTTGGCCAAAGCTGCCGCTGCGGTGATCGGCGCGTTACGCAAAACCGATTTTGTCGCGCGCTACGGCACAGAGGATATCGCGATCATTCTCCCTTCCACCGACACGGGTGGCGCAGCCAGAGCTGCCGCAAAGGTGCAGTCTGCCGTCCAGGCTCTCCACTCTGCCCCTACGGCGAGTGGGAAAGGCGAAGGCCGGCTCACGGTGAATATCGGCGTCGCCACGGTGGCGGCTCGCTCCGGCGCGACCGTGAGGATGCCGGAAATTCTGCGCCTTGGAGCCGATAACGCGCTGCAGAAAGCGAAGGGAAACAGAATCGCAACCCGCCCGGCCCCGACGGTTGCTCCCGGGAATTGGTGCGCTACGGGTAAACCTTGATCCAGTGATTGCGCATCTTTGGCCGGATGACCTGGCCTGCTGTTTCAGAAGCGATGGCGTTGGTCGATTCAACGGGCATGTGGCAGTCGATGCAATTCTCCGCGATTTTATGCCCCATCGTTTTTGACATGCCACAACTTTCTACCCGGTGGCAAGTGAGGCAACGATCGGAATACGCCGCCGCGGCGCGCTCGGGCTGGTGGACGTCGTGGCAGGTCGAGCAGCTCATGTTCGGCGAGGAAACGTAACAACGGCTTTTCTGAAGCAGGCCCACCTGGTTTCCATGCACGTCGGGATGCGCCGCCAAATCGCCTTCGGCGGGATGCAGATAAGCATCCAGCGGCTTCCCCGGAGTATACGAGAATGCCGGGACCAACTCTTCACTGCGAATGCCGTTGTGGCACAGCGCGCATAAGTCAACCTGCCGGTCCCGCGAAAAGCTGGCGGGGTTGAGAATTGCTTCCGGAGCAAGATCAGACGCCGCCGCTGTCTTTTTTGCCTGGTGCAGCGCAATGTGGGCTTCGCCCGGCCCGTGGCAGCGCTCGCAGGCAATCCCTGTCACCAGGCTCGCTGGCTCATATTGATTGCTGAGCGGGTCCGGCGAGCGTGCTTGTATAAACGTTGCGTGGCACTCCAGACACCGCGGGATTACAGCCCGGGAAAAACTCATCGTGCCATCTTTAAAGCCCGGGCTGTTGATCCATCGGCCGCCGTCTGACCAGTAGCTGACGGGCAGCTCATACAGCCGGTCGCCGTGCCAGTAGAGATAGCTCTGCCCGCGCACACCCGACCCGATGACGACGTCCATCCGTTCGCTTCTCTTCTGCAGTTGTCCCGGCCAGCCGGCCACCGCCGTCTGGTAGAACCCGTTCGCCTTTGCCTCCATTTTGAAGTACAGGCCTGGATTGTCGCTCGCGGTCGCCGGATCGGCGATCATCAGCACATTCGACCCCTCATGGAAGGAGCCAAGAATCGAATCCTTGTTAGCAGGCTGAGAGGTCAGGTGGTGCGAAGTATGCACATAAGAAGTGCCCTGATCCCGATGACAGGAGAGGCAGGCAGGGTCTCCCGCATACTTGCCATGCTGAGCTTCGGGTGTCGCCTGGGTAGGGGGCTGGAATGCAGCACCGAGAAAGCCTAGAAGTGCTACGAGCAATGCCATGAGCAATGCCATGCTCATGGCCACGCTAGCTGGGCCCATGGAAGCTATCCCTTTCTTTAGCGGGCTACTTCAGTCCTGCGCGGGCACCCATGCTCTCTTCCGTGAACTTTCGAGCACCGCGTCAAGAACGCGCATCTGGCGAATCCCATCCTCGAACGTGGGATATTCGACTGGCGCGTCTCCATCGGCAACTCTCTTGTAGAAACGGCGGAAGATCTGCTTGAAGGTGTCATCGTAACCTTCGCTGTGACCACCCGGCAGGTCAGCCCAACTGGCAGCCCCGTCGGTCAACAGCGAAGGATCTTTGACCACGATCTGATTTGGCGAATTACGGTGGCCGATCCAAAGCTCATCGGGACATTCGGCATTCCAGGCTACCGATGCCTTGGTGCCAAAGATCTCGATGAAGAGGCGGTTCTTGCGGCCCACCGAGACCTGGCTCACGGTCAGCGAGCCCTTCGTTTTCTCTCCCATGGCAAAGATCATGGCGCCGAAGTCTTCTGTCTCGATGGCAACTTCGTCATACTCGCTTGGCTGCAGTGTTTTGCCGGTAAAGGTTTCGACCGAGCCCCTGGGCTTCTTGCGGATGTCGAGGAAGGTGGTGAGATCAGCACATAAGGAAGTGATTTTCCGGCCGGTGATGTGCTCAGCCAGGTCGCACCAGTGGGTCCCAATGTCGGCGAAGGTGCGGGAGGGCCCGGATTCGATGCGCCAGTTCCAGTCGGTGTCGTAGAGCAGCCAATCCTGCGAATAGGTGCCCTGGACCACTTGTACTTCGCCCAGTTCGCCCGCTTCGCACATACGACGCATATTCTGCACCTGGGGATAGGCGCGAACGTTGTACAGGGTGCAATGCACGAGGCCTTTTTGCTTTGCCAGGGCGAGCATCGCGTTTGCTTCCGCGATCGTCGAGGCCAGGGGCTTCTCGCACAGTACGTGCTTACCCGCTTGCATCGCGGCTTGCGCCATGGGAAAGTGCAGCTCGTTCGGAGTACAGATATGGACGGCGTTGAGTTCAGGGTCAGCGAGCAAATCCTGGTAGTTCCCCGTGGCGCGCTCAATGCCGAGGGCGTCGGCAAACTTCCGCGCGGCCGCGGCAGTCCGTCCCGCAACGCCGGTCACTTCTACATTGCCGAGACGACGCAACGCTTCGGTGTGCACCCGGCCCATGAAACCGATTCCAAATATAGCGACCTTCAGCTTTTTCATATCTTATGAGGGGCGGGCGAGCGCCTCGCGGCGGGTTCGCACCAAGGCCTCTTTTCCCATGAACTCATGGGGCACGTAATGGACCACCGGCGCCGATCTTCCCCGTACGATGGGTAACGCGAAGCTCAGCAGATCCGTTCCGTAACGTTCAGCATGGAAGAAAACAGTCCCGATGCACGGACTGTCAGGATTGGCCACAATGTCCATGATCTCCATGCTACCGCCATGGCCGACGATCGCGATCTCGGTTCCGTTGCCCGCCTGTTTTGCAGCTTCCACGGCCCCGATTGCGCTCTCGTCATTGATGCCAACCACCAGAACCTTTTTCCTTGATCGGGACTTGAAAGCGCCCGCCGAGGCTGCCTGGGAGGTCGCTTTGTCACCGCCGCCGTCCA
>Ga0302325_10034994_pt1 | contig 10271 bp, 12 predicted proteins | sample Palsa_T0_2_FD_201948 | JGI IMG/M metagenome (GOLD analysis project Ga0302325, IMG submission 201948) | Peat permafrost microbial communities from Stordalen Mire near Abisko, Sweden - Palsa_T0_2 | ecosystem: Environmental > Terrestrial > Soil > Palsa > Peat permafrost | place: Sweden: Abisko...
TCCTCACGTCGCGCCCTTCAACCATGACGCGACGCGACAAGCCACAGAAATTCCATTACCCATCACGAATCCTCAGCCATCAACCTCGCCATTGTTGACATCTCCAAATCCCGTCGTTGAAGTTACAATACCTTCATTATGGCTACGCGACTTCCTCAAAAGCGGATCCTGGGAGAATCAACCAACACCCGCCGAAACATCCCCTCCTCTCCCGTATCAACGAAGAAACGGAAGCTGGAAGCATTATCCTCACCCGCAGCGCGGTTCAAGAGCTCTCAAAATGGACCGAAGGGGAAAGTGGGCTCAAGTCAGCCCTCTCATTTCGAATCTGAGGTTCTGGAAAAGATGACGCAGGACATGGCGGGCTTGAAGAAGAACAATTCAGAAAGGGATCAAGAATGGGCGCGACCCAGCTTGGCAGACTTCAGCTGGTCAACGGATAATCTGATCTTTCAGCAAATTGAATGTGAGGAAGGCACACTGCATGATGGCAAGGCTACTGTCAAGTTATTTGGAGTTACGGAGGTAGGCCGAGCTAGCTCTAGGAAAGGGACCAGTTACTAATTGAATGCAGACGGGCCACTCTGTTATGCTTCATGTTACCGACTTCCTTCACTACCTCTATGTTGCAGCCCCTGATTCATTTACGCCCCAGGATTGCGAGAAATACAAGACGTTCTTGGAATCACAAATTGCTCAACATCAACCGGCTATACATTCCATTCAGATGGTTATGCGAGAGAACCTGTACGGGTTCTCGGGAAATGTGCAGAATCCATATCTGAAGATCACAGTCACCGATCCAAAATTCATCAACAAAGTCCGAAGCACAATCGAAAATGGAAATGCGAATTGGAGGGGGATGTGGAAAGGTACTGGAGATGGTGGGATTAAAACATTCGACAGTATTCAATATGTACTGCGGTTCATGATTGATTGCAAAGTATATTGTACTCCATAGTTGCGAAACAAATTCTAACGTTGATAGATTTCCGGAATGTCATGGGTTGAAGTTCCTGCGAAGTCATACAAGCTCATCTCACACCACCAACGACACTCCAACTGTCAAATCGAAGCCGAGGTAACATACCGAGATCTGATAGCACACAAACCAGAAGGAGAATGGGCAAAGATGGCACCTCTGCGTATCCTTTCGTTCGATATTGAATGTGCGGGCCGAAAAGGGGTCTTCCCAGAAGCAAACCAGGATCCGGTTATTCAAATCGCCAATATTGTCACTCGATACGGAGAAAAGAAGCCCTTTGTGCGGAACGTATTCTGCCTTGATACTACGAGCTTGATTGTCAATACCAAGATCTTCCCGTTTAACCGGGAGGAGGAGATGTTGATGAAGTGGCGAGATTTCGTGGAGGAGGTAGATCCCGATCTCATCATTGGCTACAACATCTGCAATTTCGATTTTCCATACCTCCTTGACCGCGCAAAGCACTTGAAGGTGGCTGGATTCGACGCTTGGACTCGGTTAAAGAATGTCAGATCTGCCTCGAAAGACACGAATTTCTCCAGCAAGCAGATGGGAAATCGAGATACAAAGGCGACGAACACCAATGGCCGATTACAACTCGATTTGTTACAATTGGTCCAGCGAGATCATCAACTGCGAAGTTACACACTTAACTCTGTTTGTGCACAATTCTTGGGCGAGCAGAAGGAAGATGTACACCACACCATGATCACAGAATTGTTCAACGGCACTCCCGAGTCGAGACGAAGATTAGCAGTATACTGTCTGAAGGATGCGTATTTACCTCAGCGATTGATGGACAAGCTGTCATGTCTTGAAAACTACACAGAAATGGCGAGAGTCACGGGCGTACCGTTCAACTATCTTTTGGCTCGTGGTCAACAGGTCAAGTTCGTCAGTCAACTTTTCCGAAAAGCGTTGGAGCAAAAACTGGTCATTCCCAATATACGAACAGACGCAAGCGAGGAGCAGTATGAAGGTGCCACAGTCATTGAGCCCACACGAGGATATTACGACGTTCCTATTGCAACTCTCGATTTCGCATCTCTTTACCCCAGTATTATCCAAGCTCACAATCTCTGCTACACCACACTTTTGAACAAAACCGTAGTCGAAAAGCTGAATTTGGTTAAGGATGAAGACTACATTGTCACCCCCAATGGCGATATGTTTGCCACAATCAAGCGAAGAAAAGGTCTCTTGGCTCAAATTCTGGAAGAATTGCTCACTGCCAGAAAGCAAGCTAAGAGAGAGCTTGCAGTCGAGACAGATCCGTTCAAGAAAGCTGTGTTGAATGGTAGACAACTTGCGTTGAAAATCAGCGCCAACTCTGTTTACGGTCTTACGGGAGCGACGGTTGGAAAACTTCCTTGTCTTGCCATCGCGAGTAGTACGACGAGTTATGGTCGGCAAATGATTGAGAAGACAAAAGAAGAGGTCGAGAAGAAGTACACGATTGCCAATGGCTATTCTCATGATGCTCAAGTCATCTATGGTGATACCGATTCCGTCATGGTCAAATTTGGAGTTGAAGATCTTGCTACAGCGATGAAGCTGGGTGAAGAAGCAGCACAATTTGTGTCCTCGAAGTTTATCAGGCCTATCAAGCTTGAATTCGAGAAAGTATACTTCCCATATCTGCTGATCAACAAGAAGCGATACGCTGGTTTATACTGGACGAATCCCGATAAGTACGACAAGATGGACACCAAAGGTATCGAGACTGTTCGTCGAGACAACTGTAGGCTGGTTCAAAATGTCATCGAGACCGTCCTCCGCATGATTCTGATCGATCGGGACGTGCCAGGTGCCCAAGAGTAAGTTCATTGCCCAACAAGTCCGGTTTCGTTGCTAATGAGCCCCAGTTACGTAAAAGACACCATCTCCGACCTCTTGCAAAACAAAATCGACATGTCCAAGCTCGTCATTACGAAAGCTTTAGCCAAAGCAGACTACACAGCGAAACAAGCACACGTCGAGCTCGCAGAGCGGATGAAGAAACGGGATGCAGGCTCAGCCCCAACACTTGGCGATCGTGTCGCCTATGTGATCATTAAAGGTTCAGCAGGAGCAAAGAATTTCGAGCGTTCTGAAGATCCCATCTTCGTACTGGAAAACAACATCCCAATTGATACGAAATACTACCTTGACAACCAGCTCGCCAAACCCCTCGGCAGAATCTTCGAACCTATTCTTGGAGAGACCAAAGCCAATAGCCTGCTAGCAGGTGATCATACTCGAGCAATTAGCGTAGCAGCTCCCAGTATCGGCGGACTCATGAAGTTCGCCAAGAAGACCTACACTTGCATGGGCTGCAAGAAGCCGCTAACCTCCGCCACTGAAGCTACCGGCGCAGTATGCTCCGACTGCGCTCCTCGAGTCGGTGAACTCTACCAAAAGACCCTAAGCAAAGTCAGTGATCTGGAGGTCAGGTTTGGGAGGTTGTGGACGCAGTGTCAACGATGTCAAGGGAGCATGCATTGTGAAGTTATCTGCAGTAGTAAGGATTGCCCCATCTTCTACATGCGGATGAAGGCCAAGAAGGACGTGGAGGATGCGGGAAAGGAGTTGGTACGGTTTGATAGAGATGCGGCTCTTTGGTAGACCGAAACACCGGGGGGTTGACAGGCAAACGGCGTTAGGGGAATGGATCGGGTTCAATATATTGTTCGCATTGAGATCGTATGGTATGATTATGATGTATGCTTTAGAGCAGGAACTCAAATATTGACGTTTAATTGACATTTCTTGTCCGTCTCCTTTTGTGCTATTATTGTGTCCACTTTTAGCCGTTAGGTGACGCGCTGCAGCGAATCCTCATATTCCGTTTGTTTCCTCCCCCTCTACTCCGCCGCCACCAAACGCGGCACGCACTCCCTCCGCTGGCACGCCATCACTCTACTACGATGCACTCAACGCCAGGAAAGACTGTGTAATTCTGTGCTCACGGCAATGGTTGCCGGACGCTTGGTGGGTATCGAGGAGGCATGTTGATGGGTTATTAGGGGCGAGAATAGAGTTCGAGGTGTGGAGTTGACGCTGAGGGTTGAGGAGAGGAGGGCCAGGGTTAGGTCTACGAGTCTACAAAAGGGGCTGTTTGTACGCCTGCACCAAGGGAGGTGAAGTGGTCTGAGGGGTGGATTTGTCGGTAGGCATTTTGTGGTAGCGGAACTTCTCGATGGGTTTGGGTTCTTGAGTGGAGTGTTGCATATGTACTTGGGAGGACAAGGTGCTGGGGAGATGGGTTGGGTTAGTGATTTATGGTCATTTTAGGACTAATCTACACTCGAGCACATCTTTCCCTGTCTCTGATATACTTACAACCAAAGAGATCACGAAGCTCTCTCCGCTATCAACAAAGCACATTCAATGTTTTCTTGGCACATAGGGAAATCTTCGTCTCTCAAATAATCTAACCTTCGTGCCCTAACGAGAACCGTTTTTCCTTCCATATCCTATATGCAACAAATAATATTGCTAAGAACATAGTCGGCGTTATGAGGACGCTCACCTGCTGAGTCAAGAAGAATGATTAAGGTCAGCTTCGAAGGTTCGACTATGGTCTACATATATGGAGTAGATTGGAAAGAAGCAGCTTCGGCCCACGTGAAATCAACTTAAGTCGGGTGAGCTAGAGCAACTTAAACTAAACCGACGTCGACACCCGCTCAGGAACGATACACAACATAAAATACATAATCAGAAAACGGGACTACAATTTAGGTGAATATCGAAAAGGACGCAGGAGCAGTTCTGCAGGTGGGTCAGGAAAGATGTTGCAAACGTGATTGTTCAATATAGTTAGTACTCAGAACGTTGGTTGTTGACTTGATTTTTGGCGACGAACAATAGGTCTCAGGGTAACATATTTACCGATTAGCATTGGGGAGAAAGAACACCACTTAATAATAAGTCACGGATTCACGGATTCGGGGTGAATGGAGACTCGATTTTGAAACCAACGATTAGATGTTTTCATTGTTACTAAGAGGCCATGCTCCCGCTAATACCGTTGAGAGTTTAACCTTCCACCATCTTGGCTTCAAGGCTTCTCCAAAGACCACATTTCCTGTCCTTGGCTCGCCCTGCGCTGAGCTTATTTTTCATTTTGCGTCCTAGTAAGGATATCCTCCGTACGGAAAGTAACGGCCTATAGAAGGGGGTCCACCCGGAGGGGGGCCCTGAGTCTGGGTTGGCATCGTCCGATGTCCGCAATTCGGGCACCTTGGATTCGCCTGGGTGGGAGAAACGCGTGCTGACATGTAGCCTTTCATGCGGCAGTTTGAGTTTGGGCAGATAACCAGACTTGAACCTGGGGGGCGCGGGGCCCAACGTTGCGGAAGATCGCTCATTATGTCTGCTGGCGATGTATTTATTTCTTCTTCTTGTATTCGAGGATTCTGAAGCTATATTACTGAGTTCTCGTGGTTCGAAAGGTTCATAGTTGTAAAGAAGAAAGTTGTAGGTCAGTGAAGAGTGCCTCCGAAGCTTCTGGAGTGCCGTACCATTACTCTGAATGTGGTACATTCATCGAGCTCACTGAAGATTTGACTCCTAATTGCCTTTACTGGACTATTATTTGCGTGATTGAGACAAGCTCTACTGAATGTATACTTTAAAGCATATTCACAATGAAGAATATCTACCGCAAACTCCCGCAAGGAGCGCAGGGTATCTCCTAAATTATGGCAAAGGTAATTTCTGCGTACAAGAGCTTGATTGTGATCTCGAGGCATACCAAGGTTGTTTACTTGTCAACTAGTTACTCTGAATTTTACCTCTCCTCCAGAAAATAAAGCCCTCAAACAAGTACTTAAACGAAAGTTATCAGTGAAGGCCACTTCTTTTTGTTGCTGAATACATCTCAGACGTATCAAACAGCATAGCAATGCAGTCTGTTCTACAATCACTTGCAGATCATCGGCGAAAAGGAAACAAGCATGATGAAAATTCCACCGAGAGCAGCTTCCCAACCGCTTCCACTTACTTTCCACAGCGTCACAATCGTCATCGCCACGGCAGGGACGCCAAGTGGCCTGTATTTCCAAGTATAACCGCACCTGAGCATCAAGCCACGGAATTTGGCTTCTGCCACCCATGCCTCGAAATAATTGGTGCCTTTAATTCCCCTATTTTTCTCAGTGTCTTGCGAAATTCTTGTTAAAGTCTGGATCTCTCACGAAGTTCGATATATGCAGCTTTCTTGAGCAAGACCTTGCAACGTCCGTTGGCAAGCCGCCTTCTCGGGATCTCGGAAGCAAAGTAACGGCAGAGACAGCAGTTTCAGGCGGATGAGTTTTCGTTCGTACTCCAGCTGATTTTTAAAATGGCAAGAATATTGGTGGGGGTCGTCTTCATGCATACAAGTGTCATTGATATGTCTCCACCGGCCGGTGACCGTATCTTGGTAACAGGGGGGATAGTACTCGTCAGCATTATACAGTTGATGAAGCTGGGCTTCGGCTGTCGATAGCTCACGCATGAGCGGAGCTTCGATGGTTGAGATGTCCAATTGCTCGATGATGATCGAATAGTCATTCCCCTGCCTCTTTAGGAATCGGAACTTTTTTTTCGAGTAAGCAGTGCTTAATATCTAATCAGCTTAGTGGTCCATACTTCTACCTCTTCTACCGCGAGAACTTGATAGAAAGGGACATATCTCCACCACCATCCATGCGTTTTGTACCAAAGCTTCATCAAGTCTTGATATACTGCTACTTCGTCCTCACTATCCTTGATCAACAGTTGGACTGCCCTCTGGTCATTGAACCCACGTTCCCAACACATGAAAAGACAATATTCTTGTCCGCCATGTTCTAGCTCCTTTTGAAGAGAGTCAAAAAATGGCCTTTTTGGGCTTGAACTCTGAGCTGTTAGAATTGGAACATCATTCTGCTCCGTCCGTGAGCGCAAGTGGGTGTGATTGTCGAGAGTGAATGGTTCTCTGGTACTCGAGACAGACATTGGTGTGGCGTCCTTAATCCCATTACAAATTGCGAGAACTGCTGGGGCTGGAACATTCAGGATATGGGCGCCAGCTTCAATGTCTGTTTGAACCATTTTCGTGGGAGACGTGACAGTGGTCTTTCTGGATCAAGTGAGCGCGTTCATAAAGCGGATGAGTTTGAAGGAAGTCGTGTATTATCTATGTGCCTTTTAAATAACCCCAAATGTGTGGTGGTACAAAAATCCGGTTCGTCACGGCTCGCGCCCCGTTACAGCCTGCTCCCCATGGCGGTCAAAACTGCTCACCGAGTATGCAAGGCTATGTCGTCAAAATTCATGATGGCAAGCACCTTTTTTCTTCTCTGCTTCTTCTTTCACGACATTTTTCATTGAAAAATTTCTCTCTAGGTTACCTCGATGCATCTTCCAGTCGAAGCAGAAGGCCTCTAAGCACTACATAGGGCAACGATGTCCGTTGGAACGTACGGCTTCAAGATCGCGATCAGGCTCTCCAACGGTAACCAGTCCAAGATCCCATGAACCGTTTCAATTGGCTTTCCACAATACAATACTCTCGCAAATAAACTACTGTTCGTCCCCTCAGTCCTCCAGATCTCGAAAGCAATATTGCTTCCCATTGCTGGCCACCTCAACTGGGTGATCCCTAACGCCCCCAGCACAGGTCCTATATCACCATCATGAACAAAAAGATGCGAATACACAGTTGATATCCTTCCATCAATAATAGATTGAAAATGAGATATTATCTCTCCGATGAAAAGGCCCTCGACGAGTTGAATGTACTCAACCACTTTGGGATTCGTCCGCCAGTAATAGTTCCACTCCCAGTCACCTGCTCGAAAGACTTCCTCTGCTTGAGCCATGCTGACACAATTTGAAGAATTGGAGAAATCGCACGGTAGTTGATACCCATTGCAAAGTCTCCCTTGGAAATTATCGGAGAAATGATCAAAAGTGTTTTGCCATGAGCTGCTCGTCGCCCCCAACATACTTCCAAGCTGGCTTCGTAGGTCAGCCGTAACGGTGAGATGCTCTTCCCATTCTGCTGTAGATTCGATTGCTGAAAGAACTGTTCCTTGGGCTGAGCAAGAGAATCCCTCGTTCACGGTGTCCACGGCGGAGGTTTGCTGGTGTAGCGGCAAGGCGCCGGGCCAAGTTGGCCAGACTCCACGCAACACGCCTCCAGCAGACTGCTGTGTCAAAGGGGACTCTGTTGATCGAAACCAGACCTTACCACTGTCTGGAGTGCTGGGTAGTAGACCAAGCTTTTCTCCGTAGACGGCCCAGATATCACGGCCGTGATCGTAGCCGTCAAGGAGACCACCTATGGTGAGCTGTGGGAATTGACACGTGCCGTTCACATATCCGTCAACGAACGGGTTGGTAAGATCGGTGTACGTTTTTGCATATACGGACATAGGTGCTTCGGCGTTAAAAGCCGGGCCTGCATACAGATATGGGAAGATATCATCGCAGTTGAAGGGTTGATTCTGTAAAGCTGTTAACTGTGCCCTGTGATACTGAGAATGAGAGGAAGTACCTCTCCGCCCGGAAGAATGTTATATGGTGTCCGTCTTTGGTGCCGTTGGAGATATTCCAGATATACAATACTGGCCTTCACGGAGCCATTCCCGACCGGCTGTGGAAGGGAATATTCATGCGCTCGCGGGTGAGGCATCGTGCAGTAGTCATATGAGCCATAAGGAGCACTAGTATTTGCTTCTCGTGTCGGGGCTTGGTAGACACCACCATACGTTCCCAAAGTTGTGTTTGTTATGTAGGCAGTGTCATTCAAATTTGGAGGATAGAAAGTCTGAAGAGGAGTCAAGCCACGGGCGATAGGGACAGCGAAGCCTAAAGTGGCCAACATGGCAGAGTACATCTTAGACAGAGTACAAAGCACTGTATTTGTTGAGGAAATTGAGGAGTGATCTTGCTTGGCGTGCGGCAGCTTTGTACTCCCAACTCCGAGAAATCCTCAAAGCTGCGCATTTGGAACTTGGATGGGAAAGAGTTGAAGCTATGCGGCTCGGAAAGGCTCATGAAATTAACTCACTGCTTGCGATGTTTATCTGTCCAATCTAAGGCACTAGTAAGACCACGAGATGGAAAGTTTGATTCGAGGTCAAAAGTTAATCCTGGTCGTTGATCAGGAAATTCGCCTGTTAAGGGGAAGCACCACCTTTTGCTCAAAGTGGGCGTGCCAATCAGCGGAGTTTGGAGAGGCACATGTCTCCGCAGGGTTGGTGCGAGCCTAAATTGCCTGCGCTCTGTGAGCATCGCGAACAAGCCGAGACCAGCAAAATTAGAGGGACGAAGCGTATTTTTGCAGAATAGGATACCGTTCCTAGTAAATAAAACTTACAGAATAAGTTCTCACTATCTCTTTTGCATCCAGTGCTCAAGCACGTGCTTGGCTGCCTGAGAAATGGGGCAAGAATCCCCGCGTATGGAACCGTGTTTTCAGCTCCTCAGCCGCAGAGGATCGTGTTGTCGGGTTTTTCATCTCCTCTCCAACTTCGACAGCAGTTTGTCACCTCAGAATGCTGGCCCTACCTCTCGTAATTCTGTCGCTAGGCCTCAGCATCTTCGCTTCACCAATTGTTCAACCCCGCGGCAGTTCCTCACTCTCACACCTGGCTCTTCAAAAGGTCCTTGATGATGCCTCCCCAATTTTTGGATACTTCACGAAAGCATCGACCCCTTACTCATCATGGATGTCAAAATACCCTGATAGCACTCTGCTCATTCACATGAATATTCCTGGGGCTCACGATCCTCAGACGTGGAATTACTCTCTCGCAACACAGGAGTCTCTCAATCATGTGACAGATCTCGACGGCAACCCGCCCTTCCCACCACAGTTTTACCGTTGTCAAGAGAAAAGTTTCATCGATATGTTGAATGCCGGGATACGAGTTTTCGATATCAGATATGCCTTTGACGTAAATCCGACCCCTTCTTCCTCAACGACCAGTTCTTAATCTTTTCACAGGTCACGAACTCTACGCTGGTATACTGGCACTCACAAGCCCTTCTCTCCGAGACTGCCACGGTCGAAGATACTCTTTTCGGATTCTACGCCTGGCTAGATGCCCATCCAACCGAAACACTCATGCTTTCCTTCCAATACGAAGGGTCTACAACTCTTCACGGAACAGACGATGCGTCCGTACAGCTTGCTCTCTTTGACCTCCTCGCCTCAGCCGCTGCCAAAAAGTACTTTCTCCAAGAAAAAGACGCGTTCGGGACCCTCGGCCAAGCACGTGGGAAGATCACGCTCCTAAAGAGGTTCGATCTCGATCAATTGCCAGCAAGC
>Ga0302325_10034995_pt1 | contig 10270 bp, 14 predicted proteins | sample Palsa_T0_2_FD_201948 | JGI IMG/M metagenome (GOLD analysis project Ga0302325, IMG submission 201948) | Peat permafrost microbial communities from Stordalen Mire near Abisko, Sweden - Palsa_T0_2 | ecosystem: Environmental > Terrestrial > Soil > Palsa > Peat permafrost | place: Sweden: Abisko...
CGAAGCTGACTATCTGACAGCCTTCGGCCCATGATGGTGCGCAAGGCGACGGTCGAGGATGCCCGAGCGCTGGCTCTGATCATCGCCGCCGTCGCCGAAGAGGGATCGATCGGAACCGAGCCGCCCGTCGACGTCGAGGCCCGCGCCGAGCGCTACCGCGAGCTGATCGCCGAAGGTGGCCTCGCAGCCGCATGGGTGCTCGATGACGGCGGCGCGGTGGTCGGCGGTGCGTCAGTGCGCGAGCGGGCGCGCGGCGTGCTCTACGTCGGCATGTCGGTCCTGCCCGACGCCCGCGGACGTGGAGGCGGGCGTGCCTTCCTGGACGCCATTGTCGAGCATGCTCGCGTGGCCGGAGCGCACAAGGTAGAGCTCGAGGTGTGGGTCGACAACGCCCGTGCCATCGCCCTTTACGTCTCGAGTGGATTCGAAGTCGAGGGATTGCGGCGCAACCACTACCGTCGCCGTGACGGCCGCCTGCGCAGCACCCTGGTCATGGCCCGATTGCTCTAGTGGGCCTCCCACTACTACCCGCTCGAGGTCACCCGCAACTCGTGCTCTCCGAGCCTGACCACGTCACCAGGGTGGAGCTGCCGGCCGCGCCGCGCTTCTCGCTCTCCGTTCACCCACACGGGCTCGGCTGCCAGGAAGGCCTTGACCTCGGCGCCGCTGTCGATCACCGAGGCGAGCTTCAGCAGTTGTCCGAGCCTGATCATCTGACCCCGGATGGGAACGTCGACCACGTCTGACACGACGCTACCGGCTACGGAGCGATCACAGGGGCCGAGGCGGTCACGAGTTGGAGGCCGCTCGGCGTGATCACCGCCAGGGTGTCGTTCTCCACCTGCTCGGCGACCTCGGGCACGTTGTTGGTGGCGCAGATGAGCACGCGCGCCGCGGCGCGGGAGCGATTGAGAATCTGGTGGGTCCCGGCCGGACCGACCGGGAAGGACACCACTTCTCCCGGCTCGAGCGCGCGCGCGTCGTCGGGGCCGCGCCGCAGCGTGGGCGTGCCCGAGATCACGAACAGGAGCTCCTCGTTGGCGTGATGGAAGTGCAGCGGCGAGACCATCGCGCCCGGTTCGAGCTCGTAGAGATTGGCCGCCAGGCGCTCGGCTCCCGCGTGCTGGGCCAGGCGCACGGCGCGGAGGACGGCATCTCCGACGGCGACTTCAGCGTCCCATGTTGGTTGGAAGAGGTTCATATCAGGACGATATCAAAGTGATATCATCGGAGCCATGAAGGAGCCACCGACCCCGTTATACGTCCGCTTACCCGCCGAGCAAGCCCGCCGTCTGGAGGAAGCCGTGTCCATATCCGGCAAGAGCAAACGCCAACTGATCGAAGACGCCGTCCGCGAGCACCTCACCGACGATGGACTCACCGTGGGGCGAATCTCGCTCAACGAGGAGGCGCCGGAGATCCTCACGGTGCCCGAAGCGGCCGCCCTGCTCCGCGTGAGCGAGAGCGACCTCTTGGCCGCGGCCGCGCGAGGCGATCTCCCGGCGCGCACGATCGGCGACGAATGGCGATTCTCGCGCGCCGCGCTGCTCGCGTGGCTGCGCGGAGAGCGGGAACCGCCGCGCATCAGCGCGTAGCGCGCGTCCGCCTCCACCTACGCGAGGTGGAGGAACTACTCGAGGTGGAGGATGCCTAACGGCTAGTGGTACCGTTCTAGCCGCGTGAAAGCGCAGCGTATGTGGCACGAAGCCCGGGGCAAGAGCGACAGATGGCCGCGATCCTGACTGCGCCGATCGCCGTCTCCGCGATCGTCCTCGCGGTCGCGGGGCTGGCCAAGCTCCGCTCCCCCGCCGGCGCCCTTCGCGCGCTCGCCGCCGCCGGCCTGTCCGTGCCCGGCCCTGCCGTCCGGATCTTCGCCTCGATCGAGCTGACGCTCGCGGCGCTCGCCCTCCTCGCCCCCGTTCGCGCTGCCTGCGCGCTGCTCGCGGCCATGTACGTCCTACTCGCGCTCACCGCAGCCGTCCTGGCCCGTCGCGGCGCGGCCTGCGGCTGCTTCGGCGACGACGACGCTCCCGCGACCGCAGCCCATGTCAGCTTGAGTGCGGTACTCGCCCTCGTGGCCGTCACCGGCGTCGTCTGGCCCGCACGCGGGATCGCGTGGCTGCTCGGGAGCACGCCCGGAGTGGTCGCGCCGCTCGCGCTCGGGATCGCCGGCGCCGCCTACGCGACCGTACTCGCCTACACCGAGCTACCGTCGGCGTGGGGCGCGTGGAGGCCAAGGTGAGCGAGCGGCTGGTGCGAGCGCTGGGGGGCCTGATCGAGCGCCGCACCTCGCGGCGCAGTCTGTTCGCCCGGTCGGCGCTCGCCGGCGCTGCCTTGGCGGTCGCGCCCGTCCGCTATCTCCTGCGTCCCGAGACCGCCTGGGCAGTGCTGAGCTCCGCGGACTGTGCAGGCGACAGCCTGTGCAACGACGGCTACAGCGCGTTCTGCTGCGAGATCCAGGACGGCCACAATCGCTGTCCCGAGGGCACGTACGTCGGCGGCTGGTGGAAGTGCACCGACTATCAGGGCGGCGGCCTGTGCCAGGAGGAGGGCGTGAGGTACTACCTCGACTGTAACCGGACCCCCGGCGTCGCCTTCCCCGGTGGATGCCAGTGCGCTAACGGCAACTGCGACGCGCGCAAGGTCGACTGCAACCTGTTCCGCTACGGCCAGTGCAACACCGACGTCGCCTACACGACCGAGGTCGTCTGCCGACTGGTCATCTGCCAGAACCCGGCGACGGTGCCGGGCCTGAACTGCAACGGGACGCTGATGATCGACAACGCCGTCTGCGGTCATGAGGCCGGCTGCCTCGAGGGGCTCGCGACCCAGCTCCCGGGAGGCGGTGGGGCCTGATGACGGCGCTCGTGGCCTGCGAGACGGTCCTGCTCGTCCTGCTTGTGGTGTTAGTAGCAGGCTTGCTCCGAAGCCACGCCGAGATCCTCCGGCGGCTCGGTCCCGGGGCCGCTCCGGGCGAAGGAGCAGACGACGCGGTAATCGTCGCGCCCTCGCGAGGCGTGCGACGCGCGGCGGGAACGCCCGCGCCCGACCTCGCGGGCAGCACGCCCGACGGCGGAGCGATCAAGCTCTCGCTCGACACCGCGGGACCGATCCTCCTCGCTTTCCTCTCGAGTGGCTGCACGACCTGCCACCGATTCTGGGAGGGGCTCGGAGACCGCCGGTTCCCGGGCGAGCTCGGGCTGGTCGTCGTGACCCATGGCGCGAGCCGCGAGAGTCCCTCGCGAGTGCGCGAGCTGGCGCCCGCGGGCGTGACCGTGGTGATGTCCTCCGAGGCCTACGACGCCTATGGCATACCAGGTGCGCCCTACTTCGTCCTCGTCGACGGCGACGTGCGCGGCGAGGGTGTGGCGACCACCTGGCAGGCGCTCGAGTCGCTGCTCACGGACGCGATCGCCGACGCCCGCCAGGAGGGCGGCGGCGCGCGCGCCGACCGGATCGAGGCAAGGCTCGCCGCGGCGGGGATCGGACCGGATGATCCGAGCCTGTATCCGGGCTCCGGGAACCCGAGCTCCGCCGCGAGTGCTCCGCCAGGCGAACTCGCAATGGACTCGGCAAGGATGCCGACTCCACCGTGACCGAGCTCGTCGTGCTCGGCTGTGTCGCGGCTGTCGCCGGGGCGGTCCGCTCGGCGTGGTCGCCGTGAGGTGAGTCGATGCTCGCGAGCATCACTCCGCTCGGCGAGCGGGGCCGCCATTCCCGCTGGGGAGTCACCGTCAGCGCCTTCCTGATCGGTGCCACGGTCGCGGGCACCGCCCTCGGTGCGCTCGCCGGCGAGGTGGGAGCAGCGCTCCTGCCGCGCTCCGTCGGCTCAGGTACGCGACTCGCCGCGCTCGCGGCCGTGGGGCTTCTCGCCGTCGCCCTCGACGCCCGTGGCGAGCGCGTCCCCGGTCCCCGCCGTCAGGTCAACGAGGATTGGCTGCGCGCGTTCCGGGGGTGGGTGTACGGGGTTGGCTACGGCGCGCAGCTCGGATTCGGGATCACTACCGTTGTCAGCTCCGCGGCGCTTTACCTCGCGGTGATCGCAGCGGTGGCGACCGGCGAGCCCAACCTCGGAGGCCTCGTGCTCGGCTGCTTCGGAGCCGTGCGCGGGTTGACCCTGCTGAGCGCCGGTCGCGTACGCCGGCCGGAGCAGCTGATCGCGCTCCACGCGAGGCTCAGGCATTGGCGGGACCCGGCGCGCGCTGCGGGGATGGCCGCGCTCGGGGCGATCACGGCGGCCGCGACCATCGGTGCCCTGTTGTGACCATCGAAGCGCATGGGATCGCCGCGGAGCTCCCGCACGGCTGGAGCGGCACGATCTTCCGTCTCGCCGGCGGCGGCGCGACGCTTCACGCCGGCACCTTCGCGCTCCTTCCCGACGGCTCGTCCTTCGGCGACGCGAGCACGGGGGCGATCCCCGTCGGCGGGTCGTTCTTCGCGCTCACCGAGTACGTGCCCGGCGGGGGGCTCGAGCCCGGCGTGGGCCTGTTCGCGGCGCGAAGGTTCCCGCGCCCACTGGACCCGGCGAGCTTCTCGACGCGCAAGCTCGCCCACGCGCGCCCGGGGCAGTCGGCCACCCAGCACTTCTTCACCTCCTCGCGCCGGCCCTTCTGCCTCTACGTGGTGATCGCTCCCCCGTCGTCCCGAGCCGCTCGTCGCGCCCAGCTCGACTCGCTCAACCGGGTGCTGAGGTCGGTGCGGGTGGCACCGGGGCCGCCGGCGGCGGCGGCGCCATGACCAGCCTTCCCGTGTACACAGCCGCATCGTGCCCGAGCGCGGACACGCAGCGCGTCCGGTTCGTGCGTCGATAGCTCTTATAGCTCGCCTTCACCGATGTCGCCAGAGTCACTCCGTCGACCACTGTCGCGCCGGTGATCCGCACCGTGATCCTGAAGAACACGCGCTCACCGAGGGGATAGACGCGTGACCCGCACATCAGCGGCGCAAAGAAGCTCCCGGTGCCGGTCCAGTGGCTGAAGACTCTGAACTTGCGGTGGAGCAGCGTCTTGTCTCCGCCCGTTGCCCGTGAGCGCACGAGCCCCTCGGTCCTGCACTGCCCGGCCGGGCAGGGCGCGAAGAAGTCCCACGTCCTGGTCACCCTCTCCCCTTTGTGCTCGCCCCGAACAGCGTGGGCCGCCGTGATCCGCCCGGTCATCACGAACTCGCCGGCCAGCCGGATGTGGACGAGCGCCGGCGCCGGAAGGGCGAGGGGGGCGAGCGGGGCGAGAATGAGGACGGTGGCAAGGCGACGGTTGACCACTCCGGAGACGTTAGTCTTCTCGCCCCATGAACCTCGCCACCATCCTCACCGAATCGGCGGCACGCGATCCCGACCGTGTCGCGCTCAAGCTCGACGATGTCGAAGTCACCTACGGTTTCCTCGACGGCGCGACCGCGCTGATGGCAGGCCTGCTCGCCGAGAAGGGAATCGCGCCAGGCGACCGCGTGGGGATCATGCTCCCCAACGTCCCCTACTTCGCCGTCTGCTACTACGGCGCGCTCCGCGCGGGGGCCGTCGTGGTGCCGATGAACGTGCTCCTCAAGCGCCGCGAGGTCGAGTTCTACGCCCGCGACCCCGAGGCGAAGCTGCTGTTCGCCTGGCACGGATTCGCCGAGGATGCTCAGGCGGGAGCAGAGGATGCGGGAGTCGAGTGCGTGCTCGTCGAACCGGGTGAGTTCGAGCAGATGGTGGGCGCGGCGCAGCCGCGGCCCAAGGTCGCCGACACCGATGACGCCGACACCGCGGTGATCCTCTACACCTCGGGCACGACGGGGACACCCAAGGGCGCCGAGCTTACCCACGCCGGGCTGGCGCGCAACTGCGAAATCGCCCGCGGGGTCTTCGACCTGGGCACCGACGCGGTCGCCCTCGGCGCGCTGCCACTCTTCCACGCCTTCGGCCAGACGTGTGGGCTCAACGCGACGATCGCGGGCGGCGGGACGCTGACCCTGATTCCCCGCTTCGATCCGGGCAAGGCGCTCGAGATCATCGAGCGCGACGGGGTCACCGTGTTCGAGGGCGTGCCCACGATGTACAACGCCATCCTCCACCACCCCGGCGCCGAGAGCTTCGACACCTCGACCCTCGAGGTGTGCGTCTCGGGCGGCGCGGCCATGCCCGTCGAGGTGATGCACGGCTTCGAGGAGAAGTTCGGGTGCAAGGTGCTCGAGGGATACGGCCTGTCCGAGACTTCACCCGTCGCCTCCTTCAACCACCCCGACCGCGAGCGCAAAGCGGGCTCGATCGGGACGCCGGTCGAGGGCGTCGAGATGAAGGTGGTCGACGACGAGGGCGCCGACCTGCCCGCCGGCGAGGTGGGTGAGATCGTGATCCGCGGCCACAACGTGATGAAGGGCTACTGGAACCGCCCCGACGCCACCGCCGAGGCGATCCGCGACGGCTGGTTCCACACCGGCGACATGGCCAAGATCGACGAGGACGGCTACTTCTTCATCGTCGACCGTAAGAAGGACATGATCATCCGCGGCGGCTACAACGTCTACCCCCGCGAGATCGAGGAGGTCCTCTACGAGCACCCGGCCGTGCGCGAGGTCGCCGTCGTCGGGGTCCCCCACGACGAGCTCGGCGAGGAGGTCGGTGCCGCGGTGGCGCTCAAGGCGGGCGCGGAGGCGACGCCCGACGAGCTCCGCGACCACGTCAAGGCCCAGGTCGCCGCCTACAAGTACCCCCGTCTCGTATGGCTCGTCGAGGACCTTCCCAAGGGTCCGACAGGCAAGATCCTCAAGCGCGAGATCGAGCGGCCGTCGCTTCAGTCCGTCTCGACGTCGAAGTCCCACTCCGCCAGCCAGTCTGCGCCGTCGGGCGCGTAGCGGAGCTTTCCGTCACCCACGGAGACCACGGTCTTCAGCGTGAGCGTGAACGGCCGTCTCGCCGGCACGGTCCTGGGGAGCGGTCCACCGCCGGCGACGCTGACGCGTGGCAGCAGCAGCCTGCCCTGCTCGTCGGTGATCGTGAACAGGGTCTGGGCGATCGGGATCGTCCCGTGCACGTCGGCGAAGGTCACGTCCCAGGTGGCCGGCGTGTGCAGATCGGCGCTCCCCTGGATGCGGTCGGGCACATCGGGACCGACCGCGGTGGCCAGCGCGCTGCCGTGGGGGAGGTGCAACTCGACGCTGATGCCCTGGATCGCGGTGGCCGGATGCGCAGTGGACGCGCTCAGCACCTGATTCGCCGGGGGCGCCTGCTTGTCGCGCAGGTCGGCGGGCACGGTGCCGTAACGAGCGTGGCTGTCAGCGTCATGGCCCAGAGAGGCGAGCACCTGCCGGTGAATCGCCGCCTCCTGCACGCGAAGCTTGCTCGAGATCGGCGGGGCGACGCCGCGCAGCGCCTTGCTGTCCTTGGGCGCCGGCCCGGCCGAACCACAGCCACCCAGCAGACCGGCGGCGAGCGCCGCCGGGAGGAGCCCGGCTCGGATCCTCAACGTCTGCGCCGGGACGCGTGGTCCTTGCCGTGACCCCGTCGGGCGTAGGCCAGGGCCGAGCTGACGCCGCTGTGGAGGTTGTTGAACACGTCCGGGCCGAACGGCGCCAGTCCCGGCTGGGCGGCGTAGCCGATGTGGCCGAGCCCGTCGAGGCCTGGCGTGGTACTCGCGACCCCGAACAGGTCCTCGATCGTGCGCAACCAGCTGTAGTGGTTGTAGTAGACGCTGCTCGTCGTGCCGGGCTTGATATAGCGGCTGATCAGCACGCTGCCGGTGTCACCGCCGCCGTTGGTCTCTCCGGTCGCGGTGAAGAGCGGATCGCTCTGCGCGGTGTCCGCCGCGAGCGTGATCCCGCTCACCGGCGCCGTCGTCAGAACCGGGTCGCCGCCCGAGTCGACGAGCTCGAACGAGGCGGTGTAGGCCTCCCCGCCGGGCGTCCCGTTGGCGCCCGTCGCCGTGGCCGGCACGGCGGTCACCGGGCCGACGAACGAGCCGGGCAGGATGCCCGTGCCGCTGACCGCGCGACCCTCGTCATCAGCCTGGATGCCGTTGTTGGCCGGCACGGGCGGACTCGCGCTGGGGTTGGCCACCGCCGGACTGTCGCTGATCGTGCTCGTGCCCGCGGGCGCGCTCGCGCCGAGGTCGGTCCGCTGCGGGAAGTCAGCCGCCGGAGTGCTGCCTGAGCCCAGCAGGCAGGTGCCCGCCGGCTGCGCCGGAACCGTCTGGGCAACGCAGTCTGCCGGACGGTCGATGTAGGCGTTGAAGCCCGGCCCCGGGTACAGCTCGTCGCCCTCGGCGTTGGTCTGCAGCGGAACGTTCGGGCCGGTCGGCTCGTAGGCCACGCTCGAACCGAACAGAGTCTCGCCGGCGCTGTCTGAGATCAGCGAGCTCGAGTAATTCGGGGCCTGATCGGTCGAGTTCGCGAAGCTGTTGCCCGTGTAGGTGAACGGCGGGAAGGCCTCGTCGAAGGTGATATCGATCAAACCGCCGTGCTGGTAGGCCGGCGACGCCTCGATCTCGGGGATGATGTGCTCGAGGAACAGATCGGCCGCGTAGAGCCCACCGGTGTAGTCGATCGGCGCGTTGGGAGTGGTCGGGTTGGCGAATCCGCCCGAGAGGTTGTTGCCGTGACAGACGGCGTCGTGGCCATCGGAGCAGTTGTTCGGCGTGATCCAGCTGAACGCCGGGGTCGTCGACTCGCTCTGGAGGTCGTGGTAGAGCCCGTCGCTGGGGTCGAACACGTTGGCGATGTGCGCCGAGTTGCAGTCACTTGGGCTGTCCAGAAGCGATTCGAACCACGGGAACGGGAAGTGCTTAGGTACGTACTGATCGGTCGCGTTGGCCGACCCCGGGTTGGGCTGCGCTGTGCTTCCCGTGGACCCAGGAGAGGCATACGGGGCGCCGCAGTACTGCGTGCCGGCATCGTGGGTCGGGCCGCTGGCATCCGGGTTGCCGAGATCCTGCGCATAGCCCTTCCAGCTCACGCCCGCGGCGTCGAGCTGGTTGAACAGCGTCGGCACCGAGGCGGGATAGACGCAGCCGTTCTGACCCGCCGCCGCATTCGGGCCCGCCGCGGAGTCGAGCTGTCCGTAGTTGGTATTGCTGGAGAGGCTCCCCGAGTAGTCGATCGAACCGGTGATGGAGTCGTAGTCCGGGCAGTCGCTCTGAGTGTCGGTCAGGGGCGCCTGACCGCTCACCATCGACAGGTAGTTGTCCAGCGAGTCGTGCCCGGTGCCGTAGTAGTTCTTCAGCAGCACCCCCTGGGACGGCAGGGTCTTCCACAGGTAGGTGTTGTTGTTGAGCCCGGTGAACGAGGCATCGTAGGACTTGTTCTCGAGGATGATCAACCACACGTGCTTGATCCTGCCCGGCATGATGCCGAGCCCGTCGAAGTAGGTGCGGCCCCTGATGGTCTCGTGTCCGAGAACGCGGGAGCGAGCCGCAGCGGGAAGCTTGGCCATCGCCGCCGAGCCGGCCCGGGCGTGGGTGTGCGACGTCGCGTGCGCGGCGGCCGAGGAGACCACGAGCGCGGTCCCCACGCCGAGCGCAACGAGGGCCGCGGCGCTGACCGCGAGCAACCGTCGGGCTCGGCACAGCGCAGACTTCCCGGCACTCGAACCCGGTCCGGCAGAGCGACGAAGCATCACGTTCCTTTCTTCGGTGAGACAGGTTCAGGCGTCAAGGAGTGTTCCCGGCGAAACGCCCGCTCGTGTGGCGATCCCGTGAAAAGCGAGCGCGCATTTGGGCGAGCTCGGGGATGGCCTCAGCCTGAGCACCTGTTCCCTTGGAGGTGCCGCTACCTTGTTGCCATGCTCAGCGACCGCAACCTGATCCTGCGCCCGGCCGAACGCAGCGACATCGACACCCTGTACGAGCTCATCGTCGCGCTTGCCGAATACGAGAAGCTCCGGCACCGGGTTACGGGCACACGGGAGCTGCTCGAAACCGCCCTCTTCGGCCCCCGCCCGCACGCCGAGGCGGTGATCGCCGAGCTCGACTCCGACCCGGTCGGCTTCGCCCTCTACTTCCACACCTTCTCGACTTTCGTCTGCCGCCCCGGCCTGTGGCTCGAAGATCTGTTCGTCGTCCCCGAGCACCGCCGTTCCGGAATCGGCCGGATGCTCCTCTCGCACCTGGCGGCCGTCGCCGTGCGGCGCGGGTGCGCGCGCTTCGAGTGGTCGGCGCTCGACTGGAACGAGGACGCTCTGCGCTTCTACGACGCCCTAGGCGCCGAGCTGCTCGCGGACTGGCGCACGCTGCGGCTGGAGGGCGACGAGCTGCGGGCGCTGGCGGTGGAAGCGCGGTAGGGCCGCTGGCCTTCGTTACGC
>Ga0302325_10034996_pt1 | contig 10270 bp, 4 predicted proteins | sample Palsa_T0_2_FD_201948 | JGI IMG/M metagenome (GOLD analysis project Ga0302325, IMG submission 201948) | Peat permafrost microbial communities from Stordalen Mire near Abisko, Sweden - Palsa_T0_2 | ecosystem: Environmental > Terrestrial > Soil > Palsa > Peat permafrost | place: Sweden: Abisko...
ACCACGCACCGTGATCGGCATCAGGGCCGATGCTAGACGCGCGAGCGTCGCCTGGCCGGGTTGAACATGCCGAAGTGCCGGGTGATGATCCAGCGCCTCGGTTTGTTCGGGTGGGAGAAGTTCGCCCATTTCCAGGCGAGTCTCCACAGGTGGGCGTCCAGCGTGCCGATCTTGGCGGCCTGTCGTCCGCTGTGGCTCCCATGCCAAGAGCGCTACTCCCGCGATGCCTGCAGTCAGGGACAGGAATCAACCGGCCGCATACCGAGCACGCTGTCGAGCCAAATGCTATCTTCGCCGTCCGCTGTCTCCAGCATGAGGATCCCCGCGGAAACGCCGGCGACTGAGCCGCACACCGAGCCGGTGCCGGTGTTCACGAGCAGTGCGGGTTCGGCGCGCGGCGGCCCGTACCAGGTGATACCGACCGCACCGACGAGCAGGGCGGCGCACGCGATGGTCGCAGCGATGCCCCGCCGGAGTCCGCGTGCTGAGGCAAGCGCCTCTTGATGCTCCGATACTGGCCCTGGAGGCAGCAGTCCCACGGTCACCACGCTCGGCCGCCCGAACGATGCGCGGAGCAGCCAGAGGGCACCCATGGCGCCGGCCAGGAGGGCGAGCAGCAGCAATATCCCCACGACGATCGCGGCGGCGGGCGTCAGCGTGCTGACATCCGAGCGGCCCTTGATCAGGCCGAAGCCGACCAGGCCGGCCAGCAGGACGCCGAGCCCGTTGCGCCATGCCGCTGCAGCGGTCCGGACCCTCGAGAGTTCTGTGCGCAGTAGTTGCTGGCGCTGCTGCGCCCGGCGGAGGTCTTCCGGCTTCGCTGGCGGCCCGGGTCTGGGACGGCGGACGGTGAGTGGCGGTTCAGAGGATGAAGTTCCAGTAGGCACCGCAGCCCACCTGGCCTTCCGGACGTCCGTCGTGCGGTTCCTCGCACGTGCAGATCACGGGTTCGCCGTCCGATGCCTCGCTCGGGGAGGCCGCGGCCACCTGGCTCACGCCCCTGACCACCCGGTCGACCACTGGAATCTCGATCATGGCGCCACATCGAGGGCACGGGCCGCGCAGCGTCAGGATACCGATCTTGTACTCTTCAATTTCAAAGTTTCCGGCCGCGGTGGTGGCGTATTGCGCACCGGTAATTTCCTGGTAGGGCAGTGACGTCGGACGCTCGGACGTTGGCTCGCTCATGACGCACCCTCCGACTAGGGACCGAGATGCGTGAAGGGCATCCACACGCTCGGATGGTCCAGGTACTGACGGCGCAGCAACCGGATAGCACGGTGCAGCACCGAGGCCGTACGGGCGGCATAAAGAAGACCATTCTCTATCAGGCGGCCGTACATCTCTTCGGTGACGCGGGCTGCCGAAGTATCGTACACAGACCACGATGTGGCGACGATGTGGCGATAACCAGCGTATTGCAACGCCGCCGCGAGCGTAATCGCCTCGTCCATCAAGGTCACGCCGCCAGTGGCGGTCTTGCATGCCGACAGGAAGGCGAATTCTGCCTGGTAGTGCCGGGCGCCGATGTCGGTGATCGTCAGGATACCGTCAGCAAGCAGCAAACCACCCCGGGATGGTTCCCCAAGATCCTGGTCGCCGTGGCAGCTGAAGTGCGCCCACCGGTGTTGCGGCAGCGACGAGAGCACCGCTTCCCGGGTGGCAGCGGGCCCCTCTAGCACGGTGCTGCGGTGGGCCGGGAGCAGCCGCCGCAGCAAGTCGCGCTCATGGGCGACGTTCGGTAGCGGAGCCTGGCCTGCGGTCGCAGGCATCGCGGTAATCAAAATGCGGGCTTCGCCGACCTGCCGGTCCGCTGGTACGCGCCGTGCCTCGATCAGGGCACGCAAGCTGGGAGCATAGGAAGAGACGACCCGCTCGATGACGGCTCGGTCACTCACAGCGGCTTCCCGGCCGTGATGTCCGGCCGCATGCAAGGGCAGGAGCGTCAGCGGGCCGGTCGGGCACCACCAGATCCTTGGCCAGGGGCTGTGGCGCGTCGGGACCGCCGTATAGCCCAGGTGCTCGAGGACTGGATTTGCTATGACGTCCCAGAGCCATGCCAGTGTTGTCCTGAGTGTGGTCTCCATAGCTTCGGCCTGCCGGTGCAGTGCCACCTTCGCGGTCTGGTACGGCCGGATAGTGGACGGCGTGCGGTCGCCTGCGGCAATCTGCTGGAGTAGGAGAACCGCCTGCTGGGCGTGCTCGTGCTCTTGGACGCTGACAAGGTACTCGTTGACCCGTTCGGTGGCGGCCGTGAGGCTGAGTTCGGGCAGCGGCAGAACGTCAACGCCATCGGGGGTGACCAGCAGCGCATCGCAGCGCCACCGGCTGGCGTTGATGATGGCCACGGGACCTGGACCCATCTCCGCCTGTACCGCGGACAGGCTGGGCGAACGCATAAAGTCGGCGAATCCCGGCACGGTGCGGATGCGCTCGGCCAAGCGCGCGAATTCGTCGGCCAGCGCCGCGCGGCGCTCGGCGGTCCGCGCCGCCGGTGATGACAATTCGATGGGGACGCCGGATCCCGCAGTGCCAACGTACGCCGGCAGACCGTGATTTGCCGGTAGGCGGTGGATGGCGTCGAGTTCCTGGCCGATCCGGCGGAACTCATCGGCCAGGTCTGGGGCGTCCGCTTCAAGCCCTGACATGTCGGTGCGGAAATGCAGTGCCTCACCGAGGAGCACGCCACGGCCGTGTTCGAGCAGTTCGACCGCGCGACCTGGGTTTCCGGCGGCGATCGCTGCGGCGGCCGCGTCACTGGGCAGTCCAGCCGACTCCTGGAGACCGTATTCGCGGTCACTGCGGGCCAGCGATGGCCCGACGCGTTGCAGGACGAGATCGATGGTGTGCTCATAAGCCTGCAGCGCCTGTGTTGCGTCTGCTTGCAACATTGCCGCCGAGCCCCACATCATTCCCGCCTTAATGCGGTCCTGAACCGTGCCGGTGGACAGCCTCGCGGCTTCGGACAGTACCTCGGAGGCCCCCCGTAGCGCGTTCATGTCCCCGTCGTGACGGTGCTGACGTAGCAGTGCGTCGCCCAGGATAGCGAGGTGATGAACACGTCGGGGATCCGATTCCGGGCTGTCACGGACCGCGTCACGGCTGGTGTTTATCGCCTCCCGTAGCGTCTGCGCGTCGCCGCCAAGCTTGAACAACGCGAGCAGCACCTGAGAAAGCCCAGTCAGACGAACAGGCCGGAAGGCCGGAGCCGCGGCGGTAGCGAGTACAGCTGCGCGGGCTGCATCCACGGCCTCTTCAAGCAGCGAGGCGTCGCCGGTTACCCGGGCCAGCTCCGAGAGGCGGTCGGCAAGATTACCCAGATAAACCGACCGATAAGGGTAGGCCGATGGGATCTCCGCCGCGGCTATGCGGGTGATTTCGACAGCTTCGCGCAGTACCGCTTCGTCACCCGTGCGGTCGTACAGCAGTCCCAACGCGCTGGCCAGATCATTCCGCAAAATCCATGGTTCGGATCCGTCCGCGAGCAGCGCCTCTATGGTTCGCCGGAGAACGTCAACCGCCTCACGAACCACCTCGGATGCTCCCGTGAACAGGTAGACCTGCATCAGCATTTGACCGAAATCTTTAACAGATGAGAGACCGCCGAAATCTGGTTGTGCCATGACGTCCCGGATAATCCGCACTGCCTTTTCGATCTCGGCGAGCTCACCGATACTCTTACCGTGCACATACAGCAGCTCTGCGAGGGCGATACGCCCGTCCGCCCCTGCTTCGGTCGCGACTGACTCCGCCCACCGGATCGTGTCCTCCATGTCGGCGGTCTCGCCGGTGATTTCGTGCCACTTGGCCAGCGCCATGACCAGGACGCCGAACCGGAGACCCCACCTGGCTTCGTCTGGCGCGGTCGCCTCCGCCGCCTCTCGGGCGGCCTGCACGGCCTCGCGCAGCGCGGCCGCGTTACCGGTGTGCTCGAACTGCCGGACGAGGGCGTCGGCCAAGAGCCCGGTGTGCCGTGCTCGTTGCTGACTGCCAGGGGCAGTCAGCGTCACCGCTGTTCGCAGCGCTACGACCGCCTCCTCCAGCAGCGCGTGATCATCGGCAACCCCCAGCAGATCTGGCAGCATCACCGCGAGAAGGGCCAGGTAGTCCGACCTTTTTGGGTTTTCCGGGGTCAGGTTTGCGGTGTGGTCCCGGAGAACATCCACGGCCTCGCGCAATGCCGCTCGGTCCCCAGTCCGGGCATGCAATTGCCTCAGATTCTTCACAAGTACGTTGGTCGTGCGGTCCCATTCCTGGTCGCGGATGGAGCTGTTGGTCAAGGCCTCACGGGCGAGCGTGATTGCCTCATCGAGAAGCTCAAGCTGATTCGTGTGTTCGTACAAAGCTTCCAGCGATGCCCTCAAGCTGTCGGCGATCCGCCAGCGGATCGGGCCGCGTGGGGCCAGTTCGAGCGCCTCCCGCTGTACCTGGATCGACTCGGTCAGTAGGGTTGGCTCACCGGCCTTTTCGCTCAAGCGCAGCAAAGCGACGCCCAGGCTGCGCAGCCTCTCGGCACGATGGAGACTGTCGGGAGCCGGCGCGGATGCGGCTAGGCGACTCACCCGCACGACCTCCTGCAGGTCCTGATCGCTGCCGGTGCGGTCGTACCGCTCGAGGATGGCGCTAGCTAGGTTCGCTAGGTACCGTCCCAGGCTTGGGTGTTGCTCGGGCGCTAGAGCCACCGCTGTCCGCCCCACCTCGATGGCCTCGTCCAGAACAGCCGGATCGTCGGTGCTCGCCGACATCATTTCTAGTGCCCCGGAGAGGGCCGACAGCCGACCGGGGAGGTAGTGGTCCTGCGATACGCTCGACGATACGGCTAGGCGGAATGCCGCGACGGCACCCTCCATGGTCTCCCGCTCCTTGGTAACAGAACCCAGCGTGCTCAGTGCAAGGCCGAGATTGTTGTTGACAATGGCCACCCACTCGGCAGGCTCGCCCACCGCTGCGGCAGCCTGTTGCAACAGGCGAACGGATCCACGGAGCAGATCGAGGTGGCCAGATGCGTTGTACCGGTCCAGGAACAACAGTCCCCGCGCGTCCAGCTGCCGGCTGAGAAGCTGCTCGGACGAGATGGCGGCGTCATCGGCCTTGGAATATCCCGCTGCCATAGGCCCCGGCACAGCCAGAGGCGCCGCGAGGTAGACCTGGCGGAGCGCTGATCTCGCGGACACGAGGTCAGCCGTTGGCCCGTACAGGCGCTCAGGGCTGGCCAGATAACGCAGCCAGTATAGCCATCCGGTGACGCACAGCACCGTCAAGTCACGCGAGGTCCCAATGGCGGCTTTCACCAATCTGCCCAGCTCAGCAGCCAGCGCGGGATCGGCAAGTCCAGCTACATCGCCAGTCCGGGCGTATTCGGCCAGCCGCGACACCGGCATCCGCAACTGCGGGTGCTCCCCTGGAGGAACGGCCGGATCGGCGCTCAGCGCCTGGGCAAACAGCAACACCGCGTCGGTCAGGTCGGTCCGCATGCCGGTCGCATTGAACCGGGCGCTGAGCCCGATCGCGAGGTCGCATTGCCGCTGCGACAGTTCTGACGCGTCGCCCGCAGTGGCGGCGAGCAGTTTCCGGCGAAGGTCAACCACCTCATTCAGATCGTCGATCTCGCCGAGACGCCCATACCGGACCCAGTGGACCTGGCACAGGGTTTCCTCGCTGCTGGTACGTTCGGGATTGTCCTCCGCCGTCAGCCGGAGCGCGGTACGGATAGCGTCCCGAGCCTCATCCAGGTCAGCCACGGTTCCCGCGCGCTGAAACCGCAGGAACAATGAGCCGGCGAGCGTTGTCAACGCCTGCACGATGTTGTGGCCGTGAACCAGTTCGGCGGTCGCCGCCCGGCCCGCCTGCACCGCCTCGTCGAGATCCGCGTCCGAGCCGACGTGCGTAGCCCGTGCCTCCAAAGCCTGCGCGAGATTGGTGAGCGTGACGATTCGATCCGGATCATTGATGGCCATAGCTGATGCAGCTGCTCGTCCAGCATCGATGGCCTCGTCCAGATCGGTCTGATCCGGACTACGACGGAAGCGCAGCCGCAGTGCGATCCCGAGCCCGGAGAGGAAGACGGCTCGGTGCGGCGACTCCCGCCTAGCCGCCTCCCGTCCAGCCTCGATCGCATCATCCAGGTCAACGGCGGATCCGGTGTCGCCATAACGAGTACGGAGCCAGAGCGCCAGGTTTCCGTAGAGAAAGGCGGCACCTGGATAGTTGGGGCCGAGCGCGTCGACCCCTGCGCGGGCCGCGTCGATCGCAGCATCGCGGTCAGCCGACTGGCCGGTATGGTCGTACTTCACCCCGCGGACGACCGCCTGGTTAGCCAGGAACACGGCGCGGGCCTCTGACCCAACCTCAGTCGCCTGCGCGGCAATGCATATGAGGTCAATGGATCGGTCGATCTTAAGGAGTTCACGCCGCGCTGGGTCGATAGCCAGAATCGCCATGGCACTGCCTGCCCAATCGGCCGGCGCACCCGCCAACTCGGGATCCGCCTCCAACAGTGTCGCCAGCCCAGCCGGTAGCCGCCGTCTGGCGGGATTATCCAGATCGGCGATCCGACCTGCTGCTGTACGCAAGTCAACGAGATTCCGCCCGGGTGGGAGCGCCCAGAAGCGGTACCACCAGAACAGGGCCAGCATGACCCGCGTCTCAACGGCGGCTTGGTCGTCCGGCGCGACGGCCGCAGCGAGTTGATCAGCTAGGGCGACCGCGCCGGAATCCAGCACCACGGCCGGCTCACCCCGGTCGTACGCACTAAGCCGTTCGCCTAGAGCGGTCAGTTGCTCACGGAACATCGCGTCTGCCATACCAGGCTCCGTACAGATCGCACTGCACAGCACACCGGCCGTCAGGCTACCTGTACCACATCCGCCTGCAATTCGGCTAGGGGCAGCCGGGCAGCGCAGAACCTAACGATCAGCCGGAATCGCGAAGGATAATGACAGTCATGAGAACTTATATTTGTATGCACCGGCATTAACGTCTGTATATGCAGCGTCTCATTGCATCAACAGCAACGTTCGTAAGTGTCGTCAAGCAGAGACTTGGCGACTTGCCATGGCACCAGTCGGCAGACCATGACGTATCGTCGTAGCGGTGCAGCAGACGATACCGATAGGTGCAGCGGACATCTGTCCGCTAGATGGACGATAGGCTGGGTTCACGTCATGATCACAAATCAATTACTGATGTGATACTGGCGAGTTCGATCGGCTACTCTCGGGCGCCGAACGTGGCGCCTACACCTCAGGGCTCCGGCGTGATCCGTGAATGTCCCATTTCTGGCTAATCAAGGCCGTGGAGATGGAGGGTCTCGGCGGGCGTGGTGTGATCACGCCGGCCTTCGGGGACGTGCAGGTAGCCGGCGTCTTTGATGGCCGCGATGATGGCGGCTCGGATGGTGGCCAGGTTGGCGGGCCCGCTGCCGGTGCGGCTGGTGGAATTGTCTTCGCTGAACGTCGTATCCCCAGGGCTCCTGACATAGCGCAAGAGTTCATGCAGTGCCGGGGTGTTCTTTGACTTCGTAATGCAGGACGAGCTGGGTTCCGGGGTAGCGGGTTGCGGTGGCGGTGAGCTGTTCGCAGAGGGCGGCGAGGGCGCGGGTGCGGCGGGGTGCCGATAGCGGGTCCAGGCGGATGTGCAGGACGCTGCCGTCGATGGTGATGTCGCCGCTGGCGTGCAGGGCTTCGCGGATCAGGGCGTAGGCTTCGTCGCCGGCCCGGGCGTAGCGGCCGTTCAGGGCGCGGGCCAGGATGGTCTCGGTGTTGCAGGCGGCCATCCGGATGGCGTGGGTGATCAGCTTGGTCTCGGTGTCGAGCTTGACCATGTCCGGGTTGTGCTCGCTGAGCGGGATCTTCGCCGGGATGGCCCTGGCGGCGGCCTTCGCGGCCTGCAGGTCGCGGCGGGCGGCAGTGACCGGGGCGTCGAGCCGGGCGAGCATCGCGTTGGTGATGATGACTGCCTGGCCGGGTGCCGGGCTCCGGACGGCGATGAGCTTGTCCTGGCGGGCGGTCTCGGCCCTGGTGAGGGTTTTCGTGGCGGCCTTGACGGCGGCGGCGGCGGTTTTCTTCGCCGGGTTCGGGACCATCCGGGCGGGGTCTTCGGGGGTGATGGCGTAGGTGTCCAGGGCGTCGAGGGCGAAGTGGGCGCGGCCGTAGCGGAAGTAGTTTTCCTCCCGCCAGCGTGAGGTCATCCGGTAGATGACGGCGGCGGCGGGCAGCGCTGCGGCCGGGCGGGTGGTCAGGATGTGGACCTGGCGGGTGTCGCCGGGCTTGCGGCGGGTGACCTGTCGCAGCTCCAGCACGCGGCCTTTGTGCTCGCCTTCGCTGACGGTCAGGCTGATGGTGGTATCGGCTAGGTCGTAGGCGTGCTCGCGGCCGTCGCCGCCGGTCCACCCGGCGGCGCTGAACGCGTCCCCGGGCAGGTCGGGGATGTCTTTGCCGGTGTCGTTCTTGCGGTAGGTCAGCAGGTCAAAGCCCGCGTCGGTGATGTCCGCGAACAGGGCCGGGGACCAGCCGCCGCGGTCAAAGCACAAGACCGGCCTGGCGGCGGGCCCGGTGATGTCGCGCAGCGCGGGGAGCAGGTCGCGGATCTGGGCGGCCAGGGAGGAGGAGGGCTGGGCCATCACGACGAGCAGCGGGTCCCCGGCGCTGCCGGTGACCCAGGTCTCCTCGGTTGCCGGGCCGGGGAACTTCAGCCTGGCCAGGTGCATCTTCTGGATGTCCCGCTTGCCGAAGTAGGCGCGGGTGTGGCCGTCGACGTAGAGGAATCCCAGGGTGCCCGGGCTGGCCGCGGCGTGGTGGCGGGCCAGCGCGAGCTGCAGCTCGGCGGCTTTGCCGGCGGCGGCGAGCTCGGCGAGCTTGCGGCGGATCGTCTTGACTTCCGGGGCCCGGTCCAGGCCGAGGACCCGGCCCAGCGCGGCCGGGGGGATCCGGGTGGCGCCCTCGGCGCGGGCCTCGCGCAGCAGCGCCATGAACACCAGCACGATGAGCATCATTTCCAGGCCGTAGAACCCGTTCCGGAGCCGCCCGTAGACCTGCCGGGCGCAGTCCAGCAGCCCGGACCGGGCCAGCGGCGGCAGCGCGAGCAGCAGCCCGGCCAGCGGGTACCGCGCGCCCGGCGTGAACACCGGCGCGGCGCCCTCGCCCAGCAGCCCGAACCGGGCCAGCGCCCGCTCGGCGTCCCGGGGCACCGGGTCCGGCAGCACCGGCAGCGGCCCAGGCTCCGCGACGCCCGCGTCGGCAGGGTCCTGGCCTGCGGGGACGCCGTCCGCGGCCGGGCGGGCCGGGCGGAGCACGCTGCGGACCGAGGATTCCGACACCCCTGTCGCGGCGGCGATCGCGGCCTTCCCGGCGCCGTGACGGTCCAGCTCCCGGATCCGCTCGATGACCTGCGGGGTCAGCTTCGAGGCGCGCTGCGGTCCCTTGGCCGCCGGGACCAGGCCCGCGACCCCGCCGCCGGCCAGCGCCCTGGCCCACCGCCACACGCTCACCGGGATCACCCCGAACGCCTGCGCGACCTGCACCTGGCTCGCGGCGCTCAGCTGCACGAGCTGGACCGCGGCCAGCCGCCGCGCCGCCTCGTCTCCCGCGTCCCACGCGAACGTGGCCAGCCCGTGCACCCACACCACGCCGCCGCCGTCCGGGCCGGCGACCACGCCCACTCCCGGGGCGATCTCCGCCGCGTCCTGCGGGAGAAGCGGCAGTGGCACCTGGGTCAGCATCCGGGCCATCATCCCACCCCCGCCAGCGACAACAAACCTTTCATCTATTATTGCGGAAAGGTGGCGCCGAAGCAAGCCCAGGGACACAGAAAAAGGGACGAAAGACCAGATCAGCAGGGCCCAGATCTCCGGCAGGTGTGCCCGTGACCTGCGGTGACGGTATGCAACTCTTTGCATAATATGTTAAATAACGGTAGGGTCAGTGCATGTCCGCTGCCGCTGCTGCCATCTTGGATGGCATGCCTGACGCACGTGACCTGCACCTGCTGGACAGCGGCGGCCAGACGGTGATCTTCGCCGGGTCGCGGCAGCTGTTCCGGTACCCCGCAGGCGACACGGCGATGCGGAACATCGCGGTCGCGGCGCTGCGGCAGCTGGGGTACGGCGGCACGGCGGTCGCCGCAGTGATGGGGCTGACGCCGAATTACGTGGCGACGCTGCACCAGCGGGCGCTGCGGGAGGGGACGGCGGGCCTGGTCCGCGAGCCAGGCCGGCCCCGGGAGACCGGCGAGGCGTCGTGGGAGCAGGCAAGGACGTGGCGGGCGGGCGGGG